>Ga0310691_10000640_pt1 | contig 61955 bp, 53 predicted proteins | sample 176DNAGHGlowgp2_FD_203887 | JGI IMG/M metagenome (GOLD analysis project Ga0310691, IMG submission 203887) | Sheep rumen microbial communities from Palmerston North, Manawatu-Wanganui, New Zealand - 1766 DNA GHGlow gp2 (v2) (version 2) | ecosystem: Host-associated > Mammals > Digestive system >... | reverse complement strand
AGTTCCTTGGCGCCGGTATTGTCGGCGACCTTCAGATAAGTTTCCTGCTGAATCATGGTGTCGCCTCCTTACTTAGCCTTCTCAACGATTTCGACCACGCGCCATCTCTTGTCCTTGGACAGGGGGCGGGTCTCCATCACGCGCACGATATCGCCTTCACGGCACTCGTTGTTCTCGTCGTGAGCCTTCAGGCGGTAGGTGCGGCCGATGATCTTCTTGTAGACCTTGTGGGCAACGCGGTCCTCAACGATGACGACCACGGTCTTGTCCATCTTGTCGGAAACAACCTTGCCCACGCGGACCTTACGGGAAGTAGTTCTCTCAGTATTCATTCTTTCTTACCTCCTCAGTTCTGCTTCTCACGAAGCACGGTCTTGACACGGGCGATGTCGCGGCGGACCGCAGAGATCTTCACGGGGTTGTCAAGATGATTGGTGGCATGCTGCATGCGGAGCATGAACAGGTCCTTCTTGAGGTCGGCGAGCTTCTTCTCGAGCTCTTCGACGGACAGGGAGCGGATTTCAGTTGCCTTCATCTTATTCACCACCATTCTCAGTCTCGGCGCCCTTCGCAACGATCTTGGTCTTGATGGGCAGTTTGTGGCTGGCCAGGCGGAGAGCCTCGCGGGCGGTCTCTTCGGGCACGCCGGCGATCTCAAACATCACTCTGCCGGGCTTGACGACGGAAACCCAGTACTCCGGGGAGCCTTTACCGGAACCCATACGGGTCTCGGCGGGCTTGGCGGTGACGGGCTTGTCGGGGAAGATCTTGATCCAGACCTGACCGCCGCGCTTGGTGTAGCGCGTCATGGCGATACGGGCTGCTTCGATCTGGTTGGAGGTGATCCAGCCGGGCTCCTGCGCGGCCAGACCGAACTCACCGTAGGTGACAACGTTGCCGCGGGTGGCTTTGCCCTTCATGCGGCCGCGCTGAACTCTGCGGTATTTGACTCTCTTAGGCATTAACATTAGTTGTTGCCTCCTTCCTTAGCGGGAGCAGCGGGGCGAGGGCCGCGGTTGAAGCTGCCCTGGCCGGCAGGTCTGCTGCCATAGCCGCCCTGACGGCGCTCACCGTTCTGGCCGCGGAAGTCGCGGTTGTCACGGTTGTAGCCGCCCTGACGACGGTCGCCGCCCTGACGGCGGTCGTCTCTGCGACGGCGCTCGCCCTGGGGCTTTGACAGGTCCATGGTGCGCGGGGTGGTGCGCAGGGTCTGGGAGAGGACTTCGCCCTTGTAGATCCAGACCTTGACGCCGATGCGGCCGTAGGTGGTGTTCGCTTCGGCAAAGCCGTACTCGATGTCGGCACGGATGGTCTGCAGGGGGATGGTGCCCTCGTGGTAGCACTCGCTGCGGGCGATCTCGGCGCCGCCCAGACGGCCGGAGCACTTGACCTTGATGCCGCGGGCGCCCATACGCATGGCGCGGCCCATGGCGTTCTTCATCGCACGGCGGAAGCCGATGCGCTTCTCCAGCTGCTGGGCGATGTTCTCAGCGACGAGCTGGGCGTTGATGTCGGGGGTGCGGACCTCGACGATGGAGAGAGCGACGGGCTTGCCGATCAGCTTCTCGACCTCGAGGCGCAGGCGCTCGATCTCAGCGCCGCCCTTGCCGATGACGACACCGGGGCGGGAGCAGTGGATATAAATGCGGACCTTGGCAGAATCGCGCTCGATCTCGATGGTGGGAACACCAGCGGAATAGAGGGTCTTCTTCAGGAACTCGCGGATCTTGTGATCTTCAACGATCAGGTCGCCGACCTTGTCCTCGCGGGCATACCAGCGGGAATCCCAATCCTTGATAACGCCGACACGCAGGCCGTGCGGATTAACTTTCTGTCCCATAATTCTGCCTCCTTCCTTCAGTCTCTCTCAGCCACGCCGATGACGATGTGGCTGGTGCGCTTGTTGATGCGGTACATGCGGCCCTGCGCTCTGGGCATGCCCCTCTTGAGGATGGGGCCGGCGTTGGCGTAGGTCTCGGCAATGTAGAGCTTCTCGGGATCCATCTCGTACTTGGGCCCCTCGGCGTTGGCCATGGCGCTCTTGAGCACCTTGATCATCAGCTCGCAGCCGGCCTTCGGGGTGTTCTCCATCAGAGCCATGGCTACGTTGGCGTTCTTGCCGCGGATCATGTTGCAGATGATTTCGACCTTGCGGGGAGAAATACGAGCGTATTTGTGCTCCGCACGGGCAATTTTCTTTTCGTCCATGGTTTCTCCTCCTTACTTACCGGTCTTGCTGCCGGCGTGGCCGCGGAAGGTGCGGGTGGGGGCGAACTCGCCCAGCTTGTGGCCGACCATATCTTCCGTGACGTACACGGGCACATGACGGCGGCCGTCGTGGACCGCGATGGTGTGTCCGACAAAGGACGGGAAAATCGTGGAGGACCGGGACCAGGTCTTGACGACCTGCTTGTTGCCGGTCTTATTCATCTCGTCGACTCTCTTCAGCAGCTCGGGAGCGGCGAAGGGGCCTTTCTTAATGCTTCTGCTCATGGATTGTTCCCTCCTTACTTCGCGTTGCGGCGCTTGACGATGAACTTATCGGTTCTGTTCTTCGTCTTGCGGGTCTTGTAACCGAGTGCAGGCTTGCCCCACGGAGTGACAGGGCCGGGACGGCCGATCGGGGACTTGCCTTCACCACCGCCGTGGGGGTGGTCCACCGGGTTCATGACGGAGCCGCGCACCGTGGGACGGATGCCCATGTGGCGTTTGCGGCCGGCCTTGCCGATGTGGACGTTGGCGTGGTCGATGTTGCCGACCTGGCCGATGGTGGCGTAGCAGTCCGTGCGGACCTTGCGCATCTCGCCGGAGGGCAGACGCAGGGTGACCATGTTGCCTTCCTTGGCCATCAGCTGGGCGGCGACGCCGGCGCTGCGGACGAGCTGGGCGCCCTTGCCGGGGTAGAGCTCAATGTTGTGGATAACGGTACCCACGGGGATGTTCGCCATCGGCAGCGCGTTGCCCGGCTTGATATCGGCGTTGGGAGAAGCGACGACGGTGTCGTCGACCTTCAGGCCGACCGGAGCCAGGATGTAACGGCGCTCGCCGTCAGCGTACTCGACCAGAGCGATGAACGCGCTGCGGTTGGGGTCGTACTCGAGACGGATGACCTTGCCCTCGACGTCGCGCTTGTCGCGCTTGAAGTCGATCACGCGGTACTTCTGGCGGTTGCCGCCGCCCTGGTGGCGGACGGTGATGCGGCCGTAGCTGTTGCGGCCGGCGTTCTTCTTGAGGACCTCGACGAGGGACTTCTCAGGCTTGACGTGCTTTTCCAGTCCGTCGAAGCCGGAGACGGTCATCTGACGTCTGGCAGGAGTAGTAGGTCTGTAAGTTTTGATAGACATTCTTTATTCCTCCTTAAACCATGCCTTCGAAGAGCTCGATGTTCTTGGAGTCGGCGCTGAGCTTGACGACGGCTTTCTTCCAGGAGGCAGTCTTGCCCATGGGGTAAGCGCCGGTGCGCTTGGCCTTGCCCAGGACGTGGGTGGTGGTGACCTTGATCACTTTGACGCCGAAGATCTCTTCGATCGCCTTCTTGATCTCGATCTTGTTGGCGTCCTTGGCAACCTCGAACGCGTACTTCTTGATGTCCAGGTCTTCCATGGACTGCTCGGTGATGATCGGGCGAATGATCACGTCATATGCGGTCTTCATCAGGCGAACACCTCCTCAATCTTGGCCAGGGCAGCCTTGTCGACGACCAGCTTGCCGCTCGTGAGAATCTGATAGGGGTTGAGGATCGTGGCGAAGGTGGTGCTGACGCCGGCGATGTTGCGGGCGGACTTGACGACCTTCTCGTCCACGGTCTCGGTGATGACGAGGGCCTTGCCTTCGACGCCGACCTTGTTCAGGAACGCGGCAAAGGGCTTGGTCTTGACTTCATCGACCTTCAGGCCGTCGATCACGACGATCTCATTGTCAGCGGCCTTGGCGGACAGCGCGGACTTGAGAGCCAGACGGCGGACCTTCTTGTTGAGGGTGTAGCCGTAATCGCGCGGCTTCGGCGCAAAGGCTACGCCGCCGTGGTACCACACGGGAGAACCGGCATAGCCGGCGCGGGCGCGGCCGGTGCCCTTCTGGCGCCAGGGCTTGCGGGTGGTGTAGGAAACCTCACCCTTGGTGAGAGCGCTCTGGGTGCCCTGACGGCAGTTGGCCAGGTGATTCTTGACGGAATCATGCAGGACGCTCTTGTTCGGCTCGATGCCGAAGATGGCCTCGGAGAGCTCGATCTCGCCGATCTTCTCGCCAGCCATGTTGAACACGTTAGCTTTAGGCATTTATGCTGCTCTCCTTTCCTTACTTGGTTCTCGCGGAAGCCTTCTGCGGGTTGACACGCGCGGAGGCCTTCTGCGGGTTGAGGCTGATACCGGCGGCCTCGCCCTTCTTGACGGGCTGAGTCTTCACGGTATTCTTAATGTAGACGATTCCGCCCTTGGGGCCGGGAATGGCGCCGCGGATGGCGATGAGGTTCAGCTCCGCGTCGACCTTCACGACGTCCAGATTCTGCACGGTGACCTGCTCGACGCCCATGTGGCCGGCCTGCTTCTTGCCCGGGAAGATCCGGGAAGGATCGGTGCTGGAGCCCATGGAGCCCGCATGACGGTGCACGGGGCCGCCGCCGTGGCTGGTGGGGGTACGGCCCTGGCCGAAGCGCTTGATGACGCCGGCGTAGCCCTTGCCCTTGCTGATGCCGGTGACGTCGACCTTGTCGCCTTCTGCGAAGACGTCGGCCTTGACCACGTCGCCAACTTCCAGCTTGCTGGAATCCTCAAGGCGGAACTCCTTGAGATGCTTGACAAATCCAACGCCCGCCGCTTTCAGGTGGCCCTGCTCCGGCTGGCTGAGTTTCTTGCCGGCTACTTCTTCATAGCCGAACTGGGCGGCGTCATAGCCTTCCTTCTCCTTGGTCATCTTCTGCACGACCACGTTCGGGCCGGCTTCGATGACGGTGACAGGAATGACCTTGCCCGCCTCGTCGAAGATCTGCGTCATGCCGACCTTCTTGCCGATGATGGCTTTCTTCATATTTTTTCCTCCTTCGGTTATTGGTTGCCCCGCTTGACCCGCCGTTTCCGGCGTCCAGAGGCTGGCAACTTAACCCGTCCGCATACGCAAGCTGCGGACAATGGGTCGTTGATGGGTTTCTTTCCTTCTTAGAGCTTGATCTCGATCTCGACGCCGGCGGGCACTTCGAGGTTCATCAGGGCTTCGACCGTCTTCTGGGTCGGGGTCATGATGTCGATGAGGCGCTTGTGGGTGCGGCGCTCGAACTGCTCACGGCTGTCCTTGTACTTGTGGACGGCGCGCAGGATGGTGACGATCTCGGTCTTGGTGGGCAGGGGGATGGGGCCGGAGACCTTGGCGTCCGTGCGCTTGGCAGCCTCGACGATGGTCTCGGCAGCCTTGTCGATGAGCTGGTGATCGTAGGCTTTCAGACGGATGCGGATCATGTTCTTGCTGTTTGCCATGGGTTTGTTTCTCCTTTTCGATCGTTTTTCGGCGGCATTGGGACCGCTTTTCTGTTCGATCGGATGAAGCCGATTTCCTATACACACAACCGTGCGTATCAGGCCATGTCCGAAAAACAAACCGGTTTTTCAACCGGTTTTAGCCTTCCGCCCATGCGATATACGCGCATACAGGATCGGTTTCAGCCGCCCGATTGCGTACCGGATATACCTCCGATACCGGACATGCTCCACGGAAGTTACCTCGCTTTTGCGAGCAATCTCCCGCTTCTCAGCAGTTGCCGCGCATTTTGCGCGAGCTTGATTAGTATACCGTTAGCCCGTCTGCTTGTCAAGGGTTTTTTCGTGGAAAGTGCAGAAAAATTTTATTGTTTTTTGTGAAATGTGTCGGGATAGACTTTTCTCCCCTTTTGGCCTGTGGTATACTGTCTGCAACAACGATCGGGAGGGAGGCATCCCCTGTGGAGGCAAACTTTTATCAGGCCATGCTCAGGCGAAAATCTTTTCATCTGTTCCGCAATGCCGGCGCCGGAACGCTCACGCCGGAGGAGCTCGACGGGATCCGGGCGGCCTTTGAGGGCTTCGAGCCGCTGGTCCCCGAGATCCGCACCTCGATCCGGATCGTCCCGGCCAGCCAGGTGAGCTTCAAGCACGATGCGGAATACTGCATCCTCATCTACAGCGAGAAAAAGGAAAACTGGCTGATGAACGCCGGGTATCTCGGCGAGCAGCTCGACCTCTGGCTGGTGTCCCGCTCCATCGGGACGCTCTGGTTCGGCATCGGCAAGCCGGACGAGCCGGGCTATGACGGACTGGACTACGTCATCATGATCGCCGTGCGCAAGATCAGCGACGCATCGCAGTTCCGGCAGGATCTGTCCAAGGCCAGGCGCAAGCCGCTGGACGAAATCTGGGCCGGCGACACGCTGGGTCTCGCGGAGATCGTCCGCTATGCGCCGAGCGCCGTCAACTCCCAGCCCTGGTTCGTGCAGAATGAAAACGGCATGCTGACCGTATACCGGACCCGGAAGCCCGGCAGGATCGGCATCATGCCGGAGGCCTCCGCCTCCTATTTCAACCGGATCGACATCGGCATCTTTCTTTGCTGTCTTGAAATCTGCCTGGCGGAACAGGGCATCCCCTTTACCCGTGAGCTTTTCCCCGATCTCGCGGACGCAAAGACCGAGCGTTCCAAAGTGGCGGTCTATACCCTGACGAAATAATCGAATAGATAAATCAAACACCCCCGGTTCACACTGAACCGGGGGTGTTTTTGTTGGAGCACAGCTCTCTGACTATCTGCTATGGCCTGCCGTCGTTTGCTCTCTGTCAGACCGTTTCCCGCCGTTTTTGCTTCCACAGGCTCCAGCCGAGCATCAGCAGTCCCCAGACCGCCGCAGCGGCGATCAGAATATAGGCGAGATCGCGCGGCACGAAAAAGCTGAGCGTATGCGGCCCCTTGATCATCAGATGCCCAATGGGATATGCGAGTGTCGCAAAGAACAGGCCGCGGAAGATCTCCCCCGCTTTCGCCTTTCTTTTGACGCTCCACAGCAGACCGAAGATCACGGCCAGCACCGCGTCATACAGCAGATAATAGCCCAGCACGAGCCTGGGCAGGAGCATGATGCCCCCCTGCATCGGCTCGCCGTAGAGCAGTTCCTGCTTGTCGCTGCGGGCAGTGCCGTAGCCGTAGATCACCCGATCGGGCGCAGGACTGACCGAATAGCTCCCCCGTTCGGGCGCAAGCCCGCGGGACTCGTTCCAACTGTTGCTCCAGGCCTGCAGCAGCAATGTCGTCTCGCCGTTGTCAGGATCGGGACAGAGCTGTGAATCCACACCGCTCACACGGCCGTCGACGGAAAAAGTCATCACGTCGTTTTCCACGCTCTCCACCGCAATCAGCCCGTCCTCATAGGGCACGGCGATTTTGTCCGTGCTGTGTGCCAGCAGCGCGAACAGCGGCAGGAATACCAGCAGCGCCGCCAACAGCACAGCCAGCACACGGCGGCGGCGGAACTCCTTTTTCACGGCGCGCAGGGCCGCTGCCCCATCCGGCTCCGGCGCGGGCGGCGTTCTCAGCGCCTCAAGCTGCTTGCGGCAGTCCGGGCAGCCGTCCAGATGCACATGAATCAGTTCCTTCGTTTCTTCACTTGTCAGATCTTCCGCGTACAGCGGGAGCAGATCGCGGATCACGCTGCAGGGCATATTCATAAGGATCCCTCCGTTTTCGATTGGATTTTGCTCCGGGCCCTGTGATAGACCACGCAGGCCCAGTTTTCGGTCTTGCCGAAGAGCTCGCCAATGTCCCTGAAGCTCAGCTGTCCGAAGACGCGCAGGGAGAAGACCTCCTTGTAGGGCTCCGGCAGCTCGTGCAGAATGCGGTGCAGGCGTCGGCTTTCGTCCCGGTCCATCGCGATCGTTTCCGGTCCGGCGGAATCGTCCGCCTGCTCAGGCAGATCGTCCAGAGCTTCGGGGCGCTTTCGGCGCTTTTCGGAGAGAAAAGTGTTTTTGGCGATGCCGCAGAGCCAGGTCTTCACGCCGCAGTCGCCGCGGAAGCCGTCGATGCCCTGCATCGCCTTGAAAAAAGTCTCCTGCGTCAGCTCCTCCGCGTCGTGCACGTCACGCGTCAGTGCCAGCGCATAGCGGTACACCGGGTCGAAATAGTCCCGGTAGACCCGCTCGAAGTCTTTTTCGTCCACCCTTCTCACCTCCCTCTGCTCCTTAGACGCTCGAAACGGGGAAATCTTACAAGAAAGATAAAAAAGCCTCCCTTCCGCAGAAGGGAGGCGGCATCCGGCGTCTCGCGCGAGCCGGATGCCAGAGGGTTTCCCTCGATCCTTTTCCGGAGCAACCCTCAGTCAGCTTCGCTGACAGCCCCCTTTTGCGAAAGGGGGCCGTCAACAGTCGTCACATCTCAAACAGCGTGATCTGGCTGCTCTCGGGCATGTCGCCCAGGGCGCCGAGGCGCTTGAGCGTGTCCAGATGGCTCTGGGAGACCTTCGGGCAGGCTGCGCTCAGATCCTCCATCGAGATAAACTCGCGGCCGTCCTCGCGGCAGCGGGCCAGGTCGAGCGCCGCGGCCTCTCCGAGGCCGGAGATCGACACAAAGGGCGGGCGCAGCTGATCCTCGCCCACGGGCAGGAACTTCGTCGCGTCGGAGGCGTAGAGGTCGATCGGCGCGAAACGGAAGCCGCGCATATTGAACTCGTACACCGCCTCCAGCGTCACCAGCAGGTCCTCCTCGTTGGCCGACAGGTCCGTGCGGCGCTTCATGTCGTTGATCTTCCGGCGCACCGACTCGGTGCCGCCGCACATCATTTCCGCATCGAAGCCGCCCTTCTGGCTGCGCCGGTAGAAATAGGCGCTGTAGAAGGCGATGGGCTTGTGCACCTTGAACCAGGCGATGCGAAAGGCCATCATGACGTAGGCCACGGCGTGCGCCTTCGGGAACAGATAGGCGATCTTGCGCGCCGACTCGATCCACCAGTCCGGCACGCCCATGTCGCGCATCTGCTGCTCGGCGTCGCCGGGAAATTCCCCGCTCTTTTTGACCTTGCCCTTGCGCACGGCCTCCATCGTCTTGAAGGCCAGCGCCGGGGCCATGCCCTTGGCGATCAGATAGATCATGATGTCGTCGCGGCAGCCGATGGTCTCGTTGACGGTGGCGATCCCGTCCACGATCAGGTCGCGGATGTTGCCGGCCCAAACGTCGGTGCCGTGGGAGAAGCCGGACAGGCGCACCAGGGTGTCGAACTGCTTCGGCTTGGTCTCGACCAGCATCTGCTTGGTAAAGCCGGTGCCGAATTCCGGGATGCCGATGGAGCCGGTCTGGCCGATGATCGGGTCGTCCTCCGGCAGGCCGAGCACCGCAGGGCTCGTGAAGATGGCCATCGTGTCAGGGTCGGACAGCAGGATCTGCTTGGCGTCCACGCCGGTCATGTCCTCCATCATGCGGATCATGGTCGGGTCATCGTGGCCCAGCTCGTCGAGCTTGAGGAGGTTGGCCTCCATGCAGTGGTATTCAAAATGGGTGGTGATGATGTCGCTGTTGGGGTCGTCGGCCGGGTGCTGCACGGGACAGAAGTCGGTCACGTCCTTGTCCTGCGGGATGACGACGAGGCCGCCGGGGTGCTGGCCCGTGGTGCGCTTGATGCCCACGAGGCCGAGGGCGAGGCGGTTCTCCTCCGCCTTGGTGGCGGTGATGCCGCGCTCCTCGAGGTACTTTTTCACATAGCCGTAGGCCGTCTTTTCGGCAAGCGTGCCGATGGTACCGGCGCGGAACACGTGGTCCGAGCCGAAGAGCACCTCGGTGTATTTGTGGGCCTTGGCCTGGTATTCGCCGGAGAAGTTCAGGTCGATATCGGGGGTCTTCTCGTTGCCGGGGAAGCCCAGGAAGGTCTCGAAGGGGATATCGAAGCCGTCCTGCCGCATGCGTGTGCCGCATTCCGGGCAGTCCTTGGGCGGCATGTCCGCGCCGCAGCCGTAGCTGCCGTCGGTGATGAACTCGGAGTGGCAGCACTTGGGGCAGACATAGTGCGGCGGGAGGGAGTTGACCTCGGTGATGCCGGACATGTAGGCCACGATCGACGAGCCGACGCTCCCTCGGCTGCCGACAAGGTAGCCGTTTTCCAGCGAGTTCTGCACCAGCTTCTGGGCGGACATGTAAATGACGTCGTAGTTGTGGTCGAGGATGGTGTTGAGCTCCACGTCCACGCGATCTTTCACGATGGCGGGCGGGTTTTCGCCGTAGATGCGGTGCATCTTGCTGTACACGAGGTCGCGCAGATCCTCGGCCGAGTGCTCGATCTTCGGCGGGAAGAGCTCCTTGGGCAGCAGCTCGATCTCCTCCACCTGGTCGGCGATGGCGCGGGTGTTGGTGATGACGACCTCTTTGGCCGTCTCCTCGCCGAGGTAGGCAAATTCCGCCAGCATCTCCTCGGTATTGCGGAAGAAGATCGGGCAGCTGCGGTCGGCGTCGGAGAACTTCTTGGCCGCCTGCAGGATCTTGCGGTACTGCTCGTCCTCGGCGTCGAGGAAGTGGACGTCGCTGGCGGCGATGACGGGTTTATTCAGCTTGCGCCCGAGCTCCAGGATCGTGCGGTTGTAGTCCTGCAGCACGGTCTCGTCCTTGACGCGGCCGTTTTCCACGAGGAAGGCGTTGTTGCAGATCGGCTGGATCTCCAGATAGTCGTAGAAGGAAGCGATCTTCTCGAGCACCTTCGGGCTCTCGCCGCGCATCACCGCGCCGTAGAGCTCGCCCATCCCGCAGGCCGAGCCCACCAATAGTCCCTCGCGGTGCTGCAGCAGCAGGCTCTTGGGGATGTTCGGCGTACGGTGGAAGTATTTCAGATAGGACTGGGAGATCATCTCGTAGAGGTTCTTCAGTCCCGTGCGGTTTTTCACCAGCAGGATCATGTGGTGGGTCTTGGCCACGTCCGTGCGGCGCAGGCTGTGGTAGACCGTCTCGATATCGTCAAGCGTGTGCGCGCCCTGCGCGGCCAGCATCGGCAGAAACTTGGCCATGATGCGCGCCACGACCATCGCGTCGTCCGAGGCGCGGTGGTGGTTGAACTTCGGCAGCTCGAGGTGGTTGGAGACGATATCGAGCTTGAAGCGCTTCAGCTCCGGCAGCAGCGCCTGGCTGAGCGCGAGCGTGTCCAGAAAGACCGGGGAGAATTTGATATGGTGGCGGTTGGCCGCGGCGCTCATGAAGCCCACGTCAAAGTGCGCGTTGTGCGCGATGAGCGGCCGGTCGCCGGCAAAATCGAGGAACATGCGCAGCGCTTCGTCCTCGTCCGGCGCATCGGCCACGTCGCTGTCCTTGATGCCGGTCAGCTCCGTGATGTTGGCCGGGATCGGCTGGTGCGGATTGACGAAGGTATTGAACTCCCGCTTGATCTCGCCGCCGGAGAAGATCACCGCACCGATCTCGGTCATGCGGTTATCCTGCGCGTTGAGGCCGGTGGTCTCGATATCGAAGGCCACAAACTCCGTGTCCAGCGGCAGCTTGGACTTGCCCATCACGGCGCTGTTGCCGTCCATGTCGTTGAGATAATAGGCCTCGAGGCCGTATATGATCTTCACGCCGTGCTTTTTGCCCGCCTTCCACATGTCCGGGAAGGCCTGCGCCACACCGTGATCGGTGACGGCAATGGCGGGCATGCCCCAATAGGCTGCGCGCTTGACCGCCGCTTCGGGATCGGTCAGCGCGTCGAGCGCTGAGAAGCGGGTGTGCAGATGCAGCTCCACGCGCTTTTCCGGGGCTTCATCGGGGCGGATGTAGCGCTTGCCCTTGACGATGTTGCGCGGGTCGAGCACCATGTCGTCCTCGAACTTGTTGTAGGTGATCTCACCCTGCACGGTCAGATGGTCGTTGGGGTTGATCTTGTCGACGATGCTGCGATCCTCCTCCTGACGCAGGAAGTGGGAGATGCGGATCGTGCTCGTGCGGTCGGTGAGGTCAAAGGCCAGCACCGCGCCGCCCTTTTTGGTGGTGCGGCTGCTCACGGCCACCACGTCGCCCTCCACGGTCACGCGGCCGGATTCGAGGGTCAGCGTGTCCATCTTCACCGGACTCTGCTTGATGGCGCGGCCGAAGAGCACGTCGCCCTTCGGTGCGGAAGACGGCGCGGCGGAGGCGAAGGGCTGCACGGAGACGCGCGGCTGCGGGTAATCCGGGATCAGACGCACGCTGTTCAAGGCGTAGTCGTCTCGCAGGCAGGCGCAGAGCGCCTCCTCCTCCACCGGGGAGGGCATGGCGGGAAACCAGGCGCTCACCGTAACCCTGCGCTCGGCAAGGTTCACCTGCACGTCGGTGATATAGGCCTTGTCCAGTCCCCCGCAGCTGTCACGCCGGGCGGCGCAGCCGGGGAAGACCGTCAGAAACGGGGTATGTTCGCTCATAGGTACATTCCTTTATGTCAGTGAGGAGTTATGAGTTAGGAGTTGGGAGTTAAGAGTTAGGAGCTGCATTTATCACTTCTCACTTCTCACTCCTCACTCCTCATTCCTCACTCATAATCAGATCCATCAGCCGGTCGCAGAGCTCCTCATAGGGATAGGTGCCGAGGACCTGTCCCTTTTTGAACAGCAGGCCCTTCCCTTTTCCGCCCGCGACGCCGTAATCGGCCTCGCGCGCCTCGCCCGGGCCGTTGACGACGCAGCCCATCACCGCCACGGTGATGTCGCGCTCGACGCCCTGCAGACGGCGCTCGACCTCCTCGGCCAGGCCGATCAGGTCGATCTCCGTACGTCCGCAGGTCGGGCAGGAGACGAACTTCACGCCGCCGCGGCGGAGTCCGGCCGCCTTCAAAATGGCGATGCCGGTCTTGACCTCCTGCACGGGGTCTGCCGTGAGGGAGACGCGCAGCGTGTCGCCGATGCCCTCGTTCAAGAGCGTCCCGATGCCGACGGCGGACTGGATCGTGCCGTTCCAGGCGGTGCCCGTCTCGGTCACGCCGAGGTGCAGCGGGTACGGGAAGCGTTCGGCGGCGAGGCGATAGGCCTCGACGGTCAGCGGCACCTGCGAGCACTTGAGCGACAGGCAGATGTCGTCGAAATCATAGCGGTTGAGGAGCGCAACGTGTCCCGCGGCGCTCTCCACCAGCGCCTCCGCGCAGGGGTGGCCGTACTTTTCCAGCAGCGGCTTTTCGAGGCTGCCGGCGTTGACGCCGATGCGGATGGGTATGCCGCGCTGTTTGCAGGCCTCGGCCACGGCCTTAACGTTCTCAGGCGCGCCGATGTTGCCGGGGTTGATGCGGATCTTGTCGATGCCCCGCTCGGCGGCGATCAGCGCCAGCTTATAGTCAAAGTGGATGTCCGCCACGAGCGGCACGTTCACCTGCGCCTTGATCGCGTCGATCGCGCGTGCGCTCTTTTCGTCCGGAATGGCCAGGCGCACGATCTCGGCGCCTGCCGCCTCCATCGCGCGGATCTGCGCAACGGTGGCCTCCACGTCCCAGGTCTTGGTATTGCACATGGTCTGAACGCTCACCGGAGCGCCGCCGCCCACGGGGCGCGCGCCGACCATGATCTGTTTTGTCTTGTCTCTTTTCATCATCCAGTCACCAATCGAAAGATATCGTGCAGCAGCACATAGGCCATCAGCGCCAGAAGCAGCACCATGCCCGCCGCGTGAATGTAGCCCTCAAATTTGGGGTTGATCTTTTTGCGTGTGACGGCTTCGATCAGCGCCGTCACCAGCAGCAGGAACACGCGCCCGCCGTCGAGCGCGGGGATCGGCAGCATGTTCATCACGGCAAGGTTCACCGCGATGAAGGCGCCGAAGGAGAAGATCATCCACAGCGCATCCGCCGTGGTCTCCTGCTGAGCGCCGGTCGTGGCCATCATGTCGACGATGCCGACGGGGCCGGCCAGATCGTTGACGCCCACCTGCCCGTGCACGAGCATGCGCAGGCTCTCCCACACGAGACTCACATAGTCCTTGGTCGTATCCCAGGCGGCGCGCAGGTTCTGGCCGAAGCCGGCTTTTTCATAGCTGCCGAAGAGGAAGCCGAAATAGCGTCCCTGGGGGAAGTCCGATTTTTCCAGCCGGAAGTTTTCCAGCTTCACGGTCTCCTCACCGCGCCGCAGTTCGAGGTCGTACTCGCCCTCGTAAGTGAGCCAGCGGTTCACGTCGCTCTGCACGACGATGCGGTGGCCGTTGATGCGCTCGATGCGGTCGCCCACCTGCAGCGCCTCGGCGCTGTCATAGGGACAGCCGTCCATGAAGGCCGTGATCGTCGGGCTCGGCACATAGCCGGAGCTCATCTGCAGGATCAGCACGATCAGAAAGCCCAGCAGGAAGTTATTGAAGGAACCGGCAACCAGGATCAGCAGCCGTTTCCAGGCCTTCTGATTGCCGAAGGCGCGGGGATCGTCGGATTCCCCGTCCTCGCCGGTCATGGCGCAGTAGCCCCCAAAGGGCACGGCGCGCAGGGAATACAGGGTCTCGCCCTTCTGCTTTTTCCAGAGCGCCGGGCCCATACCGATGGCAAATTCCTCCACCCGCACGCCGCAGAGCTTGGCGGCGGAGAAGTGGCCGAATTCGTGGATGGCGACCAGCAGGCCGAAAATCAGAATGGCAAGAATGGCGTACAGTGCAGTCATGCGATAAAGTGCTCCCTTACATAAGCCCTGGCCGCCTCGTCACAGGCCAGAATGGTGTCCAGATCCGCATGCTGCACCGCGCCGAGCGCGGCGACGGCGCCGGCCGCGGCGTCGTAGATGCGGTTATAGCCCAGCCGGTGCTGCAGGAAGAGGTGCACAGCCGTCTCGTTGGCCGCGCTCATCACGCAGGGCGCGGTGCCGCCGGTTTTGGCGCAGTCCATCGCCAGGCGCAGGCAGGGCATGTTTTCAAGATCCGGCTCCTCAAAGCTCAGATCCCGCAGCTTCCAGAAGTCCAGGCGATCGAACATCGAGGCCCGGCGTTCGGGATAGGTCAGCGCCAACTGGATCGGCAGACCCATATCGGGCACGCCCAGCTGCGCGATCACCGTCCCGTCGACGAGCTCTACCATAGAGTGTATGACGCTCTGCGGGTGGATTACCACCTGGATCTCCTCCGGGCGCACCGCGAACAGGTGCATCGCTTCGATGAATTCCAGGCCCTTGTTCATCAGCGTGGAGCTGTCCACCGAGATCTTGGCGCCCATGCTCCAGTTCGGGTGGCGCACCGCCTGCTCGGGGGTCACGTTTTCCAGCTCTCCGCGCTTTTTCCCGCGGAAGGGGCCGCCGGAGCCGGTGAGCAGGATCTTTTTCAGCTCGCCCTTCTGCCGTCCCATCAGGCACTGGAAAATGGCCGAGTGCTCGGAATCGACCGGCACGATCTCCGCCCCGGTTTCCGCCGCGCGGCGCATGACGAGCTCTCCCGCGCAGACGAGGGTCTCCTTGTTGGCCAGCGCGATGCGCTTTTTCGCGTCGATCGCGGCCAGGGTGGGCCTGAGCCCGACGGAGCCGGACACCGCCGTCACCACGCAGTCGCTCTCGGCGAGCGTGGCGGCCTCGATGAGGCCCTCCATGCCGACACCGACGCGGATCGGCGTATCGGCCACGGCGATCTTGAAGTCCTTCGCGGCCTGCTCGTCATAGACGGCGACGAACGCGGGCTTGAAGCGCCGCGCCTGCTCTTCCAGCAGGTCGATCTTGCGCCCGGCCGTCAGCGCGGCAACGGGCAGGCCGAGGTGCTCGGCCGCGGCCAGGGTCTGCCGGCCGATGGAGCCGGTGCTGCCCAGTACGGAAATGGCGTTTACCATATTGTTTCCCTCTATATACTAAAAACTAAACGCGAAGCGTTCTAAGAACTGTCTTGTGTTCCTCCGGCACGCGGAAGCTCTCCGCGGCCTTCTGGATGGTCTTGTTGTGCGTCCAGGGCTCCAGCCGCCGCTGCTCAATATAAGGCAGAGCCGCCTCATACTGCTTGGCCAGCGCCGTGGCGAAGTACCAGGCGACCATCATGCGCACATAGTACTCATCCGAGCGGACCGAAGCCGCCCAGTCGAGGTATTCCGGGCGGAAATCGGCGTCCAGATAATGCGTCATCAGCATGCCGAGGCCGAAGCGGACGGTATAGGTCTCGCCGGAAGCGAGCCAGCGCTTGACCTGCTCAATCAGCTCCGCCCGGTGCTTTTGAAAGACCTTCGGACGCAGGCCGTCGCAGGTGGCCCAGTTGTCGACAAAGGGCAGAAAGCGCTCGACCTCCCGCAGACAGCGCGCATAGTCCCGGATCTCGGCGATCAGGAAGGCGTGGAGCTGGTTTTCCTCCAGATAGCCATGCGGCAGCGTCTCGAGAAAACGCGCGGCCTCCTCCGTGCCGCGCAGCTCACGCGCAAGGCTTCGCAGCTCGGGCGTGCGCGCACCGAGCACGGTCTCCGGCGGGAGATTCGGGATCAGCCGCGCCAGAAAGGCGGCGTTTTTCTCATCCCTCAGCGCCAGCAGCCTCTCACGAATCGTCATTTGACTCTCCCGTAGCGGCGGTCGCGGCTCTGATACACGGCGATCGCCTTGTCCAGCTCCTTCTCGTCGAAGTCCGGCCACAGCACGTCCGTGAAATAGAACTCCGCGTAGGCGCACTGCCAGAGCAGGAAGTTCGAGATCCGCTGCTCGCCGCCTGGGCGGATCAGCAGGTCCGGATCGGGGATGCCGGCGGAGTCGAGATAAGCGCTGAAGCTCTCTTCGGTGAGCTCTCCGGCGCAGCCGGCATGGAAATCCTGGGCATAGCGGCGCGCGGCCCGGAGGATCTCGTCCCGGCCGCCGTAATTGAGGCAGATATTGGCCTGAAAGCCCTCATAATGCGAAGAAATCTCGTCGGTCTTCGCCACCAGCGCCTGCAGCTCGGGGCTGAGGGCATGGATATCGCCGAAGACCTTCATGCGGATGTGGTCGCGCTCCATGGTGTCGATCGCCTCGTGCAGATAGCGGCCCAGGAGCTTCATGATCGTGCCGACCTCATCCTCCGGGCGGCGCCAGTTCTCGGTGGAGAAGGCGTAGACCGTCAGGTATTCGATGCCGCGGTTCTTGCAGGCCGTGGCGATCTTGCGGAAGGTCTCCGCCCCGACGGCGTGACCCGCCGTGCGCGGCAGGCCGCGCTTTTTGGCCCAGCGGCCGTTGCCATCCAGGATGATGGCAATATGACGGGGAAGGGGTGCTGCCCCCTCCCCCGCGGTTTTTTTCTTATCGCTCTGTGCCATCAGATCTCCGTCAGCTCTTTTTCTTTCTTGTCGGTGATCTTGTCGATCTCCTTGATGAAGTCGTCGGTCAGCTTCTGGACGTCCTTCTCGGCGATCTTGTAATCGTCCTCGGTCATCTCGGAGGCCTTCTGCTGCTTCTTGAACTTTTCGATCGCGTCGCGGCGGATGTTGCGGATGGCGACCTTGGCCTCCTCGCCGTACTTCTTGGTCTGCTTGACGAGGTCCTTGCGGCGCTCCTCGGTCAGCGGGGGGAAGACCAGGCGGATCGCGCGGCCGTCATTCTGGGGGTTGATGCCCAGGTCGGAGGCCAGGATCGCCTTCTCAATGCTCTTGAGCACGCTGTGATCCCAGGGGGCGATGATCAGCGAACGGGGATCGGGCGTGGAAATGGAGGCCATCTGCTGGATGGGCGTGGGGACGCCGTAGTAGTCCACGAAGATCTGATCGAGCACGGCGGCATTGGCGCGGCCGGCGCGGATGGTGGCCAGGGTCGTATTGAGCGACTCGCAGGTTTTGGTCATTTTGTGTTCGAATTCTTTGTAGTCAGACATGTGAGAAACCTCCCGTCATATGAAATCATAATTGCTTATTTCAATCCACTGTCAAATCGTTTTTGAGGCAGCTTTGCCGTCTCAAAAACACCATGAGGCGAGCCAGGCGAGCCCTCGCGCCGACCAAGCGCGGCTTGTCTCCCGTAAGCCGCGTGCGATGAGCGCGAGTACTTCCATTGTGAAACGAAGTTTCGCAATGGATTAAGAAACAGATGTGCCGATCTTCTCGCCGCGCAGCACGCGGAGGATGTTGTCGGGCTCTGCCAGGGCGAAGACCTCGACCGGGATGCGGTTGTCCATGGCAAGGCTGGTGGCGGTGGTGTCCATCACCGCGAGGTGGCGGGCCAGGACCTCGTCATAGCTGATCGCGTCGAACTTCTTCGCGTCCGGATTCTTGCGCGGGTCGTCGTCGTAGACGCCGTCGATGTTCTTGGCAAGCAAAATCGCGTCCGCCCCGATTTCCAGCGCGCGGAGCACCGCGGCCGTATCGGTGGAAAAGAAGGGGCTGCCGGTGCCGCAGGCAAAGAGGACGATCTGTCCGTCCTCGAGGCACTCGATGCTCTTGCGGGTGTCGTAGCGCTCGCCCACGCCCTGGATGTCCACGGCGGTCATCACGCGCGCCTTGGCGCCGATCTGCTTGAACACGTCGCACACGGCCAGGCAGTTCATCGCGGTGGCCAGCATGCCCATCCGGTCGGCGCTGACGCGCTCGACCTTCCCGGCGCCGTCCTTCACGCCGCGCCAGAAGTTGCCGCCGCCGATGACGATGCCCACCTGCACGCCCTGCTCCACGCAGCTTTTCACCGTGCGGCAGACCCGGGTCACAAAGTCAAAATCAAAGCCGGTCTTTTTTTCGCCGGCCAGAGCCTCGCCGCTGATCTTGATGAGAACGCGCCGATACACGGGTTTGTCCATGAGGAACCCCTCCCTATCTTATCCATATTCCGTTTAATTTTACCACAGCATGGCCGTTTTGACAATTCCCAAATGACAAATTGTGCGGCGGCATGCGGTGTATGATGCAGGCATGCCAATCATCTATGTGGACCGCTACTTTCTCCTCAACCTTCTGATCGACTATCTGCTCTGCCTGCTGTCGGCCAGGGTCTGCGGGCTGGTGCTGCGGCGATGGCGCTATGCGCTCGCGGCGATGATCGGCGCTGCCTACGCCGTGCTGGTGCTGCTGCCGGACTTCCGCTTTCTCGGGCGCACAGCCGGAAAGTGCGCCGCCGCCGCGCTGATGGCCGCCGTCGCTTACGGGGGCGAGGCCCGTGCCCTGCGCTGCGGCGCAGTCTTTCTCTGCGTGTCCGCCGCCTTCGGCGGAGCGCTCTGGGCGCTGTCGCTCGCCGGCGGCTACCCCGTCTTTGACGCGCGGGTGCTGCTGCTCTCCTTTGCGCTCTGCTATGCCGGGCTGGAGCTGCTGTTCCGGGGCCGGGCGAAGCTGCCGGACCGGCCGCGGGCGGAGATCTGCCTCGCGCTCGGCGGCCGGGAGAGCCGCTTCATGGCGCTCATCGACACCGGCAATTCCCTCAGCGACCCGGCGACCGGCGCGGCGGTGATGCTCGCCTGTCCGCATGCCCTCGCCCCGCTCTTCCCGGGCCTTGATCTCGGCGCAGACCCCGTGACTCTGGCCGCGCTCCCCTCCCTCGCGGGGCGCTTCCGCCTGATCCCGTACAGCGCCGTCGGCGGGCGCGGTCTGCTGGCGGTCTTCCGGCCGGAGCGGCTCACCGTCGGCGGCGAGGAGCGGCGGGATCTGCTGGTGGCCGTCTCCCCCGCCGCGCAGGGCGACGGCTTCGAGGGACTCATCAATTGTGAAACCATGTTTCACAATTGAAATCCTCGCGCTGATCGCACTTGCACGCTGCAGCGTGCTTCGTTTGGTCGGCGCGAGGGCTCGCATTGCTCGCCTCATGGTGTTTTTGCTGTGGCAAAGCTACGGCAAAAACGATTTCACCCGCTTATCCCGGCACTGTTTATGACTCAGATTCTATCGGAAAGGACTCTTCTATGCTCTGCAAACCGCAAATCCTCTTTCTGAAGGACCACATCCTCCGCATCCTCGGCCTGGAGCCGCCCGCGGTTTTTTACATCGGCGGCAGCACCACCCTGCCGCCGCCCCTGGACCGCGCCGCGGAGGAGGCCGCCGTCGCCGCGCTGGAAGCCGGCGACGAGAGCGCCCGGCGCACGCTGATCGAGCATAATCTCCGGCTGGTGGTCTATATTGCCCGGCGCTTTGAAAACAGCGGCATCAACATCGAGGATCTGATCTCGATCGGCACGATCGGGCTGATCAAGGCAGTCAACACCTTCCAGTCCGGCAAGAACATCAAGCTGGCCACCTACGCCTCCCGCTGCATCGAAAACGAGATATTGATGGTACTGCGCAAGAACAGCAGCCAGCGCAGCGAGCTGTCGATCGACGAGCCGCTCAACACCGACTGGGACGGCAACGAGCTGCTGCTGTCGGATATTCTCGGCACCGACGAGGACGAGGTCTCGCGCCCGCTGGAGGACGACGCCGACCGGCAGATGCTGATGGCGGCCATCGACAGTCTCTCCGAGCGCGAGAAGACAATCATCCTGCTGCGCTTCGGTCTGCCCGGCGGGCGGGAATACACGCAGAAGGAGGTGGCGGACAAAATGGGCATTTCCCAAAGCTACATCAGCCGCCTCGAAAAGCGCATCATCGAGCGTCTGCGCCGCGAAATGCTGCGGCAGATGCAGATATAAGAAAAAACTCCATTCCGAAGAATGGAGTTTTTTATGTTTGGGTGTCTCTGTTACATGGAGATGGAGTTGTTGATCGGTCCGTAGATCCAATCCGGCACCATGGTGACCAGGAAGGGCACGAAGGTGATCAGCAGCAGCACCAGGAACAGACACAATATGAACGGCCAGACCTCTTTGATGAAGTCTCCGATCCGGCACCTGGTGATGCCGCAGGTGGTGAACATCATCGAACCGAAGGGAGGCGTGATGCCGCCGATCATGATGTTGACGATGCAGACCAGGCCGAAGTGGATGACGTCGACACCGAGGCTCTGCGCCACAGGCAGCAGCAGCGGGGTGGCGATCATCAGCGCGGCGCCGCCCTCGAGGAACATGCCCATGATCAGCAGGACCACGTTGACCAGCATCAGGAAGATGTACTTGTTGCTCGTCATGGTGGTGATGGAGGAGGCGACGATCTTCGGCAGGCCGATGTAGCTCATGTAGTAGCCGAAGGTGTTGGCCGAGACCATGATCAGCACGACGCTGGAGGTACCGGCGATCGTATCCAGCAGGATGGGGATGAAGTGCTTTTTGAGGTTGAGCTTCTTATAGACAAACTTGCCGATCACGAAGCAGTAGAGCACCGCAACGGCGCCGCCTTCAGCCGGGGTGAACATGCCGAAGCGGATACCGAGGATGATGCCGAAGGGGAAGAACAGACCCCAGAAGGAAATGAAGGCCTGCTTGAGCACTTCCTTGAGCGGCGGGAACTTGTCGCGGGTCGTGGGGTAATTGCGCTTGTTGGCGATGACGGACACGGCGATCATCATGCTGATGGACATGAGGATGCCTGGCACATAGCCGGCGGCAAAAATACGGCCCAGCGAGGCCTGCGCGATCAGGGAGTAGACGATCAGGTTGACTCCGGGAGGAATGACGGGCGTGGCAGCGGAGGAGGCAGCGGTGATCGCCGCGGAGAAGGCCTTGGAGTAGCCGCGCTTCTCCATCTCGGGCACCAGCATCTTCGACTGCATGGCGCAGTCGGCGTTGGCAGAGCCCGAGCAGCCGCCCATCAACATGCTCAGCAGCACGTTGACCTGGGCCAGGCCGCCCTTCATGTGGCCGGTGACGCACTCGCAGAAGTCCATCATCTTGTCGGCGATGCCGCCGAAGTTCATGACCGAGCCGGACATGACGAAGAACGGGATGGCCAGCATCGAGAAGGACTGCGTCGAGTTCATGACCTTCTGCAGGATCGTCCAGGGCTGGACGCCGTCGTCAATGAACAGGAAGAAGAAGTAGGTCGAGCCGAACAGGGCGTACACGATGGGCATGCCCAGGAAGTACAGCACGAAAACCAGGATGATGGGGAGGAGCTTGATAAACGGTAATGCCATCAGTAAGCGCCTCCTTCCTCGATCTGATCCTGCTCTTCCGGCGCTTTGGACTTGATGAGATGCAGTTTGTCACGCAGGAAGAAGAAAATGGAGTAGATAAAGGACAGGCCGAAGCCGAGAGGCACGGCGATGCCGGTATACCACTTGGGGATGCGCAGCGTATCGGTCTTGGTCAGCTTGATGGTGCCCCATGTGAAGGCGCCGTCGGCGATCTTGAACATGATGCCGCGCTTAAAAATCAAATTGAGGACATACTGGGCGCTGATATAGGTCAGCAGGAACAGTATGGCGATTTCCAGGAGACTGACGATGAACTCGATCACCTTCCGCGAGCGGCCGTGCACCAGGTTGACCACGATGTCAACGCCCAGGTGGGCATGCTTGCGGTGGGCATAGGCGCTTCCCATGAACACCGTCCAGACGAACAGAGAGGTAACGACCTCGTCCGTCCAGTTGATGGGGTTGTTCAGGAAGTAGCGGAAAATCACGTTCACGTTGACCAGGATCAGACAGGCCGTCAGCGTCGCTCCGCAGATGATCGCGTCAAGGTTCCCAAAGATCGATTTTGCGGTAATTTTCTTTTTCATAGGCAAATCCTTAACAGCAGAGTGTGGAAAACGAACCGGGGGAAAACTGCTCAATAGACCGGACATGGACTGCCCGCGGAAAGCGGGCAGTCCAATCCTTGTTGACAGGTATGGGGATTCGCTGCTGCCGGCAAATTACTTGCTGGCGCGGAAGTCGTTGATCAGGTCGACCAGCTGCTGATGCAGCTCGGGGTTGGCACCGTACTCTTCGACGATCCAGTCATAGACAGGGGCGCAGGCTTCGGTGAAGGCGTCGATGTCGACCTCGTTCCAGGTCACGCCGGCTTCATTCTTCATCTTCTCGATCTGAACAGCCTCGTCCTCAGCGCAGGAGGTCTGCTCCCAGACGCCGCACTCGAGAGCGCACTCGTCAAGGATGTTTCTCCACTTGAGAGGCATCTCCTGATACACGTCCTCAGCCATGAACAGCCAACGGGTGGCGATGAAGTGGTTGGTCAGAGCGACCTTCTTGACCAGCTCGTAGGGAGCGCCGGCACCGGCGAGGGTGGAGGTGGAGCCTTCGAAGCCGTCAACGATACCGGAGGAGATGGAGCTCAGGCACTCGGTGAAGGACATGGGGACAGGGGTGGCGCCCATGCACTCGATGGTCTTGATGAACAGGGAGGCGGTGGTGGAGCGCAGCTTCACGCCGTTGAGGTCCTCGGGCTTGGTGATGTCGAGGTTGGTGACGATGGAGCGGTAGCCGAAGGAGTAGTGGGTGTCAAGGATGTGGATGTTCTCTTCCGCCAGGCGGGCCTTCACGTCGGCAACCAGGTCGGAATCCATGACGTAGTTGTACTCTTCGTCGTTGTTGTAGAGCATCGGTCCGACGAGGACGGCGCAGTCGCCAACCCAGTCAGCGAAGAGGGAGGGCTCTTCCAGGCCGATCCACTTATCGCCGTTGACGGCGTGGACGACGGAGTCACGGTAGCAGTCCAGCTCGTTGAGGCCGTGGAACTCGACCTTCACGTGGCCTTCGGTGCGCTCGGTAACCATTTCGGCAAACTTCTCAGCAGCCTTGTAGTTCCACTCTTTGGGGTTGAAGACGTTGGAGTAGGTCAGCTCGATGTAGTAGGCGTCGGCCTCGGCATCGTCTTCAGCGGTCTCGGCAGGAGCCTCGGCGGGCTGCTCGGCAGGAGCCTCAGCAGGAGCCTCGGCAGGAGCTTCGGCAGGAGCCTCGGCGGGAGCTTCGGCGGGAGCCTCGGCGGGCTTCTCAGCGGCAGGAGCGCCGCCGCAGGCGGCCAGCGCGAACACCATGGTCAGCGCAAGCAGCAGGGCAATGATCTTTTTCATTTTGCTTTCTCCTTATTTGTATTCGTTTGGTGTCAACAGCTTCCGCCGGCCGGCACGCAGGGTTTCCTGACTCTCTGTCCCCCGACAAAGAATCAGACAGGGAGCCCTGTCTGTCGGAAAGCGTGAAAATTGTTAACAATCCATTACGGCGTCCTTAATTTACACCTCTTTCCCCTCCCTTGTCAACGCTTCACAGTTTGCCCCTCATGTTTTTAGCAATGCGCACAAAAACGCATTGCCTTTTTTATCGAAAATAATTATTTAACGAAGCCTGCTGCGCGCCTCCTTCCCTGCCGTGCCTTGCGTTTTGCGCGGGGCTATGATAAGATACGGGTATCATCCGGCAAAGGAGGCGCGCCATGGCCAAGCCGAAATTCACCGTCACGATGCAGCACGACGAGGACAGCCTGGTCGCGCTGTCCCATATGCAGTACGATCTCTTCTGCACCCGCAACCGCATCGCGCGCAATGCCGTGGCCGTCCTGGTGATCGTGATCGCAGTGCTCTACGGCGGCGGCAGCTGGTGGAGCCTGCTGCTGATCGCCTACGGCTGCTATCTGATGACCAGCACCTACGCTTCCTCCAACCGCACGGCGCACCGGATCACCGACCAGCTCAAGGCCGCCGGTCTCCCCTTCCCCGCCTCGGAATACAGCTTTGACGGCGTCGCCATGCACATCGTCTCGCTGCCGGAGCGCGAGGAGAGCGAGCCGCTTCCCTACGGAAAAATGCTCCAGCTCGGCGAGGATTTCAAGGCCTACTACATCTTTCGCGACCAGTACGGCGGTTATATGATCCCGAAGGCCGCCCTGGGCGGCCGGGAGGAGGAATTCCGCCGCTTTGTCCAGGAAAAGACCGGCAAGCTCTTTATCCGCCGCTGGACGCCGCTGCGCCGCCTGAAAAGCTGGCTGAAGCAGCGGGAAAACGAGCCCGAGCATCTGTAAACAGCAAAAAAACAGCCCCGATCTCGGGGCTGTTTTTCTATACTATTTTTGACAGACTCAGACCAGATCTTCCTCGGTGAGCTTTTCAATGTCCACGTTGGTATCGGCCACGGCGTCGGTCTCGGCCTTCTTTTCCATCTTCGCCATGAAGATCGGGGAGAGGATGCCGACGACGCACAGGGCGATCAGCACCCAGCAGATCACGGAGGAGAAGAGGATCTTGGGGCTGCCGTCGGAGATGATCATCGCATTTTGCAGATTCTTCTCTCCGATCGGACCCAGGATCAGGGCCAATACAATCGCGGCTGTATTCAGATCCAGCTTTCGCATCAGATAGCCGAGCACGCCGAACACCAGCATGACGATGACGTCCTCGGGCAGGCGGTTGATCGCGTAGGAGCCGACAACGCAGAGCACGGTGACGCAGGGGATCAGGATCGCGTCGGACAGACGGGAGATCTGCGCAAAGCCGCGGCAGCCCAGCAGGCCGATGCCCAGCATGAAGAACTGGACCAGCACAAAGCCGGCGAAGAAGGTATAGGTCACGATGGCGTTCTCTTCGTTGAAGAGCATACGGCCGGGCTGCAGGCCCTTCATGATCAGGCCGCCCATCAGGATCGCCGTGACGGATTCGCCCGGGATGCCGAGGGTCAGGGTCGGGATCAGGGAGCCGCCGGTGACGGCGTTGTTGGCCGCCTCGGAGCCGGCCACGCCCTCGATGGAGCCCTTGCCGAACATTTCCTTATGCTTGGAGAACTGCTTGGAGGTGTTGTAGCCCAGGAAGCAGGCGATGGAGGCGCCGGCGCCGGGCAGGATGCCGATCAGGTTGCCGATGATCCAGGAACGCAGGATCGTCGGGCGGATCGTCTTGCGCTCCTCGCGGGTCAGGCTCATCTTGTCGGTGACCTTGCTGGCCTGGGCGCGCTCCTTGATCTTTTTCTCGGCCAGGATGAAGACCTGGGACATGGAAAACAGACCGATCAGGGCGCAGGTGACGTTGATGCCGTCATAGAAATAGCTGTTGCCGAAGAGCATGAAGCGCGGAATGCCGGAGCCGGGGTCGGAGCCGATGGTGCTCAGCAGCAGGCCCAGCGCGCCGGACATCAGGCCCTTGAGCAGGCTTTTGCCGGCCACGCCCGCGATGATGGTCAGGCCGAAGATCGACAGCCAGAAGTACTCGGCCGACTGGAACTTCAGCGTCAGCTCCGCCAGCAGCGGCGCGAAGAAGTACAGGGAGATGCAGCTGAGCAGGCCGCCCCAGAAAGAAGCGTAGCAGGCAGTGAACAGGGCCTTGCCCGCCTGCCCTCGTTTTGTCATCTCATAGCCTTCGATCGCGGTGGCGGCGGAGGCAGGGGTGCCGGGGGTGTGGATGAGGATGGCGGAGATCGAGCCGCCGAAGATCGCGCCGCAGTAGATGGCGCCGAGGACGATCAGGGCGGTGTCCTGCTGCATGGTGAAGGTCAGCGGCAGCATCAGAGCCACGCCCATCGCGGCGGAGAGGCCGGGCATGCAGCCGATGACGATGCCCAGCGCAACGCCGGCGATCATCATGATCAGGTTGATGGGAGTCAGCGCATGCAGGAAGCCCTGGCCCATGGTAGCTAATGTTTGAAGCATATCGTCAGCCCTCCCTTAAAACAGCAGATTGTTCGGAAGCTGTACGTGCAGGAACAGCGTAAATGCGCCGTAGATCAGCAGGAGAAGCGCAACGGTGGTGATGGCGATGTACAGGGGCTTGACCTTGAAGAACAGGAGCGTTACCACAAGGAACACCGCCGTGGACACGAAGAAGCCGATGGTGAGCACGGCGGCGACGTACAGCACGGTCAGCGCCAGGCAGACGAAGAACTGCTTGGGCTGGAAATCCTTGAAGCTGGACTTGCCGCTTTCGGTCCCGAACTTGACCGCGTTGACGATCATCTGGATCAGATACAGGGTCGTCAGGCCGAAAAGGATGATGACAATTACTTTCGGATACATCTGGCTCTCGGTGGGGAGCTTCTGGGTCTCTGCGAAAAACAGGGCGCAGATCAAGTAGAACACCGCCACGATGCCGATGTCCGTATATTTCATTTTCAAAAGAAGATTCCTCCCTCTTCCTTTATCATTTGTCAAAAGGGCAGATGCCTGCCCTTTTGATCAAACGCCATATATCGCCCGTTCCGCGGTGCGGACGCGCGGTTTCGGAATGCCGTGGATGCGATCAGTCGTACCAGAAGCCGGTGGCCAGGCCTTCGGTGAAGGCCTGCTGCTGCTTGACGAGCTCGGTAGTCGCGGCGGCGTCCTTGTAGTCGGTGGCAAAGGAGGAAGCCTCAGCCAGATACTCGGGGTCTTCCATAGCTGCCTTGAAGGCCTCTTCATAGAACTTGATGACCTCTTCGCTCACGCCGGCAGGAGCCGCCACGCAGCGGGAGGAGCCCAGCCAATCCTGATAGAAGCCCAGCTCGGCGAGGGTGGGAACGTCGGGCAGTTCGGGCAGACGGTCGGTGCCGAACACGCCCAGGACCTTCACGGAGTCAGCCACGGAGCCGATGTCGGGAACCTTGACCACGCAGAAGTCGGCTTCCTTGCCCAGCAGAGAAGTGAGCTCTTCGTTGGTGTTGCCCTTGGGAACGGCCTTGTAGGTGAAGCCGGCGGAATTGGCAAAGGCCTGGGCGCCGATGTGGTTGGAGGCCTGGGCGCCGTTGGTGGAGGCGATCAGCTCGCCGTCGTGGGCCTTGCCGTACTCAACCAGCGCGTTCAGGTCGGGGAAGCGGTCGTCGTCAGCACGGACGACAACAATGGAAGTCTCCGTGACGTGGTTGCAGATGGGAGCGAAGCTGTCGATGGTGTAGGTGCCGAGGCCCTTCACGATGGAGCTGTTGAAGTTCGGCAGGTTGATAAAGCCGATGGTCATGCCGTCGGGCTTGGCGGAAGCCAGCTTGGACCAGCCCTTGGAGCCGGAGCCGCCGTCCTGGTTGTCGATGATGATGGTCTGGCCGATGTACTTCTCGGCATACTTTGCGAGGATACGGGCGGTGATGTCGGTGCCGTTGCCGGCCTTGTAGGCAACGATCATGGTGACGGGGCCGTTGGGCTTGAAGGGACCGTCGTTAGCCTTGCTGCCGGCCGCGCCGCAGGCGCAGAGTGCAAAAACCATGCAGAGCGCCAGGATCAGAGCGATCAGTTTTTTCATGTTTCATCCTCCTCAGTAATAGTGGTCATTCGGGTTTGACGGTAATTTGTGAACAAACCATGAAGACGAGATTATCTTAACAGTCAAGCCGAGTTCTGTCAATCACCGGCCCTCTGCCGTTTCCGATTTTTAGCACTTCATCCAATTTGCCCGCGCAGAATCTGTGCGGAACAGACAAAACCGGCTGTGACGTCCGTCACAGCCGGTTTGCTGATAAAAAACCTGTGTTTACGCTTCGCCGCGCTCGCGCAGAGCGTCCTTGCGGCTGAGGTCGATGCCGCGGGGGCCGATGTTCATGACCTTGACCCAGGTCATGTCGCCGACCTTCAGCACGTCCTCGACCTTCTCGGTGCGCTTGAACTCGAGGTCCTTGATCTTCACAAGGCCGTCCTTGCCCGGGGCCAGTTCGACCCAGGCGCCGAAGTCGGAGCGGATGTTGGACACCTTGCCGTAGTACAGCGCGCCGATCTCGGGCTCGAAGACGATGTCCTCGATGGTCTTGCGCGCGGCGCGGCAGGCCTCGATGTCGCTGGAGGCGATGAAGATGGAGCCATCGTCCTCGATGTCGATCTTGCAGCCGGTGTCGGCGGTGATCTTCTGGATGACCTTGCCGCCGGAGCCGATGACCTCGCGGATCTTGTCGGGGTTGATCTTCATCTGGATCATCTTGGGCGCGGTCTTGGCCAGCTCCTTGCGGGGCTCGGGGATGGCCTTGAGGAGGATCGCGTCGAGGATCTGGAAGCGGGCTTCCTTGGTGATGGCGAAGGCTTCCTCAATGATCTCGTGCTTGAGGCCGTCGTTCTTGAGGTCCATCTGGATGGCGGTGATGCCCTGCTTGGTGCCGGCCACCTTGAAGTCCATCTCGCCGTGGAAGTCCTCCACGCCCTGGATGTCGATGAAGGTGGTGAAGTCGTCGCCGTCCTGGATCAGGCCGCAGGAGATGCCGGCGACGGGCGCCTTGATGGGAACGCCGGCGTCCATCAGAGCGAGCGTGGTGCCGCAGATGGAGCCCTGGGAGGTGGAGCCGTTGGAGGAGAGCACTTCAGAGACGACGCGGATGGCGTAGGGGAAGTCCTCAACCTCGGGGATCACGCACTGCAGCGCCTTCTCAACCAGAGCGCCGTGGCCGTACTCGCGGCGTCCGGTGCTGCGCTGGGCGCGGGCCTCGCCGGTGGAATAGGCGGGCATGTTGTAGTGGTGCATGAAGCGCTTCTCTTCCTCTTCCCAGATCGTGTCGAGCTTCTGAGACTCGCTGAGGGTGGCGAGGGTGGCGATGGAGAGCACCTGGGTCTGGCCGCGGGTGAAGAGGCCGGAGCCGTGAACCACGGGGATCACGCCGACTTCGGCAGCCAGAGGACGGATCTCGTTCATCTTGCGGCCGTCGACGCGCTTGCCGGCCAGCAGCCACTTCTTGACGACCTTCTTCTGCAGCTTGTAGAGGATCTCGTCCATGTAGTTCATGAGGTCGGGATGCTCTTCGCCGTATTTCTGCTCGACCATGGTGATCCAGTCGTTGACGCGGGCTTCGCGGACGTTCTTGTCGTCGGTGTCCATGCAGTATTCCATGGACTCGAACTCGTTGGCGACCAGCTTCTCGAACAGCTCGTCGTCGAAGGAGGCGTGCTCATACTCGAACTTGGGCTTGCCGATCTCGCGCACCATCGTGTCGATCAGGTCGAGCACGGGCTGCAGATGCTCGTGCGCCTCGACGATGCCCTGATACATGACCTTGTCGGGGACCTGGTCGGCCTCGGACTCGATCATGACGATCTTCTTGTGGGTGGCGGCGACGGTGGTGATCATGCGGTTATGCTTGCGCTCTTCCTGGGTGGGGTTGAAGAGGTACTTCTCGCCGTCCCAGCCGAGCACGATGCCGGCGATGGGGCCGTTGAAGGGCACGTCGGAGATGCTGACGGCGGCGGAGGCGCCGATCATGGCGGTGATCTCCGGGCTGCAGTCGCGGTCGACGGAGAGCACTTCGCAGGCGATGACGACGTCGTTGCGCAGGTCGCTCGGGAAGAGCGGGCGCATCGGACGGTCGATCAGGCGGGAGGCCAGCACGGCGGGCAGGCTGGGCTTGCCCTCACGGCGCATGAAGCTGCCGGGGATGCGGCCGACGGCGTAGAGCTTCTCGTTGAAGTCCACGGCGAGGGGGAAGTAATCGATGCCGTCCTTCGGGCGGGCGGAGGCGGTGCAGGTGACGAGCACGGTGGTTTCGCCGTACTTGACCAGGACCGCGGCGTTGCAGAGCTCGGCCATCTTGCCCACTTCCATGGACAGGGGGCGGCCCTCATACATCATTTCATACTTGCGGTAGTTCGGGAACTGCTTGTTGGTGATGATCATAGTTCTGTTCCTTTCTTTTGTTCCCGGCCCTTCAGCACTTGGTACAGAGCCCGCGGCAGCAGGCGCTCTATCAAATACTGACCGACCGGTGATTGAATGACTTGCGAAAGTAAAAAACACAGGGAGACAGTATTCACTTGTCTCCCTGTGTCAAACCTTCATACGCTTCAGATGCAAACGTCCGGCAATTACTTGCGGATGTTCAGCTTGGCGATGATCGCGCGGTAACGCTCGATGTCCTTCTTCGCCAGATAGTCCAGCATGCGGCGGCGCTTGCCGACGAGCTGGTACATGCCCAGACGGCTGTGGTCGTCGTTGGGATGCTGCTTGAGGTGCTCGGTGAGCTCGCGGATACGCTCGGTCCAGATGGCGACCTGGACTTCGGGAGAGCCGGTGTCGCCCTCGTGCACGGCATTGGCTTCGATAACGCCGGTCTTCTTTTCCTTGGTGATCATGGTGATGTTTCCCCTTTCAATGATATTCTATACCCAACGGCCGGGAAACGGGGCGGAAAGGACGCCGCATCGGCGGCATGACCCCGGATCGCAGTGCGCGGGCGTTCCGTAGCATATTAGCATGGAAGCGGCCGGATGTCAACAAAATTTTGCCGGTCGCCGCCCTTTTTTCTGCCGAAGCGCCGAACGCGCAAATTCGACTCCTCCGTTGAAAAGCGCGGAGACCTGTGATATAATTTAGCCCAATCCATTTATGTTCTTTCTACCGTCAGGAGATCAATTCCATGAAAAAGCGACCCCTCGCTCTGCTGATTGCGGCAGCTTTTCTGCTCAGCGCCTGCAGTGCCCCTCCGGCGCCCGCTCCGGCGGAAACGGCGGCACCCGCAGACGAGCCGTCCGTCGCCGAAGCTTCCGCTCCCGCGCCGAGCCGCGCGCCGCAGCCCGCGTCATCCGAAATGGGAAAGCTGTGTCTTTCGGAGATCATGCCGAAAAACCGCGCGACGCTCGCCGCCGGGGACGGCGGCTTCCACGACTGGATCGAACTGGAAAACCTGTCCGCCGAGCCCGTATCCCTGGACGGCTGGGCCATCTCCGACGGGCCGGATCAAAGGCCCTGGCCTCTGCCCTCCCGGACGCTGGCGCCGGGCGAATACTGCCTGATTTTCGCCGCCGGCGAGCAGGCCTCTTCGGAAGATATGGCGCCTTTTGCGCTCTCGGCAGACGAAACGCTGTGCCTGTTCGCGCCCTCCGGCGAGCTGATTGACGAGCTGTTCTGCCCGGAGCTGCAGGCCGACGAAGCCCTTGCCCGGGACCCGGACGAAGCTGCGGCGAGGACCTTCTGGGCCACCCCGGGCTTCCCCAACACAGACGCCGGCTACGAGGCCTTTGCCGCCACGCGCGAGGCAGCCGGGCCTCTCGTCATCAGTGAGGTCTCGGCGGCCGAGTACAGCTATCCCGCCGTGCGCGGCGCGGAGCGCAGGGACTGGGTGGAGATCCAAAACATCTCCGACCGGGAAATCACACTGAACGATTACCTGCTCTGGGACAGCGGCGGCGAGCCTTTCCGTCTGCCGGATCGGACGCTGGCGCCCGGAGAGCTCACGCTCATCGTCTGCGGCGGCGACGGGGCGGAGGACGCGCCCTTCTCGCTCGACGCGGAGTATGAGCGCCTGTTTCTCGGCACGGAGAGCGCGATCTGCGACTGGCTCGTGCTGCATGATCTGCCCGTAGACGGCAGCTGCGGCCGCACGGAGGATGCGCCCGGCTTCTTTTACTTCTGCACCCCGACGCCCGGAGAAAAGAACGGGGAGGGCCTGCGCATGGTGAGCGCGGCGCCCGAAGCGCTGACGCCGGGCGGGATCTACGACGGTGTGGACGCGCTGGACGTGTCCCTGTCCGCGCCGGGCCGGATCCATTATACCCTCAACGGCTCGCGCCCGAGTGAGGAAGACGCGCTCCTGGACGGCAGCCTCTCGCTGACGGGCACCACGGTCCTGCGCGCCATTGCCGTGGAGGACGGAAAAGCGCCCAGCCCGGCCGTGAACCTGAGCTATATCATCAATGAACACCACAGCCTGCCGGTGCTGAGCCTTGCGCTGGATGATCCGGCCCTTTTCCGCACTGTTTATCTGCGGGTCTACAACGGCGTCGAGCTCCCCGGCTGCCTTTCCTATTATGAAGACGGGCGCAGCTTCACCATGCCCTGCGGGATGCAGCTGTCCGGCTCCGGCAGCCTGGCTCTGCCGAAAAAGAGCCTGGCCATCCAGTTTCGCAGCTGCTACGGGGACGGCTCGCTCGACTGCGATCTCTTCGACAGCGGCGTGAGCAGCTACGCCTCGCTGCAGCTTCGCGCCGGGGAGGCCAATCCCACGACGATCATCCAGAGCGATCTGTTCCAGGACCTGTGCCTGGAGATGTCGGACGAGGCCCTGACCCAGCACAGCAGGCACTGCATCCTGTACATCAACGGCAGCTACTACGGCATCTACTGCCTGAAGGAAAAATTCTCCGCCCAATACTACGCCTCGCTCAAGGGCGTCTCCAAAAGCAGCGTCACCGTGCTCAAATACCCGGTCGCGCCGGACTCCTCTTTTGCGCGGGAGGTGCTCGATTTCTGCCGCAGCGCCGATCTCGCGGATCCCGTGCAGTACGCGCGCTTCTGTGAGCTGGTGAACGTGGACAGTCTGATCGACTGGTATCTGATCGAGGGGCTCAGCGGCAACCCCGATATCGGCGGCAACCTGCGCGTCTTTCGTTCCACGGAGGACGGCGGACGCTGGTCCTTCGCGCTCTACGACCTGGACTGGGGCTTTCAGGACAGCGAGTCCATCTTCCGGAACCTGACCCTGGACAACAAATACCACACCAGTCAGATCAAGACGATCATGAACGCCGCCATGCGCAGCGAGGACTTCCGCGACCGGATCCTCTCCCGCTATGCCTCCGTCTGGGATACGGCGCTGTCCAACGAACGCTTTCTCGCGCAGCTGGACGCCTACGAGCAGCGCCTCGCACCGGAGGTTTCCCGCGACCGCCAGCGCTGGAGCGGTTCGGAAGCCGAGTGGCGCATCAAAATGGAGGAGCTGCGCAGCTTCATCCGGGACAAGGACCCGCAGCGTCTCGGTGTGGAGCGCTTCTGCGAGATCTGGGATGTCTCCCCCGCCACGCGGGCCGAATACTTCGGCTGGTAAAATACGATATAAGGAAACAGCCGCCGGCAATGCCGGCGGCTGTTTGTTGTTTACAGAGCTTAGTTGCTGATGGGATGGTGGACCTCTGGGGTCGTCATGTCGATGCCCTTGAAGGTGTAGCCGTTTTCCAGGCCCCACTGGATCAGGCGTTCCACGACGAATACGTTCCAGCCTGCGGTATCATGCTGCAGAGAGATGGGAGGCTCTTCCCCCGCTTCGCAATACTCGTACGCGCCGTAGCGCAGCGTGACAAACGAGCGGTCGAGATCCACGTTCTCGTCGTCCGGCTCCGGCTGGATGTTCCAGTCATAATAGCGGTAGCCCATGGTGGTCAGATCCTCGGCCAGCGCGGTCATGATGCCGGGGCAGAAGGCGGCGCTGGAGGAGTTGGAGCTTCCGCCGACGAAGCGGACGATGCGGGTGTATTCCCCGGTCTGCTCCTTGATGACCTCCTGCATTTTGTCGAAGTTGTCGAAATAAGCTTCCTCGCTGGCGTAGATCACGCTGGCATCGTGCTTGTAGGCGTGCAGACCGATGCTGTGGCCTTCGCGGTAGGCGCGGCCGATCATATCGACATAGCGGGGGTCGGAATAGGTGACGAAGAAGGTGACCTTGGCGTCATACTTGGCCAGCATGTCCAGCAGCGCTTCCGTGGTCTCGGCCGGGCCGTCGTCAAAGGTCAGGTAGATCACCTTCTCCTGCAAAACGGTCTCGGGCATCTCGGCCGGCACGACCTCGATCGTGCGCGTCCTGGTCACCGTCTGTCCGAAATCGTCGGTCACGGTGTAGGTGAACTCATAGCTGCCCGGCTCCCAGGGGATGATCTCGCCCGTGACTTCGAGGCGGTCCGACAGATCGCGCCCGTACATGTCCACGGCGGTCACGCCCGGCTCAAAGAAGCGGTAGTCCGCGGGGATCTGGACGCTCTCGCCGCCCTCGAATTCCAGGATCGGGCCCTTCACGCGCTCCGCGCTCGCCTCGTTGCCGGAAGAATCGCGCACGGTGTAGACGATCCGGTCGGCTTCCTCCGTCCGCTGCACCCGGTCGGTGATGTCGCCGTCGGCGTTGTCAAGGGCGCTGTAGTCCGGGTCCCCGGGCTCGCCGAGCAGCGTGAGCTCCGGCGGCACGGTATCCTGCACGGTCACGGTCCGGCTGACGCCGGCGACCTTTTCGCCGTCAATGATAACGCTGTAGCTGACCTCTGCGGTGCCGAGCTTCCGGGTATCGACCGCCGAAGGCTCGATTGCCAGCGGCTGACGGCTTCCGTCCGCGCTAACCAGCCAGGCCTCGGCGCCCGGATCGGTATAATCCTGGCCGTATTCCAGAACGACCTCCCTGTCGCCGATCAGTTCGATCTCGGCGTGCGGCGGCTCGGTGTTGGCCGGCAAAGTCGGAAGGGCTGCGATCTCTTCCGATAAACTCGGGCCGGGCATAAAGAGAATCACGCAGAGCGCGGCCACTGTCAGCAGCAGGATCAGCCAAAGGATCGCTTTTTTCATGGCACTTGTCCTCTTTCTTTCTATGAATCCGGGCGATTCGTATTATTTTTTCAGCGGTTTCGCATCAGGGTCTTCATGCGCAGGCTGTGGTCGAGGATGCTCTTGCGCAGGCGCAGGTTTTTCGGCGTGACCTCCAGCAACTCGTCGTCGGCCAGGAACTCCAGGCACTGCTCCAGGCTCATCTGGCGCGGCGGGATCAGGCGCAGGGCCTCATCCGAGCCGGAGGCGCGGGTGTTGGTCAGATGCTTGGTGCGGCAGACGTTGACCGGGATATCGTCCGATTTCGGCGATACGCCGACGATCATGCCGGCATAGACCTTGGTGCCGGGGGTGATGAACAGCGCGCCGCGGTCCTGCGCGTTCCACAGGCCGTAGGCCACGGCCTCGCCGGTCTCGAAGGCGATCAGCGAACCGGTGGTGCGGCGGGCGATGTCGCCGCGGAAGGGCTCGTAGCGCTCAAAAACGGAGGCCAGGATGCCCTCGCCGCGGGTGTCAGTCAGAAATTCGTTGCGGTAGCCGAAGAGACCGCGGGACGGGACCAGGAACTCCAGCTTGATGCGGCTGCCCACCGGGGTCATCTCGATGAATTCGCCCTTGCGCTGGCCGAGCTTTTCCATCACGGAGCCCATCGAATCGGCCGGGACGTCCACGACCACGCGCTCCATCGGCTCGCAGAGCTTGCCGTCGATCTCCTGATACAGCACGCGCGGAGGCGAGACCTGGAACTCATAGCCCTCGCGGCGCATCGTCTCGATCAGGATCGAGAGGCTCATCTCGCCGCGGCCGGCCACGCGGAAGCTGTCGGTGCTGTTTTCCACGTCGCTGACGCGCAGGGACACGTCCTTGAGCGTCTCGCGCATCAGGCGCTCGCGGATCTGGCGGGAGGTGACGAACTTGCCCTCCTGCCCGGCAAAGGGGCTGTCGTTGACGGAGAAGGTCATCTCCATCGTCGGCGCGCCGATCTTGACGAAGGCCAGGGGCTCCGCTGCGCCGCGGGCGCAGATCGTGTCGCCGATGGTGATGTCGCCGATGCCGCTCATGGCGATGATGTTGCCGGCGGAGGCCTCGGTGACGGGCACGCGGTTGAGGCCCTCGAACTGATACAGGCTCACGGCCTTGGCCTTCATCGTGGGCGCGTCGGGATTGTGGTAGTTGCAGACCTCGATCTCCTCGTTCTGGCGGATCACGCCGCGCTCGATGCGGCCGATGGCGATGCGGCCGACGTATTCGTTATAATCAATGCTGCTCACCAGCATCTGGAAGGGCTTGTCCTCGTCCATCTCCGGGGCGGGGATGTACTCCAGGATTGTCTCAAACAGGGGCTTGAGGTCGGTGCCGGCGACCTCGGGCGAATAGCTCGCGGTGCCGTTGCGGCCGGAGCAGAACAGCATCGGGGAATCGAGCTGCTCGTCGGTGGCATCCAGATCCATCAGCAGCTCCAGCACCTCGTCCACGACCTCGTGGATGCGCTGGTCCGGGCGGTCGATCTTGTTGATGACGACGATGACCCGGTGGCCGAGCTCCAGCGCGCGGCTGAGCACGAAGCGGGTCTGGGGCATGGGGCCCTCGGCCGCGTCCACCAGCAGGATGACGCCGTTGACCATCTTCAGGATGCGCTCCACCTCGCCGCCGAAGTCGGCGTGGCCCGGGGTGTCTACAATATTAATCTTGGTGTCGCCGTACCAGACGGCGGTGTTCTTGGCCATGATCGTGATGCCGCGCTCACGCTCGAGGTCATTCGAGTCCATCACGCGGTCGACGACCTCCTGGTTTTCGCGGTAGACGCCGGACTGCTTGAGCATCTCGTCCACCAGCGTGGTCTTGCCGTGGTCGACGTGGGCGATAATGGCGATATTTCTCAGCTTATCCATATGTTGTAACTCCTTGCTGCATTTACATGACAGTGAATTTTATCATTCCGTCCAAAAAAAAGCAACAGTTTCTGTGCATTTTTCCCGAGGTCGTTGCTTTTTTTTGCGCGGCATGCTACAATGGCAAAACACAAACACAGAAAGGCGCTGCAAAGCATGAGCGACAACTTTTTTGCCTATATCTCCCGCATGCGCTATATCGGCCGCTGGAGCCTGATGCGCAACTCCCTGCCCGAAAACATTCAGGAGCACAGCCACATGGTGGCCGTGATCGCCCACGCGCTGGGCGTGATCCGGCGCGACGTGTTCGGCGTTCCCTGCGACCCGAACGAGGCCGCCGCCGTGGCGCTCTACCACGACGCCAGCGAGATCCTCACCGGCGACCTGCCCACACCGATCAAATACCACAGCGCAGACATCCGCGGCGCCTACCAGCAGGTGGAAAAGCTCGCCTGCGACAAGCTCCTGGCGACACTTCCGGACGAGCTGCGCCCGGCCTATGAGGAGCTCCTGACCGGCGAGACGCAGGAGCGCCTGCACGATCTCGTCAAGGCCGCCGACAAGCTCTCGGCCTACATCAAGTGCATCGAGGAGCGCAAGGCCGGCAACAACGAGTTTCTCTCCGCCGAAAAGCAGACCCGCGCCGTGCTAGAGGCATCGAAGCTGCCCGAGGTCGGCTATTTCCTGGAGCACTTCATCCCCGCCTTCGAGCTCAACCTCGACGAGCTGGGAACGATCGAATAAATGCGGAGTTCGGAATTCGGAATTGAGGAAAACGTATGGAACAGAGTAAAATCGACCGCATCAATGAGCTGGCGCGCCTGGCCAAGGAGCGCGCGCTGACCGAAGAGGAACTGGCCGAGCGCGATGCGCTTCGCAAGGAATACATCGCCGCCTGGCGCGAGAGCACCATCGCCGTGCTGGAGAACACTTACATCCAGACCCCCGACGGCAAAAAGCACAAGCTGAAAAAGAAAGAAAAATAAGCAGGCAAAGGCTTTGAAGAAGTCCGGAACAGGACGTAGGGGTTGCCGCCCTCGGCAGCCCGGCGGGAAAAAACAAAAAGAAATAATCTCCGGCGAATTCGGGCTTCGGACCCGTTTTCGCCGGAGATTTCTTTACAGTTTTCTTTCCTTGCTGCGCGGGCTGCCGAGGGCGGCAGCCCCTACAAGCAAGCATGACCCTTTCTTTCATCTTATCGCAAACGGAGGGCGGATCTTGCAGCTGTTCAGAAAAAAAGAAAAACCCCTCCGTCACGGCTATGCAAGACAAAGCCTTCCCCTCGAGGGGAAGGTGCCCCAGTGCCGCAGCACTGGGGCGGATGAGGTGAAAACGCAAAAGCCACCTCATCAGTCTCGCTGCGCTCGACAGCTTCCCCTCAAGGGGAAGCCGGGAAGCGGCGAAGCCAGATCAGAGGGATTCTCTCTTTAACTATATACTCAGTTTCAGATCCGGGTTGTTGGTCGCATCGACGGCGCAGGTCTGCGCGCCGGCGGAAAGGGCGGCCTCGGTCGTTTTTTGCAGGTTGAAGCCCTGTACGCCCGCCCAGACAATGGCGGCCACAGCCGCGTCGCCCGCGCCGGTGGTGTTGACGATCCGGCCGGTCATGCAGGGCAGGCGGAGCACCTCCCCATCCTCCGCGGCAAGCATGCCGCCCGAGCCGAGGCTGATGAAGACCCGCTTGATCCCGAGCTTGAGCAGCGCCCGGGCCGCCTGGCCGGGATAGTTCTCTCCGGTCAGCAGCGCCGCCTCCAGGGCGTTGGGCTTGAAGGCGGTCAGGCGCGGCAGCAGCTTCTTCATGCGCGGGGCCTTGGCGGTGCTCACCGGGTCGCCGTACATCGGCGCGGTGCAGGCCTCGGCCAGATAGTCCAGCGTCTCCTCGCTGAGGTTTGCGTCGACGACGACCGCGTCGGAGGCGTTGATCTCCTCCATCAGCGGCTGCAGATAGTCCGGCGTGATGTGCCGCACGATGTCCATGTCCGCGATGCCGACGTGCATATCCCCCGCCGCGTTCGTGACGTACAGATAGGCCGAGGAGCGCGCGCCGGGCACGACGAGCATGCGGCTTACGTCCATGCCCAGGGCCTCGCACTCGGCCTTCAGCCCCTTGCCGAACAGGTCGTCCCCGACGGCGGCGATCAGCCGCACGTCCAGCCCGAGCAGGCGGAGGTTGTGGGCGATGTTGCGCCCCACGCCGCCCTGCCGCAGCGTGATGACGCCGGGGTTGGAGTCATACAGGCGCAGGGAGTCGGCGGGGCCGCCGCCGATATCGGTATTGGCCCCGCCGATCACGGTGATCAACGGACTGCGTTTCACAGCATCCATATATTGTTCGCGTACTCGCGGATGGCGCGGTCGGCGGCAAAGAAGCCGCTCTGCGCCGTGTTGACCAGCGCCAGGCGGGCAAGCTCCTCACGGTTGCGGATGCGCTCGTACAGACGGGTCTGGCAGTCGGCGTAGGAGTGGTAGTCGGCGATGAGCATGTACTGGTCGCCGCCGTAGTTGAGCATGGAGACCAGGTCGGAGTAGCTCTTGCCGTCGGCAAAGCCCTCGCGGAAGCGCTTGAAGATGCGCTGCAGCTCGCCGTCGCTGTTGAAGATGTCCAGCGGGCGGTAGCCGCGGCGGCGCCAGTCCTCGATCTCCTCGGTGCGCAGGCCGAAGAGGAACATGTTCTCGTCGCCCAGACGCTCGTACATCTCGACGTTCGCGCCGTCGAGCGTGCCGATCGTCACGGCGCCGTTCATCATCAGCTTCATGCAGCCGGTGCCGGAGGCTTCCTTGCCGGCGGTGGAGATCTGCTCGGACACCTGCGCGGCGGGCACGATGGCCTCGGCGGCGGAGACGCGGTAGTTCTCCACAAAGTAGACCTGGAGCTTATCCTTGCACAGCGGGTCGTTGTTCACGTCGTTCTGCAGGCTCAGCAGCAGCTCGATGATGCGCTTGGCGGTCTTGTAGCCGGCTGCAGCCTTGGCGCCGAAGATGAAGGTGCGGGGCACGAAGTCGCGGTTCGGGTCGTCGTGGATCTGCATCTGCAGCGCGGTGATGCGCATCGCGTTGAGCAGCTGGCGCTTATACTCGTGCAGACGCTTGACCTGCACGTCCATGATGGCGTCGGTGTTGAGTGTCATGCCGTCGTTGCGCTTGGCAAAGGCCGCAAAGCGGCGCTTGTTCTCGTTCTTGATCTCCTCCACGCGGCGCAGCACCTGCGCATCGCCGGCAAAGGCGTTCAGCTCGCCCAGGCGCTCGGGCTCGAGCAGATAGGCGTCGTCGCCCAGCAGCTCGCAGATCAGGCCGTGCAGGCCGGGGTTGATCTGGCTGAGCCAGCGGCGGTGGTCGATGCCGTTGGTCACATAGGTGAAGCGGTCGGGCCGGATGGAGTTGAGGTCGGCGAAGAGGTCGCGCTTGATGATGTCGCCGTGCAGGCGGGACACGCCGTTGACCTTGTAGCAGGCGGCGAGGCAGAGGTTGGCCATGTGCACCTGACCGTCGCGGATGATCATGTTGCGGCCCACGCGCTCGCCCTGGCCGAAGTTGTAGACCAGGAAGTTGACCCAGCGCTTGTTGATCTCGCACATGATCTCCCACAGGCGCGGCAGCAGCTTCTGGATCAGATCCTGCGGCCACTTCTCCAGGGCCTCGCTCATGACGGTGTGGTTGGTGTAGGCTACGCTGTGGCGCACGATCTCCCAGCTCTCGTCCCAGCCGAGGCCGTGCTCGTCCATCAGCAGGCGCATCAGCTCGGGGATGATCATGGTCGGGTGGGTGTCATTGATCTGGATGACGTGGTGCTCGGCGAAGCTGCGCACGTCGCCCCACTTGGCGATGTGCTTGCGCAGAATGTCCTGGGCGCTGGCGGAGACGAAGAAATACTGCTGCTTGAGGCGCAGGGTCTTGCCCTCGATATGATCGTCGGCGGGATAGAGCACCTTGGTGATGACCTCGGTCATCGTGCGCTGCTCCATGCTCTTGACGTACTCGCCCTCGGAGAAGAGGTACATATCCAGGGAGTTGGGGCTGTGCGCCTCCCAGAGGCGCAGGGTATTGACGCTCTTGCCGTCGTAGCCGGCGATCAGCATGTCGCGCGGCACGGCGGTGACGGCGGTATAGCCGGTGTGCTCGGCGTGATAGCGGCCGGTATTGTCCCAGACGGGCGTGATCTGGCCGCCGAAGCGCACCTCCACCGCGTCCTCATAGCGGGAGCTGAGCCAGCTCTCCATCGAGCTGCGCCAGTTGTCGGCCACCTCGGTCTGCCTGCCGCCGGCGAACTTCTGCTTGAAGATGCCGAGCTCATAGCAGAGCGAGTAGCCCGTGGCCTCCATGCCGAGCGTGGCCAGGCTGTCCATATAGCAGGCGGCCAGACGGCCGAGTCCGCCGTTGCCGAGGCCCGCGTCGGGCTCGGCCTCGAAAATATCCACTGCGCTGCGGCCCATGTCCGCCAGCGCGCCGGTAACGGCGTCGGAAATGCCCAGGTTGAAGGCGTTCTTCATCAGGCTGCGGCCCATGAGGAACTCCATGGACATGTAATGGACTTCTTTCTTGCTGCGCTTCGGATCCTCCGCTACCAGCAGGCGGCTCATGATCTCGCGGATCACGATGGCGGTCGCCTGGAAGATCTGGTCGTCGGTGGCCGTGGCGCCGGTGACGGCAAAATGGGCGCACAGCTTGTCCTCAATGGCGCTGCGCACCTCGTCGCGTGAAATCTGACCGATCATAGAAACGAATATACTCCTTTATGGGATAGAATCAGGGGGTGTTCTCCCCCGGCAGCGCCGGGGGAGAAACAAAGGTTCAGATCTGCTTGCCCTTGCCGATGACGATGGGCAGGCTCTCGCTGCCGCGCAGCGCGGTGCCCGGGGCAAAGCTGCAGTCCTTGTCGGCGATCACGCAGTCGAGATCCGCGTTTTCGCCGATGATGCAGTTGCGGAAAATGATGCTGTTTTTCAGCTTGGCGCCCTTTTTGATGCGCACGCCGGAGAAGACGATGCAGTTTTCCAGCTCGCCCTCGATGATGCAGTTGTCAGCCACGAGGCTGTTACGGGAGACGGCGTGCTCGCCGTAATAGGTGCTCACGCCCTCGTGGTTCTTGGTGCGCACCGGGCGATCGGCCGGGAAGAGCTCATGGCGCTTGGCGCTGTCGAGCATGTCGCGGCTGGCGCGGTAATAGTTCTCGACGCTGTTGATCATCTCGGCATAGCCGGGATGCACGGCAACGTCCATCTTGCCGCCCTCGGCCAGGAAATAGCCGAGGCCGTCGCGGTGGAAGCGATAGTAGTTGCGGGCGTTGCAGTAGTCGATCAGGCGCAGCAGGGTCTCTTTCTCGATGACATAGCCCTCGAGAGAGGCCAGGCCCTCGCCGCCCTTCACGTCGTAGAGGGCTTCTTTGACGAAGCCGTCCTCGCCCACGACGAAGCGGTGGCGCGCACCCCAGGGGGTGTGGTCCGAGCAGATTGCAGTGATCTCGGCGCCGGAGCGCAGGTGCTGCTCCAGGATGGGCTGCAGGTCGATATTGGCGCACAGGTCGCCCAGCATCAGCACCACGTGCTTCTGCGGGATATCGCGGATATAGGCGCTGACGGCGATCAGAGCCTCCATCGTGCCGGCATAGTTGCCCTTGTGGTACTCGGGCAGACCGAAGGGCGGCAGGATGCGCAGGCCGCGGTCCTTGCGGCTCATGTCCCAGGGCTTGCCGCTGCCGAGGTGGTCGAGCAGCGACTGATAGTCGCGCTGCATGATCACGCCCACGTCGCGGATGCCCGCGTTCATCAGGGAGGAGAGCGGGAAGTTGATCAGGCGGTAGCGTCCGCAGAAGGGCAGGGACGCGGCGGTGCGGCGGCTGACGAGCTCACCGAGCGCGGGAGCTGCGCGGTAGGCAAAAATGATTCCGTGGAAATCCAGCATGGCTCAAACCTCCTCGCTCGTATAGATCATGGCGTTGGCGGGCACCTGAGCGCCCGGGCGGATGGTCAGATCGGGGCCGCAGGTGGCGACGCCCCAGCCTTCGCCTTCGTAAGGCGCGGAGCCGACGACGGCCTCGTTGCCGATCACTGTGTTCTCGCCGATGATGGCGTATTTCACGGTGGCGCCCTCCTTGACGACGGCGCCGGGCATCAGCACGCTGTAAAGGACACGCGCGCCCTTCTCCACGATGACGTTGGGAGAGAGCACGGAGTTTTCCACATGGCCGTCGATCTCGCAGCCCTCGGTGACGATGGAATGGACGATCTCGGCGTCCGGGCCGGTGTAGTGCGGCGGGCAGATGGGGCTGCGGCTGGCGATGGGCCAGTCGGGGTCGTAGAGGTTGATGAGCGTGGTGGACAGCATGTCCATGTTGGCGTCCCAGAGGCTGGTGATCGTGCCGACGTCGCGCCAGTAGCCCTGGAAGCGGTAGGGCCAGAGCTTTTCGCCACCGGCGAGCATCTTGGGGATGATGTTCTTGCCGAAGTCCTTGCTGGAATTCGGGTCGGCGTCGTCCTCGATCAGATACTGGCGGAGCTTGGGCCAGTTGAAGATGTAAACGCCCATGGAGGCCAGATTGCTCTTCGGGTGCTTGGGCTTTTCCTCAAACTCGTTGACATAGCCGTTGTCGCCGACGTTCATGATGCCAAAGCGGGTGGCTTCCTCCATGGAGACCGTCAGCACGGAGATCGTGCAGGCCGCGTCCTTCTCGATGTGCTCGCGCAGCATCTCGGCATAGTTCATCTTGTAGATGTGGTCGCCGGAGAGGATGAGCACGTTTTCGGGGTTGTAGTGCTCGATGAAGGCCATGTTCTGGAAGATGGCGTTGGCGGTGCCGGTGAACCAGGAACCCTGCTCGTTGGCGCCGAGGTAAGGCGGCAGGATGTACACGCCGCCCTCGGCCACGTCCAGATCCCAGGGCTGGCCGTTGCCGATGTAGCTGTTGAGCTGCAGGGGACGGTACTGCGTCAGGACACCGACGGTGTCGATGCCGGAGTTGGCGCAGTTCGAGAGAGGAAAGTCAATGATGCGGTATTTGCCGCCGAAGGGGACACTGGGCTTGGCCGCCTGCTGTGTCAGCGCGTAGAGACGGGAGCCCTGTCCGCCTGCCAGCAGCATGGCAATGCACGTTTTTTTCATGGGCACTCTCCTTTTCTTTCGTCAATGGAGAAACGGCGTTTCGCCATTGACTTTTTATTTCTTGCGGGTAAATTAATTGAACTTGTTCATGGTGCGCTCGCATCCCTCGGTGATATAGCAGATCACGGCCTCGGCGGCCCGTGCGGCAGCCTGCGCGATCTCCTCCGCGTCCTGGTTTTTGAAGGCGGACAGCACCCAGTCGGCCATGTCGTAGTCGGCATGGGGCGGGGCGCCGACGCCCAGGCGGATGCGGGGGAACTGATCCGAGCCGAGGCAGGCGATGATGCTCTTGAGGCCGTTGTGACCGCCGGCCGAGCCCTTGCTGCGCACGCGGAGCTTCCCGATGGGCAGGGCCGTCTCGTCCGAGACGACGATCACCCGCTCGGGCGGGATCTTATAGAACTTCGCGGCCTCCGCGGCGGCTTCGCCCGAGAGGTTCATATAGGTCTGCGGCTTCATCACGAGCACGCTCTCGCCGCCGATCTCGGTCTTGCCGGTCAGGGCGTGAAAGCGCGCGCGGTTGATGCTGAGGTCCAGCTTTTTGGCCAGGGCGTCGGCCGTCATGAAGCCCGCGTTGTGGCGCGTGCCCTCATAGCGCAGTCCGGGATTACCGAGGCAGACGACCAGCCAGCGCACGCCGCCGGAAGCTTGAAACAGAGCCATCAGGTATCGAAGATGCTGGCGATGGAGACCTCTTCGTAGATGCGGCGGATCGCCTCGGCAAAGATGGAGGCCGTGGAGAGGTAGCGGATCTTGTCCACCTTGGGCTTGTCGGCGGGATAGGGGATGGTGTCGAGCAGCAGCAGCTCCTTGATGCAGCTGTCCTCGATGCGCTGCAGCGCCGGGCCGGAGAGCACGCCGTGGGTGGCGCAGGCGTAGACTTCCTTGGCTCCGCCGATCTCCTTGATGGCCTTGGCCGCGCCGCAGAGGGAGCCGGCCGTGTCCACGATGTCGTCGAGCAGGATGCAGGTCTTGCCCTCGACATTGCCGATGATGTTCATGACCTCGGACTGGTTGGCCTTCTCACGGCGCTTGTCGACGATGGCCATGTTGGTGCCGAGGCTCATCGAGAAGGCGCGGGCGCGGGCGGTGCTGCCCACGTCGGGAGAGACGACCATGACGTCCTCGTTATTCTTGCCGAAGACCTTGAGATAATGCTTGGCAAACAGGTGCGCGCCCATGAGATTGTCCACCGGGATATCGAAGAAGCCCTGGATCTGGGCGGCGTGGAGATCCATGGTCAGCACGCGGTCGGCGCCGGCGGCGGTGATCAGGTTGGCGACGAGCTTGGCGGAGATGGGATCGCGGCTCTTGGCCTTGCGGTCCTGCCGGGCATAGCCGAAGTACGGGATGACGGCGGTGATGCGGCCGGCGGAGGCGCGGCGCATGGCGTCGATCATGATGAGCAGTTCCATCAGGTTGTCGTTGACGTGGTTGCAGGTGGAGTTGACGATGAAGACGTCCTTGCCGCGGACCGGCTCATACACCGAGACGGAGCACTCGCCGTCGGCAAACTGGCCAACGTTGGAGTCGCCCAGCTTGATGTAAAGCTGGCTGCAGATGTCTTTTGCCAGTTCCGGATTGGCGTTGCCGGTGAAAACCTTGATCTCTTTGCCGTGTGCAATCATCTTGTTTTCTCCTCTGATCTATATGATTTTGAAATACGCACTTTGGGAATTTTAGTATATCATAAAGGCTGCCAAAAGAAAAGCCTTCAATTCGGCTTTGACAAAGAAAAAGCCGATAAAATTCCGCATTTACAAGACGGTATTTTTTGTATATAATATATCGGACTAAGAATTAGGAGACTATTGCAACATGCTTGAATTCGAAGAATATAAAAGCAAACTCAACGCCGCCAAGCCCACGCTGGAGGTGCTGCGCGGCGCGCTGAAGCTCGAGCCCGCCCAGAAGGAGATTGAGGAGCTCGAGGCTGCCAGTGAGCGCGAGGGCTTCTGGAACGACGTGGCCAACTCCCAGCGCGTGCAGAAGCGCCTGAAAACGCTCAAGGCCAAGGTGGAGGGCTATCAGAAGCTCTGCGCCGCCTGGGACGATATGTACACGCTCTGCGATATGGCGCTCGAGGAGGGGGACGACTCCATGCTCGAGGAGCTGCAGAGCGAGTTTGACGATTTCACCGAGAAGGCCGAGGCCATGCGTCTGAGCACCCTGCTCTCCGGCGAATATGACGCCAACAACGCCATCCTCACTTTCCACGCCGGCGCCGGCGGCACCGAGGCGCAGGACTGGGCCTCGATGCTCTACCGCATGTACAACATGTGGGCCGACCGCCACGGCTACAAGGTGAAGGTGATGGACTACCTCGACGGCGACGAGGCCGGGCTCAAGAGCGCCACCATCATGATCGAGGGCGAAAACGCCTACGGCTTCCTCAAGAGCGAGCACGGCGTGCACCGTCTGGTGCGCGTCAGCCCCTTCGACGCCGCCGGCCGCCGCCACACCTCCTTCGCCGCGGTCGAGGTCATGCCCGAGATCGCCGCCGACGACACCGAGATCGAGCTCAAGGACGACGACATCGAAATGCAGGTCTACCGCTCCTCCGGCGCGGGCGGCCAGAAGGTCAACAAGACCTCCTCCGCCGTGCGCCTGATCCACAAGCCCACCGGCATCGTGGTGTCCAGCCAGGTCGAGCGCAGCCATTTCCAGAACCTCGAGAACTGCAAAAACATGCTCCGCGCGCGCCTGGCCGAGATCAAGGAGCGCGAGCACCTCGAAAAGATCAGCGACATCAAGGGCGTGCAGATGAAGATCGAATGGGGCAGCCAGATCCGCTCCTACGTGTTCATGCCCTACCAGCTGGTCAAGGACCTGCGCACCGAATACGAGACCGGCAATATCTTCGCCGTCATGGACGGCGACCTCGACGGCTTCATCAACGCTTTCCTGTCGATGAAGGCGGCCAACTGAACCGAAAACGAACAATCGCCCGGAGGCAAGGCCTCCGGGCGATTTGCTTTCTGCTTTACAATCCGCTGCGGACGCTGTAGGTGTCCACCTCGGACGAAGTGATCAGGACCGATTCCTGCCGGAAAAACGTGCAGAGGTCCCGGGCGATCTCTTCGATCACCGCCCGCTCCGTGTCGATCAGAGTCAGCACCAGCGTGTTTTCCTGCGTATACTCGCCCGATTCATGGATATAGCCGCCCCGGATCAGATTGAAGGAAAAGGAAACCCGGTAGCTGACGCAGACGTTTTTCAGGACGGAAACATATTTTTCCGTGGCAAACTTCTGCTCTTTCGTATCCTGATCGTTCAAACCGATATAAATGTCCGTTTTTGTCATGCGTCTGCCCTTTCTCTATGCCGGGAAAAAGTGCGGCGGGGAATGCACGCTTCCCCGCCGTGTTTTCCTCAGTAATTGGCCTCGTGGACCTCGAAGTAAGCCTGCGGGTGATTGCAGACCGGGCAGACCTCGGGTGCCTTGGTGCCGACCACGATGTGGCCGCAGTTGCGGCACTCCCAGACCTTGACCTCGCTCTTTTCGAAGACCTGCGCGGTCTCGACGTTATGGAGCAGGGCGCGGTAGCGCTCCTCGTGCATCTTTTCGATCGCGCCGACGCCGCGGAACTTGGCGGCCAGCTCCGGGAAGCCCTCTTCCTCGGCCTCGCGGGCCATGCGCTCGTACATGTCGGTCCACTCGAAGTTCTCGCCCTCGGCGGCGTGCTCCAGGTTCTGCGCCGTCTGGCCCAGCTCGCCCAGCTCCTTGAACCAGAGCTTGGCGTGCTCCTTCTCGTTCTCGGCGGTCTTCAGGAACAGGGCCGCGATCTGCTCATAGCCCTCCTTCTTCGCCGCGGAGGCAAAATAGGTGTACTTGTTTCTCGCCTGGGATTCGCCGGCAAAGGCCTCCCAGAGATTCTTTTCGGTTTTGGTGCCTGCGTATTTGTTTGCCATGTGTCTCTCCTCCTTTTTGAGCTCTTGTCTCCACTATAACCGTGAGCGGGTCATACTGTCAAGCAGTATGACCCGCTCCCTTTCTTTTCATTCCGAATTCCGAATTCCGAATTATATCGCGTCCTCCAGCTCCTGGTGCGCAACCTTCCGGATCGGCGTGCTGAAATAGAGCGCCAGCGCGATCGCAGAGCCGACGGCCGTCTGCAGGATCTGGAAGGGGAACTTCATCACGGCGTAGGCCGGCGTGCTGTAAATGTAGGCGCGGCCGAGGGTGTAGCCCGTCACGGTGAGGACCAGGCCAAGGACGGAGGCGATGACCGAGGAAGGCAGGGGCTTCGATTTCAGCACATGCCGCACGAACAGCGAGATCAGCACCGCCTGCAGCCCGTGCGTCACCAGCGAGACGAACATCGGCGTCGGATAAAAGATCATGTCCCCCAGAAAGGCCCCGACGCCGCCCACGATGAAGGCGCAGAAGGGGTCGAGGATCAGCGAGGCCATGACGATGATCACGTCGTTGAGGTACATGTGTCCGCCGGGCACGGGGACGCTCAGGATGCTGCTGCTCATGATGACGTTCATGCCCAGCAGCACGGCGGTCACGGTCAGTTTTTTGATCGGCATTTTTTCCACGTCGCTCAGCTCCTTGACAATTTCTATGTTTCACTATACACTGTTTCTGGACTTATAAACAGCACCAGATTTGTATATTTTTATAAGACCAGTTTGGAGTACTGCCATGAAGTATCAGATCGACCGGAAATCCGGCGAGAGCGCCTATCTGCAGCTCTACCGGCAGCTCAGGGAGGACATCGTCTCGGGCGTTCTGCCGCGGGGCAGCCGCCTGCCCTCGAAGCGGCAGCTGGCCGCGGAGCTGGGCCTGAGCCTCATCACCGTGGAGCACGCGCTCTCGCTGCTTATCGACGAGGGCTACGCCGTCTCGCGCGAGCGCAGCGGGCTGTATTCCGCTTTCGGCGGCACGGCCGCGGCGGCGCCGAGGGCCAGTCTGGAGGAGATGAGCCTGCCGGACGCGGCGGAGGACCTCCCCTTTTCGTCGCTGGCGAGGATCATGCGCCGGGTACTCTCGGACTACGGTGAGCGCATCCTGACGCGCTCGCCCAACTATGGCTGCGGCGAGCTGCGCAGGGAGCTGGCCGCCTACCTCGCGCGCAGCCGCGGGATCCTGGTGCGCCCGGAGCAGATCGTAGTCGGCTCCGGTGCGGAATATCTCTATGCGCTGGTGATCCAGCTGCTGGGGCGCGAGCGGCTCTATGCGCGCGAGGAGCCCTGCTACGAGACGATCCGCCGGGTCTACGAGGCAAACGGCGCCCGCTGCGAGGGCCTGCCGATGGCCGCCGACGGTGTGGACGGCGAGGCGCTGCGGGAAAGCCGCGCCTCGGTGCTGCACGTGACGCCCTATCAGAGCTACCCCAGCGGCGTGAGCGCGACGGCGGCGCGGCGGCACGAATACGCCGCCTGGGCCAGAGCGCGCGGCGGCTATCTGGTGGAGGACGACTACGGCGCGGAGCTCGCGGTGAGCACGCGCCAGGTGGAGACGCTTTTCTCGCTCGCGCCGGAGCGCACGATCTACCTCAACAGCTTTTCCAAGACCCTCGCACCCTCGATGCGCATGGGCTATATGGTGCTGCCGGAGGAGCTGCTGCCGCTGTACGAGGAAAAGCTCGGCTTTTATTCCTGCGCCGTGCCGGTCTACGAGCAGCTTGTGCTGGCCGAGCTCATCCGCAGCGGCGAGCTGGAGCGCAGCATCAGCCGCCGCAGGCGAAAACTGAGAGAAAAGCAAAAAGAATGAGAGTGTCCCACGACACTCTCATTCTTTCAGGCTGTAGACAAAGTCGGTTATTGTCATTGCGAACCAGTGACCGACGTCACTGGTGTGGCAATCCGCATTCCCCAAAAAGCCATGATAATCCTATCATTTACAAGAGAACGGATTCCCACGCCAGTGCTGCGGCACTGGCTCGGAATGACAGCCTTTGGGATGTCGGCACAGGAAAAGACTGCGCGTGTTCATTGACACGCGCAGTCTTTTTTTCTAAAAACTGAAAACTATCGCTTCCCCGCGATGCAGCGCGCGACGTGTACGCCGCTGGCGGAGGCGTGGCTGAGCGAGTGGGTCACGCCCGAGCCGTCGCCGATGACGTAGAGGCCCTCGCTGCAGGTCTGCAGACTGGAATCGAGCTCGACCTCCATGTTGTAGAACTTCACCTCCACGCCGTAGAGCAGCGTGTCGTCGTTGGCGGTGCCCGGCGCGATCTTGTCGAGGGCGTAGATCATCTCGATGATGCCGTCGAGGATGCGCTTGGGGATCACCAGGCTCAGATCGCCCGGCGTGGCCGCGAGGGTCGGCGTGACGAAGCTGCCGCGGATGCGCGCCTCGTTGCTGCGCCGCCCGCGCACCAGGTCGCCGAAGCGCTGCACGATCACGCCGCCGCCCAGCATGTTCGACAGCCGCGCGATGCTCTCGCCGTAGCCGTTGGAGTCCTTGAAGGGCTCGGAGAAGTGCTTGGACACGAGCAGGGCAAAGTTGGTGTTCTCGGTGTGCTTGGCCGGATCCTCATAGCTGTGGCCGTTGACGGTGACGATGCCGTTGGTGTTCTCGTTGACCACGACGCCGTGGGGGTTCATGCAGAAGGTGCGCACCAGATCCTCAAACTTCTGCGTGCGGTAGACGATCTTGCTCTCGTAGAGCTCGTCGGTCAGGTGGGCAAAGACCTCCGCCGGCAGCTCCACGCGCACGCCGATGTCGACGCGGTTGGACTTGGTGGGGATGTTCATCTCCCGGCAGACGGATTCCATCCACTTGCTGCCGCTGCGGCCGACGGAGATCACGCATTTTTCGCAGCTGTAGCCGCGCTCGCCCGCCTGCACGAGATAACCGCCCCCGATACGCTTGACGTCGCTGACGGCGGTGTTGAAGAAGAAATCCACGCGCTCCTTGAGCTCACGGTAGATGTTTTCGAGCACCACATAGTTGATGTCCGTGCCGAGGTGGCGCACCTGCGCGTCGAGCAGATGCAGACCGTTTTCCAGGCACATGCGCTTGATCTTCGTGTTGGCGGTGGAATAGAGCTTCGTGCCCGCGCCGCCGTGGCTGACGTTGATCTCGTCCACATAGCGCATCAGGTCGATGGCCTCCTGCTTGCCGATGTACTCAAACAGCGTGCCGCCGAACTGGTTGGTGATGTTGTATTTCCCGTCGGAAAAGGCGCCCGCGCCGCCGAAGCCGCTCATGATGCTGCACACCGGGCATTTCACGCAGGACTTGATCTTTTTGCCGTCGATCGGGCATTTGCGCTGGTCGAGCGGGCGGCCGAGTTCGAACACGGCGATCTTCTTTTCCGGCGCGAGCCTGCTCAGCTCCCAGGCGGAGAAAATGCCGCCGGGACCGGCGCCGACGATGATTACGTCATAATCAAAGGGCATTTGAATCATCCTTTCTCATCATGAAAAAACCGCCGCGCCTCGGGGCGCGGCGGCAAACGTTTATCCTTGGAAACAATCTATCACAGACCCGCCTGCTTGTCAAGCGCGCGCCGCATATTTCCCCGTCCGCGCGGGAAAACTGGAAAGGAAAACCTTTTTTGCCGAGGTGCGTCATGGATCAGATTTTTTCCGGGCTGTACATTGAAGAAGAAAAGCTGGCCGCCTTCGCCGCCAACAGCGCCAAGCTCCTGGAAGCGGAGGGCGAGGGCTCCGCTGCGGCCGCGGCGGGAGAGCTGCGCCGCCATCTGGACGCCGTCCGGCGCTGCCGCGACGCGATCGCCAGCCGCTATGCCGAGGCCGAATCCATTCCGTCCGCCTGCGAATGGCTGCTGGACAACTGGTATCTGGCGCAGCGGGAGGCGGCGGCCGCGTATGCCGACCTGCGCCGGGCCCGGCGGCAGCGCCGCGGCAGGCAGGGGCTTTTGATGCTCTCGGTCTGCCGGACGCTCCTCTCCTCCGGCCAGGGCTGGCTGGACGCCGGGCGCTGCACGGCGTTTCTGCGGGGCTTTCAGACGGTCACGCCGCTGCGGCGGCGGGAGCTGCTGCTCTTCCCCGCCGCCATGCGCGCCGCGATCCTGGAGGCGATGACCGCTGTCTGCGCCGCGCTGCCCTTCGCCGCCGACACCACGCCCCAGCGCGAGGCCTTCGAGGCTCTGTTTTCCTCGCTGCGCTGGCTCGCCGGCGCGGACACGGAGGAGCTGCTGCGCTCTGTCGACCTCAGCGACGCGGCGTTTTGTGAAGATCCCGGAAACGTCTACGCCCGCATGGACCGGGAGAGCCGCCGGAGCTATCTCGAACGGCTGGAGACGCTGGCCCGCGCGGAGGGCGCGGAGGAGCATCTGCTGGCCCGCCGTCTGGTCCGCAAGGCGCAGGAGGAGGGCCGGCACCTCGGCTTTTTCCTTTTTGACGAGCCGGCGGACGCGGGCTCCGGGATCTATATTGCCGCCGTCGTGTTGACGAGCCTGTTTCTGAGCCTGCTGCTGGCCTTTGCCGCGGGCAGCGTCTGGGCCGCTCCCCTGCTGCTGCTTCCCGTGTCGGAGCTTGTCAAGGGCCTGGTGGATCTGGTGCTGCTGCGCCTGATCCCGCCCCGGCGGCTGCCCCGGATGGATCTGACGGAGGGCGTGCCGCCGGAGGGAAAAACGCTCTGCGTCCTCTCGGCGCTGCTGACGGACGCGCAGAGCGCCGAAAAGCTCTGCCGGCGGCTGGAGGAATTCCGTCTGGCACACCGCAAAGCCGGTCAGAACCTGCAGTATGGCATTTTGGCCGACCTGCCCGCCGCCGACGCTCAGGAAACGGAGACGGACGCCGGGCTGCTGCGCGCCGCCCGCGAAGCGGTCGCCGCGCTCAACCGGCGCTATGGCGGCGGCTTCTATCTCTTTACCCGGCCGCGCAGCTTTGACGGAGAGCGCTGGAGCGGCGAAGAGCGCAAGCGCGGGGCGCTGCTGGAGCTGGCGCGGCTGATGACCGACGAAGCCTCCGCCCTCTCCGTCACCGGGGAGCGCGATGCGCTGGCGGGCACACGCTACATCCTCACGCTCGACAGCGACACGCGCATGCAGCCCGGCGCCGCGCTCTCGCTGATCGGCGCGATGCTCCACCCGATGAACCGCGCCCACATCGACCCCGAAAAGCGCGTGGTGACGGCGGGCTACGGGCTCATCCATCCCCGGCTGACGACCGAGCTCAACAGCGCCAACGCCACGGATTTTGCTCTGATCTTCGCCGGACCTGGCGGCAGCGATCCCTATGGCGGCCTCTGCGGGGAACTCTATATGGACGCCTTCGACTGCGGCGGCTTTGCCGGCAAGGGCGTCCTGGATGTTCATGCCCTTCTGACCTGCACCGCAGAGCGCATCCCGCCGCACGCCGTCCTCTCGCACGACGCGCTGGAGGGCGCCTTCCTGCGCGGCGGCTTTCTGGGCGACGCCTGCTTTTCCGACGGCTTTCCCTCCCGGCCGCTGTCCTACTACAAGCGCCTACACCGCTGGGTGCGCGGCGACTGGCAGAACAGCCCCTGGCTCTTTCACAGGGGACGGGAGCTGCGCCCGATCGACCGCTGGCGGTTGTTCGACAGTCTGCGCCGGAGCCTGCTCGCCCCAATGACGCTACTGGCGATCCTGGCGGGCTTTTTCCTGCGCTTTTACGGGCTGCGCCTGTCGGCCTGGGCGGCGCTGCTGGCGCTGCTGGGCGCTCTGATATCCAGTCTCATTGAAAGCGCCCGGCGCCCCTCCCCCGCGCCGCGCCTGCGGCGCTACGCGCGGCTGCTCACCGGTGTCGGCGGTGCGATCGTGCGAAGCCTCATGCGCCTGTGGCTGCTGCCCTGGGAGGCCTGGGTCTGCCTCTCGGCAGCCGTCACCGCCCTCTGGCGCATGCTGGTCTCCCATCAGAAAATGCTGGAGTGGGAGACCGCCGCCCAGGCCGAGCAGAACAAAGGCGGTCTCGCCGCGACGCTGCGCGCCATGGCCGTGCCCGCAGCACTGGGGCTTGTCTGCCTGCTGGCTTCTCCCTCGGTGATCGGCCGCTCGGCGGGGCTTTTGTGGCTGCTCTCCCCGGCGGCGCTGGCCGCGCTCGGACTGCCCGCCTTCCGGGCCGAAAGTCTGAGCCGGGCCGACCGGGACTGGCTTTCTTCCTGCGCGGCGGACACCTGGCGCTATTTTTCTGAATTCTGCACCGAGGAGGAGCATTTTCTTCCGCCGGACAATGTCCAGCACCAGCCGCCGAAGGGACCGGCGCACCGCACGTCGCCCACCAATATGGGGCTGGCTGCGGCGGCCGCCGTCTCGGCCTGCGATATCGGGATCATCCCCGCCGACGAAGCGCTGGCCTTTCTCGCGCGGCTCATCGGCGGCATGGAGCGCCTGCCCCGCTGCCGCGGCCACTTTTACAACTGGTACGATACCCGCTCGCTGCAGTCGCTGCACCCGCCCTTTCTGTCCACCGTGGACAGCGGCAACTGCTGGGCGGGGCTGCGCGTGGCGGAGGCCTTCGCCCGGGAGCAGGGCGACGAGGCGCTGGCCGGTCGCATCGACGCCCTGCTCGCGCCGATGGATTTTGCGCCGCTCTATGATCCGGTGCGCGAGCTGTTTTATATTTCTTATGACACGGCGAAGGGCTGCGGCGCGGGCGGCTGCTATGACCTGATGGCGAGCGAGGCCATGCTGACAAGCTACCTTGCCGTCGCCAAGGGCGACGTGCCGCTGCGGCACTGGCGGCGGCTCGGCCGCGGACAGCTGCAGAAGGACGGCTACCGGGGTCTGGCCAGCTGGGCGGGCACGATGTTCGAATACCTGATGCCGCTGCTGTTTTTGCCGGCGGAGCGGGGAAGCCTGCTGTATGAAAGCAGCCGCTTCTGCCTCTATGCGCAGCGGAGAGGCGTGCCGGTTGGGCAGCCCTGGGGCATTTCCGAGAGTGCCTATTTCTCGCTCGACGGCAGCAAAAACTACCGCTATAAGGCGCACGGCTGCCCGGCGCTGGCGCTGCGGCGCGCCTCGGAGCGCGAGCTCGTCGTCGCGCCCTATGCGAGCTTTCTCGCGCTGGCCGTGTCGCCCCGGGCGGCGGTGCAGAATCTGCGCCGTCTGGAGCGGCGCGGCATGCTGGGCCGCTGGGGCTTCAAGGACGCGCTCGACCTGACGCCGGGCCGCTGCCGCAGCTCATCGGGCGAGATCGTGGACTGCACGATGGTGCACCACGCGGGCATGAGCCTGCTGGCGGCGGCCAACGCTTTGTGCGATAACAGCATCCGCCGCCGCTTTTTCGCCGATCCTTCGATCAGCGGCCACGAGCTGCTGCTGCAGGAGCAGCCGGGGGACGGCGCGGTGCTCGTGCGCCGGAGGGAAGTCCCCGTCGGGCCGCCGGAGCTGCGCAGCGATGCCGGCCGTTGGCTCCGGCGCGGCGTGGCCGGGGAAAAGGGCATGTGCCTGCTCTCCAACGGCGCCTGGCACCTGCTGCTCGACGAGCAGGGCGGCAGCCGTGCCCTGGCCGAAGATCTGCTGCCCTACGACGGAGGGCTGCGTCTGAGCCTCGACGGCGAAGCGATCCTGCCCGGTCCGGCGGAATTCTGGACCTTTTTCGAGGACGGCGCCTCCTGGAGTCTGTGGAAGCCCACGCTGAGCCTGACGGCGAGCGCCTTCGTCTCCGCCGAGGCCGCGGGCGAATGCCGCGTGCTGCAGATGAAATCCTCCTGTGAACGCAGCGTCCGCATCCGGCTGGATTTCCGGCCGGTGCTGGCCCGCCGCGCCGACTGGGACAGCCACCCCTCTTTCTGGCGGCTCGGCCTGTGGAGCGAGGCACGCGGCGGCGCGCTGCTGATCCGGCGCCTGCCGCGCGGAGAGCTCCCCGGCTGCTGGCTGTGTTTACGCGCGTCAGAGCCGCTCACGCTCTCGGCGGACGAGAACGGCGGTCTCGGCTGGCTCTCCCGGCCGTACGTCACCGCTGAGACGGAGCTTTCCCTCTCCGCCGGAGAAAAGGCGGAGCTGCGCTTTGCCCTGTGCCTGGGTGCGAGCGCGGAGGCGGCGCTCTGCAGCGCGGAACGCATGCTGACGGCGAGCGACACGGAACGCGGCCGGATGATCGGCGGCGCCGCCACGCTGCTGGGTCTCAGCGCGGCCGAGATCGGCAAGGCGATGGAGCTGCTGCCGGCGCTGACGGGACCGCGGCTCCATGAGGCCGCGCCGCAGCGCGAGCTTTGGCCTTTCGGCCTCTCCGGCGATCTGCCGATCCTCACCTGCCGCGCCGACGCGCGGGAGCGAGACGCGCTGCTGCGCCGCTTCCTGCTGCTGCGCTCGGCCGGGCTGGAGGCCGATCTGGTCTATTTCAGCGACGAAGACGGCGAGTACCGCCAGCCCTTCCGGCGCGGTGTGACGCGCGTCCTCTCCCGCCACGGTCTGGAGCCGCTGCTCGATGCGCGCGGCGGCGTGCACATCCTGCCGCTGCGCGCGGCCGAGACGGTCGAAAGCCGCGCCGCGCTCTGCTTCGGGCAGGAGCGGCCGCTGCCGCCGGAGATGCTGCTCCCGTCCCTGAGCGCGCCGCGCGCGCCCGGAACGGTGCCCGCCTTCCGCTGGGGCGAGCGGGACTTCCGCCTGGAAGCGGGCGGTCAGCTGCCCGCGCGGCCCTGGCAGCTGCCGCTGACGAACGGGCGGCTGGGCTGGCTTGCCACAGACTGCGGCAGCGGCTTCCTGTGGCTGGAAAACGCCCGGGAGATGCCGCTGACGCAGCCGCCCGCTCTGCCGGAAAACGTCTCCGGGGGCGAGGCGCTGTGGATCGAATGGGAGGGCCGCGCGGTGAGCCTCTTTGCCGCCAACGACGGCTTTGCCTGCACGGTGAGCTTCACGCCGGGCCTTGCTGTCTGGGACAAGCGCATCGGGGACCGGCGCATCAAGACCAGCGCCTTCATCCCCCGCGACACGGACGTCCGGCTGCTGCTGATCGAAGGCGCGGAGGATCTGGAAATCTTCTGGGCGCAGCGCCTGGCCAAGCCCGACAGCGTCCGCTGCCGCCGCGAGGGGCAGCTGCTGCGCGCCAAAAACCCGGACGCCTGGCTGCCGGAGCGGGTGTATCTCGCCGGGGCGAGCCGGCGCGCACAGATCGACTGCGACTTCGCGCCGGCGGCCTTCCGCCTGCGGCTGCACGCGGCGCATCTGACGATTCTCGGCTGCGGCTGCTGCGGCGAGGAGGCGCTGACAGAGCTGCTGAGGCCGGCCGCGGCCCTCGCCGCGCTCAGCCGTACGGTCTCTGATTGGGCGAAGCTCTGCGGACGCGCGGCCGTCCCGGCCGAAGACCCCGCGGCGGCGCATATCCTGGGCGGCTGGTGCGCCTATCAGGTCATTGCCTGCCGCCTGCTCGGCCGCTGCAGCCTGTATCAGAGCGGGGGCGCCTACGGCTTTCGCGATCAGCTGCAGGACGCGGCCAATCTCCTGCCGCTCGACAGCGGATATCTCCGCGAGCGGCTCGTCGACGCCGCCCGCCATCAGTACGAGCAGGGCGACGTGATGCACTGGTGGCATCCGCACCCCGAGGGCGACAAGGGCCTGCGCAGCCGCTGCTCGGACGACCTGCTCTGGCTGCCCTGGGCGCTGTGCGAGTGGCTTGACGCGACCGGGGACGCGGACTTCTGCCTGCGCGAGGAGCCCTTTCTCTGTTCGCCGCCGCTGACCGACGGCGAGCGCGACCGCTATGAGGCGCCGCCGCAGTCCGAACGGCTCGCGCCGCTGTTCGAGCACGCGAGACTTGCGCTGGACTGCTGCATCTCCCGCGGCTTCGGGCGGCACGGGCTGCCGTGGATGGGCAGCGGCGACTGGAACGACGGCCTCGACCGCTGCGGCGGCGAGAGCGTATGGCTGGGCTTTTTCCTGGCGCATGTCGCCGCGCGCTTTGCCGCGCTGCTGGATTCGCTCGGGCAGCCCGGCGCGGAGCGCTGGAAAAAGCTCGCCGCGAAGGTCGGCCGCGCATCCGACGCCGCCTTCGCCGGGGGACACTTTCTGCGCGGTTACCGGCCGGACGGACAGCCGCTCGGCGGCGAGGACCGCATCGACGCGACCGTGCAGAGCTGGGCGGTTCTCTCCGGCTTCGGAAGCGGCGAGAAATGCGCCTGCGCGCTCGCACAGGCGGCCGAACGCCTCGTTGACCGGGAGCACGGCCTCGTCAGGCTCTTCGACCCGCCCTACGGTCCGGACGAGGAGAGCCCCGGCTATATCACGAGCTACGGCGAGGGCTTCCGGGAAAACGGCGGGCAGTATACCCACGGGGCGGTCTGGCTTGCGATGGCTCTGCACCGCAGCGGCCGCAGCGCCGAGGCGCGGGAGATCCTGCGCCTGCTGCTGCCGGAGGGGCACGACCTGACGCGCTACGGCGCCGAGCCCTTCGCCCTGCCGGCGGACGTGTACGCCGCGCCCGGCCGCGAGGGCGAGGCAGGCTGGACCTGGTACACGGGCTCGGCCGGCTGGTATCTGCGCGCGGCGCGGGAGATAGCATTGTAAACTCTTGTCAAAGGTCGGAAAACGCACGGATGCTCTTGCGTTTTCCGACCTTTTCCGTTACAATGGTAAATTGTAGGATTGCGGGATGAACATCCCCGCGCCATTACGGAAATATGGAGAGTGAGACAATGGCTGAACTGAGACCGAAAATCGTAAAACTCTGCAAAGTGGTCGGCGGCCTCACGGGCATGGTCAACAAGATTGACGAGAACGCCCCTGAGTACTATTCGCTGGCCAGCATCCTGACCGACGACGAAGCCGACGTCGCCATCGCGGCCGGCCTGCGCAAGGAGCGCACGGTGGAATATCTGGCCAAGAAGGTCGGCAAATCCGAAGAAGAAACCGAGAAGCTCTGCAAGCATCTGGCCTGGATCGGCGTTTTCCGCGGCACGACCGACCGCGAAGACGGCAAGGACCGCTACTACATGCAGATCTTCGCCCCCGGCATCATGGAGATGCTGGTCAACAACCAGGAGCTGCTGAAGACCCATCCCGAGGTCGGCCGCGCCTTTGAGGAGTACACCCGCATCCGCATGCAGAACATGACCCCGATCCTGCCCAACGGCTACGGTCTGATGCGCGTGGTGCCCGTGGAAAGCGCCATCAAGGACATCCCCGACGTGGAAAAGTACGACCGCCTGTCCTATTACCTCGACAAGTACGACACCTTCTCTGTCTCCCCCTGCTCCTGCCGTGCCTCCCGCACCTCCCTGGGCGACGGCTGCGGCCACCTGGATGAGGAAATGTGCGTGCAGATGGGCAAGGGCGCCGAGCACTACATCAAGACCGGCCGCGCCCGCCGGATCACCCGCGAGGAAGCGCTCGAGATCATCAAGCGCGCCGAGGACAACGGCCTGATGCACGACATGCCCAACATCGAGGAACTTGGCGAGAGCGCCGCCATCTGCAACTGCTGCTCCTGCGCCTGCTTCGGCCTGCGCGTGGGCCTGATGTTCGGCGCACGCGACGTCATCCGCTCCAACTATGTGGCCCAGGTCGACGAGGCCAAGTGCGTGGCCTGCGGCCAGTGCGTGGAGAACTGCCCGGCCAACGCCCTCAAGCTCGGCCAGAAGCTCTGCACCCAGAAGCCGCTGCCCGAGAGCAGCTACACCAAGCTGAGCGAGACCTTTATCGGCAAGCACGCCTGGAACGTCGATTACCGCGAGAACCACGAGGACGTCGTCGAGACCGGCACCGCCCCCTGCAAGACCGCCTGCCCGGCGCACATCGCCGTCCAGGGCTATCTGAAGCTGGCCGCCCAGGGCCGCTACACCGAGGCGCTCAAGCTCATCAAGAAGGAAAATCCCCTGCCCGCCGTCTGCGGCCGCATCTGCAACAAGCGCTGCGAAGCCGAGTGCACCCGCGGCGGCGTGGATGAGGCCGTGGCCATCGACGAGGTCAAGCGCTTCATCGCCGACCACGACCTGCACGAGGAGACCCGCTATGTGCCGCCTCTGCTCAACCAGATCGGCCGTCCCTATCCGCAGAAGATCGCCGTCATCGGCGCCGGCCCCGCGGGCATCAGCTGCGCCTATTACCTGGCCGAGAAGGGCTATCCCGTCACCGTGTTCGACCGCAACCCGGTCCCCGGCGGCATGCTGACCCTCGGCATCCCCAACTTCCGCCTCGAAAAGGACGTGCTCAACGCCGAGATCGACATCCTCAGGGAGATGGGCGTGGAGTTCAAGTGCGGCGTGGAGGTCGGCAAGGACGTCACCATCGCCGAGCTGCGCGAGCAGGGCTACAAGGGCTTCTATCTCGCCATCGGCGCCCAGAAGAGCGCCAAGCTCCGCCTGCCCGGCGAAGAGCTCGAGGGCGTGTTTGGGGGCGTTGACTTCCTGCGCGAAGTGAACCTCGGCAATAAGCCCGCCATCGGCAAAAAGTGCGCCGTCATCGGCGGCGGCAACGTCGCCATGGACGTCTGCCGCACGGCCGTCCGCCTCGGTGCCGAGGAGACCTACATCATCTACCGCCGCACCCAGGCCGAGATGCCCGCCGACAAGGACGAGGCCGCCGAGGCCATGGACGAGGGCGTGCAGTTCCGCTTCCTCAACGCGCCCACCGAGATCATCGGCGAAAACGGCAAGGTCAAGGCCCTGATGGTCGAGATCATGGAGCTGGGCGAGCCCGACGAGAAGGGCCGCCGCAAGCCCGTCGGCACCGGCAAGTTTGAGCGCATCGAGGTCGATTCCGTCATCGGCGCCATCGGCCAGACCGTCGATTGGGGCAGCCTGGACGTGGGTGAGCTGAAGACCGACAAGAAGGGTCTCGCCATCGCCGACAGCCTGACCTACCAGACCGCGCAGCCCGACATCTTTGTGGGCGGCGACGTGTACACCGGTCCCAAGTTTGCCATCGACGCCATCGCCGCCGGCAAGGAGGCCGCCATCTCCCTGCACCGCTATGTCCACGAAGGCCAGACCCTCACCAAGGGCCGCGACCGCCGCGAGTACCGCGCACTGGACAAGGACAACATCATCCTGCCCGTCGAGGGCTTTGACGGCGGCCACCGCCAGGCGCCCGGCTACAACAAGGAAAAGGCCAAGACCTTCGCCGACGCCCGCGTGACCTTCACCGAGGAGCAGGTGAAGAAGGAATGTGCCCGCTGCCTCGGCTGCGGCGCCACGAAGGTGGACGAGTACATGTGCATCGGCTGCGGCCTGTGCACCACCAAGTGCGCCTTTGACGCCATCCACCTCAAGCATGTGCGCAACTGGCAGGCCGGCGCCTTCGAGACCATGCCCATCAAGGTGGCCGAGCAGGTGGTCAAGAAAACCGTCAAGATCATCGGCAAGGCCGTCAAGGGGTAAGGCATGCACGAGCTTGGTCTGACCGACGCGCTGCTGCGCATGGTGCGGGACATCGCCAAAAAGGAAGAGCTGGAGCACGTGGAATCCATCACGCTGGAGATCGGCGAGCTGTCCGGCGTCGTGCCGCACTATATGGCCGATTGCTGGCAGGCCGTCATCGACGGCACCGAGTACGCCGACACCGAGCTCATCATCGAGACCGTGCCCGGCATCGCCAGCTGCATGGACTGCGACGAGGAGTTCCGCATCGACCTGAACAGCATGCGCTGCCCCTTCTGCGGCAGCCACAACCTGACCCCCGTCTCCGGCCGGGATATGACGGTCAAGGAGATCGCGGCCTGGTAAAACATAGCGACAAGCAAAAAACCGGACTGCTGCATCTGCAGCAGTCCGGTTTCCTTTTTTTGCTCAGAGCTTTTTGCAGGTGACGTCGTCGAACGTCAGGCAGCCGTCGCCGAATGTCAGCTTGAGCAAGCCGCCCTTGCGGCCGAACTCGTCCTCCCCGATGGGATAGAGGCGAAAGGTCATCTCATCTCCGTCCTCGTCGATTGATCTTGCGTAAAGCTCGCCGTCCTGCATCCAGACCTCGTCGACGAGGAACTCGGCGTCTTCGGGATGCTCGTATTTGCCGCAGAAGCTCTCCCACCTGGACTTGTCGGGATCCTTGACCGCGATATCCTCAATCGAGACGAGTGATTCTGGTTCCCTACCCCTTACGATTGCTTCCATGCCGGAATCAAAGGCCGAAGAGGCCCGCACATCTGTGAACTGACGGCAGCAGAGCTGGATCAATACTGCATCAATGTCGAGAAAGCGCTCGAACCATGTCCAGTAGCCCGGCACGCCGCCGCTGTGGCAGGCAATCAGCCCGAGTTGTTCGTCGTGGACGAGCACCCAGCCGAAGCCATAATCATCCTCGTCGCCTTGTTCGCGAGCCGGTTCTCCGTTATTGAGCGTCGCGGGAGTATACATGAGCTGTTGC
>Ga0310691_10000639_pt1 | contig 62224 bp, 51 predicted proteins | sample 176DNAGHGlowgp2_FD_203887 | JGI IMG/M metagenome (GOLD analysis project Ga0310691, IMG submission 203887) | Sheep rumen microbial communities from Palmerston North, Manawatu-Wanganui, New Zealand - 1766 DNA GHGlow gp2 (v2) (version 2) | ecosystem: Host-associated > Mammals > Digestive system >... | reverse complement strand
TCGCCTTTTTCGTTCTGGTATATCATTAAGCTGCCATTATTATTTAATTCGCCGTTCATTTTTGCCCCCTATTTGTCCCCAAACAGATTATGAAGTTTTTCCATAAGGCTCTTTTCGTGCGCTTCTATACGGGCGGCAATATTTTCTGCCTTTTCAAGCTGTTTGTATTCATAAAAAGTTCGGGTAAAAGGAATCTCGTAGCCAATCTTTGTTTTAGACTTGTCTATCCAGGCATCTTTATTGTATGGGAGAACTTCACGCTCAAAATATTTGTCTATGTCTTGGTCAAGCGGAACATTTTCAAAGTCACGCTTGTCACTGTCTGGCTGAATCTTACCCTTCTTGTCTTTAACAGGCTTTCCCTTTTCATCAAGCAGAGGACTTTCTACCGTGATTTTATTGTAGCCCAAATCAACACTGTCCAAAACTTTTGACTTGCAGATTATTTTTGCACCGCTTTCGGAAGTTTTTTTATAGACTTTATTTTTTGCATAGTCATCGTAGGCTTTTACAATAAGATTGCGGCATTCGTTTGTTATGTCAACCCTTTTGTTGCCTATGTTTTTTCTGCGGCTTTCGTAACAATTCGAGGCATCTATCAGCTGAACTTTGCCAACTCGCTTTTCTTCTTTATCTTTAGTGATAATCCAGATGTATGTCGCAATTCCTGTGTTGTAAAAGGAATCATTCGGAAGCTGAACGATTGCATCAAGCCAATCATTTTCGATTAAGTAACGGCGGATTTCACTCTGTCCGCTTCCCGCATCCCCAGAAAAAAGGCTAGAACCATTCTGAATGATTGCCATGCGACCACCCGCAACATTTGTGCGTGTATGTGCATTTTCGTTCGGGTCTTTAAGCTTTGCAACACCATTGAGCATGAACAAAAGCTGTCCGTCACTTTTTGGTGGAAGTCCTACTCCAAATCGGCCTGCAGAACCTTTTTTGTTCTCTTTTTCAATGTCATCAGCTTCTTTTTTCCAGTCAATTCCAAAAGGAGGATTGCTGATAATGTAATCAAATTTATAGCCGTTGAATTTATCATCATTCAAAGTATCGCCGAACTGCATATTGTTGGGGTCACCGCCACGAATAAGCATGTCGGCTTTTGCTATACCAAAAGTAAAGGGATTGAATTCCTGTCCAAAACTTGTTACGACTGCATCTTTATCAAATTGCTTCAAGCGTTCTTCCATACAGGTAAGCATCTGGCTTGTACCCATGGTCATGTCATAAACAGTCTTGTTGATTCCGTCTGAAGCAAAGGCATTTTTGTCGCTGTTCACAAGAAGGTCGCACATGAGATAGATAATATCGCGGCTGGTAAAGTGCGCTCCGGCTTCTTCGTCATAACTTTCTGAAAAACGCTGAACAAGGTTTTCAAAGATATAGCCCATGTCAACAGCACTGATTTTTTCTGGGCTCATATCGGCTTTTGTGGAATTAAAATCGCTTATAACTTGATAAAGGACCTTTCCTTCTTTCATTGTCTTTATCTGGTCTTCAAACTTCATACGGTGAAGAATATCTTTTACATTGTCAGAAAAGCCGTTTAAATAATCTTCAAAGTTATCTGCAATATTCGCGCTGTCCGCAAGAAGAGTTTCAAATGTAAAACGGCTTGTATTGTAAAACTGGTAGCCAGATGCTTTTGTAAGGAAACCTTCTTTTACCTGCAAGTCTTTTACTTTTTCTGCCATTTTAAGAACCTTTGCATGGCTTGGCAGAAGGCAGTCGTGGAAACGTTTAATAATGCACATAGGCAAAATAACAAGGCCGTATTCATGCGGCTTGTAAAGGCCAACAAGCGTATTAGCTACATTCCATATTAATGCCGCTTTTTCCTGGATATTGCTTCCAACAGTTTTAATAAGTGCATCGTTATTTGGCATTTGCTTTTTTCTACTCCTCTCTACTCCTTCCAAGGAAAGAAGAATGACTTAAAGTTCCGGGTTCCCAGTGTCTTTTTGTCCGTCCGCAAAAGTTCATCCCAGGGAACTTCCTTGCGTTCTTCGCGGGACATTCCGGGGTTCACTTCGTACCAGTCGTACTTGTAGAGCAGCAGGCGGAGCGCGTTGGTGTTGCAGAGCATCATTCCGTTAAAGCTGCAAATCATTCCGATGGAAAAAATGGAAATCACGATATTCAAAAGTCCTACCAGCCCCATCTTAATCGTGAGGGCCGTGTTGTCAAAAAAGAGGATGTAGGATTTTTTTAGGCACTTGGAAAAATTGTTGCCCATAAGATTTCTGATTGGGATGAACCACTGCAGGGCAAGAACCGTTACCAACACTGCCCAGAAAATTACGATTAAAAGAACAAGGCCAACAACCGTTCCTTCAGAGCCGTCAGAAGGAATCCACATATTAAAATAGAAGGGAATGCTTATAAAAGAAACCGCCGCAACAAGGAATGCAAAAAGACCAAACTGAAAGCCAATTTTTATGCTGGGAACAATATTATCCGCAAACTTGACCAATTTAGCGCTGCCAAAATTTGCAACATCTGCCGCATTCTTTCCCTCCGCAAAAACAAGCACGCTAAGGATGCAGCTTCCGGCAAGGGCTATAAAGAAAACAACAAGCAGCCTGTAATTTTGGGCAACAAGAGGCGACCTTGAAAAAAACAGAAAAAGAAAGGCAAATAAAAAGGCAATGACCAAATCGATTACATTTACAATAAAAAAATGAAAAAAGTTATCCCACAAATCACAAAAATTTTTTTTAAACCAAAAACCAAACATTCTTCTATTTTATCCTATCGCATTTATTTTTTCAACCGCATTTTTTTCTATAGTAGACCAAAGGCAAAATTAGTTTTATAATAAACTATATGGAATACTCTACAGATTTTGTGCTGGCGCTAATTTCACACATTCATACCAAGAGCGCGGAATTTACAAACTCGCGCCTGCCCCAGGAAAACGGGCTTGTGTCTTCCCACGGCTTTATTCTTTTCCAACTTGCAGAAAAAGAAAAACTCACCATGAAGGATATTGCCTCCATAATAAACCGCGACAAGTCTACCACAACGGTGCTTATAAAAAAACTTTTGGACAAGGGGCTTGTAAAGCAGGAAAGCTCCATTGACGACAAGCGCATAAAATACATAACGCTAACTGCAAAGGGCAAAAAGCTAAACTCGCTTACATCATCAATTTCCAGGGGACTGCTTGACGTATGCTACCAGGGCTTTTCTCAGCAGGAAAAGGAGACGCTTCTTTCCCTTCTTTGCAGGCTGAACGGCAACATAGAGAATTCGCTAAAAGCCACCCTAAAAGCCACTTCTTGACTTTAGTTTTACATAAAACTATATTTGTATTCGAGGTGTAAAAAAATGAAATTCAAAACAAATACAAAAAACTCAATATATGCATTCATGATGGCAAGCGTAATTGCAGCCACGGCACTTTTCCCCTCTTGCTCAAAAAAGGAAGGTGCAAAAAAAGACATATCGGTTGCGGTATTCATTCCGGGAATAATTGCAGACTCGCCAACATACGCCCACGTTGCAGAAGGAGTAACGCAGGCGGTAGACAATTTTAACTCCAATAATGGGGATTCAAAATCAGCGAATGGCGGCAGGGCAAAGCTTTACGTTATGGAAGCTGGAACAAACCAGGCTGAATGGAGCACAAAGCTAACAGCACTTGCAGCAGAAGGGTGCTACGATGTAATCATTTCGTCAAACCCTTCAATGCCGGCATTGGCTTCCCCAATAGCAAAGCAGTTCCCTGAACAAAAATTCATTTTTTTGGATGCAGCACTTGAAGAAGAAAGCAAGGAAGAGCAAATCTACTGCATAAGCTACAACCAGCGTGATCAGGCTTATGTTTCAGGCTACATTGCGGGTCTTTACAGCAGCACAAACAAGGTAGGGCTTATTGCGGCTCAGGAATACCCCATTATGAACAATATACTCTACCCCTACTTTGCTCGTGGCGCACAGGATGCAAACCCAAAGACGGAATCCTTCTTTAGCATAGTGGGCAACTGGTACGACGCATCAAAGGGAGCGGAGCTTTGCCAGGCACTCAGCGACAAGGGTGTAGACGTTGTACTTCCAATTTGCGGAGGTGCTTCTCAGGGGGTAATTTCTGCGGCAAAAGAAAAAAACATGCACATTGTCTGGTTTGATGAAAATGGATTCAAAAAGGCACCGGGAACAATAATCTCTTGCTGCATGACAGACCAGGCAAAGGCTGCAAGAGAAGTTACCACGCTTTTTTTAACAGGAGACATTCCCTGGGGAACAACAAAGACAGTCGGCATGGCTGACGGCTACGTGCAATACTTCCACGATGATCCCGAATACATAAAGGCTGTTGACGGAAAAATCCGGGCCAAGATGGATATCCTTGTAGAACTCCTAAAGTCAGGCGCACTTGATTTGGGAGAAAGCGCAGACGAAGTTGAAATGCCCCAGATTTAATCATGGAAATACGGTTAGAGAACGTAAGCAAAGTCTATCCCTTTAAGACTGCACTATGCAAAGTAAACGTAACATTCGCAGCGGGAAAGATTCATGCCCTTCTTGGCGAAAATGGAGCGGGAAAGTCTACTCTTGCAAAAATAATCTCCGGCAGGATAAAAATGTCGGAGGGAAAGCTATTTGTTGACGGTTTTGAAACTTATTTTTCTTCTCCAAAAGATGCCTTAAAAAAAGGGATAGTCGAAGTCCAGCAGAGGCCCCTGCTTTCGTTTTCTCTTACCGCAAGGCAGAACATTCTTCTTTCTTGCAAAAGTTTTTCTTCTTACGGAAGCAGGCTCTTCAACACGCGTCTTCTTGAGCTAAAGGAAAAATGGGCACCAAAGCTTGTCCTTGACCAAAAGATAAAAGACGCGGGTGGCGCCCAGCATTTTTACACAGGCCTCTTGTGCGCATTAATGCAAGACTTCAACTGCCTTATCCTTGACGAGCCTTCATCTTTTTTAACTCCAGAAGAAAGAAAGTCGCTGTTTTTACACCTCCGCGAAGAAGCCCAGATCGGAAAAACAATAATACTCATTACCCACAGCAAGACGGAAGCTCTAAACTATGCAGACACCATAACCCTTTTGCAAAAGGGAAAGCTAATAGGATTCTTTCCTAGCACACAGCAGTACATAAGCCAGGCAAATTTTTCCCCTGCACAAGGCACAAGAGTTTACTCAACAGCAAACGAAAAAGAGGAGACAAAGTCCAAAGAAAAAAAGCCCTGCATACGTTTTACAAATGCATCCTGCATTCCTGCAAGGCAGCCTGCGGTAAGGGGCATAACGCTATGCGCAAACTACGGAGAAATTACAGCCGTGGCATCTTCCAACGAAGCTTCCTTTGTTACCTTTGAAAATTTTATTACGGGAATGTCAAAGGCAAAATGTGGCGGCAGAGTGGAGTTTGCAGAAAAAGAATTCAGCGCAAAAAAATACAGCACCACTTTCCTTCGCAAAAACAAGGTTGCGATTGTTTCTTCCAACAAGACATTCCGCGCTTCAAACCCGGATCTTTCTGTAGAACAGATGCTAAGCATCTTTGGCGGCAATCCGGACCAACTTATAAAAAAAGCCGGTGTTTCTATTACAAAAGAAGAAAAATGTTCAAGCCTTAGCGGAGGAATGCTGCAGCGGCTTATTCTTGAGCGGGAACTTTCCATTAATCCAGACCTTGTAATTCTTTGCAATCCAATGCAGGGGCTTGATGTAAGCGCACAGGCAGCTCTTTGCAAGCGGATAGAATCAATTGCAAAAGAAGGGGCTGCGGTTTTGATAATAGGATCGAATGACTTTCCAATGACTCTTTGCTCAAAAGTATATTCACTACAAAACGGAAGGATATCCCTTTCTTTTTCCAAGGACGGCTTGCTATGAAAAAAAACATTGGCCTTCTAAAATCAGCGCTGTCACTTCTGGCAGGGCTTTTGGTCTGCATGGCCATTATCCTGATTTTTGCAAAAAAACCTTTGCAGGCACTCTCTTCATTTTTTACTGGAACTTTTACATCTCCATATTATTTTGGAGGAATGCTGAACAGCGCGGCTTTTCTTATGACAGCGGGTTGCGGTGCCTGCCTTGCAATAAAGAGTGGCTCCATGAACCTAGGAGGCGAAGGGCAAGTCTACGCGGGCGGCTACGTTACAGCCCTTATTCTTACCACCCCCATTTTCTTGCAGCAAGGATTTTCTGTCCTTACACAAGTCTTGGCTCTTCTTCTCTGCTTGGCATCTGGAGCGGCAATGGCTTTGGCAAGTGCATTTTTAAAGCGGGTAAGGAATGCACAGGTTCTTCTTACAAGCTTTTTGATAAGCGCGGGCCTTATTCCCCTGATTGATTCCCTCATAACTTCCTCAAAGAGTTCAAGCGAGCAAAACCTTTTGTCACTGCCCTTCATTCAGGACTCATTCAAATGGGGACAAATACTAAAGCCTTCTCCGCTTACCTTTTCTTTTTTTATAGCCCTTGCATTGTGCCTGCTTCTCTCCTACTTTCTTTTAAGGAATACCCAGGGAAAAAGAATCTGCATAATGGGGACTGCACCTGAATTTGCAAAGTATGCAGGCTTTCCCTGCGAAAGGTATTCTTCCCTTTGCTTAGCGGCAAGCGGGGCACTTCATTCGCTGACTGGATTTTTTGCGGTTACGGGAACCTACTACACTTGTCACAAGGGCTTTTACATGAACATGGGCTGGAACGCTTTGAGTGCGGCTCTTATAGTTCATGCAGAACCGGCACTTCTTATTCCGTCTTCGCTGCTGTTGGCATGGCTTTATTCCTCGGCAGACAGGGTAAACCTAACGCAGGGTTTTGCATTTGACATAAGCGGAATTGTGCAAGGGTGCGTACTTTTTGCTGCGGCATTTTCATTCATACGCAAAGGAGAAGCAAAATGAAGACAGTCTTTTCCCTTTTGAACACGGCAGCCCCACTTCTGCTTTTAACGCTTGGTGCACTTTCCAGCGAATACGGCGGAAGGCTTGCCATGTTTATGGAATGCATAATAAACCTAAGCGGATTTTTCTGCTTTGCATTTACAGTATGGACTGGAAATGTTTTTTTGGGAATTGCGCTAAGCATTTTTGTTTGCACCATCATGGTATTTCTTATGGAAAGGCTCTCTTCCAAATTTGGGGCAAACATGTTCCTTGCATCCCTTGCAATGAACCTTCTCTTTGCGGCGGGAACAACATTCTTTTCTTCCGTCTTTTTTGGAACGAGGGGCGTACTTACAAACGAGGCATTTAAATTTGACGCAGCTGTAGCTCGCTTTGCAACAAGCATATTGTGCTACGGTCTTAGCGCAGGCCTGCTTTTCTTTTTGATTTGCACAAGGAGCGGAATGATTCTTAGGATAACAGGCAGTGACGAGGACGTTCTTGAAGCAAGGGGAATAAGCTCGCAAAAATACAAGTGCGCATCTTGGCTTATAGCGGCGGCCTCTGGAGCCGTATGCGGCTGCACCCTTGCCGTGAGGATTTCGTCTTTTGTTCCGGGGATGAGCGGAGGGCGCGGATGGACTGCACTGGCGGCTGTTTTCTTGAGCAGGAAGAACGGGGCACTTGTACCGCTTGCGGTTGCTGTCTTTGCAATAGCAGAATATGCAAGCACAAGGCTACAGTTTATTGGCATACCGTCTGGAATTCTTCTTGCCCTTCCATACATTATGTCTCTTTTACTTATTGCATTGGTTCCCGGGAAGAAATAAAACCAAGCCTAGCCCCGATTGGAAGGGCGGCGTAGCCGTTGCCAAAGGCAATGGAGCGTAAGCGGAACCCTGGAAAGCGGGATAAAAGTTGACCTTGGCCGGACACGGAGTGCCGGACACAGTAAAAGATAGAGCGTGCTCCAAGAAAGAATTCAAAAAAAAATTACTTGAACGCAATTTGCATGTGTGGTAGGATTCATTTAATACTATAAACAGGAGAAGGATATGCCAGGACCAGGCGGCCCGCACGGTGGCCATTTTTTAACGGACGAGGAGATGAAGAATACCCCAAAGGTTACAGCTTCTCTTGTGAAAAGAATTTTTTCATGGCTGCTTCCCTACTGGAAACAGTTTGTCTTTGTGCTTTTATGCATTGCAATTTCTTCTACGCTAAAACTTTTGCCTTCTATTTTAACGGGTAAAATTATAGACGACGGTCTTATAGGAAAAAATTTTGAGCTGCTCGTAAAGCTGATAATTATTTCGCTTGGGGTCACTTTTACCGGAAACCTTATAGGCGTTCTTGAGGCTTACCTTCAGACGTGGATTGCCCAGCACATTACTTTTGACATGCGAAATAAAATGTACCTGCACCTGCAAAAAATGTCCCAGAGATTTTTTACATCCAACAATCAGGGCGACATTGTTACCAGGATGACTAGCGATATTGACGGTGTAAAGATGACGATTACCAACACATTCTCCAACATTCTTTCCAACGTTATTACACTGATTGTTGCTCTTGCGGCAATGTACCAAAAGAACTGGCTTCTTGCTACGATTGGCCTTGTGATTGTTCCCCTATTTGCAATTCCCACTCGCAAGGCTGGAAAAACAAGGTGGTCACTTACGCGCGAATCGCAGGAATGCAACGACAAGATAAACGGCATTCTTAACGAGACACTTTCCGTAAGCGGACAAATGCTTGTAAAACTTTTTGGACAGGAGAAAAGTGAATACAAGCGGTACGAAGAAGAAAACCGAAAAATGATTTCGCTTAACATAAAGGAAGGCATGGCTGGACGCTGGTTCCGCGTAGTGATTTCTACGGTTTCTTCTGTTGGGCCAATGCTGCTCTACCTTGTTGGCGGAATCCTTATAATGAAATATGACTCAAGCATTACTGTTGGAGACATAACAGTTCTTGTTACCCTTCTGGGAAGAATGTACATGCCGGTGAACGAGCTTTTGAACATTCAGGTTGACTGGATTAGGTCCATGGCCTTGTTCACAAGAATTTTTGAATACTTTGATATGAAGATAGAAGTTGCAAACCCAGAGAATTCTCTTGCACCGAATGAGTGTGACGGCAGCGTTGAATTTGAAAACGTGAATTTTTCATACAATCCGGAAAAGCAGATTCTGCACGACGTTAGCTTTAAGCTTAACAAAGGGGACTGCATTGCAATAGTGGGCCCTTCCGGTTCTGGAAAGAGCACTCTCATAAATTTGATTCCCCGCCTTTACGATGCAAATTCCGGTTCGGTAAAATTTTCCGGAAACGATGTGCGCACCCTTGACCTTGAGTGGCTAAGGAAGAACATTGGAATTGTTACCCAGGACACCTACCTCTTTAACGGAACCATAAGGGAAAACCTTCTTTACGCAAAGCCCGACGCTACGGAAGAAGAACTTATTGAGGCATGCAGCAAGGCAAACATCTACGACTTTATACAGAAACAGGATAAAGGCTTTGACACGGAAGTTGGCAACAGGGGGCTTAAGCTTTCTGGCGGAGAAAAGCAGCGCATCTCTATTGCACGTGTCCTTTTAAAAGACCCGGCACTCATAATCTTTGACGAAGCAACTTCGGCTCTTGACTCCATAAGCGAGCAGAAGATTCAGGAGGCGATTGACCCGCTTGTAGACGAAAGGACCAGCATACTGATTGCCCACCGTCTTTCCACGATTCTTACGGCAGACGAGATTCTTGTTATAAAGGACGGAAGGGTTGTGGAACGTGGCCAGCACAAGGATCTTGTTAAGGCTGGAGGAATCTACACGGAGCTTTACAATACACAGTTCTCAAAGGCGATAGAAAAGTAGGACATGCGAAAGCAGCACGAATGCAGGCAGTCTACGGTGACACCATTCTTGGTGGCCGTAGATACATGTTCTTGTGCCTGCAAATCGCTATTTGGGGAACAAAAAAACTGTCTTGTAAATGCCGCAAAAGAATTACGAGTTTCTATTAAAGCGCTTTGAAAGTTCCTTTAGGCAAGACGCACCTTTTGTGTCGCAAAGCATTTCTTTTTCCATGCGCCAAGTCCAGTTGCTTCCGGTGGTACTTGGTGTGTTCATGCGGGCTTCGCTTCCAAGAGCAAAGACATCCTGCAAAGGAATAACGGCTGTGTCGGCTTTGCTTGAAAATGCCTTTTCAATAAGAACTTGGGTAAGCTCCTTGGCAGAAAGGTCTTTGTCCAGTTCAAAATAGGTGGCTACGTTTTCCTTAAGCTGTTCGGATGCAGAGGCAAAGAAACCGGCAGTCGTGTCGTTGTCGTGCGTTCCCGTGTAGACTATGATGTTTGGATTTTTGTAGTTTCCGGGAAGGTCCTTGTTTTCTTCGCTCTCTTCCGTCCAAGGCTCGTCGTTAAATGCAAACTGGAGGATTTTCATTCCGGGGAAGCCGCAGCCGTCACGCAGCTCTTCCACTTCCGGTGTGATTACGCCAAGGTCTTCTGCAATAATTGGAAGGGTTCCAAGGCGCTTTTTTATCTCGTCAAACAAGTCTTTGCCGGGGCCTTTTATCCATTCACCCTTGATTGCATTTGGCGCACCGTAAGGAATCTGCCAGTATGCTTCAAAGCCGCGGAAATGATCAATGCGGATAACGTCTACAAGGCGGAGCATGTTCTTTATGCGGTCAACCCACCAGCTGTAGTTATCTTTTTTCATGGCATCCCAGTCGTATAGCGGATTTCCCCAGAGCTGGCCTGTTGCGCTAAAGTAATCCGGGGGAACTCCGGCGCATGTCTTTTGCAAGAGAGTCTCGGAATCCATCTGGAAGAATTTCTGGTTCGCCCAAACGTCGGCAGAGTCACCCGCAACAAAAATGGGGATGTCGCCAATGATTTTTATTCCAAGAGAGTTAACGTATTTTTTTAGGGAAGACCACTGCTGGTCAAAGAAGAACTGGATAACCTTTATTTGTTCTACGTCGTCCGTATGCTCTGCATCCCAGCGGCTTACTGCTGAGGCATCGTGTTCTGCAAGCTCGCGGGGCCACCAGCGGTTCCACATGGAGGCAACGCCTTCTACGCCTTCATTCTTTGCCTTTGCGTCATAAAAGTTCTTGATACTGGTGTAGTCTGCGTAATTGTTTAACCAAGAAGACTGGTCGTTTTTAAATGCCTCGTATTTTACGCGGTCTTCATTACTGCAATTCTTTAAAAAGTATGCGGCGCACTTTGCAAGAACCGGCATCTTCCACCATACGACGGAACCAAAGTCAACGTTGCCCTGGCTCTTTATGTAGTCTGGCGGAAGAACCTCGTCCTTGCTTGCCCATCCGCGTTTAACAAGGTCGTCAAAATCAATAAGAAGGGGATTTCCCGCAAAAGTTGAAAAACTCTGGTAGGGGCTGTCCCCGTATCCGGTAGGCCCAAGCGGCAAAACCTGCCAGTAGGACTGGTTTGCATTTTTTAGCCAGTCGGCAAACTTGTATGCACTTTCACCAAGGGTTCCAATCCCTGGAGTGCCGGGTAAAGAAGTAACGTGAAGCAGAATACCGCTTTTTCTTTTGTTCATATATTTCTCCTAATTAAATCTTCACCCGGCAATTTTATTTATTCTGTCGGGCGCTTCTTAAAAGACTTGCTTTCAATAATTGCCTGACCTTCACCAACGCTCTGCTCCATCATTGCGCGTACCTTAAGAGGAAGGCCGAACAATGTAATAAAGCCCTGGGCATCCTTGTGGTCATAGAGGTCGCCAGTCTTAAATGAGGCGATGCTCTCGTTGTAGAGGCTGTACTTGGAAGCAGAACCTGCACCGCGGATTGCACCCTTGTAGAGGTGAACCTTTGCCCAACCTGTAACAGTCTCTTCCGTCTTGTCAACAAAGGCCATGATGGAATCAAACAAAGTAGTGAACCACTTTCCGTCGTAGATAAGCTCTGCCGCCTTAATTGAAAGGTGCTGCTTAAAGTGGTATGTGTCGCGGTCAAGGCAGATGTGATCCATCATGCGGTGTGCAAAGTAAAGGATTGCTCCACCTGGTGTCTCGTAAACACCGCGGCTCTTCATGCCAACGCAGCGGTTTTCGCAGATGTCTACAAGGCCAATTCCGTTCCTTCCGCCAATCTTGTTAAGCTCTGTAACAAGCTCAAGACCGTCCATCTTCTTTCCGTTAAGTGCAACTGGAATACCTTTTTCAAAGTCAATCTGAACGTATTCGCCAGCATCTGGAGCTTCCTCGGGAACAGCTGTGTTCTTAAGCATGTGCTTGTAGTTAGGTTCGTTCTCTGTCTTTTCAAGCTCAAGACCTTCGTGGCTAAGGTGCCAGATGTTTTCGTCGCGGCTGTATGACTGGTCGTGCTTCATTGGAACTTCAAGACCGCGCTTTTCAAGGTAGGCAATCTCTGCCTCGCGGCTGTCCATATCCCATTTTGGGTCACGCCAAGCGGCAATAACCTTGATGTCAGGAGCGAATGCCTTGATTGCAAGTTCAAAGCGAACCTGGTCGTTACCCTTTCCTGTAGCGCCGTGGCAGATTGCAACAGCCTTTTCCTGGCGGGCATATTCAACCAAAATCTTTCCAATAAGAGGACGAGCTGTAGAAGTACCCAAAAGATACTCGTCTTCGTAAACTGCGTTTGCCTTAAGGGCTGCCCAGCAGTATTCTTCAATATATTCCTTTCTTGCGTCAACAACGTAGCAGGCCGAAGCACCAGTCTTGAGCGCACGGCTCTTGATTGCTGCCCAGTCATCGCCCTGACCCAAGTCGATGCAGACGGCAATTACGTCGTAGTCATAATTTTCTTTTAACCAAGGAATGATAACCGTAGTATCAAGTCCGCCTGAATAAGCCAAAACAACTTTGTCTTTTGCCATAGTTGACCTCTGTAAATGTAAGTTTATACATCCGTTATACAGTTTATTTCATAAATATACAAGTACCTGTTTTGCATCTTACATATCACAGAAATTAGTTTTGGGCTCCACTACCAGCAAAATCTGTCTGAAAATCCATGGTGCGCGGTAATAGGACTTCGCTCACTTTGTTCGCTCCGCGCAAATGGATTTTCAGCCATATTTTGCTTCCCGTTACGCCCAAAACTAATTTCCGTTTCTTTTCATAAGAGAAAACAGATTTCTAAGCTTGTATATTGGCGGCACTTGCCATTAGCTACAAGTGACTTGCAACACGATTATAGAATAGCACACCGGAAACGTTTCCACAAACATTTTTATATTTTTAGGTATAAAATCAGATTATTAACCAAGAAAAAGATACAATTTTACCATTTAACCCAGGCAGCCTGAACGGTAAAGAGCTTCTGCCTTTCTTCCAGCGAGAGACTTTGAGGAAGAGATGACGTCTGGCGGCGGAAGGAGCCAAATTTGAAGTTACCATCGGGATTTTTTTTGCAGCAGGTGCAGTCGGAGCTTATGACTATGTTTTCCTGGGGAACTCCTATTTTTTTTAATGCCTCAAGGTTTGCCTTGGCCATGGAGAGAGCATACTTTCCGGCATTTTCCCCTTGGCGGATGGGGCTTACGCAGTCGGGAGTAAAGTTTTGGGCAAAAAAGGAAGAACGCTCTTCTTCTATAAAATAGCAGCAGTCGTGGATGTGGGGAGCCATTATTACGCAGAAGTCCTCCACCCTTGCGCCGTATTTTTCCCGGGCAAGCATAATGGCATCACAGGCAATTCCTGTTCCCTTCCAGCCAGAATGAAGGGCACCAAAGACTTTGCTAACAGGGTCGTAGATAAGAATAGGCATACAGTCTGCAGCCGTTATCACCGGGATGATTTTTTTGTTAAGGGTAATGATTCCGTCCCCCTGCAGTCCCTGCACTTGGGAGGCTTCGTCAATTGCATAAACCGTGTGGGAATGGATAAGCTCTACTGCGGCAATCGTCTTGTCTGGAGATGAAAGTTCATTCAAAAAAGAGGTGCGGTTGGGGTTTTCCTCGTTCCACCTAAAGCGCATGGATCCGTTTTTTAAAAGAGTCATGCCTGCCACCGGGGAATCTGGCACTACTTTTCCTCCCCGGCAAAAGTTCAATGCAAGAAATTCTTCCTTCAATTTACTTTTCCTGCGTTAAACCTGGGTAGAATCAAGCGGCTCCATTTCCTGAACAACTTCGTAGGAATGCTGGATACCGTTGCGGGCCTGTGCAAGCCTTTCGCGGAATTTCTTGTTGTCGTGACCTGCAATCTTTGCAATATTTGTAAGCGGGCCGTAGTAAGGGGTAACCTTTTCGCCAAGCATTCCGCCTATCAAGTCCACCATGCTGCGGCAAGCCTTTCCAAAGCCATTCACAATCTCTCGGGCAGAATCTTCAACGCTTTCCATAAGTGAAGCAAGTTCCTGCAGCTCAACCTTTCCCAAGTGCTCAACTCCGTCGTAGGAGCCAAAGCGAAGTCCAAATTCTCCGCCGGCAGAAAGCTGGTTTGCAAACACATCCAGCTTGTCTTTAACGGTAGAAAATAGGTTGAAGGTATCTGTGTACTCAAGGCGGTTTTGCCTAAGTGCAAACTCACCCTCCACGGCGGCTGTGTCCAGCGGTGGAAGATAAAGCTTGTAGACGTTCTTCATAAAGCCGTTTATAAAGCCAATAGTCAAATCGTAGTGGAAAGAGATGGAAGTATTTGCAAACTTGGCCCAAGGCCTGAACGGGAACATGGGGAAATCTGCCATCTCAAAGTAGCCCTTAATCTTTTCCTTAATCTTTTCCTTTTTGTAGTCGCGGTTCCACTGCTCCCACCTCTGGTCAAACAGGGACTTCCACTTTGCCCTGTACCTGATAAGCCAATCTTCTCCGCCACCATAAGCTTCCGGGAAGTAGAGGGAATTTTCAAAGACAACCTTTGCAAGATTGTACATAGGAACCGTTTGGGCAAAAGTCTTTATGGCAGAAAATTCACCTGCCGCACTGTTAACAAAGTCTGTGCCTGCCTGAGCCACCTGGTCAAGGGATTCAAAGCCAGAAACCAGCCCCCTGTGCTCGTTGAACATGTAAAGTGTCTGGATAAGTTCATCCGTGATGGGAACGTAGTTGCACATGACGCGCGCAAATTCCGGAAAGTCGGCCTTTATCTGCGCATAGAGGGTTTCTTTTGTGTTGGTTTCCGACTTGTAGAAGCGGGAAATCATCTTTCCAAATGGAATCTTAACGAACTGCTTTAGCCATTCAACGCAGCGCACACAGGCATAGACCTCATTTTTCTTCTGCATTGGAATTTCGTCAAGGATGGCCTCCATCTTTGCAATAAGGGAAGCACGCATTTCCTTGGTAATGATTTTCTGGAAGGAATACATGTAGGGGTCGGAAGCCTTTTCTATGCTTGCGCCCACGTTAGGCATTATTATGTAACCGAGCAAAATATAGAAGGAGTCCGGGTCAACTTCATAGGCCTGAATGGACGGCAAAAAGAAGTCTGCGCTCTTTTTTAGCTGTACAATCTTGTCGTAGAAGCCTTGAATCAGGGCCTTGCGCTTGTGGTCTATAAGACCGGGATACTCTTTTTCTATTCCCTTGGCAATCTGGTTCACAAGGAATTTGTTGAACACGTCGTCTATAGAAGTATTGGTAATTGTAGCGAGCAGCCAAAGGAATATCTGCCTAAAAAAAGACTGCTTCTTGAACTGGGAATTCAGGTCGCTTTCACCTTCGCTTTCCCCCACAGCCTGGTCGGGAGCATTCAGCTGGCCGGAGCCTACGGAACGCCCCTTCTTCATCTTGTTTAGCATCTGCTCACGTTCAGAAGTGCTTATTCCAACAACGAGATTGTCAAACGTTGAATTTGAATTCGCTTTTTTTGCCATTAGTCTTCCTTTTTATATAAGCAAAATCACCGGTACTGACCCGGCAATTAAAAATTCTCTCTCTTAGTCTATCGGCATATATTGGTAGAGACTTCTTTTATTTTGATGATTTTTTTTAATGATTTTTTTTAAAAATTCTCTGTTTACATATTGACATTTTTTTTCGCTTAGTGTATAAATATCACTATCCATTCATTCCCCGATTGTGTAATGGTAGCACCTCAGATTCTGGTTCTGATTGTGGGGGTTCGAATCCTCCTTGGGGAACTTAAGAAGCCGACTGCAAAGCCGGCTTTTTTTAACGGTTGGTTCGTCTAACGGTTAGGACGAGAGATTCTCAATCTCTAAACACGGGTTCGATTCCCGTACCGACTAAACCCTACCCGAATACTTAGTCTATAAAACCAAATCCTTAAAAAACAAGAAAGAAACTTTGCACCAAGGAATCGAACCGCGAAGTGAGCGCGCCAACAGGCGAAAAGGGCACAGAACGTGCCAGACAGCGAACGGAGACGCCCCGGAGGGAGTGCACAGGGATGGGCACGACCGTAGGGGTTCGATTCCCGTACCGACTAAATAATTTCATAAAGTTAACAGACAAAATAACCCCTTAAAAATCCAGCAAACATCTTAGCACCAAGGAATCGAACCGCGGAGTGAGCGCGCCGACAGGCAGAATATTGACTTTTTAACATATCTACTCCATTATGTTATGTACCGTCCACATCAGGGCGCAAGGAGTAAAAAGTGAAAGCAAAAGTATTCGTTCTGTTTCTTATGATGGTCTTCGCAGCATTCAACCTGAATGCGGCAGGCATAAACTTGAAGGCGAAAAAGACTAAGGAGACAAAGGTAGAAGCTATATACATAGAAAAAATTTCAGTTACGGCCCCCGACGGCAATGGCAAAGAGCACGAGCTGGAAGGCCTGGCTTTTTTGTTCGAGATAACAAAGCTAAAGAAAAACGACAAGGTTTTATGCATGCAGGAATTAAGGGATTTTACGATAGACGGCGTAAGCTATGCGCAGACTACAAAAGAGAAGCTGGGCATTTCTGTCGAACCAAAAACCGTGATTGAAGACTCATACAAGCTTGCAGAAGAAAATCCAAACTTAAAGGATATAATTAAAAACAAAAAGAGCGGAATTGTCATGGAAACTGCCATTTTCGGTGCCGATTTGCCGCAAAATGGAAAGGTGTCCGTAACAGTCCAGGTTGGCTGGGGTGATGTTGACAAGGAAAAAAACACAAGCTCCAATGAAACGATAGAAGACTTCACCTTTGAATTTAACCTTTCCGATTTTTTTGAAAGCGAAAAAAAGGAAGTGCTTCAGTTAATCAATGATTTCAAAAAAGACACTGATTTTTCCCCGGAACATCTGAAAAACTATTCACAAATCATTGTATTTGCCACAAAAAACAAAGACGTAAAAATCACAATCAGCACAGACTATCTGCCAAAGTTAAATTCTCCCGATGACTATTCCTATGTATTCATACTGGCATACATCTGCGGAAATTTGGAAAAGCAGCTTGTCTCCGGGAATTACACCAACTCCGCAAAAGAGGGAATCGAATTTGAGCTTTTAAAATACAAGCAGCTAAAGGAAATCAAAAAAGACCTAAACATCAGCTTTTTTGAGGACATGATGTAAGCGTAAGCCGGAGTTAAATCTTAAAGAGGGTGCTCAAAAGTCCCCTTCCAAGAGATGCGCCTATGTTGCCGCCGATTTTTTTGCCCAAGGAACCAAAGTTTCCGCCGAGGGCTTTTCCAACTTCGCGGCCAAGGCTTGAACCCATGGAAGAAGTTGCGTGCCTTCCGCTTTTGGCCAGAGGGCTTTTTGAAGTGCCACCTTTTTTTGCAGCACCGGAAGTACTTGCAGAAGATTTTGCAGAGGCTTCCTCCTGTTGCTTTTTTGCCTGCGAAAGAGTTTCGTATGCGGAAAGAGGGTCAACGTCATTCTTGTATTTTTCATAGAGGGAATTTGACCTCATGCAGGAATCCCTTGCTATGGCATCGGCAGGCCCAATCTTGCTTTGCGGGGGAAGGATATTGACCTTTTGGCAAACTCCTGGAACACCATTTTCGTCCAGAAAAGAAACTATTGCCTCCCCTATTCCAAGATTCTGTATTACTTCTTCCGTGTTGAATTCAGGGTTGCTTCTAAAAGACTGTGCGGCTGCCTTTAGAGCTTTCTGATCTGCAGGAGTGTATGCGTGCAAGCCGTGCTGAATCTTGTTGCCGAGCTGCGAAAGAACTCCGTCCGTTATGTCCCTTGGGTTCTGGGTGCAGAAATAAACGCCAATGCCCTTGCTGCGGACAAGCTTTACCACCTGCTCGATTTTTTCCAGCAGTGCCTTTGGTGCATCGTTAAAGAGAAGGTGGGCTTCGTCAAAGAAGAATACCATCTTGGGCTTTTGGGCATCTCCAACTTCCGGCAGGTTTTCAAAAAGTTCGCTCAGCATCCAGAGCAGGAAGGTTGAATACAAGCGGGTGTCGTTTATGAGGCTTGAGCTGTCAAGAATGTTTATAACTCCGCGCCCCTGGCTGTCTGTGGCAAACCAGTCTTCTATTTTTAACGAAGGTTCTCCAAAGAAGGTCTTTCCGCCTGCAATTTCCAGGGCTACGACTGCCCTTACTATGGCGGCTATTGACTGGGAGGAGATGTTTCCGTAGTCTGCGGCTAAATCCTTGGAATTTTCGTTCATGTAATTTAGGACAGCCTTCAGATCCTTTGTGTCTACCATAAGAAGGTCGTTGTCGTCTGCAATCTGGAAGCAAATTGTAAGCAGGTCTGACTGGAGCTCGTTCAACTTCATTATGCGGGAAAGTAAAAGTGGCCCCATTTCGCTTACGGTGGTGCGGAGTTTTATTCCTTTTTTTCCAGTGAGGTCCCAGAGTGCTACGGGGTAAGAGCAGAAGGAAAAGCCTGCGTCATCCAGGCCAAATTTCTTTATTCTTGAATCCATGTCCGGGGAAGAGCTGCCTGTCTGCAAAAGGCCAGAAACGTCTCCCTTTACGTCTGCAATAAAAACTGGAACTCCCATGTCACTGAATGATTCGCAGAGGACTTTTAGCGTTACGGTCTTACCGGTACCAGTTGCCCCGGCTATAAGTCCGTGCCTGTTTGCCATTTTAGGCTGAATAAAGACATTTTCTCCGCTTTGTGTATTGGCTATCCAAATTTTTTCATCTTTTATCATAGGAGCTCCCTTTTTGCTTAGCTAGCGGCGAATGGAGCAAACAAACTCCCTGCGTCGATTCCGTTTATTATAGTTCCCTGGGGATAGGACTTTAAAAGGTTTACCTTGCCGTCCCTAAGGTGCTTGCTTGTAATTCCGTGCTTTATGGATGAATCAGCTTCCAGCAAGGCCGAATAATGGTCAGAAAGCCGTACAATCCTTCCGTCTACCGGAGAATACTGGTCTGAATTGTATTTTTCGTTCAGCTCGTCATATTCCACGCGGACAGTTTTTCCGTTAAGTATTATTCTGTTGCAAAATTCGTCATCTGTAAAGTACATTATCTCGTTCTTGTAGAAGTCTTCCATGTGGGGAACAAGGTCTTTGTTTACGATGATTTCTTCTATTTCTTTGATTACAGACGGAAGGCCATGGGTTGCCTGCTTTACAGGAGAAATTATGTCCCTTGTTACCGCTTCCGGCAAATCGTGGAAGAGTCCGCAGAAGAAGTTGTTGAAAAGGCGCTTGGAGCAAAGCTTTACGCCGTTTTCCCGCTGCAAAAGAAGGGTTAGTATTGCTACGAAAAAACAGTGTCCAAGAACGCTTGTCTTTGGTACGCGGGGTGTCTGGTTCCACCTGGTCTGGAAACGGAGCTGCTCTATTTTTGTAAGGAAGTCAAAAGGACGCTGCCTTGTGTACAAAAGCTGGAGTCCCCTCAGGTCAAGGAATGACTGGATGTCTGCATAGACTTCTTTTTTTATCTGCTCAAGGCGCATGGGTTCGTTTACCGGGCTTATCATTTCCAGTTCGCGCAGGGTTGAATACTTGTGGGCGGCACGGAAAACCCGGGCTGTAAGTTCCTGGCCTTTTTCGAAGGGGATGGAGCCGGATGTCCTACCGATATAGAGGGTAAAGCGGGAAAAAAGGTCCCTGTCGGAGATGAAAGTGCGGTACTGGTCAAGAACCCATTCATTGAGCTTTATGTATTCTTCCGGGTACTGGCTACGCAAAAGGCGTTCCACGGGGCTTTTTATGTCGCAGAGGGCAATTTTTCGCAGAAGGTCAAAGAGGGAGGCATAAATCATCCACTCCCAGTCTATCTTTTGACCGCGGTTTTCTTCAAATTTGCCGATGATGTACGCAACCACCATTTTTTCGGCAGACTTGTCCATTTCTACCACACTGAAAGGGCGAACCAAATCGTTCCAGCGTTCAATTGAAAATCCCTCGAAAATCTTAAGTGCAAAATTCTTATCCATCGTAAAACGGAGCCTGTTGGCGGCAAAAGCTATTTGCTAGAACCGTCCTTCTGGTCCGCCTCCATCTTCTGCTTCCAGACAAGGGCCTTCTTGCGGATTTCTTCGCTGTTTTCGCTGTCGTTAAGCACCATTGCAACGCGTCTTGCCGCAATCAGGAAGTTTATTGCCTGCCTCATGTCGTCTATGCGGCGGGACGGGCCTTCGTATTTTGCGCGGTATTCGTCTGCACTTTTGTTCAAAAGCTTTCTTATAAGGCGCACGTAAAGAACTGAATTGTCGTAGTCCTTTGAAGAAGGGTCAAAATAGTCCTTGGCAGCCTGCTTCATGTCTATGAAATTCTTTGCAATTGCGGCAAATCTTGCCCTAAGCTCTACGAATGAAATTTCCCACTTGGAATTCTTTCCGAATGCATCAACAAGCAGGTCTATGGCAAGACCTAACTTGCGCACCAGATAGAACCTTTTTTCTATTGGGGTGGCCTGAATCTTGCCCAGGGTTGGCTCCAGGTCGCGGAAGGGGCAGTCAACAGCGTTCGTGACCACTTCTTCCATATAAATGATTGCCTTGTAGATTATCTTTCTGGCATCATTGAGGGCATCGTTGTTCTTTGTGTCAAGAATCTTAAGAGAATATGTGTTTATGGACATGTAAAGGGATGCAATCTTTAGCATGAGTTCGGCAAGTTCCAGCTTTTTATATTCAATGCCGTCCCTTGACTGGCGCATCTTAAAAACAGCTTCCTTTTCCTGCTTGAGCAAGGCATCCACCTGGGTCTTTATTTCCTTTGACTTTGCCGAAAATTCTGCTCTTCCCTCTGTAGTTATGTTTGCCATTATCTGCCTCCGTATTTTTGCAGCATGGAAGACGCGTGTTCCAAAGACTCTTCGGAAGATGAATCCCCGGAAAGCATACGTGCAATTTCCTGAACCCGACTGTCTCCGGCCACAGGGAAGACGGCTGTGCTTGTCATATCTCCGGCTGCTCCTTTTTCTATCTTTAGCTGATTATCGGCATAAACCGCAATGCTCGCTAGATGTGTAATGCACAATATCTGCCTTGCAGAGGCAAGTTTTTTAAGGTGATCGCCCACTGCAACCGCAACCTCGCCTCCAATACCAGTGTCTATCTCGTCAAAGACCAGGGTTCCTGCCGTGTCCGCAGCAGAAAGTATGGTCTTAAGGGCAAGCATTACGCGGCTAAGTTCACCACCGGAAGCGATTCTTGCAAGAGGCAGCATTGGGGAGCCTGGGTTTGCGCTTATAAGGAATTCAATGTCGTCCATTCCGTAGGGGCCGCACTTCTGGGTAACGTCATCGCCAGCTTTTTCCTGCAGGTTCACCTTGAATTTTGTACCGCCCATGCCTAGGCTTTGCAAAATTGCCTCTACATCATGGGACATCTTGTCCGAAGCGGCCTTCCTCTTTATGCTGATTTCCTTTGCGGCAGTGTAAACTTTCTTGCCAGCCTCCAGAACTTCCTTCTCTAGCTCCTCACGGTTCTGCGCAACTCCTGAAATTTGCTCAAGTTCTGCCTGTGCCTTCTGGGCGTATTCAAGGACCTGGGAAATTGGGGAAGTCTTTCCGGACGCATACTTTTTCTTTAGCTTGTATATAAGTTCCAGCCGGTCCTGAACCTGCTCAAGCCTTTCCGGGTCAAAGACAAGCCCTTGCTCGTAGCGGCGGAATTCTGCAGAAATATCCTCTATCTCGTAGTATGAAGACTGAATGCGGTTTTCCAGGGCAGCAAGGCTCTTGTCCAGGGAAGATGCCCTTGAAGAAGATGATGAAAGCCTCTTAAAAAGACTGAGTATTCCCCCGCCCTCACCTTCCAGAAGCGAATTGATTTCCTCTATCTCGCCATAAAGCTTTTCGTAGGAAGAAAGACGGTTCTCCTCGTCCTCCAGCTCTGAATCCTCGCCCACCCTTAGGTTTGCTGAATTTATCTCTTCCACCGCAAAGTTGAGCATTTCTATGCGCTCTGCCCGCTTTGAGTCGTCAGTGTTAAGGTTCTGCAAAAGCCTGCGTTTTTCCACCAGGTCTGAATAAAGGGCGGTAAATGAAGCAACATCTTCGGTGATTCCGGCATAGATGTCAAGATAGCGCCTGTGTTCAGCAACCTTAAAAAGCGACTGCTGCTCGTGCTGGCCGTGTATGTCCACAAGGAATGCAGAAAAAGCAAGCAAATCCGCCCTTGTTACAGGAACTCCGCCTATCCAGCCGGATGACTTTCCGGTGTTTCTTATTACGCGGCGCAAGAGAATCCTTCCGTCTTCGTCCTCAATACCGTGCTCTTCAAGCCAGGCATGCGATTCCGGACTTTCCAGAAGGAATGTTCCCGAAACCTGAGCTTCCTGCGTTCCAGTGCGAATCTGTTCCACACCGGCCTTTCCGCCAAGAAGAAAAGCCAGGCTTCCGATTAAAATTGACTTTCCAGCACCGGTTTCACCGCTCAAAACGGTAAAGCCTTTTGAAAATTCAACATGAGCAGAATCAATAAGCGCAAAATTCTTTATGTCAAGTTCCTCAAGCACGGGGTCCTCCTGACCAGTTGAGCTTGCTCTGCAAAGCCGCATAGAATTTTTCCTGTGTGGAACAAATTATGGAAGCTTTGTAATCCGGTATGCCCAAAATTATAACATCGTTTTCCTGCAAATCAAAATTCACCTGACCGTCTATGCTAAGGCCCACATCCACGCGGGAAGCCTTAACAGTAATTGCAATCTCCCCCTTTGCGCTAAAGACCAGGGGCCTTGCAGAAAGGCTAAAAGAGCTTACGGGTGTAAGGACAAGGCCGTCAAGAGATGGGTCAAGTATTGGGCCTCCTGCCGCAGCGGAATAGGCGGTTGAGCCTGTGGGGGTAGAAACAATTATTCCGTTTGCCTTGAAGGGACCAAGCAGGGCATGGTTGTAGGCTACGTCAAGGTTAACAAGCCTTGATGAACCCGGGCTTGAAATAACAGCATCATTCATTCCGCATACGTCAAAGACAGTCTTTCCGTCCCTTATGACTTCGCTTCTTACAAGGGAACGCCTACCTGTAAAAGCCTTGCCCTCAATGTAGGAAAGAAGGTCCTTTTTCCAGCTGGAAGGTGAAACTACCGCAAGAAAGCCAAATTCCCCAAGGTTTATGGGAAAAACCGGTATGCCAAGCGGAGCGCACCCCCTGCAAGCGGAAAGAACAGTTCCGTCTCCGCCAAGAGTCACTGTAAAATCGTAGCCCTTAAAAACCGGGGCAGATTTTGAAGAGTCAAGTGAAGAGCCGTCATACGAATAAATGTCTGAACTTACCGAATTTTCCTTTAGGAAGGAACAAATCTCGGCCGCAAGTTCAGAGGCATTTCTTTTGAATTCGTTGACAATAACAAGACACTTTTTCATAGGATTTCCATCACGGCAGAGAAGACAAGACCTTTACCATCAGGGAAACGTCCTTCTGTCCAAGACGCGGATAGAGGGGGAACATTGCGCAGCGCAAAAGCAGTGAGTTTGCGCAAAGACAAGATGGCGCTATTTCTTCCTGCCGCAAAGCTACTATTGAATTTTCATAAGCCTGGCGGATTTCTATTCCTTTTTTCTGGGCATAGGCCTTTGCATCCTTAAAACCGGAATTGAGCACCAGAGGGAAGGAGTAAATCGTAGACCCCCTGTCCAATGCGCGGACAAAGGTTTTGTGCCTTCCGCTGGCAATTGCCCTGCTGTAGAGGTTGAATATTTCCATGCGGGTCTTTTCGTTGCGTTCAAATTCCTTAAGCTCCACAAAGGCAAGGGCTGCATTCATGTCTGGCATTATGTCCGTAGAAGGAGCCTCTTCTGCAAGCTTTTTTAGCACAATCCATTCGCGTCTGCAAGGAGCCATAAGGACGGCACCGCCACCGGCTGTTATGATGTCCCTGTCCTCCATGCCGAATATTGTGTAGACACCGTACATTCCGGCTCTTTTTCCTAAGGGCTCTTCCTTTTGACCGTCTTCCTGGCTCTTTTCATCCTGGTCTTTACCCTCTTCCCCTTCATTTTCCTTTTCTGCAGGATAATACGAAAGGGCCGACTGGGAAATGTCTTCTATGACAGGAATGCCAAGCTCAAGTATAGCCTTTATGTCTGGAAGAACGCCCATGGATTCAGTAAGCACAATAAGCTTACCGCCGTTTTTTATGCCTTCCTCAAGAATTTCCGGGGTAACAAGGCCTGTTTCCTCTACAACATCAAGAACCAGTGGCTTGTACCCAAGGCGTTCCACCGTAATAATCTGCCATGCAGGGGCAAGGGCGCTAAGCATTACAAGGCTTTCCTTGGGCAAATCCAAGGCCTTAAGGGCATATTCAAGGGCAACGGAAGGGCTTCTTAGGGCAACGGCACCGTCGCATCCTGTGTATTCTTTTACAGCCTGAACAAGGCGTGCAGTCTGGTCACCGGGGCCTATCTTTTCGTCCACCATACAGGTAAGTACGGCTTCCATTTCTTTTCTGCGAATTGTTGGACTGTATGTCTGTATCATTTTTTAAAATCCTTATTATTAAAATGCACCCCTGTAAGACAATAGCCTTAAGGGGAGCCATGCAAATGCGGTATTTAATTTTTTGCCAGTCAGCAACCTGTGTGCAGGCAGCTCTTAGGCGAAGGCAGGGCTAACGTATCTCCGGAACGATTTTCTGGAGCTCGTTGGCGTTAAAGAGCCTTCTTGTGTCAAGGATGATAAGATAAGACTGATCCTGGCGAACAACACCGTGAATGTATTCCGTGCCAATACCGCTGAGCATCTGTGGCGGAGGCTTAATTTCTCCCTTGTCCACGGAAATAACGCGGTTGATGCGGTCTATGATGATGCCTATTTTGTTTCCTTCAATGTCAAGGATTATAAAGCCTCCGTCATCCTCTTCAAATTCATCAAATTCGGAGTCTCTTGTCATTTCCTTAATGTGAAACCTCTTGTGGAGGTTGATTATTGGGATTATTTCACCGCGAAGGTTGATTATTCCCTCTACATAATACGGTGCGTTCGGAATGGGGCGTACACTTTGGATTTTTACGATTTCCTTAACGTCCATAATGTCTACGCCATACAGTTCGTCACCAAGCTGAAAAGTTACGAGCTGAAATTGTGTATTTTCTTCGGCCATGCCTAACTCCTTTTTAGGGTATTACCGGGCAGTTTGCCCTTACATACTATTTTACACCAAGAACGCGCTCTAGTCTACTATAAATAGCGTAATAACTTGAACTTTTCTTATTCCTTTTCCCTTCAAAAGGGAGGAACAGGCCTCAACGGTAGCCCCCGTAGTCATAACGTCGTCCAAAAGCAGGGCTTCCCCGGGTATTTTTCCGGATTTGTAAAGCATTTCCACGGCTTTTTTGTCCGCTGCATATGAAGAGCCGCCCAGCAAGAGGCGGCCATTCCTGTCCTGCTTTTTCTGCTGCTCTGAGGAAAGCCTTTTTAACAGGCGCAGAATTGGCCTTTTGTAGCGGTGATGGATGATGCTGCAAAGCTCTTCTATCTGGTCCCAGCCCTTGTTCCTTAGCTTTCCGGGCCTTGGGGGAACAGGCACAAGCGGAATGGCATTTCTATCCCTTCCCGGCCACAAGGATTCTATGGCTTTTTCCACACATTCAGCAAAAAGAGGGGAAATTGAGCGGTTTTCTCCCATCTTCCATTCAAAAAGCAGGCCTTTCATCCATAAGCGGTAGGGCCAAAGGGGAAAAACCGAGTCTGCATGGCAAAGAAGCCTCTTCTCCCGGCAAGATGAACACAAATCATTCCCAACAAGCAGTATCTTTCCACAAAGCCTGCACCTTCCATTCCCTGGGGGAAAAAAGCCAAGAAGGTATTTTTCTGCGCATTCAGGGCAAACTGGCATTGAAAGAGTCCTTTTTCCGCAGCAGACGCAGCTTTCCCTTGCAAGTGAAGCAGAAAAAGCGGCATGTAAAAAAGACAGGGCAAAAAGCCTTAAGTTGAACAAGGCGGATTTTATTTTTTCAATAACTTTCATACATATTATATATATGCTTTAAAAATTCATAATCAGACACAAAAGCGTAAAAATTCTGCAAAAAAACTTATTCCCATTCCTGGCAGAATGCCCCCTCTATGATTTTTTTTGATTTTAGTATAGTGTGAAGTGAAAATGAAAAAGAAGATATTTTTGCTGTTACTTTTATGCAATGCGCTAGCTCTTGCTTTTGCAGACAAGAGCCGTTTTTATAAGAACGGCAAAGTAATTGACACAATGTATGTTGACTCCGAAGACGGGCTAAAAGTTAGGGACTATCCATCGCTAAAGTCAAAGCGGATATGCGGACTTCCACACAGGCTTCCGGTAAAAGTTGTTGCCGTTGGAAAAGAAGAAACAATCGACGGAATAAGTGCTCCTTGGATTGAAATTTTAGTTCCAAGCTACGAGTGGAAAAGCGGGGAACCTGAATACGGATGGGTGTTCGGAGGCTATGTTTCCAGCATTCAGCCCAAGTTTAAAATTCCTTCAAACAAGGCTGAACTTTTAAAGTATCTTACTTCTTTTCCATATTGGAACTGTGGCGACTGCCCAGCTTTTAACTTGCACTTTTCTGCCGACGGAAAGTTTTGGTGCGGGGCTTTTGAAAAGGGAGAGCCAACTGTTGGAACATTCAAGGCAAGCGACAAAGATACGGTTATTATAAATTCCGCCTTTATGGGTATTGAAGTGGAAGTAAATTATACAGTTGAGGAATTGAACATTTGTCCTTTAACAGAGTATTCATTTAAATTTGAAGGCCCGTTTTTTAGCTACCACAAGGGTTCAACATTCTACGGAAATTACAACCATGACTATCCATATATTGAAAATTTACTAAAGAAAAATGCATTTACAACAATTTTAAAAATTCAGTTTACCACTTTGAATATCCATACCAGAAAGAATATTTTGAAAGTGAACTGCTGAACAAATTTATTAAAGCGGGAGTTTCTGCTGCCGGTACGGAATACGAAAAAAACTACCATGACTACTGGGATCCAATTATGAAAGAGCACCAGAAGAAAGCTGATGCAATGGAATAAAAAATGAATATAAGCCAAGGATGCAATATATAACTATGGAAGAAGAAAATAAAGTTAATGAAGTAAATGAATCACAGAACACTGTGAAAGACTTCACCTACCCAAGTTTTATGGGAAGAGCAGGTGCATATATTCTTGACGGTCTAATTTTATCTCCTGTTTTTGTTTTGCTTTTTTTTGTACAGGGAAAATTATATACCAACGAAAGCATGTTTTATCCGGCCTTGATAATTGAACTGATGTTTTTTATTATCCAAAATTCTTACAATGTGTTTTTTACCAAAAGGTTTAACGGAACTCCCGGCAAACTTTTTTTCAAATTTAGAGTTTGTAGGGAAGACGGTATGCCTGTAACCTGGGAAACTTCCATAAAAAGAGAATCAATCTATATAATAAAAAATATCATCTATCTAATATGCTTTTATGCATTCATCGCAATAAACCGGGAAAAAATAACTAATTTTGGGATTGCAACATATTTACATTCAGAAACTTTACTTTCAAAAATAGAAAATTGGCTCTCTTTTATAATTTACCTTTTTGATTTTGGAAAAGCTTTGTTTTCGCCAAAAAGAATTACATTTCACGACAAGATTGCAGGAACAGTAGTTGTTTACAGGCCTTAGAAAATCAGTTTTGGGCTTCACTACCAGGAAAATCTGTCTGAAAATCCATGGAGCGCGGTAATAGGTATTGAAGTCGCTGCGCTCCCTCCGCGCAAATGAATTTTCAGCCATATTTTCCTTCCCGTTACGCCCAAAACTGATTTCCAGTTCCTTTGCACAGGAAAATATGGTAGAGCAAAGAAGGTTTCCGTCCTAAAGAGTATAATCAAAATTTAACGGCCGGAAAGGGTCTTTTTCCACCTTGCAAGGTTTTGAAGCGCGGCAATTGGGGTAAGGTTGTCCACATCCAAGGAAAGAATCTCGTCAAGGATAAGCTCTTCGTCGCTAAAGAGGGCTCCGGTAAGTGACTCCCGCTTTGCAGGCTCCTCTTTTTGCTGAATTGCAGGCTGCCTTACGATTGTCTCTTCCACTTGCTCAGGTGAGGCAGACACGATTGGCTGGTCGGAAGCTTCGTTTTGTATGCGCTCAAGAATTGACTTTGCCCTTTGGATTACAGGCTCTGGTATTCCCGCCAAAGACGCAACGTGGATTCCGTAGCTGTTGCGGCTGTTTCCTTCTATTACTTTTCGGAGGAAGACTATTTCCGGCCCTTCTTCGTCTACTGCCATGCAAAGCTTTACAAGCCCTGGGTGTTCCATGCGGGTAAGCTCGTGGTAGTGCGTTGCAAAAAGGGTCTTGCATCTTATTCTGTTTAGAAGGTATTCGCTTACAGACCATGCTATGGAAAGGCCGTCTTCTGTACTGGTTCCCCGCCCTACTTCGTCCATGATTACAAGGGAGCGTTCCGTGGCGGAGCGCAGTATGTGGGCGGTTTCCGTCATTTCTACAAGGAAGGTTGACTCTCCCCGGGCAAGGTTGTCGCTTGCTCCTACGCGGCAAAAGATTCTGTCAACAATTCCAATGCGGGCACTCTGGCAGGGAACAAAGCTTCCTGTCTGGGCAAGAAGTGCTATGAGTGCGTTCTGCCTTAGGAAAGTGCTTTTTCCTGCCATGTTGGGGCCTGTGATTAGGGCAAAGCTGCATTTGTTTTTTTCTCCCGCAAGGCTAAGGTCGTTGGGGACAAATTCTCCGGAAGGAAGGTGCTGTTCCACTACGGGATGGCGGCCGTTCTTTACTTCAAAGGCAAGGCTTTCGTCTACGGTTGGGCGCACCCAGTCGTGAGTGCAGGCTGCCTGTGAAAATGAAGCGCACACGTCTGCATAGGCAATTTCTGCTGCCATCTGCTGAATGTAGGGAATGTATTCCTTTAGCGAATTGCGTACTTGCAAGAAGAGGTCCCTTTCCAGCTCCAGGACTTTTGTGCCGGATTCATTAAGGCTTGTCTCCAGTTCCTGAAGCTTTACTGTGGTATAGCGGTCTGCGTTTACCATTGAACGGCGGATAATAAAATGTGCGGGAACCATTGAAAGCTTTCCCTTGGTTACTTCTATGCAGAAGCCCGCGTTGTTGGTCTTTTTTATCCTAAGGTTGGGAATTCCTGTATTCTGCCTTTCCTCTTCTATATATTCTTCCAGGATGCGGGTAAAGTCAGTCTGAACATGGCGCCAGTGGTCAAGCTCTTCGCTCCAGCCTTCCCTAATGATTCTGCCTTCCGTAAGTATTGTGGAAGGGTCGTCCAAAATGGAAGAAGCTATTAGCTCCACGATTTTTTGTGCGGGGGCAGTGTCTAGCGATGCAAAATTAAAGCTGCCCAAGGTCTGCTGGGCCAAAAGCCATAGCTCCAAGCTGTGCCTTAGTGCCTGAAGGTCCTTTGCGTGGGCCTTGTCCATTGCTATTCTTCCTGCAAGGCGCTCTATATCCAGGATGCCTTCTATTTGCATGCGGAATTTTTTTAGGAGTGAGCGGTCTGTTGCAAAAAGCTCTACGTGGTTCTGCCTTGAAAGGATGCGCTTTAAGTCTGTAAGGGGGAACATGAGCCATTCGCGCAGCATGCGGCTTCCCATTGCGGTGCGGGTAAAGTCTACACATTCAAGCAGGCTGAACTGTGATGAGCCGTCGCGGAGGTTTGAACATACCTCCAGGTTCCTAAAGGATGAGTCGTCTATAATAACATAATCACTGTCGCTGTAGATGTTTATGGAGCGCACATGGGGAGAAAGCGTGTTTGTTGTCTTTTCCAGATAGTCAAGGAGAAAACCTGCAGGCGGAACTTCGGGGGAAGTTTCCGTTAGGGAAAAGGAGCGGAGGTTTGCGGTCTTGAACTGCTTTACAAGCCTCTTGTAGCTTAGCTCGGCATTAAAGTTCCAGTCGGGGTACCATGAAACAGAAAGGTTTTGGTTAAGGTCCAGGACAGACAGGACTGTACGGTTCTTTTTTAAGCTGTCGGGAAGAAGTATTTCCCTTGCACGGCATCTCAAAAGTTCCTTGGGGAAATTCTGCTCAAGAGTGTCTGCTGGAAAGCTTGTAGCCCTGAATTCACCGGTTGTAACGTCTATGCAGGCAAAAGCGGCAGTCTTTCCGCTTACAAAAAGGGATGCGAGGAAGTTGTTCACGCCACCTTCAAGGTATTCACTTTCCAGAGCTGTTCCCGGGGTGATTACTTCCGTGACCTTGCGTTCGGTAAGCCCCTGCCCCGGCTTTGCAACTTCGCCGACCTGCTCGGCAATAGCTATTTTTTTTCCAAGACGCAAAAGGCGGGCTATGTATATTTTGCTTGCGTGATAGGGAACTCCGCACATGTGGCGTTCCCCGCGGTGGGTGAGCGTAAGGTTTAAAAGGCGCGACACCTCGTCGGCATCGCTGTCAAACATTTCGTAAAAATCACCGACCCTAAAGAAGAGAACTTCATTTCTGTAGCTGTCCTTTAGGGTCTGATATTGTATAAAAAGAGGAGTATCCTTTTCTTCCGCCATAAGGGGTTACTTTCTCAGCTGGGTAATAACTTTGTCAGTAATGTCAACGGAATCGCTGTACCAGAGAATAGAGTTGTTCTGCTGGGGGCTAAGCACCATGCAGTAGCCTTCCTGCTCGGCAACGCTTCCAATTATGCGGTAAAGCCTCTTGTAAAAGGCATCGCTGGATTCCATGCTACTCTTGAGACGCTTTAGCTCAGCATTTTTGCTTGCGGTATAATCGCGGAGGTTCTGAGCCTTGGTGTTTATCTCTTCCTGCAGCTTTTCCGCCTCAGCATTCTTTCCAGCCACAGCATATTCGCTCTTGCGGGTCTTTAAATCCTGAAGTTCGTTGGTAAGGCGCGTTATCTCTGCCTGGAAGGAGGATTTCTTTGCCTCGTAGTTACGCATTGCCTGAGAATTGTTGAAAAACACCTTGTAAACGCGGTCGGTGTCCACAACTGCAAATTTAGTAATCTGTTCGGCAAAAACGTTGCCTACCAGACCGCATACCATAAGGGCAAGAAGCAAAACCAATTTCTTCATGTCTATCACACTCCTGTTAATATAAATTGAAGGATTCCCAAAAGCGCCCTCATGGGGACGCCTTTAGGACTTCCGTATTACCTGTTCACCAAGTTGAATGAAAGGACAAAGTGCAAGCTGTCCCTGAATGTATCCACGATGTTGGAATCGTCATCACGCCAAGTGAACTTTCCGTCCTCCATCTTGAACTGGCTTACGAAAAGAAGGCGAAGTGGAAGCTGCTGCATACAGCACCTAATGCTTGGACCCATGCTGAAGTACCAGTCGTCAAGGTTGGCCAAATCCGTAAACATGTCGCTCGGCTCCGTCTTGAGGCATGAAGCATCCACGAAGAAGTCAAGGGCTATGAGGTTTGGAATTACTGGCATGCGGAGCTCAACCGAATTGTTCCACAAGGCCTTTCCGCGGCCAAAGCCTGAATTGTAAATAGTCCATCCGCGGCCGTTGAACATACCGTCTATGTAAAGCTGGTTTGACCTCTTGATTGAACTGTCGAATGCGGGCAGCTGGAAGGAAAGCCCAGAATATCCCATGAGGATGAGCTTAAAGTCCCATGTGTCCGTAACAGGCCAGTTGATGAGCGTAAAGTACTTTTCGGCCTTTGTATCCGTGCGCAGGAAAAATTCTGTTTCGCCCCAGTCGTCGTTGAAAGGCATTATGCCCTTCGGAAGAAGGCCGTACCAGGTAAAGCGCTGGCTGAAGAACCAGCCCTTTGTGGCATCCCATGCAATGTCGCGGCCGTCAAGGGAAAGCTGGGTAAAGACGCTTGTCCTTGGACGAAGGTTTCCGTTGTAGTCAGAAACAGTTGTATCAGCTGAGATGTAGGCATCGTCATCATATTTGTTGTTGAGCAAACTGCCGCTTATACCGGCTGTCAATGTAACGAGAGCAAAGTCGTGGCTCCATCTTCTGCCGATTGTGTCGGAAACGGTAATTGCATTCTGTTCATACTGGAGGTAGTAATATGAAGAATTCAAGCTTCCGTCCGGCATGTAGACGTTGCGGGCATCGTATTCCTTTGAGTGGGAGAAGCTAAGGGAGACAGTATTGCTTATCGGGCGGTCAAAGAGCCAGTTCTGGCCGTAAGAGAATGAAAGCGACTGCTCATCCGTAGAAAGCGTAAGGCCTGCGGAAATAGTCTTTCCCTCACCAAAGAGGTTTCTATCCTGAATCTTTGTAAAGAGGGCGACAGGGAATTCATCCGGGTCTGAAACACCGCTGAAGGTAAGGCCAAAGTCAAGCGATGTAGTCGACTGCTCTTCCACAGTAAACACGAGGTCTACTAGGTTGTTCTCCGAACCGGGGTTGACCTGGGGTGAAACGTGGGAGAAGTACTGAAGGTTGTAGAGGTTTCTCATTGCGGCGTTTACCTTTGCATAAGAGAAGATGTCTCCGCTCTCAATTGGAATTTCACGGCGGATTACCTCTTCCTTTGTCTTGGCATTGCCCTTTATGATGATTTCCTCAACGTGGCTTCTTGCGTTTTCCTGAATGTGCATTACATAGGAAACTGTATGCTGCTCATCGTCCTTCTTCTGGTCTACGGCAAACTGGTTTGATGTATAGCCGTTTTCGTAGTACTTTGTCTGGACTGCAAGGACTGATTCCTGGAAGGCTGTCTCGTTGTAAGTCGTTCCGGTCTTTACAGTAACCAGGGAGTTGAGTTCCTCTGTTGTAAAGACCTTGTTGCCTTCGAACTTGAGGCCCGTAAACTTGTAAACAGGGCCTTCCTTGATGTTAAAGCGTATGGCAAGTTCCCGCCTACCCTTCTTCTCATTAAAGGAAGGTGTTGCTGTAACGTTTATGACCTGGGCATCCACATAGCCCTTTTCCTTGTAGTATGCGACGATGGTTTTCTTGTCCTGCTCAACCATTGATTCCTGATAGGAGCCCTTGGTGATGAGACCAACTTCCTTGAGAGAAATCTTGCTCTTTAGGTTGCGGGAAGATACTACGTTGTTTCCTGCAAACTGTATGCTGCTAACTACAGTCTGCTGACCTTCGGAAATCTTGAAGGTAATCTGAAAGCCCTTTTCCGTCTTTTGTGCAGATGAAGAAACCTTTATCTCGGAAAAGCCCTTGCCGGTGTAAAGGTCAAGGAGTGCCTTTTCGTCATTAAGACGCTTTTCCTCGCTGTATATGTCCTTTTCCTTGCAGGATATGTTATTCTTAAGCTCCGAGACGCGGACCTTGCTGTTGCCGGTAAACTTTATCTTGGAAACTATGGGGAATTCAACCACGGAAAGCTTGATTATGACGTAGGAATGGCTTGAATCGCCCACAGCCTGCGGGTTGACCTCGTCAAAGTAGTTGAGAGCGAATACGCGGTTCAGGAGGTCGGAAAACACCTCGTCGGAAAATTCCTCACCAATAAAATTGCTGGTTACACCAGTAAGATCGCTCTGCTTTATGTTGTCCAGGCCTTCAAAGACAATCTTCTTGATAGGCTTGCCGTAATACCAGTCGCTCTGGGCAAAAAGCGGCGAAACACGGAAGATGGCCGATGCGGCAAAAAGCGAAAGCAAAAGAAAACAGCGTTTGGCAGAATGCAGGATGTGCATACAATTCCTCTTTTTTTAAAAACTGAGTCTCCATGAGAGGGTAACCGATGTAGCGGGAACCCAAGACTGTTGGAGCTGACCCATCTCCGGGGCAAACTGCCAGCGGATATTTGCAAAGGGAGCCATAAGTTCAAGACCAAATTCTGGCTGGAACACAAGACCACCGCTCTGCGAGTCATTAAAAAGCACCTCGTTTTCGTCGTATGTCCACCGCAGAAGGCTGTCTACATAAACTGAATTCCCGAAGTACTTTCCAATATAAACAGTCGTATTGTCAAAATAGTTACCAAAAGTGGTATTTTTTGACTGTGATGAAGACATACTTTGCGTTATGGCGTTCTGCAAAAGCGATGTGCGTATTGAGAATATATCAAAATTAAGCAAGTCGCGCAATCCTTTTTCGACTTTTCTTAGAATAAGTGTTTGGGTAACGAAATCACCGGCAGTAAGTGCAAAAGACCCCATGGAATTGCTGTCGCCGGTAAGAATCTGGCCCAACATTTCCATGATTTCCTTCTCCGACTTTGCGGGGCTTGCGGTAAAGGTCGGGTTGAACTGCGAAATTGGCTGGTTCTGGGCGGCAAGGGTAATTGTTATGGAGTTGCCGTTTTCGTCGCGTTCACGGGTTTCTGCACGAACGGAAAGAATCGGGTCAAATTTTGCCTGAGTTTCGTTCAGCGAAATGCGGCCTTCCTTGAGGTAGAAGTTCCTGCTGAAATAGAAGACTTCTCCGCCCCGCAAGGCAACGTCTCCTTCCAATGCCCACTGGTTTGATGACGTGTCCATTGTAAAGTGAATGGGTGTATCCGGGGCGACAAGTCCTCTGATGAGCGGATTTATGAGGAAGTTTACCTTCTGGCCTATGAGCAGGTTCAAGTCTATGTTCATCTTGAGCTTTTCTGCAATTCCAGATGCCTCTGCTTCGTTTTCTTCTATATTATCCTTATCTTTATCCTTTTCATCGTCTTTTTTGCCGGTAAGAATTGCAAGCCCCTGTGAGCCAATGTCTTCCATGACCGTAATTTCGGAATTCTCAAGTCCAACAGAGCCCTGAAGGTTAAAGGAATTGTCTCCGTAGAGTATGTGGGTGTCCACGGCAGTGCGCCCCTTGAGTGTAACGAGGGGAAGCTTTATGTTGACTGGTATGCCGTCCTTCTCTGTTGCAACCGCAATGTCCAGGGAATCAAGGTGCAGGCTGTCAAGCACTACGGAAACTCCAAGCTGCATTACGCCGTCCTTGATTCTGAAAAGGGTGTCGCTCACGTCTATCTTGTTCTGGACCATCGTAACAAGCATCTCGTCAGCCGTAATGTGGTTGTCCACGAACATGGGCAGTATAAAGTCCAGCTTTGAGAACACTATGGAACCGTCTATGTTGGGATCGGATGAAAGCCCGGAGATTACAGCCTGGCCATTCAGAACGCCGCTGTAGACGGAAAGCATTGATGTGTCCACGAAGACTGCAAGCTTTGGAATGTCACAGTAGAGGTTAGTAAGCACCAGGTTCAGGTACTTGCCCTTTACATTTCCTGTCAGGTTAAAGTGCAGGGGCTTTTTTTCATCCACGGAAACATTCAGCGTGCCTGCATTGTACAGCACTGCCGAAAGGCCCAGCGATTCATCAGACTTAAGGCTAAGATGCTCCGGGTTTTTTTCCATAATGAGGTGAATCGGAATGTATTTCTTCAAGAGGTCGCCGGATATTTTTTCCACGTCCAGCTTGATGGAAAGAGAATCCGGGATAAGGGACTTTTCGCCCTCTTCTTCCATTTCAGGATTTTCTGTCTTTTCTACTGCAAGCGAGGCCTGTGCAAATAGGTCCTTCCCGGCAATCTTGGCGGAAAGATCGGCATCCATCTGCCCGGAAAAGGATGACAGGTCAAACGAAGCCGTTACGTTCCTGGCCTTTATGCTTCCCCAGTCCACGCTCATTCCAGGAACAGTCAATGCCCCCTCCACAAAGGCAAGGGTTCCCGATGCATTCAGCTGACCGCCCCCAGCCTTCATGGAAAGCCTTGAAAGTTCCAGCGAAACATAGGGATTTTCTATTGTTCCGCTTGCAGTAACCGTTCCAGAAACAACGTCGCCAGTCCCCTGCCCCTTCATCACGCGGTAGAGGGGGAATTTTTCAATCAGGACACGCGAATTGAAGTAGCAGTTGCTCTTTAGCGCACTGCCGGAAAGTTCCCCTCCCAGTGGATTGGTCATGTCGGCCTCAATGGAAATTTTTTCCGCAGTTCCCGAGTTTGACATGTTCATGGAAAGGTTTGCCGAATCAAAAACGCCGTCAATCATATTCCAAAGGAAGTAGCCCTTTCCGTCCAGGGAGGAATACTCGTCCGTATAGCTAACCGTGTTTAGCACAGCCCCCTTGCCGTCTATCTGGCCGCTAACGGAAAGCCGGGGCATAACAGGCAGGTTGCCGCTCGTCTCTGCAAGGGCAAGCTCCTCTATGCTAACAAGAAGCCCGTTCTTGCTGCCGTAGGAAAACTGCATGTAGGTGGAAAGAGTGAGCATGAATTTTGAAAAGGAGACAGGGAAAGACTGCACCTGGAAAGAGCCGAAGATGTCATCGCTAAAGTCAACCATAGCTTCAAGGCCGTAGTCGCCTGTTACGTTCACCCAGTTGTCAAATGAATATACCCCGGAGAGGTTGTAGGGAATTTTGTTCACTTCCATTGACGAGGAGAATTCAATCTGCCTTTTGGGCCTTGAAATGCCTGCGTCAACAGTTGCATTCATGCTTATTCCGCCGTAGACAGCATCAAGCCGCGAAATCTTAAGGCTTTTGTCGCTTCCCTCAAATTCTATTGTTACGCTCTGGTCTTCCCTGTCAGGATTCCTTAAGTAGACAGTCGGGGATGAAAAGGAAAAGGAGCTGAAGTCGGTGGAAAAGGAAATCTCCGCGTCTGCTGCGTATGGGGCAAACTTGGGGGCAAGGCTTAGCATGGTCTCGGCCCTCTTCTCCGGCATGAAGAAGGCCGCGTATTCAACCACTGAGTCTGCAAAGAGGCTGTCCACATTCAGCTTGGTGGAAAGGTATTTTCTGCCCGAAAAAGATGCGCTTCCGGTAAGGGAAAGGCTTGCGGGGCGGGAATAGTCCTGGGCATGGGAATTGTCCGAGGCGGATAAGGAGAAGCTGTAGCCGCCTGCATAGGGTCTGAGCCCTATCTGCACGGCTGAAAGGATCTTTCCTCCAAAGCTTACGGCCGGGGAGCTTACCGTTATTCCATTCCCGGAGGGGCGGACGTAGACATTGCAGGAAAGCGAGTTGCCGTTTGGAAAGGTGTAGTGGGAAAGGCTTATGTCGGCAGAGGGAATCAGCGTAGCTATGTCCATGGAGCCACTAACCCTTACCCCCAGCGCATTCCCGCTTGCACTTACCGAATCCACATAGACCGTTGAATTGTCACCGTGGGCGGCAAAAGTGATGTCTTCCTTTGATGAGAGGTAGCCCTCCGGCAGCACGAAGGAACCTTTCCCGCTCCAGCCGTATTTCTTTGTGAGCAGGTTGCAGTCAAAGGAAAGGTCGGCTGTATACTCGCTCTTAAGGAAGGAGCTTACATGCTTGTTGTCCATGGGGATTGATATTATGGACGCAGGGCTAAGGTTTTTCATGCTGAATCTTGACTCAAGGCTTCCGCTGTAAAGGTTCAGGCTTGCAAAGAGGTCGTAGTGCTGAAGGACATTTGAAGAGCGCAAAACCGCGAGGCCGTTGGAGTAGCGCGCAAGGAATTCCATCTTCCTTACCGTATAGTCAGCCCCCTTGTAGCCGTCAACCGAGACAATCATGGAGCTTCCGTCCACGGAGGAAAGCACGTTGCCGCTTATGCCAAAGTTCAGACCGGCCATTGCACCCGAAGAAAACTTTGCGTAGGCGTAGCCGTCCAGGTTGGTCTCTACGGACATGCCGTTTTTCTGCCTCTTAAGCGAAAGTGAGCGGACGGCAGCAGTGAACTCCTTGCCAGAATACTTGTAGGAGGCCTTTACGTTCCTTGCATACACGTCAAATGGAAGGAAGGAAACGGCGGTCTTTATAACCCCGATAAGGCTCTGGTCCATAAAACCATTTTTCTCTTCCTTTTCCGCCTTTTCACCCTTGCCCAGGGCTTTCAATTTTTCCAAGACTTGTGTATATTTTTCCTTGTCAAACTCAAAGTCAACGTCGTTTATGAGGACTTTGGTAAAGACACCCTTGAAATTCTTGTGCAAAAGCTGGCTAAGGCTGTATTTTACGGACGCTTTTCTTACGGTAAGGATCAGTTCCCCGCTTTCAATGTCGTAGACTTCTATGCCCTGAATGTGGATTCCGCTGAAAATCGAAGGTGAAAGACTCTTGTACCTTACGCCAAGGCCTGTCTTGTCCCGCAAAAGCTCCAAAGCCTGGGACTCGTAGGAACGCACAAGCCTTGTGACGGAGACATAGATTGGACGCATCGCGGTCAGAATGACCACAAAAATGAGGAGAAATATGCCAGTTCCAATACAGTTTCTAACCCAAGTCTTCATCAGTGCCAGAGGGAAATAAAGTTCCCTTAATTAACGGTAAAACTAATTGTAACAAAAAGCGATAAATTAAGGAAGGTTTTTTATGATATTACAGAATTTTATTGTTTTTGAAGGAATAGACGGGGCCGGAACCTCCACCCAGATAGAAATGCTAAAAAACAGGCCGGAAGCAAAGGATTTCCTCTTTACAGCAGAGCCCACATCCGCCCCAACCGGCAAATTCCTCCGCCAAATGCTAAAGGGAGACTTTCCCCTGCAGAACGAAAGCGCAGCCTACCTCTTTGCCGCAGACAGGAACGAGCACGTAAACGGAAAGCTGCTTACCCAGGAAAACACCCTTGTAACCGGCATAAAAGAAGCATGCCAGTCAGGAAAGAAAGTCGTAAGCGACCGCTACCTCTTTTCGAGCCTGGCCTACCAGTCAATAAACTGCCCGCCAGAAGTTCCAAGGCTATTAAACAGCCTCTTTCCCCTACCACAGCTGCTCTTCTACTTTGAAATCTCCCCCAAAGACTCACTTTCCCGCCTGGGCGACCGCAACTTCCGCGAAATATACGAAAAAGAGGACTTTCTCAACAGAACTGTGCAGGAATACCACAATGTTTTAAGCGAATATTCAGAAAAAGCCAAAAACCAAGGCATGAAAATAGTCTTAATAGATGCAAAAAAAACAAAAGAAGAAATAAGCGCAAATATCTGGCAAGAAATAAAAAATCTGCCGATAGTATGATAAGTATAATGTCTAAAAATAATTTTCTTATGCGGATTACAAATTTACTCAAAAAGGCAGAAATCACAAAATTTGCCCACGCAAAACTTGCACACGCAAAGTTCGCCAAAGCAAAACTTTCGCTTGTACTGGCCATAGCCATGCTGGCTTTCTCCATAGCAGCCCCAAGCGCACACGCATACGTGGTAAAGTACAAGGAAGACTACTACAGGCTCTACCACGTACACCACCAGCAGTTCCCGGAAGACTGCCTTGAAAACATCTACTGGCTGGAAAAAGCCGTAAGCGCAGACTTTGCAAACCCCTACTACGCATTCACAAAAGTGGAAACCGAACGCGAGTGGGAAAAATACCGCTACCTCTTCCAGATGCACCTGAACCTAAAGCTAATAGAGCAGCACCTTAGAATGGCCCGCATATACGACAAAAAGGCCGCATACTTCTACGACGCACCGTGGAAAGACGAATACCTTCGAAACCTAAAGCAGGCCAAGTCCTACTACCAGGCCGGCTACTACTATTGGCAGGAAGCAAAGCTCTGGGCGGAAAAGGCCAACACATCGCAGTTCAACTTCCTCTACATCACTTCCCTGCAGAACTGGGAAGACGAACGCGAGCGCATCGTAACCGAGCAGCTGAACTACAAGGCCATATTGGACCGCGAGCTTACCCGCCTCCAAAAAGTAATCGACGACCTTGAAGCCATGACCCAAAAAAGCTACTAAATCCCCATCTTCTTCTCTTTATTCTTGCGGCACTTTCTTTTTTGAACAAACGCTTAGTAAAAGAACATCTTGCCATTTTTACTTGCAAACAAGCAGCGCCATGGACGGCGCGTCCAATGTTTGCGTAGAAACTCGCGGTTTTTCGCAGAAAAACCGGCCTCAAAAATGGCAAGGAGGCCATTTTTGAGGCGCTTTCCGGGGTTCCGCGGGGCCCAAATAGATGTAAAACAAGCAGCGCCATGGAGGGCGCGTCTTTTGTTAGAATAAAAAACAGGTGAGTTTTCGCAGAAAACTCATGGTAAAAAATTGCACGGATGCAATTTTTTACCAACCGCCCCTCCAATCCCGGCCGTAGTTTTATATGCAAAATCCGTACCACACGGCTTTCATTATACCACATTTTAGATTTCTTGCGTCAAGTTTTCATACATCTTGAACAGTTCTGCGACGCACTCGCTTTCGGTCATCTTTAGGCTAAAACCGTAGGATTGCATAACGGCTTTGTTGTTTTCCAAGTGGGGCTTTACGGAGTTCCGGTGGCATCAATGTATCATTTCGATGACTGCATTGTTGATTTCCTCTACAATAGAAAGAGGTAATAATGAAATTTTTTCAATGAAGCACATCTTGTCCAAAGCTGTTACAAGAGGAATTATTGCAACTGAATCTTTTGAAAGTCCGCTTTCTTTAGCTGTTACATAGACATTTGGCTTATAGTCGGCCAGATTGAGATTGCTTGTAAAAGGAACAACGATAACTGTATTCAAAGCGGTGGCATTATATTCATCCGATTGTAAAATAAGGGCCGGGCGACGAAAACCGGCCGCACTCCCCACAGGAACGCCAAAATCTACCCAATATAACTCACCACGTGTCATTCTTTATTTGCTCCCAAATTGTTTCTCGTGCTGACTGTGTTATTGCACTTGAAATAGAGCCAGCCAGCTGATTATATGTTTCATCAGGCATTTTTTTCTGGTTTTGTTGAATGTGATGTGAGCGATACTGCAAAAAATTCAAAAATACCGAAACTTCGTCCAGAAACTCTACAGGAGTCGCTTTGACCTGTTCAATTACAGTCTCATAACTCATTTTTCACCTCCATGTTTAATATACCACAAATTTACGCTTTTTGCACCAATTTCTCGTAAAGTTTGAACAGTTCCGCCACGCACTCGCTTTCTGTCATTTTGGTGCTGAATCCATACGCTAACATTACGGCCTTGTCGTTTTCCTGATGGGCTTTGCGCAAGTCTGGTGGCATGAGCGTTTCGTCGTACAAATTTGCAAGAGATGAATCTGGGTATTTTGCACGCGCATCAAGAATTGCCTGCGCGGTCTTTTCGATTTTGGCTTTCTGCTCGTCTGTAGGGGTGCACCATGGGAAGTTGTTGTAGACAATATCTTTTGAATAGCGGTAATCACTCTTTAGACGACCAGCGACGGCACGCATCCATGACATATGGATGTTGCTAGTAAGAATACCGAATTCATACAAACCTGCGTTGGTTATTATCGTTGCAGAATCTGTCGGAATCGTATCTGAACCCAAAAATCCTATAGGAATATAACGTCTGTTTTCAGAAGAAACGCGCGGAATAATAATGTATTGAGCAGGATTGTTTATTTCTCTAAAAAGCGTCGGGGTATCCGCAAGTTTTTGTCTGTCTTCTGCTCCGTTCAATCTGTCTTGTCTACACAATTCAATCCGCTTCATAACAAGCGGCATTTTTCTAAGCTCGCTTGGATTAGCGCCTACAAGCCAAAGGCAGTAACGCTTCTTATTGTTGATATATTCTTCTGCACCAGTAAGATTCTTGATGTATTTCAATGCACCCGGCTCTTCTTTTATGAAAGCATCATATTCATCTGCTTCGATTATAAGATGTCCGCCATCAGCCGGCCGGTTTCCTGTCGTCATAAACGGAACATTGCAGATTGGTTTAGAGCGGCTTTCTATCCACACGGTAGGAGAATCTATAAGATAAGGACTGATGTTCTTTGTTTTTATCGATTGTGATTCATTTATATAAATACGTTTTTCTGAATCATTCTCGCAAGAAGAAAATGCAATTATTACACAATGAACAGCAGCCATGTCTTTTTTCGTTCCTTCATTGCCCCACTTGAAAGTTTTGTATGCAAAATCTATATGAATTTTGAACCTTTCAAAAAGCGGTTTCCATACACTTGAAACCTGTTCACCTTGCGTGATTGAATTGGTAGCAACAAAGGCGCACTTTGTTTTTGTTCCTTGAATCAGTTTAGAAGCCTGAAAAAACCAGTTTGAAACATAGTCAATTTTTCCTGCTGTTCTATAGTTTTTTCCTTTATCATCAACATATATAGCCAATGTATCTTTCTTTTGAGAATCTGATTGTAACCCATACCCCACAAACGGAGGATTTCCGATTATGTAGTCATAAACAACAGGTTCGCTTTTTGGTTCAGAAAGTTCTTTCTCCACAACCTCTTTCGTGATTACATTCAATTCTTCATATTTATTACCGTGATAATTATTCTCTGTGCATGCATGGACTTCAAGCGTACCAAAATCCTTATCAAGTTTATAGATATTCAGCTTTTCAGCATACAAAAATCCTGTCGGTGCATTTTCAGAAAGCGTAGACCAGTCCATCCGCAGGGCATTTCCCTGTACGATATTTGCATAGCTTTTTAATGGCAAAAAATGAAGATTGCGTCCGACAATTTTACTTGTTTCCTCAAGCATCTGGCATTCTGCAATCCATAGCGCGGTCTTGGCAACTGATACTGCAAAGTCATTTATTTCAATTCCATAAAACTGGTGAATCGATACCTTTACAAAATCATCGTCAAAGGCCATCTGGTTTTGGTCGCCAATTTCAAGGCGGATGCATTCGTTGCCCAGCTTGCGCAAGCATATAAAAGTTTCCGTCAAAAAGTTTCCGCTTCCGCAGGCAGGGTCAAGGAATTTTAGCGTTCCAAGCTTTTTGTGATATTCCTTAACCTTTTCAAGACGGTTCTTTGCGCTTTTAATCTGCTTTATTTCTTCAAGTTCGGCTTTAAGGTCGTCTAAAAAGAGCGGGTCAATCACTTTATGAATGTTCTCAATGCTCGTGTAGTGCATTCCGCCAGAGCGGCGCGTTTCTGGGTTCAATGTTGATTCAAAGATTGCGCCAAAAATCGTTGGGCTTATTTCGCTCCAGTCAAAATCGCTAGAAGCGTGGCGCACGAGCAATTCTTTTATTTCTTCCGTAAGCTGCGGAACAGTTTTGTCTTCTTCGGTAAAAAGACCACCGTTCACATACGGAAATGCCGCAAGCGATTCTTCAAGATATTCGTCGCGCTCTTCTTCTTTTTGGTCTAGCACCTGAAACAAGTCTAGCAGAGCACGGCGCAGGTCTTTTGCTTCAAACAGCTTTAGATAATCGCCAAACATGGACTTATGCCCAAAGATTCCTGCATCTTCTGCATAAAGGCAGAACACAATGCGTACGCAGAGCATGTTAAGGCTTTTGAGCGTTGCAGGGCTTGGGTTTTCTGCGTCTTTATATTGCTTTAGAATTGCGTCGTAGATTTCGCCAATTATGTCTCCTGCTTTTTTAGATATTTCAAACTCTTTTTGCAAGTGCACACTGCCAGTATCTGTTAAAAACGAAAGGCGGTAGTATTCCTTTTCAAGGTTTTCAAGCAATATTTCTTCAGGCTCGCCGTTCGGGTTTTCCATATCGTACACAAGAAAGCTTTTGAAGTTGCAAGTTACAACCCAACGCGGATGCTTAGAAACAGGAAGTTCCGTAATGTACCTTTTTGCCTGCTGAAAAGGATTTAAAAATGAACCGTCCGACTGTTTTATTGGAGCCTTCAAATCTTTATCAATACTCTTCTGCTCAATCAAGACTTTAGAAGAATCAATGTAGCCGTCTATAAAAGATGTGTGGTCCAGTTTTACCTGTTCCTCAAAGCTTATGAAATTTGAAAAATCTTGCACACCGTAAACATTACAGAGCAAGTCAATCCAGAATTTCTGGCTTTCGCCTTTTTCATATCCTTTACCTTTCCATTCTTCAGAGAACTTTCTAGCTGCCTTTTTTTGTTCTTGTGATAGCATACATATATAATACTTCTACTTTAGTATTTTTTCAATTGGAACTTTTTACCCCTATTCTTCCATATAACCTTCAGGGGTAATGCTGTTCGTGTATTCAATCACTTTTTTTCCTTACAAGATGTCTATATGCTCAAAGGTGAGCCCATCTTTACCGGCATTGATCAAGAGGTAGGATGGGCCTTCCAGTCCTGTTGCGGAAACGGAGACAACCTTTCCCTTTACAAAGTTTTGGTGGCTATGGCCTATTGCGGAAAGTTCGTATTTTGTTACGGCTTTACTTTCCACGGTTTTGTCAAAGATACCGTTTTTTAGGCTTGAAAGCTGAAGGAAAGGATAAGGCGCATTTACGTCCGAAAAGAGGAAATGTGAAAAATGCATTTTGTGGCCGTTAATTTCCTTTTCCAAGAAGAGGGGCATCTGCCTAATAAAGCTCATTTGCTCGGCGCTAAGCTTTGACCTCATTCCGTCATAGTATTTGCGAAGGTATTCAACATCAGGGTCAATGTCCACTCCGTCTGCAAGGTAAAGCTCGCAGTTTCCCTTTAGGCAGATTATGCCGCTTGCCTTTAATAGTTCAAGGCATTCTATTTCCTCGTTTCCGCGCTGAAAAATGTCCCCCAGGAATATAATCTGGTCGGCTCCATTTTCCTTTATCTGACCAAGGGCAGCCTTTAGGGCCTTTAAGTTTCCGTGAACGTCTGAGAATACTGCAATTTTCATAAGTAGTCCTTTTTTGTTAATATGGATATTATAGCAAATGCTTAAACAAAACTCAATCGAGCAGTATGAAAGAACATGGAAATCATCTTCTAAATTTGTTCATCTGCAAGGCAATCTGAAGTCAGTTTTGGGCGCAACGGGAAAGAAATAATATCTATACCAATGACAAAAGCATGGAATTGAACGGTGGGACGCAGGAAAAAAGCAAGGAGGGACCCTTTAGGGAGGATTCCTTGATTTTTTCCGTCGCTGGGACCCGCCGGGCAAGTCCATGCTTTTGTCATTTAGTCTTCCTTAAAAATCATGAATTTTCAGACGGATTTGACTGGAAGCGGAACACAAAGCTGATTTCCGTGTGCAATTATTTGCTCATATTGAAAAAAAATTCATTTATCCATAGAATAGTGGCACTATGGACAGTAACGAATTTATTTTAAAGTATGCCGAGGATTCTGGCTTTGACAAGACCTGCATTTATTTTTACAGCGGAAGTCCCAACCTCAAGAAAGTTTTCTATTCAAATGACTCAAGTGACGGCGGAAACTCACAGCCACGTCTTTTTGTAACGGACACCAGCATAGCAAGGCTTGACTCCATTAAAGATTTTGTGGCTCTTTTTGAATGCGATGCAAATACAGCAAGCGGTTCCGCAAACGGTTCTGCGAACACTGATAACGGTTCTTCAAACGGCGGCGGATGCCTAAAAGAAGGCTCGGTCTTAAAATACGGAAGCGACTACCTTCTTGTTCTTGGCGCAGGAGAAAAATTCAAGACAATAGACAGCGTGCTTACCATAGTTAGAACTGCCCTAGAAAGAAATTTCACAAGGAACTGTACCTTTGTTGCCATTGGCGGCGGCGTTCTTTCGGACATGACGGCTTTTGCAGCATCAATCTTTAAGCGGGGAATCAAAGTTGAATTTGTTCCTACCACGGTTCTTTCCATGGTGGACGCATCTGTTGGGGGAAAGACCGGCTGCGACATAGAAGGCTATAAGAACATGATAGGCTCTTTCTGGCCTGCATCAAAGCTTTACGTCTGGAGCAACTTTGCGCTTTCACTCCCGGAGAACGAATACATTTCGGGTCTGGCAGAAGCTATAAAGACAGCCTTCCTTTTTGACAAAGAAATGCTTAAGCTCTTTGAAGAAGAAAAGGATGCCATAATGAAAAGGGACAGCGCAATCCTTGAAAAAATAATAGGCGCATGCGTAAGGGCAAAGGCAAAGATTGTGCAGGAAGACCCGCGCGAAAACGGCAGAAGAGCATTCCTTAACCTTGGGCACACATTTGGCCACGGACTTGAAGCGGCGGCAGGACTTGGCTGCATAACCCACGGAGAGGCAGTTGCATGGGGAATTGGAAGGGCCGCAGACCTTAGCCTGCTGATGGGGCTTTGTTCCAAGGAATTCGCTCAAAAGACAAAGGACATAATCGCTTCCTACGGCTACGACTCAGGCCAATACCCCAAGATTCTTTCCAAGACATTCCCAAATGAAGAAAAGTCTTTGGGCATAAAGAGGATTCTCCAGGCCATGAAGAAGGACAAAAAGAACACCAACCTTTCACAAATCCGCGTAACCCTGCAAAAAGGCGAATGCGACACAATAATCACTACGGCAAAGGACAGCGACATTGAAAAAGTCCTTGGCAAAACAGGAATCTAACCATGACGGAAAAAGAACACTACTTTGACTGGGCAGCAACGGCACCCGCAGACCAAGAGATTCAAAAAGAAGCACTTTCTACCGCACTTGAGCACTGGGGGAACCCGTCCAGCATACACCATGCAGGATGCGACGCAAGGGAAGCCCTTGAAGAAGCAAGAAAAAGCTGTGCAGAAAGCCTTGGCGTAAGTGAAAAAACAATCTTCTTTACATCCGGCGGAACAGAAAGCGACCACATTCCCCTTCTTTCCATGCTCACCCGTCCGCAAAAAGGCCACGTGGTGCTAAGTTCAATAGAACACCCGGCACTTAGGGAAATGGCAAAGTCAATGCAAGCCTGCGGATGGAGCGTAAGCAGTGTTCAGGCAGACAAGAACGGTTTTGTAAGCCCAGAAGCAATTGCAGAGGCTATAAAGCCAGACACAGCCTTTGTTTCTGTAATGGCCGTTAACAACGAGACCGGGGCAATACAAGACGTAAAGTCAATAGCAGATGCTGTAGAAAAAAAATGCCAGGGAAAAAGACTCCCCTTCTTTCACGTGGACTGCGTACAGGCGGCGGGAAAAATACCGCTGGATTTTATTGGCAGCAAGACCAGCAACATACACGGAGCGGCCTTTAGCGCACACAAGATAGGAGGCCCAAGGGGAGTCGGCATACTCTACTTAAACAAGGACATAACAAGCTTCTTGCGTGGCGGCGGACAGGAAAAAGGAGTCCGAAGCGGAACAGAAAACCTCTTTGGGGCAACGGCAATGGCACTCTGCCTAAAGAAATACCTTATAAGCGAAAAAAATCCTTCATCCATTGAACGCTTTAAAAAGCAAAAGGAATGGACAAAAGAATTCATCGGGCAAATCATGCAGATAAAGGGAGCTTCCATAATCCCCCACTGCCGCTTTGAAAATGCAGATGAATTTGCAGAAAGATTTTCCCCCTGGATAGTTCAGGCATCCTTCCCTGGAATACCGGGACAGGTAATGGAACGCGCCCTAAGCCAAAAGGGATTCTGCATTTCCACAGGAAGCGCATGTTCTTCCCAAAGCAAGGCAAGGCCAGTCTTGGACTCTTTGCATATAAGCGCAGCCGAAAAAGAAGCCGCCGTAAGGTTCAGCTTTGGATTTGCCACCACAAAAGAAGGAATGGAGGATTTGGTAAAGGCCGTAAAAGAAGTTTGCAAGGACTTTGGCCTGTGTTGAATCTTCCGCATATCACGGGATGTCGGCCACCCCGTCATGCTGAACGCACTTGCAATCAAGTGAATTCAGCATCTGTAAAAGTCATGCCGCCACACCCGCATACTAATGCAGGTCTACACTAACATAATTTCTGCCGTTTTCAAGCCTTAACGTGCTGGAACCTGAATAACTACGCTCCCAGCCTGAACTGGAAGCCGTTACCGTAAAATTGTACGTAATGCCCGGTTCCAGAAAATTTTGGACAGTCGCCGTTGCGCTAGAAGAACCGCCATATTCACTTGTAAAGATACCAAAACTTGCAGTGCTGTCCGCTACACTTGCCGATGCTGAATAGGAAAGATTCTTTCCCAGTCCAACAGCCTTGATAATAAAAGAAGCATTATACCCCGGTACTATACCCGAATTCCAATTTCCGTCATCATCCACCCAACTGCAACTTACATCAACCAATATATCTTCTACATTTTGCATGGAAACGGATGCTGCGGAAGTCTCTCTTGAGCTCACGGTTACCTCACTGCTTCTTCCGTAATATGTTACAAGGCCGCTTGAATTCACGCCCAAAACTGCAACAGTGTATTGGCCCGGCAAAAGACCGTCTATTGTTATAGTTGAGCCGGGACTGGCACTTTCTTCCGCTTCCACATTTCCGTCCCGTCTTACGCGAACGACGTAATTGGCTACAGATCCTCCTTCAGGATCAGAAATTAATCCCTCCGAGTAGACAGAGCGGATTGAACTTTCCGGCAGCCTAAGACTTATACCACCCCCGTCATTTGCGAGTTAATCCCAGAACATCCGACCATCAGCAGCGATGCAATAAAAGCCAAAAATAATAAACTTCTTCTCATGACAAACCCCACATTAAAACTGATATGTTTCCAATAACCAACAGTTTAACTATAATACAAAGAAAAAAAAATCAATTCCGCAATAAAAAATTCTTCCCTGCATTTTATATTTTGCCATTACTTGCAACTTTGCCCACTTTATTCTATATTAATCCTTATGGAAAACGAGAAACTGATTCAGCCAAAGGTTTTAAAGGGCTTTAGAGATTTTATGCCGCAGGACGAGATTCTGCGCGCCGGATTAATAGAAAAACTTACCGCAACGTTCCGCTCCTACGGTTTTGTTCCAATAGACACACCCGTCCTTGAATATACGGAGATTCTCCTTAGAAAGAGTAACGGCGAGACGGAAAAACAGGTTTTCCGCTTTGAAGATAACGGCCACAGAGACGTTGCCATGAGGTTTGACCTTACCGTTCCTTTTGCACGCTTTACCGCAGAGCACAAAGAAGAGCTTTACTTTCCATTTAAACGCTACCACATTGCAAAGGTATGGCGCGGGGAAAAGCCACAGGCCGGCCGCTACCGCGAATTTGTCCAGTGCGACTTTGACACGGTTGGAAGCGACAGTGCCACAAGCGACTTTGAAACCCTTGCGCTCATGAGGGCAGCCCTTAACGCAATCGGCGTGGAAAAGATAAAGATTCACCTTAACCACCGCGGAGTCTTCAACCGCTTCTTGCTTTCGCTGGGATGCAAGGACAAGTCAGAGGATATCCTTCGCATTGTAGACAAGCTTGCAAAGATTGGCGAAGAAGAAGTTACCAAGGAACTGGCAGAAGTTACAGGCGATGCAGCAAAGGCCTCCAAGATTCTTGAATACATAAAGCCTCTTTCTTCTTTTGAAGAGACGCTTGGCCACATTGAAGCCCTTGCAGGCGGTGAGGACGAGGACACAAAGCGCCTTAAGGACATTTTTGCCATGATGAAGGCTTCCGGCATAGAAAAGACTTATGTTCTTGACCCAAGCATAACGCGCGGACTTGACTATTACACTGGCGTTGTTTACGAAACCTTCCTGGACGACCTTCCTTCCATTGGTTCCGTTTGTTCAGGCGGACGCTACAACAACCTTGCAGGCCTTTACACAAAGGAAAAGATTCCGGGCGTTGGCTCTTCAATAGGCCTTGACCGCCTAATTGCAGGCCTTACCGAGCTTGGTCTTACCAGTGCAAAGGGCAGCTACCTTGACGCGGAGATTTACAATAGCGGCGAAGGGCTTGAAGTTTACATGGAAAAGACGGCTTCTCTTTTGCGTGAGCTTGGGGTTGCGGTTGAAGTTTTCCCGGATGCGGTAAAGATGGGAAAGCAGTACGCGCTTACGGAAAAGAAGGGCGTTCCCTTTGGCATTCTTATTGGAAAGGATGACGAGAAAAACGGAACACTTACGCTAAAGAACCTTAAGACACGTGAGCAGCAGGCAGGACTTAGCGTTATGCAGGCAGCTTCTATAATTCTTAAGAAAAATTAGTTTTTTTTCTGGAAATTTTGCGGCGCTTTTGTTTGTATTCGCGGTAATCCATGAAAGAACATCTTGCCATTTTTTATGTAAAACAAGGAGCGCCATGGAGGGCGCGTCAAATGTTTGCATAGAAGCCCGCGGTTTTTCGCAGGAAAACCGGGCACAAAAATGGCAAGGAGGCCATTTTTGAGGCGCTTTCCGGGGTTCCGGCTTCCGCCTCCATTGCCTTGCGGCAACGGGCTAACGCCCGCCCCTTCAATCCCTGCCGCGCATTAATATGCAAAGTCTTACTGCTTGTCGCCAACCAGTGCCTTTGATGCAGCGTTTGCCTTTAGACGGTTGTCGTAGAGCTTTATGGAAACGTTGTCCAACCAGCCGAAGTCAAACTGATACCAGGCACTTACGCTGTTTATGTCGCGAACATTTGGCTCTATGTACTTGCCCTTAACTTCCAGTACATCACCCTGCCTTGCATTGTGAATTACGTCGCTCTGGTAGTTGTGCTCCCTGTAGTAGGCCGCATAGGGAACCGTGACCACTGCCCACGTGACACCAAGCTCAAGTGCATTTTCGTCTGCGGGGTTAAAGACAACTTCCCTCTTGGCATTGCAGGCGGAAAAGACCATGCATGAGCAAAGGAGTGCGGACAAGACAAAAAATCTAGCAGGCCTTAAAATCTTAGCAGCATCAATCATCTTGCACCCTTTTCATACACAAATTTTCTTACTTCCGGGTACAAAAGCAGGTCGGAATCAACAAAATTCAGTTTTTTTACGTCGTCTATGCGCACCCACCTGTATTCGCTGTGCTCAGAAAGTTTGTACTTAAAGATAATGCCCTTGTGGGGAACCTTTATAAGATAGGCATGAAGGGCTACCGTTTGCCCATTGTGGACAAAATGGGCATTGGCTATGTTGGAAAAAACCTTTACCTTTATGCCAAATTCTTCCTTGAATTCCCTTACGACAGCCTGAGCATCGGATTCACCGCTTTCTACCTTGCCGCCGGGAAATTCCCACCTGCCCCCCATCTGGCCAACAGGGTTTCTCTTTGCAACAAGGACGCGGTCTCCGTCCAGTGCGATTCCGGTTATAGACGATGCAGCCATTCAAGTCCCCTTAGAGCAGAATGACTTTTGGGAAAACAAAGTGCAGAACGCCTGCCGCTACGCAGATAACGCCAATGTACTTGCGGGAGTCTATGAATATGGTCTGAATGTTGTCGGGAATATAGATGCTGTCGCTTGAGCTTTCAAAATATTCTATTAGCATGGAAGCGCCACCAAGGATTCCTGCAAAAGCCGGGAGGAAGTCGCCGATTATGGGCAAGTCACCGGAGAATACGGAAAGAATCTTCATAAAGCCGATGAAGATTGCAAGAACGCCTATCACAAGGCGGAAGACGGGATTGTTAACTCCGCGCATGAGGGATGTCTTTGAAGCTTCGTCCCGGGATGAAGGCTCCGGGGAAGATGCAGGCGCAATGTCTGCAAACGGGTCTTCGTCGTCTATGTCCTCGGAAAAGTCCATGTTCTGAGGTGCGGCAGGAGCAAGATCATTCTTTTCCGTAAGGTTCATGCCGTAGACCAAAATGAGCCCCGCAATGATGTTAATCAGTACCGAAAGAAAATAAAACTGTACCATAAATTATTCCCCCTATCTTATTCTATCGGAAGAGAAAGGCAAAACCTTTAGTGCCGGGCCACCTTGCCCTTAAGCTTTATTTCATTCCTGGCGGACGGAAGGGACTCTTCACCCTCCGAAGAATCCGCAAGTGAAAGAGTGCATTCTACGGAAGCTATGTCGTAGTCAGTAAAGCTTGCCCTTAGAAACTGTTTTTTTTCACCCTCTTTTTCATTAGACAAGGAAAAAAGGTACTCTTCCTTGGTTGAAGAAACAAGCTCTCCATTTGCATCCAGAGCGTTCACTACTGCAAAGAAATGCCTTGGCCTGTTAGCATCTTCCTTTTCCCTGGCGGACTTGGTCATCTTTAGCGCAACGGAGACATATACGGTCTCTTCTATAGAGAATGCATCCATCTTGCAGCCAATGCCGTCAAGAAGCCCCTCGTTCTTCCTGCCGGAGAGTATGGAAAGCACAAAGATAAGCCCCATACAGACCACAAGTGCCATAAAAATCATGCGGTTGCCCTTAGTTCCAACCAAAACGCCAAAAAAGCCCTTGGATTTAAAACCGCCGCCCTCTGCAAGTTCGCGGGTCTTTTTGTCCTCAAGCTGGCGGAATTCCCCCCGCTTGTGGTGGAAGATTAAAGGCTCTTCCCCTTCTGCATAGCCGTCTATCATGTCATCGCCGAATGCCATAGCCCCCCCTAGTTCTTGATTACGGCCTGAATCAGGGAATCCGTACGCCACCAACTCATCTGGGCCTTGTCGCCAAGAATGTTCAGGGAGCTAAGAATGCCCGTATTGCTAAGGTTAAAGGCCGTGTAAAGGATTTTTTTGCGGTCCATGGCAAGGTGCCTCCTCAAAACGCGCGAACCCGAAGCCTGAACCATCTGAATGTCGTAGCCGCCCTCGTTTGCAACCATAAAGAACATCCAGTCGTTGTCCGTAATGCCTATAAAGTCATACGGAATGTTGTGAACCTCGCTGCCAAAGCCTTCCACAGTGCTTTCCCGGTAGGGCGGAATTATTATGGGCTCGCTGTACTTTCCGGTCTCCACGTCAAGTGCAAACAAAAGCGACTCGTCGTAGTCTATGCCCGCAAGCGAAGATATTTTTCCCTCCATGTGGGAGGATGAATAGTCAGCCTTAAGGTAAAGAATGCGTCCATCATAGGAAGGAATTACGTTCTCCAGCGTAACAAAACGCTCCACGGCCTTTCCTGAGTGCGGGTCGGGGATATTTTCCCTTGAAAGAGGAACCTTGAACAGAAGGTAGCCGTCCGCATTGAACCAAAACACTTCGCAGCCGCTCTTTTTTATGCACACAACGACGAGCTCGTTGCTGTCCGTAACGTAAATACTCTTTATAAGGGGAAAGGGGGTACCGCCAGGTCCCTGCTGGCCAAGATAGTCTGCAAACGAACCGTCCTCGTTAAAGCGCAGTACAATCTGAGAAAGAACGCTGTCATCCTTTTCGTCAAGTTCCTGCCTTTCCACCGGAAATTTGTCCACCACATATAGCCTTTTCTGGGAGTCAACCGCGATAGAAGATATTTCGTTGAAGGGATAGGCGGTAGCCTTCCTAGTAGTGCTTACCACATCCGCACTGTTGGAAAATGACGGGCGGGGATTTGCCTCTTCGTTGTAGTAGAGGCTCAGAAGATCGCCGTAGCTGTTCATCTCCATGATTTTCTTGGCCTCTCCGTTGGCAATGAAAAAGAAGCCATCCCTCATGGCAACCGACGTATTTATCTGGTTTGCCTGGTTCAAGTTGAACACGTTGAGCTCATCCTCGAAGGTCCCGTAGTCCAGGCTAAAAATCTTGTCTTCCTTAAGAGTTGAAACCGCGCCATTCTCCCCGCAGGATGCAAGCAGTGAGCACAAAAAGAGGCAGGCGGCACATTTTTTTACAAAAAAAATATTTTTTTTCATATAAAATAGAATATTAAATTAGTTTGTCAGTGTCAACGAGGAAAGCAAAGCTACCATTCAATAAGAAAAAAAATTACCATACTAGACTAGAGCTTAAAAATTCGTTATATTTTATGAATCGCATTGGGAGTATAGACGCAAAACTCCTTTTTGGCGCATATTACTAAAACTATTATAATGAGTGTTTGACTATGTTTGACAAGATTCTTACTTTCTTTTTCGGTTCTCAGAATGAGCGTGACGTAAAGGCGCTCAAACCGCAGCTTGAAGCGGTCCTTGCAAAAGACGAATGGGCTTCTTCCCTAAAGGACGAAGACTTTCCTCTTCAGACAAAGGCCCTCAAGGAACGCCTTGCCAATGGGGAGACACTGGACGACATTCTTCCAGAGGCATTTGCACTAGCCCGCGAGGCTGCATACCGCGTACTTGGCGAAAAGGCCTACCCTGTCCAGCTGATGGGTTCACTCGTGCTTCATTCAGGCCGCATTACGGAAATGAAGACCGGTGAAGGTAAGACACTCATGTGCGTTGCCGCCGCATACCTTAACTCCCTTAGCGGAAAGGGCGTTCACATCGTAACCGTAAACGACTACCTTGCAGAGCGCGACAGCCACTGGATGGGACGCGTATACAAGTTCCTTGGGCAGAGCGTAGGCTGCATCCTTAACAATATGGACAACGAGGCCCGCCGTGCAGCATACGAATGTGACATTACCTACGGTACAAACAATGAGCTTGGCTTTGACTACCTTCGCGACAACATGCAGATAGACATAAAGCGCAAGGTTCAGAGGGGCTTTAACTTCTGTATCGTTGACGAAATAGACTCTATCCTTATTGATGAGGCCCGTACACCGCTCATCATATCCGGCCAGGGTGAAGACGATACTTTCAAATACTTTGAGGTGGACAAGTACGTTGACCAGTTTACAGAGATGGAAAAGGACCCAAAGACCGGCGACTACCCCGATGAAGTTGAAATGCTGCCGGAAGACAGGGCTGCTCTTAAGGGCGACTACAAGATAGACGAGAAGTCCAAGCGCGTTTCTTTTACCGACAAGGGTATGAACAAGATAAACGACATCCTGCTCTCCCACCGCCTTATCGAAAGCGGCACCACTGTTTTTGATGAGCAGAACTTTGAGTACGTGCACTACTTTACCCAGGCTGTAAGGGCCCACGTCCTCTACCACGCAGACGTTGACTATGTTGTAAAGGACAACCAGGTTCAGATTGTAGATGAATTTACAGGCCGCATTCTTGAGGGAAGGCGCTACGGTGACGGTTTGCACCAGGCAATTGAGGCTAAGGAGCATCTTAAGATTGCCCAGAGGAACCGCACACTTGCAACGATTACCTTCCAGAACTACTTCCGCATGTACGAGAAGCTTTCTGGTATGACCGGTACTGCTGCAACAGAAGCTGTTGAATTTGCAAAGATTTACAACCTTGACGTTGTTGCAATTCCTACCAACAAGCCTGTAGCACGCAAGGACGAGGATGACGAGGTATACCTTAACGAAAGCGACAAATGGAACGCCATCGTAAAGGAAATTGACGAGACCCACAAGAAGGGGCAGCCTGTTCTTGTTGGTACGGTTTCTGTTGAAAAGTCTGAGCATTTGAGTGCCCTTCTTACACGCAAGGGAATAAGGCACGAGGTTTTGAACGCAAAGAACCATGCACGCGAAGCCGTCATTATTGCTGAAGCCGGTGCCAAGGGCGCTGTAACTGTTGCAACAAACATGGCAGGCCGCGGTACGGATATTAAGCTTGGCGGAAACCCAGAGATGAGGGCAAGGAAACGCGCAGGTACGGAGGCTACCCAGGAGCAGTACGAGGCAGCGCTTAAGATAGAAAAGGAGCAGTGGCTCAAGGACTATGAAGAAGTAAAGAACCTTGGAGGCCTTTACGTTATCGGTTCAGAACGCCACGAGTCACGCCGCATAGACAACCAGCTCCGAGGACGCTCTGGCCGCCAGGGTGACCCGGGACGCAGCAAATTCTACATCTCCATGGACGATGACCTGATGAGGCTCTTCGGCGGAGAGAAGATGAAGCGCATCATGAAGGCCATCGGTATGCAGGACGGTGAGCCAATCAACCACCGCATGCTTAACCGTTCTATAGAAAAGGCACAGAAGAAGGTAGAAGCCCGCAACTTTGAAATCCGTAAGAACCTCCTTGACTTTGACGACGTTTTGAACCAGCAGCGCGAATTTATATACGAGCAGAGGGACGAAATCCTTGAGGACGACAACCTTAGCGCACGCGTAATGGAGAACGCAAAGTCACTTGTGCAGAACATCTTTGCCGAATACGAGCACAAGGCACGCCACACAAAGGGTGCAAACCTTCAGAGTGCCCTTGTTGACCAGATAAAGAACAGGTTTGGTCTTGTAGTTCCATACGACCGCCTTACAGAGGAAGCCGTAATATCCATCCTGCAGAACGACATCACCCAGAAGGAGATGCTTGTAGGAAAGCCAAGCTTTAACATGTTCATCCGCTACCAGTATATCCAGCTTATAGACAAGAAGTGGCTTGACCAGCTTGAATTCCTTGACGGCCTTAGGGAAGCGGTTTACCTGCGCTCATACGGCCAGAAGCAGCCTCTTACCGAATACAAGATTGACGGCTTTAACCAGTTTGACACCATGCTTGAAGAAATCCGCGACTCTGTTGCAAGCAGAATCTTTAAGGTAAAGGTTCAGATTCAGGGAGAGCCACAGCCACGCAAGAGCCTTGCCCAGACAAACATGACGGCAACCCACCAGGAAGCACCGTCTGCAATATCATCCCCATCCGGAATGAGCGCGGAACAGAGGGCACAGCAGTCATTCAACGCAAGGCAGTCTATGCAGGGCGCCCAGCGTTCAGCAATGCAGAGCGGAAGGCAGGGTCAAAACGTAACAGTAGTGCGCACAATGCCCAAAGTAGGCCGCAACGACCCCTGCCCCTGCGGAAGCGGAAAGAAATTTAAGAATTGTCACGGAAGAAATGCGTAGCATTTCTGTAGTGACAATTCGTAAAATATTGCGACCAAGGGGAGCAATTCCCTTGCATGGAAGAAATGCGTAAGCATTTCTGGAATGCTACGCCACATTCGCACGCACTTGCTACGAATGTGCGTAAAATATTGCGACCAAAGGGAGCAATTCCCTTGCATGGAAGAAATGCGTAGCATTTCTGGAGTGACAATTCGTAAAATATTGCGACCAAGTGGAGCAATTCCCCTGCATGGAAGAAATGCGTAGCATAACACAAAGGAGGAACCGTATGGCACAGCTTCTTAACCTTGCGTCTGCACTAGAAATGCTCGGAGGCGAAAAGAATTTGCTAAAAGAGCTCCTTACAGACTTTGCCTGTGGCAAGCAGTTTAAAAAAGAAGAGCTTGTGCGTCTTGAGCAGATGGAAGACAAGACCGAAGCCGCAAAATATGTACATTACTTTAAGGGTGCTGCCCGCCAGATTGGAGCGGAACAGTTTGCAGCCACAGCCCAGAAGCTGGAAGACACACTCCGCGGAAGGGAAAATGGCGACCTTGAAGCATTGAACGAAGCCTTTGAGCAGGACCTAAAAGCCGCAAACGCAGCAATAAACCTAGCCCTAAAGGCAATGTAAAAAAATTTGTCTAAAACCGGCCATGGCATGTAGAAAGCGCAAAAACCACAAGCTGTCAGTGCCGGTCAAAGACAAAAGAAAAATTCCTTTCAACGGAAGCACAGAGCTGGTCCAGGGGGCAATTTCTAAGTTCGGAGGCCTTCTGGTAGACAAGCTTTATGTCGCCTAAAGGAGTAAAACTTTCCCCCTTAAGAGTCTGGTAGGGTGCATCAGTTTCAAAAAGCAGCCTTTCAAGCGGAAGTTCCGCCACACAAGCCATGCTTTTTTTATTGCCGTTCAAAATCGCCTTTCCAAATGAAAAATAAGCGTTTATGCCGTGGCTCAACACGGAAAGAGCCTCCCTGGGGCCGAATGCAAATGAATGGAAGACCGCAACGGGTATTTTCTTTAGCAAAGAAGCATCCCTAAAAATCAAGTCAAGGGCCTTGCGGTCATGGATTACCACAGGAAGTCCATAGCAAGAAGAAAGCTCAAGAGAAAGATGCCAAGCCTCATCCTGCCGCAAGCGGTCAGAGCGGAATTCACTCGTAAAAAAGTCAAAGCCAGTCTCCCCTATTGCATCTATGCGTTTTTCCCGCAAAAGCTTTTCCAAAAAGGGCGCAAGTGACAAATCCGGATTCTGCGGATGAAGCCCAAAAGCAAGCTTAAGGGACAAAGCCTCACCAAATTCCAGGCAAAGCTCCTCCTGCCTAAGGAATTCCCCCTCGGAATGGGCGCAGGTGCAGCCCCTAAACCCCAAAGGAGAAAAAGCCTCGGCAAAAGAAGAGATGCTTTCAAAAGTGCCGCTTTGCACAAGATGAAAATGAGCGTCGCAATAGGTCATGCTCCGATTATAGCACAAAAACTGCAAATACTAAATAATCAACGAACCTCGACGCAGAGCATCGGGGTATTGAATCCTCCGCGCAAATGAAGTCTGTCATTACGAACTGCTACGAATGTGGATTTGGAATCGACAAAAGACGGCATATAGGCTTATACAGCCCCTGTGGTTCGACAAGCTCAGCATGACGGGCATAAACTTCGCCTGTGCTTGTAGTTTTATTTGGAAACTCTTGGTACAATGATTGGTTAACCGACTATAGTAGCATATAAGATAGCGGCAGGGATTGGAGGGGCGGGCGTAGCCCGTTGCCGTGGTGGGTGAGCTTGTCGAACCCCAGGCAATGGAGCCGAAAGGCGGAACCCCGGAAAGCCCAGAAAAATGGCCTCCTTGCCATTTTTACGGTCAACTTTTACGTGGCCCTTCGACAGTCTCAGGGGCCTATAGTGCCCTCCTTGGCGCTATCTGTTTGCAGGAAAAAATGGCAAGATGTTCTTTTGGGACGCGGGTCTACAGCAGGAAAAAGTGCCGCAGAAGAAAAAATCAAAAAAGTCAAATAAGTCCAGTTCAATGGCCTATCCTTTAAAAACACTAAAATCTTTTTTTGTGATTCCGACAATAAAGTATAAGCATTCTGCAATTCATTGAATTCAGATGTAAAAAATGGGGATAAAGTTACCTTGACAAACAAATTAAGGAGCTAAAAAATTATGGGTACTTACACATTAAGAAGCATTAACAATTCAAATGATTATATGACAATCGTGCGCGAACTTGACGACGGCTATGTTGTCCGCATCGTACGCGACAAAGACGGCTACAGCGACGTTACAACAGACTACATCTCTAAGACTCTGTTTGAAAGCTGCGTCCGCACAGGCTACCTTTCAAAGGTGGACACTGCAGAAGACCGCCTCGCCGCAAACGCATAAGGCAAACACAAAGCATTCAACGCCCAGCATGGCAGACGGCATGACGCAAAAGTTGTGCAAAGCACACGGTGCAAAAACGCACAATGCAAAGCACACAGGCCATGCTACAGGCAAGTGCTTTATACAAAAGCCACATTCTTTTCTATAAGATCCAAAGCCTGGCTGTAGGCGGCATCCTTTGAGCCGTCCCTAGAAAGCCAGTGTATGTCCACACCCTTGCGCTCCATACCGCGGAACCAAGTTTCCTGCCTCTTTGCAAACTGGCAGATGGCATGATAGAGGGTTTCAAAAAGCTCTTCAAAGGAAGCAATCTTGCCTTCCAAAAACTGGCTTATAAAGCGGTACTCAAGCCCAAGCTTTTCCAGCCGCTCCCAGGAATATCCGTCACGCTCGTGAAGCTGCCTAACCTCGTCTATCATTCCAAGGTCAAAGCGCTCCTTTAGCCTAATCTTTATATTCTGCCTAAGATTTTCCCTAGGCATAGTAAGCCCAAGTACAAAGGCCTTAACCTTCCTTTTTGCACGGTCAGCCTCCGCCAGTGCCTTTCCCTCTTGGCTCTGCATGAAGGTTTCTATCTCTATGGCGCGCAGTGTCCTTTCCCTGTCCAGAAGGTCGGTCCTGTTGTGCAGGTTGGGTCTCAAACGCAAAAGAAGGCTGCCAAGTTCCTCCAGACTTTTTACGGAAAGCTCTTTGCGGAGAAGTTCATTTCTTGGAACGTCAACAAAGCTGTAACCGCGCACAACGGAATCCACATACATGCCGGTTCCGCCGCAAACAAAGGGCATCTTGCCGCAAGCAGAAAATTCATCAAAAAGGGAATAGAAGGCCTGTTGAAAGTTAAATACGTTGTATTCAGTTTGCAAAGTGGCAACGTCAAGAAGGTGGCAGCGGACACCCGCATCCGTGTATTCGCTCAAATCCTTGCCGCTGCCAAGATCAAGCCCCTTGTAGACCTGCCTGCTGTCCGCAGAAATAATGTCCCAGCCGTAGTGGGAGGCAATGCGCACAGCAAGAGAAGTCTTGCCAACAGCCGTTGGTCCAAGGAGAAAAATGCAATTGTAAGGAGAGCCTTCCATATCGCTTACAGAATCCTTCTATAAAATCTTTTACAAAAACCTTTTACAAAAACCTTTTTCCAAACCCGACCTAAAGAACGCGGCAAACAGCACACTTAAGGTATTCGCTCTGGGGATAGCCCACAAGAACCGGATGGTCAGGGGCAGCTCCCCTCTTCTGAAGAACCTGTACGCTCTTGTGGCTGTCCTTAGCCGCATGCATGACCATTGAATAGAAGGTGTTCTCGTCAAAATAATAGGAGCATGAGCAGGTAACAAGTATGCCGCCCTCGCTCAAAATGCGCATGGCACGAAGGTTAATTTCCTTGTAGCCACCGTATGCTTTCTGAATCTGCCTTGCACTCTTTGTAAAAGCCGGTGGGTCAAGGATAATAACGTCAAACTTTTCGCCCTTCTCCTCGTACTGCCTAAGAAGGTCAAAAACGTCAGCACAAACGGCAGTCAGCTTGCCGGAAACTCCGTTAGCCTCCGCATTGTGGCTAATCAAATCAACCGCTTCCTGGCTAATGTCCGCACAGACAACGCTCTTTGCTCCAGAGACAGCAGCATTAAGACCAAATGCGCCTGTATGGGAAAAGGCATCAAGAACGCGCTTTCCGTGGCAGTAGGAAGCCACAGCCGCACGGTTGAACTTCTGGTCAAGAAAGTATCCGGTTTTCTGACCGTTAACAATGTCCACGTCAAGGAAAATTCCGTTCTCCTTAATGGTAATAACGCCGTCCTTAACAAAGTGGGCGCCGGTTCCCAAAAGCCAGCCTGTCTTCTGCTCAAGCCCTTCCTTTTCGCGCACAGGAGCATCGCTTCTTTCGTAGATTCCGTCCGGTTTGCAGACAGACTTTATGGAATCAAGAATCTCCTTCCTGAACACTTCGCAGGCAAGGGACAAAAACTGAACCACAACAAAAACAGCCGTCCTTTCACCGCTGTAGGCAACGTAGCGCTCGGCAACAAGACCCGGAATAAAATCCGCCTCTCCGTAGATGATGCGGCAGCTGTCCATGCGGTCAAAGCTAAGGGCGCGGATGTTCACTGAATTGCGCACTGCCTTGTCCCAATAGGATGCCGGATCCGCCATGATTTTATCTGCATGCTCGCGGCCAATAAGGCGGACTGTAATCTTTGAAGACGGATTAAAAATGCCCGTTCCCAAAAAAGTTCCCTTGCTGGAATAAACTTCAACCGCACTGCCGGCCTTTACCTGTGCCTCTGCAAGCGTCGTGGTCTTAACGCCCGAACCATCTTCGGCAAGCCACTTTACGGAAAAAATCTCGTTATCGTAAACCCAAGGAAATCCCTGGGAAAGTTCAATGTCTTCTTTGTTCTTTAAAATTACGTGTGAAAAATTGTTCATAAAAAGCATTATAGCGCATTTATTTTGCCTTAGTCAAACAGGCGGTTAAATTTTAGCCCCATCCATTTTTTTTCTTTTTTTATTTTTTTTGCGGCACTTTTTCCTGCTGAACAAAAGCGTCCCAAAAGAACACCTTGCCATTTTCCAGAACAAATAGCGCCAAGGATGGCGCGTCAAATGTTAGCATAAAACACCCGCGGGTTTTCGCCAGAAAACCCGGCCTTAAAAATGGCAAGGAGGCCATTTTTAAGGCGCTTTCCGGGGTTCCGCCTTTCGGCTCCATTCCTCTGGTCGCGCTACGCACTCCCGCCGGAACGGGTTACGCCCGCCCCTTCAATCCCTGCCGTGCATTAATATGCAACCTACCGTCACCCTGAACCGGTTGGTGAGCTTGCCGAACCACAGGGTCTGTATAAGCTAAAATGCCCTCTTCTACAGATCCCGAATCCAGTTCGGGATGACAACCGTCCCGCCCCACCGTCATGCTGAACTTGATTCAGCATCTGTAAAAGCAAAAATGCCACCTTCTACAGATTCCGGGTCGGGGCCCGGAATGACAGTCGCTCCCCTACTCCTTATTCCTCTCCGCAAAGTCCTTGGCGTAGGCGGCTTCCATCTTGCGGATGGATTCTATAAGACTAGAAATCATTCCAAGGTTTGAATCAAGGCTAAGCTGGTAAAAAATCTGAGTTCCCTTCTTTACCGGAACAACCCAGCCCGAATCCTTAAGAACCTTAAGGTGGTGGGAAATTGCCGGCCGGGAAAGGTTTGTCTTGGCAGAAAGATTGGTAACGTTAATTCCTTCAAATCCAGAGTCTGCAAGCTTTAAGAGAATGTTCTGCCTAACCTCGTCACCCAGGGCAACGAGCATTGGGCCGCAGGTTTTAAATTTGTCAATAAGCCTTTTAAGTTCCTTCTTGTCTATCAAATCATCCCTTCCTTTGTTTGCAAAAAGCATTGCTTTTTTCTACTTCCAATATAAATCCTTGCAGCCTCTTTGTCAATATATTTGTCCAAATTATTAAACCTTTGAACATTCAAACGTTTAAGCGTTTAATTTTTTTTACCAAAACTATTGACATTTGCATTCAAACTTGGTATATTACAGTCATTGGTTTAACAAATTGAACGCTTAGGCAAAAAAAGCCCAAGGTTCATCCATATAAAGCAAGAGGAGTTTTTATGAATTTCGTAAAAAA
>Ga0310691_10000636_pt1 | contig 62359 bp, 54 predicted proteins | sample 176DNAGHGlowgp2_FD_203887 | JGI IMG/M metagenome (GOLD analysis project Ga0310691, IMG submission 203887) | Sheep rumen microbial communities from Palmerston North, Manawatu-Wanganui, New Zealand - 1766 DNA GHGlow gp2 (v2) (version 2) | ecosystem: Host-associated > Mammals > Digestive system >... | reverse complement strand
GAGCGGGCCCCGTGCGCGACAAAAACGGCGCATCCCGTTCGCTGACCGTGGCTTTCGACAACAGCTGGAAGCTAGCACGGGTGTATGGACTGGGATTCCGTATCGGATTCGGCTCTTCTTGGTATGCCGTGGACCGGCTCCTGATTCCTGGCGAGATGCTGCCGGCAACGATGGAGGATATCCATACAACGAAAAACAACCTTAAAGTGACGAAGTTCGACCTCGAGTTGTTCCAACGTTTCTTCTTGGGCAACACCGCAATGGAAAATTGGTACTTGGATACGGGCATTTTCGGTGAGTGGAACACCGGTGGTCGCTATAAGTACTCCGGAAACAGGGACAAGGAGTTTTTCACCTACGAGAAGTCCGAATATATGCTCGATAAGATGAATCTGTTCGATTACGGTGTGCGCTTGCGTGTGGGTATTACGAGACGTTTCGCCATCTACGGGCAGTACCGCATCTCCAACCTGTTGAAAAAGGATATTTATCCAAGTGATTTGCCGAAATGGGAGATCGGAATCCAGATATTCTAACCTGTAGAGACGCAATGCATTGCGTCTCTACGAAAAACACATGTAGTCCCGCGTTCCAATCTCATAGCCATTAATCCCGGGGCGCGGGAAACCAAAACCGCAGAGATGCTTTTTGATTCTCTGCGGTTTATTTGTGTTAAGACTTAGGACTTAAGACTTGAGATCTAAGACGTTTGGGGGTGATAGTTGCCAATGGCTAATAGCCAAAAGCTAACAGCTAAAGGCCAACAGCCAATAGCCATAGTCATAGTCGCTATATCTTTACGGAATACAAATTCCGTCCTCCCGCAACCAAGCGTAAATCTGTCGGAACTTTTCCTCCTCCGGCAAGTCCGCATCTACCCAGCGGATGTTGAATCCCATGCGTTCCATGCGGCGGAACCAGGTCATCTGCCGTTTGGAGAATTGGTGGATGGCGGTGTTGAGTTGCGAGACCATATCGCCGTAGTGCAGTTCGCCTATAAGATATTGGGTGATAAACTTATACTCTAATCCGTAACGAATAAGTCGTTCGGGCGGGATGCCTTCGTCAAGGAGGGCTCTCACCTCATCGACCATACCTTCCTGCAAACGGGCCTGCAGGCGTCGCGTGATGCGCTCGCGGATGTGGTTGCGTTCGCCGCACATTCCGATGATGGCGGAATCCAGCGGCTTTACGCGCTCGCTCAGTTCGGGATGCTTGGCGTAGTAGTCCTCAATCTCGATGGCGCGGATCAGGCGTGGTCGTTCGGACGTGTCGGTGTCGTTGTGCAGGGATTTGTAGGCGGCGAGCATCTCCGTCAGTTCCTCATCGGTATGGGTTTCCAACTCGCGACGCAGTTCGGGGTTTTCGGGTACGGGAAAGAGCCGGTAGCCGCGCAGCACGGCCTCCACGTACATGCCGCTGCCACCGCACAGCACGATGCGATGGCCTCGTGCGCGGATGCCCTCCATCGCTTCGTAAGCCGCCTGCTGGTAACGGAACACGTTGTATTCCACGCCGGGCTCTTCAATATCAATGAGATGATAGGGGATGGGATGGCCATTGTATTGATACTCTGACAAATCCTTTCCAGAACCGATGTCCATACGGCGGAACACCTGACGGGAGTCGGCGCTCACGATTTCGCCGCCCAACTCGGCCGCGATGCGCACCGCCACACCGGTCTTGCCTGTGGCGGTTGGACCTAATACGGTGATTATCGGTTCTTTAGCAATCATTTTACCGGCGTTTGTTTGGGAATATCGTAGATGTCCATGTTTTTGATTTCCTCGCCTTCAATCTCGAAGCGCAGCATTGTCAGGCGCGTGTGGATGCCGTATAAACCTGCTGCTCCTGGGTTGATAAACAGCAAGTTATGGTATTTGTCGTACATAATTTTTAGGATATGGGAGTGCCCGGCCACGAAAATAGTCGGTTTTTCCTCGCGGATGATCTGCAACGCTTTGGGCTGGTAACGTCCGGGCGAACCCACAATGTGCATCAGCGCAACCTTGTGTTTCTCGCAGGTAAAAACCTCATACTCATCCACTTCGCGGCGAATATCCCAGTCGTCGCAGTTGCCATAGACCGCACGCACCGTCGGGGCGATGATGCGCAACTCGTCCAAGATACTGTCGTTCATGATGTCGCCAGCATGCCAGATTTCGTCGCAACCCTTGAAAAAAGAGTACGCATCGGGATGCAGGAAGCCGTGGGTGTCGGAAAGTACGCCAATCTTCATTCTTTCACGGGATTACGTTGTTTGACGACTTCGAACAGGGCGATTCCGGTGGCCACAGAGACGTTGAGCGAGCGGATGGTGCCGACCATCGGGATGGTGACCGTATCGTTGCAGTGCTTGAGATAGTCCCATGCGATGCCTTCGTACTCGTTGCCCATAATGAGGCAGACGGGTCCGGTGAAATCCTTGTTGTAGTGCGCGTGGTTGGCTTTCTCGGTCACGCCGATGACCTCAATGCCGCTATCTTTCAGGTACTGAATCACCTCCACAAGGTTGGAGTGTCGGCAGACGGGCACTTTGTGCAGGGCGCCGGCGGAGCTTTTCACGGCATCCTCGTTGAGTTGTGCCCCGCCGTTGAGCGGCAGGATGATGGCATCCACGCCCGCGCACTCGGCCGAGCGGGCGATGGCGCCCACGTTGCGCACGTCCGTGATTTTGTCGAGCAGCAGCAGGAACGGCACGCGACCCTCCTCGAAAATCGAAGGCACGATGTTGTAGATGTCGCAGTATTCAATGGCCGACAGGAACGCAATCACGCCTTGGTGGTTCTGTCGCGTGAGCCGGTTCAATTTCTCTTGCGGCACGTATTGGAACGGGATCTTCCGCTGCCGCACCTCGTAGAAGAGCTGCTTGAACAGTTCACCCTGCAAGCCCTTCTGGAACAGGACTTTATCGATGGTTTTGCCGCTCTCGATGGCTTCCATCACGGGGCGCATGCCGTAGGTGAGGCTGCCGTTATCTGGGGTTTGTTTAGAGTACATTGTCTAAAGATATTGGATATAGAATATCAAAGCGCAAAGATAGAAAATATAATGTTTGGAAGATAGCTATTTGCTGTTGGCTTTTAGCTATTGGCTTTCTGGCGTGCTGAAAGCACGAAATTTTAATAACCCCACATAAGCGTAACGAGGTGGAGCGCAGTGTGGGGTAGCAGGTGGTGGTGTCTGTGGTAGCGTGACGAAGACACGCTACTATTTTGCGAGATGAGTAGTAGTGTGCCTCCAGCACGCAGTTTTCCCGTGCGCATCCTCACCCCGCACTAAGCGACAGCGCAGTGCGGGGTTATTAGGATTGCGTGCCGCTGGCACGCGGACATTGTTTCGAATTTGAGAATAAACTATTGTACAACCACTTTTTTTGCTGCGTTATTGCCAATTTGCAAAAAATACACCCCGGAAGCCATTACTGGTATAAACACTTGACTTTCAGCGTCAGGAATTGTTTTCAAACATCGTCCCGAAATGTCAAATAAACGAATGGAATAGTTGGTAGCACCCTCAATAGAAATAATATTAGAATTAACAGAAATATGCCATGGGTCTATTGTTGTATACGAAGATATTGATGTTGGTTGGAATAAAGCCGTATATGTTCCATTCGACTGTACGTTAACAATTCTGGGATTTTGCTCATTGCCATCGTTCCATCTAATAAATTGCCAATTCTCAACGGGAATTACACCTATTTCAACATTACAATTTTGAGGGAACAGTCCATTACCAACAGGAATACCATGATTTGGATTGTCTGACCTTACTTCCAAATTGTAGTAAGGAGTGTTGTTAACAAAAACCGTATCATGAACAGTGACAACAATAGTATCATGTATATTATCATTTCCAGATGGTATGTTAGGTCCTGTGCAAGAATAGATTTTTGAACTACTGGAAAGGTTATAATTCGCGTATGAATATAATGTTTCCGAAAAGTAATGAATATTATTTATCATGTAATGTGAAGACTCTGAAGGAATAGCTGCACTATAGGCAATATCTGAAATAATGTTTCCTGATGAATTCACGATGATCCTTGCATATTTACTATTATCAGTAGATGCAGCATTAGATTTTACAGCCACAATACGAAATTCAAACAAATCATCCGCATTATACAGGTGTTTTGAAAAAGAAACGGATGAAACTTGATCATATCCTGTTGGTAGAGTAAATGATGAAAGAGCGACATTTATAGCACCTGAAGAAGTAACTGTTAACACATTGTTGGTACATGAAAATGTAATCTGTTCAATAATGTTATAATTTGCGTCATAATAAGTGCACGGAATATTATGTGACCAACTGGCTGAGCCCATTCCATCGGGAAAATTACCTGTAGTTGAATAATAATATTCAAGAGGAAGGGGGCTGTCGCAGGAATAATTGTCAAAATTTGGATAAATGACACTTTGGAATGTATGCACTAACGAAATCTGCGCTATCGTGAATGTTGCATAAAGAATATTAAGCAATAGAATAATAGTTTTTTTCATAATCATTGTGTTTTGAATCACCACTCGCACAAGGATTCGTATATTTTAGACAATAGCTTTACATCAATTTCATATTGATCCGACGTTTTAGGGAGTGCAAAACGCCCAATATTTTTACTGTTATCTTCGGATTCCCAATAAGAGGGTTTATCATTAGCTATCTTATCACCACCTAAAGATATTATTAAATCATAAATTCTTCTACCTAAACCATGTGCACCATCATTGGGAACACTTACTGCTTTTTCATTTTTACGAAGCCATAGTATTAATTCGTCAGCCCCAAGTTTGATTTTTTTCATAATTGTTATTTTAAAAATGCCTCCACTTTACGGCTATCGGCAACTCCGTTCATATTTTAGTGTAACATATAGAGACGATGTTGTACATCGTCTCTATGGTTTCGGCACCCTCACATAGTGCGGCATCTCCATCGGGATTTCCATCGACAGCTCGATGTAGCCCGCGAACTCGCCGTTTTCATCGAACCACGGGGACTGGTAAACCAGCTTTTTCATGCCGTTCTTCTCGATGGTGTAGGCGTTGAGGTTGTGGTTTTTGAGCATTTCCATCAGTTTTGTGCGGGCCGGTTCCGGATGGCAGTCCAGCAGGTTCTGGCCGATGATGTGCTTGCCGTGACTGAGCACGCGCTCGGCGGTTTCGTTCATTTCCAGAATTTTACCGTCTTTGTCGCAAACCGTGACGGAAAACGGGACGTTGTGAAAATATTCCAACATAATCTTTGTTTTTAATTCGGTGGCAAAAGTAATAAAAATTCCTACCTCTTTGATGATGGTTTCAGGTTTCTGGTTTCAAACAAAATGGAGACAAAAAATATCTGAATTTTGCAAAATCAGAAAATTAAATTTACAATTAATTATTAAAATTAACACCATAAAAGTTTATAAACACCAGATAAACAATGTGTTATTAAAAATTTAAATAAGTATTGAGAAAATAAATTTTTATTGTACCTTTGCCACGAAAAAAACTAATTAATATTTAAACATGGAAATCAAAAATCTTATAGAAGAAGCTCGCAGATATGTGGCCAATGCAAAAGAAGTTATTCAAAAGGCCAACTATGATCCAGAACTGAAGATCTATACAGACAGCAAATACATCAAAATGGCTGGTAACACTTTGTGGAACGGCTGTCTTATCGCTCTTGATGCGGCACTGCAAATACGAAAGGGTAAAGGACGTCCGTCTATTGATAAATACAAAGAAGCCGCTGGCAAACGCGACCGCAAACTTTTAGCAGCCATAGTGGCTGGTTATGACACCATGCATCTGCACATGGGCTATGACGGCACAAAAAACAAGAAGACCTGTGATTCGGCTTTCGAATATGCCACCGCTATCATTGACCACTGTGAAAAGCTCTGTCCAGCGCCTGTTTGTGCGTGAAGGTAGTAGAATGGAAATTCTTACTTGCTATCAAAAAAGGGGGGGGTAACACTTACCTTGGCCAGCCAATAGCTAAAAGCCAACAGCCAATAGCCAGATTAACCCAGCATGATATACAAGTCGGGATACTGATGCGGGGATTCTTTTTTGTGGCGCGTGAGCGCGAAGGCCATCGTCAGGGTGCCGATACGACCGCAGTACATGTTGACAATGAGGATCACTTTTGCCATCCAGTTCCAGTTGGCGCACTCTCCGGTGGACAATCCGCACGTGGTGAAGGCCGAGAAGGATTCAAACAGCGCATGAAGCAGCTGGACATCCGGTTGCACGACCGTGAGCAGAAAACAGGAAATGAGCATGAACGCCGCAGACATCATCATGATGGTGGTTGCTTTTTCCACCAATGACGGCGAGATGGCTTTATGATCGAACTCAATGTTTTTCTTACCCTGTACGGTGGCGATCACAGATTTAATGACAATGAACAACGTGGTGGTTTTGATGCCGCCACCGGTGGAGCTGGGAGAACCGCCTATAAAGATGGCCAACAATATCAAGAGGATAGTTGACAAGTGCATCATATTGATATCCAATACGTTGAAACCAGAAGTACGGCAGGTGACCACTTGGAAGATGGTGGTGAAAATTTTATTGCCCATACCATCGATATTCTTCAAAGTGTTATTGTACTCCAGCAGGAAGAATAGAATGCTGCCAATAATGAGAATGGCAAAGGTGACGTAAAGGACGATTTTGGTTTGCGGCATCAGCGATTTCCAGTGGTATTTGTTACGTTCGCGGATGTAGCGGTAGCTAAAGAAGTCGCGGATGGTGAGGAAACCGATGCCGCCAAGGAATACTAACGCCATAATCACCACTTGCGGGAAATAACTGCCTGGTACACCAAGGTTTAGCAGACTATCGTCAATGAGCACAAAACCACCATTGTTAAACGCTGATACCGTGTAAAAAATGGAAAAAAAGAGGTTTTGCTTGTCGGAAATGAAGAAACCAGTCGATTTCCAGTAGGTGAAAAGGAATGCCACGCCCGCTGCTTCAATGATGAAAGTGGTCAGCACAATGCTGCGCAACAACCCCACGGAATCGGAAAGACGGTCTGCAGACATCATGTCGCGAATCATGTACTGGTAGCGGAGACCGACCATGGAGCGCGACAAAAACGTAGAGAAGAACGTTGCGAAAGAGAGGATGCTCATACCGCCCAACTGGATCAGCATCAGAATCACCACTTGCCCTTTGAAGGTGAAACAGGCCGATGTGCTTACCACCGAAAGTCCTGTGATACAGCTGGCACTGGTTGCAGTGAAAAGTGCGTCAATAAAGGAGATTCCGTTGGTGGTCATACGGGGCATCATCAGCAGAATAGTACCGATAGATATGAGGAAAAGGAACGACCCGACCATCAATATAGGAGGGCTGAGATGGTATTTCCCCAAGGTACTGCTCATCTTCGCCATTTCCACCAAGACAATGATCAAAAAGTAGAACTGGATGAATATCAGATAGATATTCTCGAAATTATGCGCATTGACAATGTCTATATGGAAAACATTTATGGAGATGAACTGGAGAATTAGCAAAAGGATAATTAGAAATTCCACCCACGATTGTTTGAGGTATTCTTTGCGATGCAACGAGTAGAAGAGCTGTACGAAATATTTGGCTACGTAGAAGCAGAGACTGATGTGTATTATCCAGCGAATGAGCGTTTTAACCTGCGGGGTGATATAGAGGCCGTGGTAGCAGAAAATACACGCAATGGTCACGATGGAAATCACCAAGCTGCAAATCCGCAAAATCCGCTGTATGCGGTCTTTGTGGTTCACAATGTGAACACGGAGTTTTCCGTTGTACTCGTCGTGATTTCCGAAAAAGAACATTACAGATTGATTTTGATGAAGTTGTCTATATCGCGGTCCTTGCCGAACAGTACGAAAACATCGCCTTTGCGAATGACGGTGGAGTTGTCGGGCACACCGATAATGTGCTGTTTTGTAGTGAGTTCCTTGTTTTCGATTTCCTCAAAATTACGGCGTATCGTTACCAAGCTGAGGTGGTGGTTGTCGCGGAAGTTGATGTCGCCGAGGGTGAGTCCTTCGAGACGGTCAGGGGCAATGATGGAAGCGATACGGTATTCATCGGGCATCTGCAAGTAGGACAAGATGTTAGGATTGCTCAGACGCTCCGCTAAATTGGTTGCCAGTTCCTCTTCGGGAGACAGGAATTCCGTGATGCCCATTTTCTCCAGAATGGTTTGCTGGTGAGTGCCCTTGATTCGGCTGTAAATCTTTTCAATGCCTAAGTCAATGAGGTTGGAGATACAAAGAAGCCGTTCCACGAAATCATCGCCGATAGCCACAATCACGGCGTCAAAATCCTTGATGTTTTCGTTGAGCAGGGCGCGTTTGTCGGTGGCGTCGGTGCAGACGGCATAAGCTACGTCGTCACTGATATTCTGCACTTTTTTCATGTCTTTGTCGATGACCAACACCTCGAACCCTTTTTCCGAAAGGGCTAAGCTGATTGCTTGACCGAACTGACCTGCGCCTATGACGGCAAATTTCTTCTGAGCCATAATTTCAATCGTTTAGAAAACGGCGAAAATAAAAAATTTTCCGCTACTTTTTCAGTTTTACTACTGTGATGCCTGCGCCACCGAGTTCGAGCATCTCATCATGAAACTCCACAACATTCTGTCTCTTAGACAGATACTGTCTTACAACGCTTCGTAAAATGCCGTTTCCTTTCCCATGAAGAATGCGCAAATTATTTACGCCCAGCATTTCGGCTTCGTCGAGATACTCTTCCAGATTGTGCATCATCTCTTCGGCCCGTTGCCCGCGCACGTCCAAGGTGCTGTTGAAGTCGGATAGTTTTTTGTTAAGGGCATCCGCGATGGTGCCGGTGTTGAATTGCGACACGTGGCCTCTTTCCACATTCCGTGCCTCTTTCTTGCTGATTTTGATGAGCTTGTCGAGCTTGGTGCGGAAATTCACCGAATGGAAGGAAATCATCACGTCATTGCCGTCAATTTGCGTCACCTCGCCAGCGATTTGGGAATCCGGCAAATAGACGGAATCACCCACGCGGATGGTTTTGTCTTTAATCTCCTCAGCAGTCTGTTTTTTCTCCACCGGCTTTTTCCGATGGACAGGAATGAGGGCTTTCACAGCATCGGCCTCCGCTTTCTCCACATGTTCAATCTCCTTCTGCATCTCTTTTTTGAAGGATTTCACCTCTTCCCGAGCTGCCTTGGTCTTCTCCGCATCGGCTTTCGACTCTTTGATTTCGCGAATCGTGTTCTCGATGATTTTGTTCGCGCTATCAACAATGTAATTGGCCTGGTTCTTGGCTTTAGTGAGAATCTCCTTGCGCTGTTTGTCGAGTTGTGCGAACTTCTCGGCGTATTCGTCAATCATCACCGCTAACTGGTCATCGGCGGCACGCACCATCTTGAGCTTCTGTTCCGTCTCGATTTGCGTGATTTCAATCTCCTCCAGTTTCCGTTCGTAGTCGATTTGAGCCGTGCCGGATTTCTGAATCGCATTTTCGATGATTTGCGGATCCAGTCCGATTTGGCGGGCAATCTCGTACGTGAAAGAGCTGCCGGGTTTACCAATTTTGAGGACGAAAAGCGGAAGTAACGCATTGGTGTCGAACAACATGGCGCCGTTTTCGGCTTCCGGATGCGTGTCGGAGAACATCTTGAGGTTGCCATAGTGCGTGGTGATGATGCCGAACGCTTTCGTGTCGTAGTAACGCTCCAAAATCGATTCGGCTAACGCCCCGCCCAAGGTTGGCTCGGTGCCGCTGCCGAATTCGTCAATCAAGAACAACGACTTGGCGTTAAGATGTTCGTCCATCATCTTAAGATTCTGCAAATGAGAACTATATGTACTCAAATCATTATCGATGGATTGTTCATCGCCAATGTCAATGAAGATATGGTCGAAGATGCCCATGTCCGAGGTGCTCAGCATTGGGACGGGCAGGCCGCATTGCATCATATATTGCAGTAGGCCAACGCTTTTCAAGCATACGGACTTGCCGCCGGCGTTGGGTCCGGAAATGATCAGAATCCGTTTTTCAGGCAGCAATCGGATGTCCAACGGCACCACCTCTTTGTGGTGTTTTTTGTAGTTGAGGTAGAGTAGGGGATGTTTGGCCTGGTACCACTGCACCATAGTTTTCGGATGAATATGGGGCACTGAAGCGTCAATGTCGATGGCGAAGAGGGCTTTAGCGCGAAGGAAGTCGTATTTGCCCATCAGTTTTTGGGTATCGAGTAGGTCATCGATGAGTGGACGGATGGTGTCGGTAATTTCCGTCAGGATGCGGATGATTTCGCGTTGTTCGGCGTTTTGCAGTTCCTTGAGTTCGTTGTTGGCATCAAAAACCTCCGTCGGTTCGATGAAAACGGTCTGTCCGGTGGCGGACTCATCGTGCACGAAACCGCGCAAACGGCGTTTGAACTGGGCGGAAACGGGAATGCAGAGTCGTCCGTTGCGAATGGTCATTTCGGCATCCTCCTTCACGATGCCGTCCTGCTTGGCAGTGGCAAGAATCTTGCGGATTTGTCGGTCGGCATCGCGGGAGAGACGGTTCATCGCTCCTTTGATGTGGGCCAGTTCGTCGGAGGCGTTGTCGCGCATTTGACCTTTTTCGTCCAAGATGCGATTTATGGCGCTCGTCAGGTCGCGCTGCAGCGGCATTTCCGCGCACATCGACCAAAGGCGCGGGTAACGGTTGTCTTCGTGGCGCACCTTGAAATAGACGAAAATGTTGGTCATGGACTGGATGAACCCGCGCAGGCAGGCGAGTTCATCGAGTTCGATATGGGTGCCGTCAATACGGAGCCGTTTCAGTGTTTCGCGGAGGTCGTAGAAGTCCTGTGCGGGAAAGGGTTCATCGAAGAGCAGCAGCTGGCGGAACTCTTCCACCGCTTCCAATGCGGGCATGATCTGCAGCATGTCGGTCATAAACTGCATACTTTCCACCGCTTCCGCCCCTTGCGGACTCAAGCAGTGCTCCAGAATCAGCCGCCGCACGATGTCAAAACCGATTTTTTCCTCAAAATTATCTGGATAGAGCATATAAGTTTTGTCAGTTTTAAAATGGCGGCAAAGGTACGAAAATTTCGCTTTGTGATTTGAGGATGTTTAGAGACGAGAGAAGCACATCTCCACAGATTATACAAACTTCTTTTTCACGAGGTCAATGACAAATCCCGGCAACAGAAAACACAACAGCAGGAAAAAGTAATTGATGGCTCCGGGAATTTTCATTTTCCGGCCGTGCAGGGTCGCGCGGACACCGCGTTTGGCAATCTGCTCGGGTTTCAGCATAACACCGATGGCGCACAGACGCTTCCGCATTTTTACCGGCAGATTATAGAGGTCCGTATCAACGGCTCCAGGGCAGACACAGCATACTTTCACTCCGTAATGGCTTAGTTCATAGTGAATTCCTTTTGAGAATTTCAACAGATAGGATTTCGAAGCTTGATAGACGGCGATGGTCGGGAAGCTCATGAAAGCCGTGATGGAACTGGCGTTGAGGATGTAACCACACCGGCGCTCTTTCATCTTCTGCCCGAACAGCACGCATAAGTCTGCAGGCGTGGTGCAGTGCAGCATGGTCATTTTGTGACTTGATGCCATCGGCTTATCGACCGCCGCCCCAAAATAGAACATACCGGCGTTGTTGACCAGTACCTCGATAATGAGGTTTTCGCTCTCGCAGAAATCGAACAGCTCCTGCGCCGCATTTTCTGCAGTCAGATCTTGGTATCGGGTTACGATTTGCTGTTCGGGAAACATCGCCTGCAAACTCTTTTTCGCCTCCTCATTCAAGTCCTCCCGATTGCTGACAATCAAGATGTTGTATCCTTGTTGTGCCCACTCTTCCGCGTAGGCGAGACCGATGCCGGAACTACCCCCAGTGACTAAAGCGAACGTGTTTTTCTTTGTATTATTCATAGTGTCATTTGAACTTTGAACCTTGAACCTTAAGCCAGCATCATTTTAGCTTTGATGACGGCGTTGACCAGCGCATCTGCCTCCTCAAACGTGTTATAGAGGGCGAAGGAGGCGCGGACGGTGCCGGGAATACCGAAATGGGTCATAATGGGTTGTGTGCAGTGATGCCCTGTGCGCACCGCAATTCCTTGATGGTCAAGAAGAACGCCCATATCGTAAGGATGAATGTTACCCACAAGGAAGGAGATAACGCCTGTCTTATGGGCTGCTTCTCCGATGAAACGCATCCCTTCGATTTTGGACAGCTTTTCGGCGGTGTAAGCCAACAGTTCCTGTTCGTATGCCGCGATCTTTTCCAAACCGATACTTTGGATGTATTCGATGGCCTTGCGCAATCCGATGACATCCCCGACGGAAGGGGTGCCGGCCTCGAATTTGAAAGGCAGATCGTTGTAGGTGGTTTTCTCGAACGTCACATCCTTAATCATTTCGCCACCTCCTTGATAAGGTTGCATCTCGTTGAGCCAGCGCTCTTTACCGTACATCACGCCGATACCCATCGGGGCATACATCTTATGGCCGGAGAAGCAATAGAAGTCGCAATCGAGGGCTTGTACGTCCACAGGACAGTGCGCCACGGCCTGTGCCCCGTCAATGAGGACGGGAACGTTGTGGGTGTGCGCGATGCGGATAATCTCTTCAACAGGATTTATGGTTCCCAACGTATTGGAGACGTGTGTCACGGCCACAATTTTGGTTCGGTCCGTGATAAGACCGTCTAATTCGCTGATTATCAACTCTCCTTTGTCGTTGAAGGGTACCACTTTTAGTTTCGCGCCATGTTCCGCGCACGTCAACTGCCACGGCACGATGTTGGAGTGGTGCTCCATTTCGGAGATGATAACCTCATCGCCTTCGTGTAAGTAGGTGCGTCCGAAAGAGCTGGCAACCAAGTTGATGGACTCGGTGGCTCCTCGCGTGAAGATGACCTCCTGCGTGGTAGGTGCATGGATGTATTGCCGCACGGCCTCCCGTGCCTGTTCGAACTCGTTGGTCGCTAACTGGCTAAGACAGTGAACCCCACGATGGATGTTACTGTTGATGTGGAGGTAATAATCGTTCAGCGCGTCAATTACCACTTGCGGCTTTTGCGTGGTGGCGGCATTGTCCAAGTAGACGAGCGGTTTGCCGTAAACCTTTTCGTTTAATATGGGAAAATCGGATCTATTCATGGGATGGATTATTTTCGGATGTCACAGAGTCAGTGTTTTGTAATGTGTCATTATTGTTTTGATTGTCAAAGGGTTTCATGTATCGTAGTTGGGTGGCGTACATCAGTACCCACAGCACGGACATGATGATGCCGTTCAGGTCCATGGCCACAAGCCCGCCAATGATGAAATTCATCACGCAGAATTCCAAGATTTTACCGATGGTATAAACGTGGAAACCGGCTTTATTCAATTTCGCCAACATAAGGAACGCGCCGGCGAACAGCATGAGCTGCACAGCAGCAAGAAGCAGGTATTGCCAGCTGTTGATGGAGGTGTAAATGGACAATATTTGATCCACTTGGTCTGTCGGGAACATGCCCATATCTTTGATTGTCTCCATGGATTTCAACATATAGTCCGGTGCGAAAGCCCAGCAGATATAGGCGATGGCAGAAAAGGCGGAATTGAGCATCGTAATGATGCCCAAAATCCATAATATTGGTGTGCGTTTCGGGGTAATGGTTTCGGAATTATTCATAAGTTTCTGCTTTTTGTTTTATTTGGTAACATTCGGTAGAAGTCTTGCACACTTTCCACCGCTCATCAGAACGTAAACCAATGATCCATAAAATGTTATCTCCTGAACATAGAAGCCGGATTTTTTCTTTGGAGAAACGGTCTATCTTGTGGTCAGTGAAATAGTCGCTGAGCTTTTGGCGGCCTTTTCCGCCGAGCGGGTAAAAGAAGTCGCCATGCTGCCACGGACGGATCTGCAACGGAAAGACGAGCTTTTCTTTAGGGATATAAAGAGTTTCCGGACTTTTCTCAAAGACCATATCTTTGTGATATTCAAACTCTTCCATCTCGAAATAGAGTTTTAGATTCTCCAAATTTTCTATTTCGATAATGTGGTTTTCTTCTTCATTTTTTGGTTTGACAATAAGAAAATCTCTGTCAACCAATAGGATATGGGTTTCCGAAAGAAAAAACTTGCCGGGTTTGAAATCGGTACTTTGAGCAAGTTTCAGACTTGTGTCTGACGAAAAGCCAAAGCGGGTAAGTAGCTCATATAAAAGCAAATTCTTGTCTTCGCATTCGGCTAATCGGGTGCGACTGATGCAACAACGGCTCCCTTCTATTGAGACTATTTTCTTTATTTCCGCTTCAATATGTTTCTGATAATAAGCGTATTGTTGATGTAAAATATGTCGGGATCGCGTATTGGTTTGTAAAAACTGCGGGTTGAGGGTTTCCAGTTGTGGGATCACAGAGTGGCGGATGCGGTTACGTGCGATTCGCTCATCATGATTAGTGTAATCTTCGACGTATTTAAGATGATGGTTTTCCGCATATTGTCGGATTTCTTGAGCTGTAAAAACCAGCATTGGACGGATGATTTTGCCGTTCACGGGCGGGATGCCGCACAGACCTTTGAGTCCGGTGCCCCGACAGAGGTTGAGAAGTTGCGTTTCGGCGGCGTCGCTAGCTTGGTGTGCGGTGACAAGGTGGTCGAAGTCGTCCATGATTTCCGAAAACCAGTTGTATCGTAGCTCCCGGGCGACCATCTCCACTGATTTTCCAGAGTTTTTCTGAATTTCCAGCGTGTCGAATTCACGAATGAATAAAGGGACCTGCCAATGTTCAGCGGTTTCTTTCACGAACTGCATGTCACGGTCGGAGTCTTTGCCGCGCAGGTGGAAGTTGCAGTGTGCCATGGCAAATTGCAGGCCGGCATCATGAAACAGGGAAGCAGCGACGGTGGAATCCGCGCCGCCGCTGACTGCCACCAAGTAGCGCTTCTGCATGGCGTTTCTGCCTGCCAGCGTGATTAATTCCTGCAAAAACCGTTTCAGCATCATTTTTATGATTCAAATTCCGAGCGGATCTTGAAATAGCGCCGGATTTCCATCTGCATATATTCAAAAGACCCAAAATGGATGTCTTTCGGAGTTTCATTCTTGCGCATCATCACCATGCCGGAGCTGGCGGGGTCAATATAAGGCAAAATGTCTGTTTCAAGTGAAAAAGTGAGTTCATAGTCGCGCACGATTACACGGTTATAATTACCGCTAACCTCTTCAAACAAAATGCCGTTTTCCTCACAGAATGCCTGTAGTTGGGGAATAGTTTCGTCCCAAAGTTCTGGCTTGTCGTTCGGATTAAAGTAGAAAATGACGGCATTATAGTCGGGCAGAGTGTCCACGTTTTCTGAAACTTCAAAGCGTCCTTCCTCATTGATGAAAAACTGTTCGACCAGATTAGATTTCCGATGGTATTTTTCAGGATTGTTGATGAAATCCTGTTTTGTGGCGTTGGATACGGAATGTATCCATTCGTATGCCTTTGAAGTGCGGAATTCTCCGTTGGGAAGACGCAATGTTTGCCATTTTTCGGTTTCCAGATTTTCATCCCGCTGGTTGGCGATGTTCATGGCGACGGGCAGCACATCGAGGATGCGCTGTGTGCCGAAGCCAGAGGTAGTGATTAGATAGCGCCATTCGCGGTTTTCTGATTGAAGCAGACAAAGTTCACGACCTTCCGGCAGCCGTTCGACGCATTCCACACCCCATTTTTCGGGAAAAACAACTTTGGCAGTCCATTTTTTCCCTTGAAAATGTTGGGCTTTTTCCAAAAAGGATTCCAAAACTTCTTCTTGTAACGGATATAAGGTTGTTTGGCTATGGACATCGGCCGTCAAGGTGTCCCGAATCACGTCCATAGGATAAATCACATTTTCATCTGCCATATTTTGATTGTTTTTTCTTGATTGACAGTTTGTTAAAAAAACAATCAAGCAGAAGGCGATGGCAAAGGTTATGGGGTTTTGTTTCATTTTGAAATTTTTCGCAAAGATAGTATTTTTAAGGTTAGAAGGTTAGGAGGGATACGATCTTCCGCACTTCCACGGCTTCTTTTACGTCATGGACACGAAGGATATCAGCTCCTTTCATCAGTGCCACGGTGTTCAGCGCAGTGGTGCCGTTGAGTGCGTTGTCAGGAGTTGTGTCAAGTAATTTGTATATCATGGACTTACGGGATATCCCGACCAAAACAGGATGGCCAAGTTCATGGAACACTTGCAAATTCTTCATCAGAAAATAGTTCTGTTCCAGCGTTTTGCCAAATCCAAAGCCAGGGTCGATGATAATGTCGTGGACGTGATGTGCATGCAGTTTCTCAATTTGTCGACCGAAGAATTGCAACATGTCGGCGAGGATGTCCTTGTATTCCGTATGTTGTTGCATCTCAGATGGTTTTGCAGACGTATGCATCAGACAGTAAGGCACTTGTAGTTGTCCAACGGTGGGAATCATATCTGGGTCGAAGGTTCCACCGGAGATGTCGTTGATCATGTCGGCGCCGGCTTCCACTGCGGCCACGGCCACGGATGCCCGGTAGGTGTCGATGGAGAGCGTGGAGTCGGGAAATCGATCACGAATGATATTAACTGCCGAAACGATTCTGGAAATTTCTTCTTCTTCTGGTATTTCCAATGCATTCGGCCGGGTGGACATGGCTCCGATGTCGATAATGTCGCCACCTTCTGTGAGGATCTGTTCCGCACGACGCAGAATGTTCTTTTCCGTCATGTAGCGTCCACCATCGTAAAAAGAGTCTTCCGTGACATTCAGGATGCCCATGATGATGGGCGTCGTTGAAAAAAGTTTTTTGTTGAAGTTGTACATTATGGTTATTAGCTATTCGCTTTTGGCAATTAGCTTATGGCCAATAGTTAATAGGTTAAGGCCAAAGGCTAAAAACCAAAGAGGGACAGTCTCTCGACCATCCCTCTTTATAATAATATAATATCAGTCAAAATTATTTCACAACAACTTTGGTGGTGTTCACTTTACCATTTTGGTTCACTTTGAGCATATAAACGCCGCTGCGCAGGTTAGCCACGCTCACGTTCGTGCTGCCCGTGAAGGTTTCGCTGTAAACCTGTTGGCCAACAATGTTGAACAGTTGGATAGTGGCTTTTTCGTCATTACCCGTGTTAACGGTGAAGTTGTTGGTGGCAGGGTTCGGGTAAACCGTCAGATTGGTTTTTTCAATTTCGGGAACATTCACGGTTTCGCAATCGTTGCAGGTCACGAGAAGAGAAATCCACGGTTTCGGGTTGCTACCCCAGAACAAATTCGGTTGATAGATGTTGTAGAAATAGCTACCTGCTCTGAAGTTGTCAGCGTCATGGAAAAGACCGACTTGGTAGTCTTCAAGAACTTGAGGAGTGCCCCAGGTGCCATCATATCCTTCGCGGGGATCGCCGTACAAGGCGGTTCTGAACGTGTTCAGGTCAGTGCCGATGATAGAGTTGGGGGTTCTTGCATTTCCAGGAATGAAAGTGACGGTGACAGCCATCTGTTTTTGGGTAAGGTTGGAAAGGCCTTCCGGAGTGGGGAGAGTGAGGTAATAGAAAACCTCTTCACCATTCTCATCAACGGTGATATCATCAGCCGTCAACGGGATTTTATCATAGATAATGGTGGATTGATCCAATGTGTTGGTGAAGCCAGAGGTCGTTGTGCAGGTGTTGCTGGCGAGGAATGTCGATTGGTTGAACGGGAGAGCGGGCATAATGAAGACATTACCATCAGCTTGGGTGCTGAGGACGCGGACATCTTCCTCGGGATCGAAGCCAACAATGTAGGAGATAGCAACGGTATCCACCACGTCAGCAGCCACATTTGTACCACGCATATAGCTGAAAATCATCTGGATGGAGTCCACAGAATAAGAATTGGCACTGGGCATGTGAGGAACATTTTCGGGAGCACCGGTGAAATTATACATCTCGTCCCAGCATGAATGTGACCAATCATAAACTTGACCCACAGAGCAGAATTGCAAGATATCGTAACCATCTTCGAAAGCGTATAAACCAAGGGTGTCGCATTGGACTGGGGGTGCGAAACCGGAAAGATCTACTCCGTAGAAAGAGCCGGCGTCCTCAATAAGGTTGAACCAAAATGAGTTCGTGGCCTTTTGAGGGTTTGCTTTCGAAGATTTCCCTTTGATGACGAGAGGAGTGCCATCAGTTTTCACCACCTTTTGCGTGTTGGTGATTTGGGCAAAGCTCACTGAAACAATCAGTAAGGCAGCCAATAAAACATAAAACTTTTTCATTTTTAATTAATTAGGTTTATAAAATTTTTGGTTTATTCAATTTGGCTGCAAAAATAATGTTTTTATGGTTTATTCGGAAAAAAATTTTCATAAAAATTCTTAATAGTGTTTTGTTTATAAATTCAAGTGTTTGAAGACCTTTTTTTATCGGAAAGAAAAAATCACCAATAGGGTTGACAGTATTAAGAAATATTGTATTTTTGCACCGCTTTTCATAAAGACGTTTTGTGACGGAAAGACAGAGGGGTGCCGATTCAAATAAAAGAATCCGTTACATTAATCCAGTACAAATTTTAATGGTTCAAAGACAAAATTAAAAGTATGTCAGATATTATCGAAAACAAACCCAGAAGAAGAAGAATTATAAGAGGTGGTGAAAGTTTATTGGCCACTTCCAATGAGACGAAAATGAAAGACAAAGCCCGCGTTGTGGAAAAGAAAAGCATTCCTTTATTTAATACAAAAACGCAAAAGGCGACGGATGTTGCTGAGACTACGGTGGGAAAAACTGAACCCGAGGATGTTGTGATGTTTGCGAATCCGCTTCCGGAAAAAGACCTCCCAAAACCTTCCCGCACCAGAAAAGAGAAAAACGCAGTGGTCGCTCCCGAAAACACAAATGAGGATTCGACAGCCGCCGCTCCCGAAAAAAAACGCCGCGGGCGTCCAAAAAAACAGATGGTGGTGGATAATCCCGAACCTGTCGAAGAAAAGGTTCAGGAGCTGAAACCGGAAACACAAGAAAATCAGTATCTTAACCAATTCTCGCTTTTTAACGAAGAGCCCGAAGACACCCAAGTTGAAAGCGCCGATTTGAATAAATCTCAGGAAAACACAACGCAAGAACGCCCGAAATCGAAAAAGAAGACCAAAACATCTAAGGAAAACCAAGAAGAAGCACAAAACGATGTTGTGGAGAAACCACGTCGCGGACGTCCTAAGAAAAAAGTTGACAAAGAGGCGGAAGAGGTGAAGACAGAAGAGAAAAAGGAAAAACCTCACCACAAAGGCGGCAAAGACAAGGAAGTGAATGAAGAGATCGCTGCCGAAGAGACCCCCGCCAACAAGGTGGAAGAATCGTTGCCCCCTTATTTGGCTAACGCCCAGTATGACGGATCCGTCATGGCCGAGGGCGTGCTCGAAATCACCAGCGAGAACTGCGGATTCCTCCGTTCTTCGGACTATAACTATCTCTCTTCCCCCGATGACATCTACGTCTCCATGTCGCAGATCAAACTCTTTGGTCTCAAAAACGGAGATACCGTCTATGGTGCCATTCGTCCGCCGAAACCTGGCGAGAAATACTTCCCGCTGACTAAAATTGACAAGATCAATGGCTGCCTGCCGGAAGAAATCCGCGACCGTATCCCATTCGATTACCTCACCCCGATGTTCCCGGACGAGAAAATCAACATCACCGGTCATCCCGGCTGCAAGCTCTCCACCCGTATCATCGACCTCTTCGCCCCTATAGGCAAGGGTCAGCGTGGTTTGATTGTGGCACAGCCGAAAACGGGTAAAACGGTGTTGTTGAAGGACATAGCAAATGCCATTGCTTATAATCACCCTGAAATTTACCTCATCATCCTGCTTATCGACGAACGTCCTGAAGAGGTCACCGATATGCAGCGCAGTGTGAACGCTGAGGTGATTTCCTCCACCTTCGATGAACCGGCGGAACGTCACGTCAAAATCGCCAACATGGTGCTTGACAAGGCGAAGCGCATGGTGGAGTGCGGTCACGATGTCTGCATCCTGCTCGACTCCATCACCCGTCTGGCCCGCGCCTTCAACACGATGGCGCCCGCATCCGGCAAGGTGCTCTCCGGTGGTGTTGAGGCCAACGCTTTGCAGAAGCCCAAACGCTTCTTCGGCGCAGCCCGTAATGTGGAGAACGGCGGCTCCCTGACCATCATCTCCACCGCTTTGATCGACACGGGTTCCCGTATGGATGAGGTGATCTTCGAGGAGTTCAAGGGAACCGGCAACATGGAGCTCCAGCTTGACCGCAAGCTCTCCAATAAACGCATCTATCCCGCTGTCGATATCGTGGCTTCCAGCACGCGTCGCGATGACTTGTTGCAGGATGCCGCCACGCTGCAGAAAGTGTGGATTCTGCGCAACCATATTGCCGATATGACAACTATTGAAGCTATGAATTTGATAATCAGCAATATGGAAGACACCAAGAACAATGAAGAGTTCTTGAATTCTATGAACGGTTAATATTTCCGCGTATAACACGTCTTTGCGCGTATTTTTGTGATGAAAAAGGCATTTTTTTCTCTAACCGTACTTTTGTGCATCGCATTGTCGTTGCGAGCGGACGTTTATACGCCTTTTCTTACCGAAGAACAATATTTACAACTGATTTGGGATACTATCGTTGATCGCTATGACGTTGAGGGTCTGGAGTTTGTGGCTAACGACATGTCCCAAAAATTGAATGGTGCGATGTTGGTGGCCGTGCGCGACACGGTGCTGGTGGAACATGCCTACGGAGAGCTTCGCCTGACGGGTGAACCCCCGCGTTGCAATCCGGCGGAAGGCAATCAGATAACCGAAACCACGCTGTTCGATTTGGCCTCCATTTCCAAGCAATTTACGGCGGTAGCTGTGTTGCAGCTCTGTGCACAAGGAAAAATCAGTCTTGAAGACACTATTACAGAATATTTTCCGAATCTTCCTTATAGCGGTGTGACTATCAAGCATCTGTTGTCGCATACTACAGGTATTCCAGAGTATTTCAAGTTCAAATATCCTGTGTATGGATCTTCGGCGTTTGTTGATAATCAACAACTTTTGCGTGTATTAGAAAAGCAGAAATACGCCAAAACCTTCGCTACAGGCACTAAGTTTGAATATGTGAACACCAATTACGCAATTTTAGCTGCGTTGGTGGCGAAAGTGTCCGGCAAATCGTTTGAAGAATATGTTCACGAGAATATTTTTAAGCCAGCCGGGATGAAAAACACCTGCTTTTTCACGGAATTGGTAGGCATTGATGCCAAACACGGGAAAAAGTATGCGGATGTGGATCCGAAAGCGGAAGATGTGGCTGTGCAACCGTTGCCATCGGATATTCCGATTGCCCGTGGGCACCGGAAAATGGCAGTCGTTGCCCGATATGACCGTTTGAACGGGGTGCTTGGCGACAAAGGGGTCTATTCCAACGTAGAGGATATGCTTTGCTGGGCCAATGCCCTGTTTATCGATTATAAAATTCTGCCGAAAGAGTGGGTGAACCTCGCCTCGCAGCGCGAAAACCAGCTCAAAGACGGCACCCTGCCTAAAAACATTTACGGTTTCGGCTACCGCATTGAGGAGAGTCCCGAACACGGCAAACTCGTCTATCACGGCGGCCTTTGGAACGGATTCCAGAATCTTTTCCTCTACCGCCCCTCCGACAACGTGATCATCATCTTTCTCAGCAACCTCTATAATAGAGCCCATGTCGGCCGTAGCGACCAAATGCTTAACATTCTCGATGGCATACAGGAGGAAGCAACGGAAGAGGAAGAGCTTCAATAACCCATAACCATTATAAAATGAACCATTACCCCGCTAACTATCATACCCATAGTCTTTACTGTGACGGCAAAAGCACATTGGAAGAGCATGTGCGTGAGGCCGAGAAATGCGGACTCCTGCAGCTCGGTTTCTCTTCGCATTCTTCGGTGCCGTTTGAGAACAATTTCGCCATTTCGGAGGAAAGAATCCCGGAATATGTAAAAGAAATAGACCATTTACAGCAGAAAACGGACATAACGTTGCTGAAATCGTTGGAATGCGAATTTGTTCCAGGGATTACCAAGGATTTTGACTTTTGGCACACGACTTATAATCTCGACTACGTCATCGGAGGTGTGCATCTCGTGCGGCCGCCCCATGGCGACGGACTTTGGTTCATTGACGGTTCCAAGCAAGAGATTTACGATAATGGTTTGCGGGATTTGTTCGACAACGACATCAAGGCGGCGGTCACCGCTTTTTGGGAGCAGACGTTTGAGATGCTGGAAACGCAGCATTTGGATATCATCGCCCATTTCGATAAAATCAAGATGCATAATCGAGATCGCTTTTTCACGGAAGATGAAAACTGGTATAAAGTCTTGGCCGACAAGGCGATACAGTTGATTAAACGACACGATGTTATCATTGAGGTGAATACCCGTGGTTTATACAAGAAGCGTTGCGACCATTTTTATCCCTCCACAGAACTGCTGATGAAAGCGCGCAAAGCCGATATTCCCGTGATTGTGAGCAGTGACGCGCACAAGGCGGAAGAGCTGACGCTGTTTGTGCCTGAGGCATTGGAAGAATTGCAACGCTGCGGCTTCGATCACACCGCACGGTTCGATGTTGAAAAAGGTAGGTTTGTGTATTAGCTGTTGGCTATTGGCTTTTAGCTATTGGCTGTTGAACTTTGAACCTTGAACTTTGAACCTTTTTTTGTACTTTTGCCGCACATAATGTACTGAAAATGGAAAACAAGGCAGGACAATTTTTGGAAAGATACCGTGAGATTGAAGAATGGGCGCTCAACAACTTGAATGTCATGGAGATGAAGGAACTGGAGCAAATGCCCCAGTACAAGGCTCTTCGCAGCAATCTTGCTTTCTGCAGAATGTTACGCAACCTGCTGTCGCACTACGATTGGTCGAAGGCGGGCAACGACATGGTTATTGTCACCGACCAAGCGGTGCGACAAGTCAACAACCTCTACTATTCGCTCAATCCGGTAACGTTGATGCGCGTGGCCATTCGTGCGGGACAGATTTTCGCCCCCTCACCAGAAGATTCCGTCCTTGCCGCCGTCAAGGTGATGCAGCGCAACGACTACTCCTACATCCCGATTGTGGAAAACCATCGGATTGTCGGGGTGTTCAGCACCAAAACTCTCATGAGGATTGTGGCGGAAAACGGGTCCGCTCTTCTTTCGGAAACCTTGAAATTCAGAGATATAGCAGATTTCATCCGCTTAGCGGACGAATCGGTAGCCCACTACGGTTTCATTGATCCAAACACAACAGTGGAAGATGTCAGTCTCAAATTCCAGCGTTCCAAAACGCGCAAAGTACGTCTGGATATGTTGTTCATCACGGATAACGGACGCTCTGACGGCACCCTTCAAGGCATGGTCACACCTGTCGATATTCTCCAATAAAGCGGACGTATGCGATATGTGTGGATGTATGCGATACGTCCCTACGGTATCCATTCCGCATATGAGGTGTCGGTTTCCCGCAAGCGCACGCAGGTAAGCGTCAATCTTTCAGGTAGTCTCGCTTTGATTTTATCGGCAATGAAGTTCAGAAGGTTTTCGGTGGTCGGTTGGAAATCCACGATGACTATTTTCTCGTAATTTTGTTTCAGCACTTCGACAAGCTGTGCATCGGTTTTGGCATTCAGCACCAAGGCGTGATCCAGTAAAGATATAACTTCTTCGTTGACAAGTCTTTTCAAGTCTCCAAAATCCATCACCATCCCGTTTTTGGGTGAAGATTCATCGTGTAGCGGTTGTCCGGCGAGGGTGATGTCCATCTTGTAGGAGTGGCCGTGGATGTTGCGGCACAGACCGTCGTAGTTGCGCAGTGCATGCGCCATTTCAAAGGAAAATTGTTTTGTTATCTTAATGATACTCATTGTTTTACGATTTTGTGGATTTGAACGCCGTGTTCGGAAGAGAGTTTTATTAGATAGAGTCCAATGGGAAATTTGGACAGGTCTATCTGAATGTTATCGACATTTTCAGATTGTTGGGTGAGCAGTGTTCTTCCAGCGATGTCTTGAAGCTCAATTGTTAATTTATCAGTTTGATTATCAATAGATTTGATGTTGATTTTTGAAGTAACAGGGTTTGGATATACGTTCCATCTATGTTGGTTGGAATAGTATGATATACCGGTAGTGAATGGGCTTGAGTCGTTGCCGAATATCTTCTCCGCCAGTTCAGGATGGTCAATGAACGGGTTGCGATTGTGCTGGAGTTGATAGACGGCATTGTTGCGGTCGATTTCTTTCTGACTGACAGGATCCATGGCGGCCCATTGGAGCAATAGCTCTTTCGCCCATGGTTTGAGGTCGCCGCCGGAAAAGTTGGACTGCGTTTCCACGCCGAGGTTCTTGTCCATGTAGCAAACCGCCATGTAGAAATAAATGCGGGCGAAATCGCCTTTGAAATTGTCGATGGGTTCGAACACTGATCCAGAATAACCTGAAATGTTGGAAGTGCCTACTTTTGAACCGTTGGTGCTGGTCCAAGTCGCATTGATCACCTTGCCGAACGGTAGGTTGCTTCGTTTGGAATTGACGAAGCCGTCGGTGGGAACGAGGTGGAAAAGGTCAGTGTACATGGGTGCGACACTGCCGCCGAACCAGCTTTTCGGAACGGAGTGCTCGCGGTTGTAGCAGTCGCCCTCACCGGAGTAGTTGCCGCATTGGTCACTGCCGAACGTGAAATAATAGGCGGGAGTTCCGTTTGGGCGGTCGGAGTACATGTCCCATACTTTTCCGTTGTCGGGTCTAACGTCTGTAGTGTAGAACGCCTGCCATAACTCATTGTATGACAACGATGTGTGGCTTTTTATAATGTTGTGCATAGCCGTGCGCAGTTCGTTGCCGCTTTTATTTTCGGCAGAGGCATAATAACCTGCGGGAGGTTGGGCATTTAGAGAAAAAACACCCATTATGATACACAGCACCCACAACAGAGACGTTTCATGAAACGTCTCTACAAAGGATTTACGAATATTTCTCATTTTACACATGGGTAATCTTGTAAATCATCTCTTTTAGCAGCTCCCCTTCGTCGTTGTTGGCATCCACGCCTTTGGATTTCACATCGTATTCCCTTAATATGGAGATGATTCGGGTTAATTGCGGCAGGGTGTGGTTATTGGCGATTCCGACGTTTCGAGCGATAATGCCCGGAGGTAAGTTGCCGAAAACGGTTTTCAGCGCATCGTTGCTTTTGTCGGGCAGAAGATGGTAGCGGATCATTTTGTGATAATAGGAATACAGCATGGAGATGGTGCGGATGTTCGGATTGTCCTTCAAATGCATCGTGAAATTGAGCATGATGTTATAGACTTTCGACAGATTCCGGGATCCCAAAGCGTCCTGTAATTCGAAAATGTTGTATTCCTTGCTGATGCCGATGTATTTTTCGACCACGTCCGGTGTGATTTCACTTCCCGCAGGCAAAGCGACTTGCAATTTCTGGAATTCCGTGAAGATGCGGGACAAGTCATTACCGATGTGTTCGCTCAGCATGGCGGCCGTCTGCGGGTTCAGCTTGTAGTTGAACGTCTGGCTCGCGAGATCCTGAATCCATGCGGCGAGATTCCAGTCTTTTACCCCTTCCGACACAAAAACGACCCCATGTTTGTTGTAGGTTTTGGATTGTTTCAGTTTGCCATATTTGTAGCAGACAATCAAAATGGTTTGCGGACTTGGGTTTTCCACGTAAGAATCCAGCAATTCGATTTTTTTCAGCTCTTTGGCCTCTTTTAGAATCACAACGCGATAAGGGCTGCCGAAAGGAAATTGCTTGGCGTTGGCCAGTACCATATCCACTTCCGTATCCTTTCCGTACAGCACCACTTGGTTGAAGTCGCGCTCCTCAGGTTCCAGGATACCTTCCTCGAACATCTTGCAGAGCCGGTCAATGAAAAACGGTTCCTCCCCATGCAACAGATAGACAGGCGCAAACTGCTTGTTTTTGATTTGCGCTACGAGGTCGCTGTATGTGACTGTTTTTTCTGAACTCTTTCCTTTCGCCATAATATGTCGTTTGTTATTGTCCGCCGGGCGTTTGCGATATACCGGTGTTTGCGATACGCCGGGTGTTTGCGATACGCCGGGTGTATGCGATACACCGGGTGTATGCGATACACCCCTACAATTCATCGCCATTCATCGTTTTTCATCGCCTTATCGTGTCATCGTTAAAAATAGTGTTCCGCCACCTGGAAAATCACCTTCTCGTCGGGTTCGTATAGGCCTTTAGCGTTGGTGAGGATGAAATCCGCGATATTGTGACGGCGGTAGTCTTCGGGAATCTTGCTGGGACTGTCGAGGATGATGTCGAAGGTCTCGGGGTGGATGCCCACTTCCAGATCTGTAGCATAGCTGGTGAAATGGTGCAGGAAATGGTCCACTTTATCTACTAATGCGTTGCCGAGGGCGGCAGCGGTTTCAATTTTCTTTTCGCTCATAACTGTTATTTTTCAGGCTGCAAAGGTACATAAAATACGAATATTGAAGGCATAAAAAAACGCCGCACTCTTGCGAATGCGGCGTAAAATCATTGGCTTTGGTTAAAAGATTACCCGATGGCGATGGTGCGGGCGAGTTTAGGTTCCTCTTTCTGCACTCTCGGCAGGGTGATGGTGAGGATTCCGTGCTCCACTTTAGCTTCGATGTGGTCTTTGTCCACGTCCTCGGGCAGAGTGTAGTTCTGCTCGTAGTTCGTGTAAGAGAACTCGCGGCGCAGATAGTGGTGCTTTTTCTCCTCTTCTTTGTGTTCCATCTTGTTCTCAATGGCGACGCAGAGGTTGCCTTCATCGTTGATGCTCACGCGGCAGTATTCCTTCTTGATGCCGGGGGCGGCCACTTCCATCGTGTAGGCCTTTTCGTCTTCTCTAACATTCACGGCCGGAGCTGTGGTGTTGGTGCGCGGCATGATGTCGCTGTTCAAGAAATCTTCAAACATGGTAGGAAACCAATTGTTTTTAAACATTACTGGTAGCATAATGAACTCCTTTCTTTTATTGTTAGACTTTTTAATTTTTCATTTCTGTCCGCCTCCGCTTTCGCATCGGCGACGCTACATATAATGCAAACCGCGTGCCAGCCCTTTTTTCGTGCCAAAATTCAGTAAATGTGGACAAATTGTCCATTTCTGGTGACAAGATGGCGGGTTTTGTGTCAAAATTTCCTTTGCTATTCCATCCACCGCTCGTAAATTGCCCATGCGGCATTATAAGTGGGGTGCTTGGGAGCCAGTCCGCCTGCTTTTCGTTTCATCTCTTGCGGCACCACGGGGTATTTCGTGTGACTTTCGGTCCACTTGTGCTCGAATTTGGAGAGTTCCTCGCCAAAGGCTTTCTCGTCGAACTCCTTGCCCTCTTTCACCGCTTGGATCACGGCTTCGAAGAAGAGATTCCAGCGTTTGGCATAGTAGTCGCCGACGAGTCCGCCCCACATCCGGTTAGCGTAGTCGTTGAGCACCGGACCGCCCCAGACGGTGAGCAGCGTGCGCGCCTGTCGTTCGTAGTAGTCTTTCTCCTCGTCGGTAGTGCCCCAGTCGCGTGCCGTCTCAATCCATGGCCCCAACATGAAGGCGGGGTGCGTGTTAAGCAGCGTATCGACATCCGCGAATAGCTGGTTGGCGATTTCTACCTGCCGTTCCATCTCTTGGATGTCACGGTTTTTATACGCTATCGTGAAGTCGTTGCGGATGTCCATGAAGTGGTTGCCCATCCATTGCGAGAAGAAATTGACGAGGTCGTATTTGTAGGTGTCTTTATAGACGGTGCCGCTACTGAACCTGCTGACTCCATACGAATATTTGTTGACCAATGCCGCACAAATGCTCTTTAGCGTGTCGTTGCTATAGGAGTAGTAGGGTTTAGTGTAGTAAGTGCCGTGGCCCTCCAACGATGGCCGCGCCACCAACTGCGTGCCCAGTCCGTAAAACGACCAGTCCTTATAGACGCTGTCGTTCAATAGCAGCCATTTGTCTTCATGAATTGTAGTGCCCATTCTTGTGAAATTCCAATCCTTGATCCAATTGTGTACATCGGGTTGGTTCTCCCACGCGCGGTCGAAGAGGTACTCGTAGATTTGCGGGCTCACATCGAAGGACTCCAACGTGGAGCCGATACCGGTCATGTTCGGTCCGGCCTCCTTCAATGCGGCATCCAGCTTCTTTTCCAGCTCGTTGATGTTGCCCACCAACATGGTGTTGCCGCCGAAATTGCCGAGGTAGCACCAGATGAACGGCTGTCCGTAGAAGCCCTCGGTGGTGCGCCACACCTCCGTCTTCTCGCAGAAGTAGTCGAGCAGCACGAGCTTATCCTGCGGCACGGCGGTGAGGTAGGCGCGGAGCCGCTCGGGGGTCCACGACTTGCGTTTGTAGTAGAAGACCCAGGTCATCTGGAGCCAGCGGGCGGCGGGATCGCTCTGCTGTAACGAGGTGTAGATGTTTTTGGAGACGTTGGCGAGGTAGTCGGGCTCCCAGCTGGGCGGGTCCATCTCGTTGAAGGGATCCACGCCGTAGATGTGGTCGGTGCCGAAGAGGGCGATCTCCTTCTCCATGAACGATTGTTGGATCTTGGCGAAGAACGGGTCGGAGGAGTTGAGGAAGTAGGTGGGCTCGAAACCACACCACGCGCTTAGTTGCTGGATGTCGGCCTCGGGGTGCATCTCGGCGAACCGTTTGGGCACGTGTCCGGCGAAGGCGGGCAGCACCGGCGTCATGTTGAACTCGCGCTCGCGGACGACGATCTGCTGCTGCAGTTCTTTCTGTCCCTCCAGCCACGACATCGGCAGCGGACCGCCGAAACCGTCGAGGTTGGCCATGCGGTGCCACGGCAGGTGCGCCGGTCCCGAGAAGTAGCTGCGGATTTCCTCGTCCGTCATCCCGAACTCCTTCCACACCTCGTACCAGACGGCCTCCTGCCCGGTGATGGCGAGCGGCATCGTGATGCCGTTCAGCGCCATCCAGTCGATGAACCGCTCCCACTGCGGCCATTTCCACCATGGCATCGTGTAGCCGTAAGTGCAGTAGTTCAGGAAGAAACGGTCGCGCACGAGGGCCTCCTTGCGGATTGGCTTTGCAGGAACACGGAATTGTTGCGGCAACTCCACAGGTTCGCACAGCAGCCATGAAACGTGTACGCCCGCGATGTGCTTGAGGTAGTAGTTCAGTCCCACCGCCAGCGAGTTGTCGTTGTTGCCGGTGATGAGGATGTGGTGTTCGTATGCAGCTTCAATTTGGAAGAAGTCAACGGTATCTGGTTGACACACAAAGATAAAGCAGGTGTCTTTGTCCCCGAGGATGCGGTGCGCCAAGCCGTCGATGGGGCGTTTGGGACCGTCATGGCCGGCGGTCAGTGATAGGGTCCAAAAGCAAACGGTCATGAGTATGATTTTTCGCATAAGGATTCGTTCTTAGAATGATACGGCAAAAGTATAATTTTTCTGAAAAAATGTTGTCCCAAGTTGTCCCAGTTGTCGTTAGCAAGGAAGACAACTGGGACAACCATGACATCAATAGATATTCTCGTTTTGCGCTTCTGATTCGAAAATCCTGCGAAATTCAGCCTTAGAAAATTAACTAATCGTCTTTGATTAGTTAAAAAATGCATATCTTATTGATTTCCAAGTGTCAATTTTTTTCACAATACCCTTGACAAACGCTATTTGATGTAATATATTTGCAGAATCAATTTTTAATCATCAAAACAAAAAAGTATGATTAGTATTAGCAAAATGAGATCCCACATGTATGATGTAGTGGGTGCGATACATGAAGTTCACGGTGAATTGGGCCCGGGATTGAATGAATCCTGTTACCAGGAAGGATTCGAAATGGAATTGACAGAGCAAGGAATCCCTTTTCTGCGGGAACTGTCCTTTTACCCCAAATATCACGGGCGGTCGATGTCAACGAGCTTCCGTATAGACTTTTTGTGTAAGAACGAAATAATAGTCGAGTGCAAAGCGGTGTCAGAGTTGATGTCCGTTCATCGGGCGCAATTGTTCAACTACATGCGACTGCTGAAGAAACCTTGCGGCATTCTGGTGAACTTCGCACCCAAGTTTGCTACTATTGAGCGGTATCTTTTTGATAAAGAAGAAGAGAACATCATGGGTATGGATGGCAGTGTCATCCAAAAGTGGTGACGAAATAAGTTGTCCCCAGTTGTCTCAGTTGTTGTCAGGAATAAAGACAACCAGGACAACTGGGGACAACTAAAAGGATTGTCGTGACTACCGCAGTTTCAGCAGCACCACGTTCTCGACGTGCTGCGTGTGAGGGAACATGTCCACGGGCTGCACCTTCTCCACACGGTACTTCGGGTCGAGCAGGGTGAGGTCGCGGGCCTGCGTGGCAGGATTGCAACTCACATAGACGATGCGAGGCACCTCCAGCTTCAGCAACTGTTCGATGACATTCGGGTGCATGCCGGCGCGCGGAGGATCGGAGATGATGACGTCCGGCTTTCCGTGCTGCGCGATGAACTGGTCGGTGAAGATCTTCGCCATGTCGCCCACCACGAACTCCGTGTTTGTGATGTGGTTCTGTGCGGAGTTGATTTTCGCGTCCTCCACGGCGGTATCGACGTACTCGATGCCGACTACCCGCTTTGCCTGGTGCGCCACGAAATTGGCAATCGTGCCGGTGCCGGTGAAGAGGTCATAGACGACTTCATCTTTCTGGATATCAGCAAATTCGCGCACCACCTTGTAGAGATTGTAGGCCTGCTCGCTGTTGGTCTGGTAGAACGATTTCGGTCCGACCTTGAACTGCAGGTTCTCCATTTTTTCGGTGATGTAATCCTGACCGGCATAGAGGTGGAACGGCAGGTCGAAGATGGCGTCGTTGAGCTTGGTATTGATGACGAAGGTGAGCGAGGTGATTTCGGGGAACCGCTCCATCAAGGCGGCGAGCATGTCCTTCACCTCCTGGTTGTATTTGGTGACGATGAGCACCACCATCAGGTCGCCGGTGGAGGCGGTGCGGATGATGAGGTTGCGCAACAGCCCTTTTTGCTGACGCGGGTCGTAGAAGTCGAGGTTGTGCTCGATGGCATACTGCTTGCAGAAGAGCCGGATGTCGTTGCTCGGGGCCGCCTGCAGCCAGCAGTGCTTGATATCCAGAATCTTATCGAACATGCCGGGCACGTGGAATCCGAGACAGCGGTTTTCGAAGAATTCGCCCTGCTCCTGCCGTTTCATATCGTCGTAGGTCAGCCACAGCATCGTGGAAAAGGTGTATTCCAGCTTGTTGCGGTAGTAGTAGATTTTCTCCGACCCGAGAATGGGCATCAGCGGCGGGAACTCGAACTTGCCGAGGTGCTTGAAGTTGTCCTCAACTTGTTTCTGCTTGAATTCTAACTGTTTCTCGTATGTCAGCATCTGCCATTTGCATCCGCCGCAGTGACCGAAGTGTCCGCACGGCGGCACCACCCGGTCGGGTGACGGCTGCTTGATGGCCAGCAGGTTGCACTCCGCGTAGCCGCGTTTGCGTTTATAGACTTCCACATCGACGATGTCACCGGGCACCGCGTACGGCACGAAGACAGTGAGGCCATCGACCTTGCCGACGGCTTTTCCTTCCGCCCCTGCGGAGATGATTTCCAAATTTTCTATGTTATATCGTTTGAAGCTCATATTCTTTCAATTTAGACGTAAGACTTAAGATTTTTTTTGGAGTCTTACGTTCATTTTGGTAATAAGATAAGTTGTTCTCTTTTTCCATTCCATATCGTCCATATTTTCTAACGTCTCAAGTCTTAAGTCTTAAGTCTTTGAAAAGCCCTTCTTGATCGACATACTGGAACACCTTCTCCGGCATCATATACCTTACGGACTTGCCCTCACGTATGTTGTCGCGGATGAGGGTGGAGGAGAGGGCCATCAGGGGCGCATCAACGAGGTGTACGTGCGGGTGCGTGCGGAAGTCGCTGCCGTCGTAGCCGGGACGGGGATAGACGTAGAGGTGGTAGTTTTCCAGAATATACTCATAGTTGAACCATTTCGTTAAGGTTTGCAGGTTGTCTTCGCCCATGATGAGGCAGAACTCGCGCTGCGGATACTGTTCGCGCAGCACTTGGAGGGTGTAGCTCGTGTAGGAGGGTTTCGGGAGCGAGAACTCAATGTCGCAGGCCCGGAAACGCAGGTCGTCGCCGATGGCCAAGTTCACGAGGTGCAACCGTTGCCGGTCATCCAAAAGCGAGGCCTTCTTCTTCAGCGGGTTCTGCGGTGACACCACAAACCAAAGTTCCTGCAAATCAGAATGTTCCAGCAGATATTCGGCAATAATCAAATGCCCGACGTGAATCGGGTTGAACGAGCCGAAATATAAACCTGTTTTCTTCATCGTTTCTTTCAAAAAGAGTGCAAAAATACAAATAAAATCCGCAAGTTTAAAAAAAACGTATTTTTGCCGCAATGATCAAGCAGAAATCCATAGACAGTGTGATGGCCGCCGTCCGTATTGAGGAGGTGGTTGGTGATTTTGTCTCTTTGCGCAAGCAGGGGCAGGATTTTGTGGGTATCTGTCCTTTTCATGACGACAAAAATCCTTCGTTGCATGTGAGCCCGCGCCTCGGCATTTACAAGTGCTTCGTGTGTGATGCAGCGGGAAATCCCGTCAAATTCCTGATGGAGCATGAGAAGATGACCTATCCCGAAGCCATTGAATATCTGGCCAAAAAATATGGCATCCCCTTGGAATATGAGCGTAACGAGAGCGACGAGGAACGGCAACAGCGTAGTTTGCGCGAAAGTCTGCTGATAGTCAACGAGTTTGCGCAGAAGTACTTTATGGAACAGCTGCGCAACACCGAGGAGGGAAAGCTCATGGGCATGGCCTACCTGAAGGAGCGCGGTTTCAAGGACGACACTATTGACAAGTTCGGGCTTGGTTACTGCCCAGACGGTTGGGACAATTTCACGAAAGCGGCTCTTGCGAAAGGGTACAAAGAGGAATACCTGACAGAATTGGGTCTGACGGGCAAGTCACAGAGTGGAAAGCTGTATGACATCTACCGTGGGCGTGTGATTTTCCCCATCCATAACGATGCTGGCAAGGTTATCGGCTTCGGTGGACGTATTTTGAAAAAAGACGGCAAAGATCCGAGAAAGTACGTCAACTCACGCGAAAACACGATTTACCACAAGAGTGACACGCTTTACGGCATCTATTTCGCCAAAAACGCCATCCACAAGCAGCAAAACGTCTATTTGGTGGAAGGTTATACCGATGTGATTTCCATGCACGAATCGGGGGTGGAGAACGTGGTGGCATCTTCCGGCACTTCGCTCACGCAAGGCCAGATCCGCATGATCACCAAGCGCACCCAGAACATTACGGTGCTCTACGATGGCGACATGGCGGGCATCAAGGCCTCCATGCGCGGCATCGACATGCTGTTAGAGCAGGGACTCAAAATACGTGTTTGTCTGCTTCCCGATGGCGAAGATCCTGATTCTTTCGCCAAAAAACATCGTGACAGCGAGTTACAAGACTATCTTGCTTCCGAATCCAAAGATTTTCTGCTCTTCAAGGCGGATATCTTGTCGAAAGAGGCGGGCAATGACCCCATCAAGCGTGCCTCCATGGTGAACGAGATTCTGAAATCCATCAGTTGTGTAAAGGACAACATCGAGCGGGCGTTTTACGTGAAGGAGTGCGCGAAACTGTTCGATTTGTCGGAGAACGACCTCAATATGAATCTGCGCCGTTTTGTGTGGGAAAAAACGAAGGAGCAGAGCCGGATAGCGCAACAGCAACAACAGCAGCAAGGGCAACAGCAAGGTGTTACCGTGCCCGTCACGGCAGATCAGCAGGAAACTCCCGACCTTATCGAAACCAAAAAGCACCCTGAACTCTCACAACAGACTGATTTACTGTTTGAAGCGGAGAAGGATTTGATTCTGTTGATGTTGAACTACGGTAACTATGTGATTTATGAGGTCGGGCAGAGTGAAGAATCGCATGCGAACGGACTGCGAGTCGATCAATATGTCTGCAACGAGATGGCCAAAGAGGACATCCGCTTTCACTATCCCTTATTGGAAAAGATTTTTAACCAATATGTGGATTGGGCTTCCTATATCGGCAATCAGGATCAGATTATCCGCAATTTCACGTTGTCGGACAATCCGCAGATCAGCGAGTTTGTGATTCAGAATATTCCAGTGGAGGAACCCAAATACAGCACGCGTTGGAAAGATAAATACGACATTCATACGCACACCACGCGCAACAATATCCGCGCATTACAGAATGAGGTGCAGAACATTCTGCTCACCTTGAAATTGAGAATTTTGGAAAAGGATGCGGAAACCATACATAAAATTTTGGAAAATAAGGAATTGGATGAAGAAGACATGGCTCTTGCTCTGAATCAGCTGAACAAAATCATCCAGTTAAAAAAGATCATCTCCCAGCGTCTGAACCGCGTGGTGAGCCGGTAATTATATCTCCTCGTATCTCGCGTATCTGTGCGTATTATTCCTTTGAATATTCATCACTCATCATACATCACTCATAATTCATAATTAAAAATACTATCTTTGCCGCCTCAATTTAACCACTTGATAATATGAAACTAACCGCTGAAAAACGTAAAGAAATCATCAAAACCTACGCCCTGATTATCTTGGGCTCGTTCATTATGTCCATCGGGTTTGTGGTGTTCATATCGCCGCTGAAATTGGCACCCGGCGGTGTTTATGGTATCGCCATCATCTTGCACCACGTATTCAACTTCCCCATTGGTCTGTCGGGTATTTGTCTTGACCTGCCACTGTTGCTCATCGGAACGTTGTGGCTCGGGCCGAAGTTCGGGGCGAAAACGCTCGTCGGGGTGATTTCGCTGCCGGCTTTCATCTCGCTATGGGAGAAATTCTATGGATACGCACCGTTGATTTCGCTGCCTGGACAGCCCATGGTTCCTGATCCATCGGCCACCTTTATTCTTGCGTTGTGCGGCGGTGTCATCATAGGAATTGGACTGGGTCTTATTTTTAAGACCCGCGCCACTTCAGGCGGCACCGACATCATCGCCATGATTTTGGGCAAGTACATCAAGCACATTCCGTTAGGCACACTTCTTATCTGTGTGGATTCCACCATTGTACTCCTCGCCCTTGTCGCGTTCAAAGACTGGACTATTCCGCTTTATTCGTGGCTGGTGATTTATGTGACGGGCGTTGTGATGGACAAGGTCATTATGGGGTTCCGCGCCAACAAGGCGGTACTCATCATTTCCGACAAGTACGAGGAAATACGGCAACGCATCTTTGATGAATTAGACCGCGGTGGTACCTATCTCAACGGTGAAGGCATGTACAACCACGATGAGAAAAAGATTATCTTCACTTCCATCTCGCGCAAGCAACTGCCTGTACTCATCCATTTTGTCCATGAAATTGACGCTAACGCCTTCGTCACCATTTTGGATGCTTCCGAAACCTTAGGGGATGGGTTCAACTCGTTGCGCGAAAAAGCGTTGAACTAACTATTGGCTGTTGGCATATTGGCTGAAAGCCAATTAAAGCCAAAAGCCAAAAGCCAATAGCTAAAAGCTAAAAGCTAAAAGCTATTTCCCAGAATCAACCTTATACTTCTTAAAGATCTTCTTGTTGTTCATAATCTCCACAGCCTGCTGGAAAGTGTCATCGCTTTCGAGGAAGACACGGTAAGCGTCGCCGTAGCCATACAACCCGCGGGCGATTTCAAAGCGCAGATATTCTTTGATGAACTCGGCGGCGTGTTCCTCGTTGCGCAGATGCTGCATCTCCGCGTATGTCTTGTGGATATAGTTGGAAAACATCGTGTCAAAGGTCTGTTGGTCAAAGTCTTCCGCACTTTTGTAGAGGGAATCCAGTTTCTCTTTGTTTTCTTTGATGAAGGCGTTGGCATAGTCGCTGAAAACAAAAGAAGCCTTGTCGCTCACGCCCTCTTCTTTGGCAAAAGCCATAAATTCCTTGTAGAAATCATCGGAAATTTTGTAATTCTTTTGGAAATCCTCAAATTTCGGATACTGTTTCAATAACGCGTCGCGGTTGCTTTCCAGATAATCAACGGAGAAACTGCCGAACACGCCTTTTCTGGCGATTTCATTGTAAAGGGTGGAATATTTGGTGGTATCCAGCGGGATGAAGATGTCGGGCATGATGCCGCCACCGCCATAAACCACACGACCCTTGGGCGTTTTATATTTCAGGGAATCAGGGAATTTGATGTTCTCTGCGGTATAATACTCGCCATTGTTGGCGCGCGTCTGCAAATCTTTGAAGTATGCGTCCAAACCGTCGTCGTAGGGCTTCTGGATGCAACGGCCCGTCGGGGTGTAGTAGTGGGAAATGGTGAGACGCACCTCGGATTGGTCGATAAGTCGCAACGGTTTCTGTACCAATCCTTTACCGAAAGTCCTGCGTCCGACAATCAATCCACGGTCCCAATCTTGGATGCACCCGGAGGTGATTTCGGAAGCGGAAGCTGAGTTTTCGTCAACAAGTACTATCAGTTTGCCTTCTTCAAAAAGGCCTTCTTCAGAGGAAAAATATTTTTCGCCCGTTTTGCGGAAATTGTCGGTATAGACAATCATGCGTTTGCCGGAGATGAACTGGTCGCAGATCTCGAAAGCCACGTTGAGGTAGCCGCCGCCGTTGCCGCGCAGGTCGAGAATCAAGTTCTTCATGCCCTGTTCTTTCAGACTGCGGATGGCCTTTTTGAGTTCCGTGGTGGAGGTGGCGGCAAACCGTTCGAGTTTGATGTAACCCGTGGCGGAGTCGGCCATGAAGCTGACATTGATGCTGTACATCGGGATGGCGCCTCGGGTGATGGTGAAGTCGATGGGCTCTTTTTTACGGCCGCGCACCACCGTGACTTTCACTTTGGAGCCCTTTTTGCCGCGCAGATGCTTCCGCACCCAGTCGTTGCTGATGTCCTTGCCGACGGCCACCGTGTCATCAACCTTGATAATCTTGTCGCCCGCCATAATGCCGACTTTCTCCGATGGTCCGTCAATGATGACCTCCATCACGTTGATGGTGTCTTTGATGAGTTGGAAGGTCACGCCAATGCCGTCGAAGGAACCCTGCAGCGGTTCGGTCATGGCAGCCACGTCCTTGGACGGAATATAGGCCGTATGTGGGTCTAACTCCTTGAGCATCTCGTTGATGGACTTATCCACCAACGGGTCGAAATCCACCGAATCCACATACATGGAGTTGATGGCGTTGAGCAGCTGGTCCATTTTGGTTTTGTTCTGCTGATAGTGCTTGTTCGGGGACTGCGCGAAAAGGGTAGTTCCAATGGCTAACATGCTGAAAACAGCGACGATGACTTTATTTTTCATTGGGTTATTATTGATTATAATCTATTCTGAAAAAGACGGCAAAGATACGCTTTTTTTGGATGTTGTGAAAGATACAAATTTGCTATCTTTGCAGCGTGATTTAGAGTATAAAACAAAAAGAATGTTTAATGTTGAAGTTAAATCAGAATAATATGAAGAAATTGTTATTGACAATCGGAGTTGTAGTGTTTTGCCTTTTTGGATTCGCCCAAAACGAAGAGCTTGTCGGCGCAAACTGCACCTCTATTATGGTGGGCAAGAAGGCTTCCGCCGACGGCTCCGTCATCACTTCGCACACCTGCGACAGCAAATACCGCACGTGGGTGACCATCGAGCCGGCCGCCGACCACAAACCCGGAACGATGCACAAAGTCTATAAGGGAACGATGCACACGGAAACGGCCAAGAGTATGGAGAACCTCGTGCTTGCCGGCGAGATTCCCGAAGCCGCACACACATACGCCTACATGAACACCGCCTACCCCTGCATGAACGAGCATCAGTTGGCTATGGGCGAGAGCACCTTTTCCGGTCCCGACACCTTGGTGAACGAGAATGCCATGTTCATGATTGAGGAGCTGCAACGGGTTGCCCTGCAGCGTTGTACAACGGCTCGCGAAGCAATCTTGCTCATTGGTGATTTGGTGAAACAGTACGGCTATGCCGATGGTGGCGAGTGCATCACCATTGCGGATAAGAACGAAGTTTGGCAGATGGAAATCCTCGGCGAGGGTCCCGACGTGATCGGCGGAATGTGGGTGGCACAGCGTGTGCCCGATGACGAGGTGGCCGTGAGCTGCAATGTGCCCCGTATCGGCAAACTGAACCGCAAGGATAAAAACAACTTCCTTTGTTCCGATAATATCGAAAAGGTGGCAAAAAAATACGGATTGTGGGATGGCAAAGGCGATTTCCTCTGGTGGAAGGCCTTCAACGCCTCCTACGCAGAGGGCAAAAACCACAAGGAACGCGAATGGTACATCTTCAACGAACTCGCTCCTTCCTTGAAACTCGATCTCAACGCCGAATCGCTTCCTTTTTCTGTAAAGCCAGAGAAAAAAGTCGATGTGCGTGATGTGATGGCTTTATTCAGAGCTACATACGAAGGTACGGTGCTTGACCAAATCGGTAATCTCAAGATGGAGGTGAACCGCAAGGACAAGGATGGCAACCCCTACAAGGACACCATTATCTGCCCGAACGCCAACCCGTGGATGGACGGCAACGAGCGCGCGATGTACAACTTCCTGAACCCAGGCACCGTGACTTTCTACCGTGGTGTGGCGATGTCGTGGTGCTCCTACTCGTTCATCATGCAGTGCCGCGACTGGCTTCCCGACGAGGTAGGCGGTCTCTGTTGGTTCTCGGTGGAGAATCCCGGCCAAAGTCCGCGCATCCCGATTTACGCCGGTGCCACGAAGATGCCTGCTGGCTTCGAAGTGTGCGGCCATTTCCGCTACAACGAGAACGCAGTGCTGTGGCATTACCGCAAAGCCAATAAGCTCGCGCAAGTGCGTTGGGGCCGCACTAAGAAGATGATGATGGAAAACATCATGCGCTACGAAGACAAAGCCTTCGAAGAGCTGCCCGCCTTAGAGAAGAAAGCTGTTAACTTGCTGAATGAAGGCAAGAAGGAAGAAGCCCAGAAGTTGCTCAACCAGTACAGTGCGGATTTTGCCGGTGCCACCCGCCAGACCTGGCAGGAGATGGAACACAAGATTTGGGAGATGTTCTGGACAGGGTTCTAGTAATGGTTATGGGTTATAGGTTATGGGTTATTGAAGACTTGCTATAGGAAAAATTAAAACAATATAAAATCATTTCAATATGGAAAATAAAAACAAACTTCCGATTATTATTGCAGCGTTGGTGGTGGTGGCCATTTTAGTCATCATTGTGCTGGTATGCAGCAGTAAATCTCATAAAATCAAGAATTTGGAGAAATTCACAGCCAAAGTGGAGCAGGAATACCAAAACTATTCCCAATCAGAACTGGACAAAGCGCAGGCCTCTTTCGAGAAATATGTGGCGAAAGTGGAGAAAAAAGAGCTTACTGGCGAGGAAACCTCCCACGTGAACGAGCTGAAAAGCGAATGCAAAGGTTACTTTGCCCAAGCCAAAGCCCGGTTGATTCTCCAGGATTTCCAAAATGCCGTGGAGGAAGCCGGCGATGAGGTCAAAGGCGTTATCGAATCGATGAAGTAAAATCGAAATTCGATTCAGGAACGCTGTCAATCAGCGATTTAGTGTCGTTGTAGAATAGATTCAATGCCACGGAATCCGCACCGTGGATGTCATACCATGCGCAATTTTCAACGGCGTGCTTGGCCGGGAGGATGTGGTACTGATACTTCCCTTGGCATGTTCCTTTATAAACCCAGTACGGCAGGTATTCGTAATCCGTGATTTGAATTACCCCGTTGGTATCACGAACTAGCTGGCATTTCACGATAATGCCGCCATCGGTGTAGCGTTTGCGCTGATTGGAAACGAAATTGCCTAACGAGTAAGCGGTAACGCGTTGAGCTACACCATATTCGTTTTTGTTATCCAATGTGATGGGCTGCACCACATGGGGATGTCCGCCGATCACCATGTCGGCACCGCATTCGTACATGTAATTGGCGTAAATCTCTTGCTTTTTGTTCTGTTTCCGCTCGTATTCGATACCCCAATGCGGCATCACCACGATGTAGTCGGCCTTCAGTTCGTGGGCACGGGCAATGTCACGGGCGATTTCGGTTGAATCTAACATATTGACAATAAAAGGATTGGGAGCCGGAATGCCGTTCGTGCCATACGTGTAGTTCAGCACAGCGATGCGGAAGCCATTCTTTTCCACGATGAGGGGATTGCGCTGTTGAAAGTCTGTGCTGTCGAGCCAGGTGCCTGTGTGTGGGATGCCGAGACTGTCCATGACCTGGACGGTGCGGCGGATGCCCTTCGCCCCCTTGTCGCAGGTGTGGTTGTTGGCGGTGAGGAAGACATCGACGCCGGCATCGAAGAGTTGCGACATCATCGCGTCGGGACAGGAGAACTGCGGGTAACCGGTGTAGGGCGAACCTGCGAGTGGCACCTCCATGTTGGCGATGCAAATGTCTGCTGAGGCGATGTACGGTGCGAGGAAGCGGTAGCAAGGCGCATAGTCGTAGGTGCCGTCCGGCAGTCGTGCGGCGTCCACCTGAGGACTGTGCGACATCACATCGCCGATGAACATCAGTGTGAGGGTGTCGGGAGTGGGCTCCTCATACGCAACTTCCATCGGACGATTGCACGAAAAGAGCCGCAACATCCACGCTCCGTCATTCGGTGCAAGCAAACCGTATATCAACAAGAACAATAATATTTTCATAAATCTGATTATTAACACTTTGAAATTATCAATTGAAACGGCAAAAGTAAAAAAAATCTGTGTAAAAGACAGCAGTGTCCAAATTACCCCAAAAGTCCAAAGTCTTAAGTCTCAAGTCTAAAAATGTAACTTTTTATGCAAAAAATCGTATTATCACAATAATTTTTATATTTTTGCAAGTTTATAAAAAGAAGATATAAAATGGGATTGTTTTCATTATTTACTAGAGAGATAGCTATAGATTTGGGTACTGCCAACACCGTTATTTTGCACGAAAACAAGGTGGTGGTGGATGAACCTTCCATCATTGCCATAGATTCGCGAACGAAGTCTGTGGTGGCTGTGGGAAAAAAGGCGTTGATGATGGATGGTAAAACCTCAGGCGAGATATACACGGTTCGTCCGTTGCGTAATGGCGTGATTGCTGACTTCCAGCCGACAGAGTTGATGTTGCGTGAATTCATCAAGATGACCAACACCAAGCATTCGTTCATTACCCCGGCCATGAAGATGATTATCTGCATTCCGTCAGGTATCACAGAGGTGGAGGAACGTGCCGTGCGCGAGTCTGCAGAACAGGCGGGTGCCAAAGAGGTGCGTCTGATTTATGAACCTATGGCGGCGGCCATAGGCAGCGGTATTGATGTCTTGGATGCCAATGGTAACATGATTATCGATATAGGTGGCGGCACCAGCGAGGTGGCTGTCATCGCCTTGGGCTCCATTGCGTCGAAGAAGTCCGTGCAGGTTGCAGGTGACCGCCTCAACACTGACATCAAGGAGTTCATGCGTCGCGAGCATAACCTTGACATCGGTATTCCTACGGCTGAACAAATCAAAATCAACGTGGGTGCAGCTATCACGCATCTTGATAATCCGCCGGCCGACTATCAGGTTTTCGGACGTGACTTGGTGCACGGTATCCCGCGCAGTATCATGATCAATTATCAGGAAATCGCCGCTGCCCTGAACAACTCCATCAACTCCATTGAAGATGCGGTCATGCAGGCGTTGAATGTGACTCCTCCTGAATTGTCCGCTGATATTTTCAAAACCGGTATCTATCTTGCCGGCGGCGGATCGCTTCTCCGTGGTCTTGACAAGCGTCTCAACAAAATCACCCAGCTGCCTGTGCATGTGGTGGAGGATCCGTTGCGCGCCGTTGCCCGCGGTACGGCTATCGCCCTCAAGAACCTGGATAAATTCGAGTCATTGACCAAGTACTAATTCCGAATTTGGAATACATCAAATAATTTTTCATAAGGAATATTTTCAACAATATTCCTTATTTTTATTCTATAAAACGGATGAATTGTAATTTTTTGAAACATACCCTTTTCTTATTGGTGATGACGCTATGGGATGTTGGCCTTTCAGCCCAGTCGGATCAAACGCGGTTTTTTTCTTTTTGTCCCTCTTCCCCGATTGTGAAAGACCATCAAGGCAACACTTATCGCACCGTGCAGATCGGATCACAATGTTGGATGGCGGAGAACATGCGTTGCGAGACTTCACCGACAGGAAATCGTTGGCGTGTAAATCCGGTGTTTTCCGCCACCCAGCCGGAATATGCCGCATATTATGCAATTCCAGACAACAGCCGTTATGGACTCCTTTACAATTGGACTGCGGCTTTGGACCTTCCCGGTCATCACAATAGTAGCAAATCATTTCCGAAACCAGTCAGGGGAATTTGCCCAGAAGGTTGGCATCTGCCGGATAACAGTGACTGGGAAACGCTTTTCCAGACTGTGGGCGGCCATTCTGTCGCAGGCGAGATGATGAAGGCATTCACCCAACTTTGGGAGCCCTACGAGGCTAATCCAAAGGCAACAGTTGGCTTTGACGCTATTCCAGCTGGAGATTACACCGAAAACGGTTATCATCATGCCGGTATGCAAACCGCCTTTTGGAGTGCCGACAATTTCAGCCGAATAGAGGCTTGGTGCTGCACCATATACGATTTCAAGACCGAAGGATACAACTATTTGGATTATAAGTGTTACGGGCACTCGGTGCGGTGCTTGAAGGACGATGAGACGATGAGACGATGAAACGATGAAAAAAAAAGAGGAACATTGTTCCTCTTTTTTTTGCGCAGACCGGACAAGACTAAGGTTGTTCTTTGCACCTGAATGTTGCAGCTGTTTGTATTCATTTAATTACATTGCAAATGAATGAACACCAGCAAAATACGCACAATTAGTAAAATGAACACACGGTGTAAGGGTTAGCAGGATGACGCCTTCTTATCGTGGCGGTGCATTTTTTTGGGGTTGAAAAATGCACGAGGTGAAGATTCTGGAAAATTTGTTCAATTATCCTTCACGGAAAGGAATAGCAAAAAAATTTGGAATCCAATATTCCATCATTTCCGCAGATAGTCTTGTATCTCAAATGTAACAATAAAAGACCCTATTACACAAACGACAACGAATTTCCACATTTCTTTTTTGATTTCTTCCCACGTTAAAGGCGCGTGTCCGAGAAACTCAAAGTTGTGCAATAACAAGATAAAAAGAAAGAAACAAACAAAGAAAATGATTTCACTTTTTGTCACACTCTTCTTTTTCATTTTTTCTCTTTGAGTTTTCTGTGATACAATGAATCATTCCAGCAGCTTCCGCCCCTCCTCCGTGAGCACATACCGTTGTGTGGGACTGTTTGGAGAATCGGGTTGCGTCATCTTAATCACGCCCATCTCCAAAAGCGTATCCAGATAATGTTTTTTGAACTTGCTTGCATTGGTCATCCCCATTAATTTCCGAATCTCTGCAGCAGGTGAGGCCTGTTTCATACTTGTAAGCAAATATTCTACTTGGTCCCTACTTAATCTCAACTTAGTCCCTACTTGGTCCCTACTTAGGACATTACTTAGTCCCTCTACTTGGTTACCACTTGATGACTGCTTGGTTACCGCAGGGTCATACTCCATTGAATAAATGGTAGTTATAAAGTGGCTGTAAGAGGACTTGAACTTCGGTTTCCGGTCTTCCTTATAGGACTCTAAACTCCGAGTCTCATTGCAGATACGCTTCAGTCCGCTGCCCCGCTTCTCCATATAGTCTAACTGAGCCATCACGTCGGCCAATATCGGGTTCCGCCTGTCAGATGATATCTCTTCAATGTCAAGGTCTTGCACCTTTTGTCCGTTGTACATTCCGCCAAGAGAGGTAATTACCAACCTGTCGTCGTAGATGTCCAAATGCACCTCGCCGCCCATCACCGTGTAATCGCGATGGATGAAATGGTTCACTAACGCTTCCAGCACGGCTCTCTCCGCATACTCCGGCTTATTCTTTCTGCCATCAGGTAACTTTTCCCACCCTTTGCGCGTGCTCGACTTCACGAAGTTCATCGCTTCAAGCAGCAATAGCAGGATATTCCCCTTATACTCGGCATCGTTCAGAGCATCGTCTTTCTCAAGTCCCGCCTACCGAGTACAATACAACCTCGACTGGCTAAGCTCACAATAGTCCGTAAACAACATTCCTGCATTCGTGAGGTATCCATCTTTTGTCACAAGCCCGAACGATTGCAGATACTTTTTGTCCCATTCTTGTTGCGTGCGTTCCCTGAAAGTACTTGCCAGCAACGCAAACGAATAATCTTCCGTCTTACAATCCGTACGTAGGGAATCGAACGTCCTGTTAGAGCCTTTCAGCACTAGACGAACCATCTCCTCCGCCGTGGCGGGCAAACTCTCTTCGCCATTACGAACGTATGCGACTCGCTGACCGTCACCGACATAATAGTATGGGGTGTAGTTGCCTTCGTGTACTTTCACCTGCAGAATCATCTTGTCCTCCATCTTTAACGGAATCATCTCCACATCGGGCAGCGGGTCCATACGGTCACGGATGTGTATGCTAATAGCTTCACACACGTGCTGTACATCGTCCAGACCTCTGACAAGGCCGTCGTTATCAACGCCGAAGAAAAGCGAACCGCCACGAGTATTGGCAAAAGCGCTTACACTCTTCAACCAACTTTTGGGTTTCCGCTCTTCCAGCCCAACCTTATAGTCATACGCCGTACACTCCGCTATCAGAATTTTCAAATCCGCTGTGGTCTTGATATCTTCCATACTTCAATCGTCAAATCAAATCAGGTTGCAAAACTATGAAATTTCCCGCTTAAGAAATGAATTTCGGTGCGTTATTTTGGGGATAAAAAAGTAGAGACGCTATGCATAGCGTCTCTACAATGTTGGCGGACCGGACGAGACTCGAACTCGCGACCCCATGCGTGACAGGCATGTATTCTAACCAAACTGAACTACCGATCCGTTTGTCGTTTTGACGGTGCAAAAATACACTTTTTTTCAATAATTCGTCCGCTTCAAAAATATTTTTTTATCTATTGTTATATTATTGATTTTCAGAAATATAAATCAACTTTTTTGCTATTTGACCATATCATATCGTATTCATTCTTTGCTAAAAATGGTGGGATTTTTCAAAATGTTCACCATTTTTGGCTGTTTATGCCTTCTGGTAGTTAAAGCTAAAGGCCAATGGCTAATAGCCAACAGCCGACGTTAAAACCGCCACGTCATTCCAAAATAGTAAAGGAACGGCAGTTGGTAAACGATGTCGTTTGTCGTTCGGTTGACATAAAACACGTTTTTATAGTTGTAAATATTCGTCATAGAGAGGTAGAGTTCAAGTGTATGGCGGGGGCCGAGGAAGAATTTCTTCTTGGCACCGAGGTCTAGTCGATGATAACTAGGCAGGCGCGCCTGGTTGAGGTCAGCCAACAAGAAGTACACATCTTCATTGGAATTCACATAGTCATCGTTGATGTGGGTCGGGTCATAATGAGGATAGTAGGCTTGGGTCTGGGTGAACGGGAATCCCGTACCGAAATTCCATCGGCAGTTGATTTCCCAGGAACGACGTTTTCCAAAGGAATATGAGGCCACCAAGTTGATGTTGTGACGGCGGTCGAAGTGCGGGAAATAGGTGATTTTGCCATCGTCGCGTTTAACCCAACCCAACGAATAGACAAACCACAGATATACGCCTTTTTGTTCGTATTTCACCGAGATGTCTCCACCATAGGCATTTCCTTTCTCCCAGATAAACTCATTGTCAGACTCGAGCATCTTATAACGGTTCGCGGAAATCAACTGGGAGAAATTTTTGTAATAACCCTCTATGTTGATGCTTAATGGATTGATGGGATCATATTCAAGTCCCAGGATGACATGTTGTGATTTCTGCAAGCGCCCTTTCATCTCCTTGTCATCGTTGATCAGGGTGTTCGGCAGCAGATCGCTTTCCAGCGGGGAGGAGAGGAATCCGTTGAACAAGCTCACCACGTCGCGGTCAGAGGTGATGGAAACAAGATTTTGCGAGTACATGCCGGCGGCCAATTTCAAGCGCAAGTTCTTAAGAATGTTGTATTTGAAAGCCAAACGGGGCTCGGGAGACACTTCACCGAGAGAATAGTAATACTGTAAGCGGAATCCAGGTTCAATCAACAGTTTATTGCGGAAATTGTATTTGTATTTCACAAACAAGGACATATCGGTGGTGTGGTCTTCAATAGTGCGTTGCGCATGATAAATGGTGTAGTACTCATAGTTTGTGTTGTATCCCACCACATCAATACCGACTTTCAACAAGCTGTTGCCCAGATAATAGTTGAATCCTAAATTGAAGGTGAAGCCGTCCATGGAGCTTTTCCGAGGGTCAAAGTTGGCGTCCTGAAGCTCGGAACTGTATTTGGAGTAAGCCAAAGAACCTTCAATAGTGGTGGGGGCGTCGCCGGGAACAATCAGGAAATTGGAACCGATGCCCCAGTTGTCCCAACCATAGTTGGCCACCTTGCTGTATCGGACACGGTCATCGTAATTGAATCCGAAAATGTTCCATCTAGTGCCGTTTCTGGTAGCCAGTGTGAGCTTTCCGTAGAAATCGAGGAAGCTATAAGGAAGACCGTCTTCATTTTTCACGTAGGGATAAAATGCCTTGGAGGATTTGTCCAGGAAAGACCCTTTGCCGGAGAGGATGAAGCTGATGGAGGTCTTGCGGTCTTCTTTGAGCTTGAGCAGCGGGCCTTCAAACAGCAGTTGTCCGCCGATGTTGTTGATATCCACCTTGCCGGAAAGTCTTTTCTTGTTGCCGTCTCGGGTTTTGATATCCATCACGGAGGAAATCCTGCCCCCGAACTCCGCGCCGAAACCGCCGGTATAGACATCGGCGCTGCTCATGATGTCCATGTCGAAAACGGAGAAAATGCCGATGGAGTGAAAGGGGTTGAAGAGAATGACTCCGTCCATGAGGAGCATATTCTGCACGGGTGTACCTCCGCGCACATAGAGCTGTCCGCCTTGGTCACCGGTGGAGATGATACCGGGAAGCACCTGCAGATACTGGGCAAAGTCGGGTTGGCCGCCGATGGCCGGCATCTTGCTCATATCCTTCGGGGTGACACTGATGACAGAGGTACGGGTCTCCTGCTCTTTCCGGGTGTTTTCCCCGACAATCTGCACAGCGTCAAGGGTTTGCGAATTGGGCGAGATGCTGTATCGTTTGGTAAGGGTAGTGTTGCCGGAAACCTCCACGGTGTCGAACAAGTCAATGTAGCCTAATAGGGAAACCTTTACGGTGTAAGTGCCGGCAGGAATCTTGTTGATGAGAAAAGCGCCGGTAACGTCAGACAAGGCGCCAAAGGAGGTGCCCATCAGCTGGATGGTGCAATAAGGAAGCGATTCGCCCGTGGACTCATCGTAAGTGAAACCTTTGATGACGGCGTTTTGTGCCATGGCAAAAACACTAATCAGAAAAAAGCACAATAAAATAGTATATTTTCTCAGAATCATATCAAATTTTTAAGGGCGCAAAGGTACATTTTTTTTCAAATATTATGGTTTGTCAAAAAAATGTATCTTTGCCACATCATCTAAAAATCAGATGTTATGAAAAAATCTTACACAATAATTGCCATTTTCCTATGGCTTATCGCACATACGACAAGTGCGCAAAACATGTATCGAAACTATCAGTCCTCACCCAATGCCGTTCCACGGCCAACTAGTGCCGTTTCGGTGACGCATAGTGACGGACGAGTCTACTTATTTCAAGCAAATGATATTAATCAAAATTTATCAGTTACTACCATTGACCCCCTGACAATGTTTCCAACAGGTAGTAATGCTTCTTTCACTTTAAACGTTCATTTCAAACCCAATGGCGTATTTGAGGACTTCAACGGTGATTTTGTGTTGTTTGGTTATGAAGACAATAACAACTATTGGAAGCCTGCGTTCGTTAGGGTTACACATAATTTTCTTTCATGTGATGTCTGGTTTTCTAATTTTCTTTCCGGTCAGTTTACTGCTGGTTGTTACGGTTATGATATCTTTGGAGATAAGTTGTATATGATGGTTACCAACACCGGCAAATTGTATGTAGTCAACTATACAAACTTGTCTCTACCAACACCACCTCCTCCATATACTTACTCTTATTCTGAGATCCCTAATCAAAATAGTTTTGACCTCTATACCGATATTTCCTGGGATGACACAAACCATCACTTCATTGCAACTGGCTCCACATGGAACGGCTCTAATAGCTGGTTGCACCCGTTTGTGGATGTTTTCGACTATGATTTGGTTAATAACAGCATTTATTCCCAAGAATCATATATTGTTAACAACAATTCCTATACAGATGTTTCTGAAGGCCGTTCTTTGCACGTACAGCTTAGCAGTGATGAACTTTTGCTCTATCAAGATTTACGGTTTGACAAAACTATAATTTACAATAATATCACTTATTTCTGCAATTACGATGTTATTTGGATGTCAAGAATCAAAAATTATTTGAATAGCTCAGTATATATTGACGAAAGTATGTTTTATGTTTTGCCTAACTCCAAGATTTCTGCAAAAGATATGTTATACGACTATTATAATAATCGACTGAATTTTTTAGGTGTTTTCAACCAATGCACTGCTGGATTGACCCAAATTTTAGCCCAAGTGAATCCTTACAATTTGGGGTTCGGAATCAATGTTAGTCAACTTGGAATGTCCATATCTTACGGTACATGTCAGAATCCTCAACCACCTTTCATTGACATTTACCACAACGACTTTGACATGTCCAATTTGACCTTAAATGACTACAATCCATGCTTTCCTGTTTTAATAGCTGGCATAGGGTTAAATAACAATATATTGACAGAAACTTACGATATATCCCTCTCTTCTTGCGATAAACCGATGGATATAGAGAACATAAAGCCTAACGCAAAAGTAAGCTCCTATATTTTAAATTATTCTACTATTAATGACTTTGTAACACGTTTCTCATGCACCCCACAATCTGACTATGTCCTCATGAATATTTTGTGTGATGAGAATATCGCCTGTTCGCATCAATTTGGCGGAAAATCCTTGCAACAGGCAACAACAAATATCCCTTCATTAGCAAACATTTTTGTAAAAGATGATAAGCAATTTGTTTGTGAAGGTTTCGAAGGAGATATTCAATACTGTTTCTACGACATTACAGGAAGATTATTACAAAGCGGGAATACACAAAACGGACTATCCAATCAGATATTATTGCCTAATGGACTTTATTTGCTTAAAGCGTTTGATGTTGCCAGTCACCAAGTGGTAAAAAAAATAGTACTCTCTTAGTCATAATATGAAATTATTTCACAAAACATTCATTATTATACTCTTTTGTATTTTGTCGAGTAGTCTTTCTGCCCAAAGCATCTCCGGGCGGGACTTCTGGGTGATATTGCCCCAATACTTTTTTTCTCAATCAACCTCCTCTTCATATTCAGTTTTTGATACCGTTTTGTTTTACGTGCTAAGTGATACTGCAACTGATGGAACTGTTGACAATGAACACTTTAACTTCCATGTGGATTTTCAAGTCTCTCCAGGAAATTTGACGCTCTTGAAAATTCCGGCGGACATGGTGTTGTTTGACAGTCTTGTTCATTACCAACAAAGATCATTTAGAGGTGTCAGAATTCGCTCAACGCATAACATATTTTTATACATTCAGAATTTTAGTGACATTCCTGATACCTTTATGATTTCAAATCTTTGGTATGGAGAATGCGAATATTATATCCGTTCCCCTCTTTTGCTAACCAATTACAGCTCCAGTAAAAACCCCGTGATACCTCTCACATCATCAATGAGATATCGTTTTCCTGATTATGACGAGGATTGGTGGTTTGAGCGCTGTGGAGAACACGTTTTAGGAAACAATCTTTATAATAATTTTGGATCTGGTCAGTATCTTACTGCCTTAGAAGACAGTACAATTCTTTATATTAATGGTTTTTCTGAAATTCCTTGGCAAGAACCTTTTGGGGATTCAATATTGCTAAACAAGGAAGAAAGTGTGTATATTGTTGCTTCTGGCTCTTCACCAGAGGTTAGAAAGTTACGATATTCCACCAACTGCAAACCTGTGATCGGTACGATTGGTGCTAACGGTGTTTCCATAGTCGGAACAATATTAACCCCTTATATGTCTGTTTCAGCTTCTCATGCTTTTCAAGGGAAAGATTTTCTGTGTAAAAAACTAGAAAACAATAGGTTTGACAAAGGTATTTATTATCTGAAATTTTTCGAATGCGATAATCCACCATTTACTGTCTGGAATGACAATGTGAACAGATTCATGTATAACGTGCTGGTTACTAGCACTGATACAAATTACTCCCTAAATCAGCTTGTCGATCCAACAATCTACTTTACGCACCGTTTGCAATTTATACGAAAGAACAGTCTCCTTACGGGTAATCACCGAGGAGTTTGGGGAAGCCTTAGTACGTATGAAAGCGTTCCTTATACGTTTTTACGCTCTTCTTTTCCCATATATTTTCATAATTATAATGGACCCAATTATTTCTATTATAAAGAAAGTGCCCCTGGTTACCCACATTACGGCGTTTTAATTGACACTTTTGGATGCGCGAAATGGGTACGGAAGGATCCTTACATTTCCGTGCAGCCTACTGACCGTATGGTAAAGGACTGGGTCTATCCCACCACGAGAAACAATGTCAAGCGCAAGATTCATTACGAGGATGTGGAGTCACTGGAGATTGATACCCTCTATGCTGATGTGCAGATTTACGTGCATGAGAACGGGCTGAACACAACCTATTTCAACGGACAACTGCTGCCAGCGGAGGTCTTCGACTCTTTCCCCATGACCAACGGGGACTATTATGTCACTCAGATGGCCTTCTACAATGAGGATATACCAGAGATTATCCGCATCACCAATGTGAACGGGTTTTCGGCCTACGTGGATGAGTTCGGCTACAACGTGCTGCCCGCGCCGGGCGGTCACCCAGAGATAAATGACATTACCAAAGTCTATTACGACCATCATGGGGCTTCCGGTTGTTTCTACACGGATTATCCCGACAACGGCATCGGTCTCAGTCCGCACAACTATGACACCGTCCACCGTTGCCTCGGCGACACGCTCGCCCTCCATGTAGAGCACAACCCCGACTCGGTGCCTGTTGAGTGGATTGTGGACGGGACCTCCCACCTCGGGGATGCCTGTTCCTTCCCGCTCGCCGCATTGGATACGCTTACCGTGCAGTGCGTGCTGCACTACGAGTGTCCCGACACGACGACGACGTTCGTGGTGGTGGTGCCGCCGCCGCTCATCACCGTCGCGCACGACACCACCGTGTGCGCCGGCGCGACCCTCTCCGTGGAGCAGCCCGATGTCCTTTCCTACCTTTGGAGCAACGGCGCGACCACGCCCTCCATCACGGTGGATTCCGCGGGGACGTTCCAGGTGAGCGTCACCAACATCGGGTGCCGCGCCGAGAGCGACAGCTTCCACGTGAGCCTCTACGGGCAGTCGGCGGTGGATTTCGGCAGCGACAGCGTCCTGTGCGAGCTGGCCACGCTGCTGCTGGACGCCGCGCAGCCGCACCCGGCGCAGTACTACTGGCAGGACGCGAGCACGAACACCACCTACACGGTCTGGCAGGACGGCGACTACTGGGTGGTCATCACGGACCACTGTCTCGGGGCGAGCGACACGATAAACATCGGCTACCTCAACGATTTTACGGTCAACCTCGGCCCGGACACGCTGCTGTGCGAGGGCAAGACCCTGACACTGAACGCACAAGTTCCCTACTGCGACTACCTGTGGCAGGACGGCAGCACGCAGCCCACCTATTTGGTGCGCGGACCGGGCACTTACAGTGTGGAGGTCAGCAACAAGTGCTTCAGCCACTGGGACGCGGTGAACATCGACTACGAGCACTGTGCGCAGGAGCTCTACCTGCCCAATGCCTTCACCCCGAACGATGACAGTAAAAATCCGGTTTTCCTGCCTGTTTTCAGCTACCCCGACGAAGTCGAGGAGTACCGCATGGAGATCTACAACCGCTGGGGTACACTGGTGTTCCGCACGGAGGAGAAGACTTTCGGCTGGGACGGATCCAAAGCGATGGACGGTGTGTATGCCGTGGTGGTCCATTACAAGAGCCGCGGGGAGAAGGCGAAGACAGTGAAAGGGAGTGTGACGGTGGTGCGGTGAAAACTACATCTTTACTGTGAAATCCGTAGAGACGTTTCATGAAACGTCTCTACAGCGTCTGTTTCATCTGTCTGTGTGTATTCGAAAATTATGTACCTTTGCGACTAAAAATTTGAAAGCACGCAAATCGTAATGTTTTTTGAAATAGTATTAATAATCAAAAAAATAAGAACATGAAAGAAATTTTGTTGCAACGTTTTTCCAAGTACATTTCTTACGCGACCACTGCAGATCCGAATTCTGAGTCATATCCGAGTACGCAGGCGCTCCTTGATTTCGCTGATGTGATGGTAGAAGAATTGAAAAGCATTGGAATGCAGGAAGTTAAAAAAGATCAGCATGGTTATGTGACGGCCTTGTTGCCTTCCAACATCGCGGAGAAACAACCGGTAATTGGCTTTATGGCGCATCTCGACACGGCTCCCGACATGCCAGGTATCGCCGCTCCGGTCATTATCCCCAACTATGACGGTGGCACCATCGTGCTGGACAAGGAATCCAACACAGTGCTCTCCCCGGAGGAATTTCCGGAACTGTTGGATTACAAAGGGAAAACCATCCTCACCACCGACGGCAAGACGTTGCTCGGCGCTGACGACAAGGCCGGCGTAGCCGAAATCGTCTGTGCGATGGAATACCTCATCCAACATCCCGAAATCAAACACGGGGATATCAAGGTCGCCTTTTCGCACGATGAGGAAATCGGCAACGGCGTGAAATTTTTCGATGTGGAGGCATTCGGTTGTGATTTTGCTTATACTATGGATGGCGGTGCCATCGGGGAACTGGAGTTCGAGAACTTTAATGCCGCGTCTGCCAATATTCGTATTCAGGGCAAGAACATTCATCCGGGATATGCCAAGAACAAGATGGTGAACTCCCAGCTTATCGCCATGGAACTCAATGGAATGCTTCCAGCTGCGCAGCGTCCCGAACATACACAGGATTATGAGGGTTTCTACCTGCTTACCCATATCGAAGGTACTGTAGAAGAGACCAAGATGTCGTACATTATCCGCAACCACAATCGCGAAACCTTCGAAGCACAGAAGAAGTACATGCAAGATATGGTCAACTTCTTGAACCTCAAATATAACAACTGCATTACCTGTGAAATCAAGGATCAGTATTACAACATGCGGGAAAAGGTGGAACCTGTTTATTATGTGGTGGAGCGCGCCGTGAAGGCAATGAAGGAAGCGGACGTGGAACCCGTTATCGTTCCTATCCGTGGCGGCACGGACGGCGCCAACCTCTCTTTCCGCAACCTCCCTTGTCCCAACATTTTCGCCGGCGGCCACAATTTCCACGGCAAATACGAGTATGTGCCCCTCGAATCCATGGTGAAAGCAACGGAGGTAATTGTGAATATCGCGAAATGCTGATTGACAAGCTGTTAATGAAAAAGGCACAGATTCTATGTCTGTGCCTTTTCTTTTAAGCTTTTTCGATACTGAAAAAAGTTGTATTTTTGCGCGTTTTTTACAAAACGGGTCCTGTAGTTCAATGGATAGAACGAAAGTTTCCTAAACTTTAAATTTGGGTTCGATTCCCAGCGGGACTACTTCTTTTTAACGAATTATCTCGACTATTCGTTTCCTCGCTTTTCAACGTCAGAAATCATACCCCACCATCTCCCCATGCGGGTGTATGATGGTGTATCGAGTGAAACGCTCGTCCGCATTGAATCCGTCTCCGTAGTTAATGGATCCGTCACGCTTCACCTGTTTTACGGCTTTGGTGGAAAAAATACGCCGCATACGTTGGTCCCAAACTACCTCATCCGTTATCACGGAGTCGCCGGTGGAAATGTCGTAAATAATCACATTATCGGTGGCTTTGAAGAGATTGTTATTGATTTGGCAGGCATAATTAGCGGTAATGTAGGCTTGCTTGTGCCCAAAATCGTTGAACGAGGTGATGGTGATGCCTTCAGGACAGTCCATATAGGCGGAGTCGGAATCGTTGTATCGGTTGAGAACAGGTGTGCTGACGATGAAGAGGGTCCGTCCGGAATCACTAACGGTGATGGTCATGTTTTCGGCGGATTCATCAGGGTATTTGCCGTTGTACTCCAGAAGTTGGGTGTTACTTTTTTTGGATTTGCAAGCAGCAAAAAGCATCATAATGCACAAGGCGATTATGATGCTTTTATACAGATATTTAATTCTAAAAGACATTCGGAAGGATTACCTTACGGTCGTGTTTTCCTGGATCCAGCATCCCACGTGGTAAGAAGCACCGCTGCTTAAACCGCGTTTGAACAGCTCATCTTTGCTCGGGAATCTCAGTTTGGCGCGTTTTGCGTTGGCATCGTTGGCGCAACTCGGATCCACAGAGGCAGCTTTCGCGTATTTGTCGGCGGCAGCCCATGTGTAGGCACCAGGGACTTGCTCGTCACCGCATCTTCCACCAGAGTTGGCATAGAGATCGCCGATAAGGATATAAGCTTTGCCCATGTTCGGTCTTGACTTAAGTGCGTCGTATGCGGCAGAGCGCGACTCGGAATAAGAACCTTTCATCTGATAAGCCAGAGCCAACATGTAGTAAGCATCGGCTTTCTGGTCGTGTGTTTCACTCAATTGAGCGGCTTCCTTGAAGTAGTTGATGGCATTCGTGATGTCTTCCTCATTTTTGGAGGTAAGGTAGTTTTGCAGCGTGAGGTTACCCATCATGTAGGCGGAGTTGCGGTTCGGGCTGGCTTTGTGCAGGATTGCCAGGGCTTCCTGGAACAGCGGGTTCGTGACGCAGTTGCCTTTGTACATCGTGTTCACCATTTTGCTGACAGCGGGCAGGTCGTTCTTGATATCTTCGAACTTCTTGGCATAGAGCATTTCCAGAACTTCGCAAGAGGCGTAAGGTTTCACAGCATTCTCAATCTTGGCCAATGTTTTACGATAGTTGACAATGAGCTTGGCCTGACGGTTGGTGTCAGCGGAGAGCTTCTTGGCCTGTTTTTCGTAAGCCACAAGATCGATCTCGTTGTTGTCCAATTGGGCTTTCAATGCTTCCAGAGCATCCGTTCCGGTTTCATAGGCTTTTGTGGCGTTCAAGATGGAGAGGTCGAGGTAGTCAGTGGCGCGCTCGTAAGCCTCAACGACGATGGAGGTGTCTTTCTTCGCTTTGGTGAAGTTCTCTGCCAATTGGAAGTAAGCGTCCCAGATAGCGGGCTGAGTGTTCTCCTTCTCCATTTCCACAGATTGCACAAACCAGTCGAAAGCCTTTTCATACTGGTCTTTTCTGTAGCGGATGGTGTTATAAGCCTTGAAACCCAATCCGGAGCCAGGAGTGAATTTTTCCGGGAAATAGGTGCTACGGGCGTCGAAAGCGTAGAACAGGGAGTCCACCAAAAGTTCGCGGCGTGCGGAATCTTTTTCGTCCTTAATGAGGTTTTGGAACAAGGTCTGAGCATTTGTGTAAATGCCGTCCCAAGAGCAAGGACTGTGTTGGATCACATATTGCCAAGCATCGTATGCGTCCACGTAGTTTTTGGCATTGTAAAAGGTTCTGAAATTGGTGATTTGCTCCAAGCATTTCAGTGAGTCGGCTTCATTGGCACCGTATTTGAACGAGCAAGGGCTTTGAGCGAAGATGAAGCTGCTACTGAAAACAAACGCAATAATCGCAATAATCTTTTTCATTTTAGTTTTATTTTATAGGGTTATACTTTTCTAATCCAATTTTACTCGTTGATACCAGCGTTCCTGCAGGGTGAAGCAGAAGGAGAATCTGAAGTAGTCTTGCCGTATCAGGTCGTTGACCAATGTCCCAGTCTTTCCGTATTCGAACAAGATATTGAGTGACGAGTGAGTATTAAAGGTTGTTAGTGGAACTCCTACGCCGAAACAGACTCCGAATTCGGAAATAGGTTTATTGCGCAACAACAATTCTCCGGAGGAATAATGACCGCCGATGCGGAACGCCATCTTTTTGAAAAACTTGTTGGAATTGGGGTCGGGAATGAATTGGGCTCCAAGGGAAGCCATAATCGTGTTTTGCAGGGAGTCACACGGTTTCATGAATTTGAAATTGGCCCAATTCTGCCAAGTCACATCACCGGCAATGGTCAGCTGGTTGTTATAAGAATAGCTCAGGCCTGCGCCCACCGATTGCGGTATGTTCAACGTGCCGCGCAAATCATCTTTATACAAAACAGTATCATAGGTGGAGGTGCTGATAAATCCTCCTGTGTAGGAATTGATCAGCAATTTTTCCTTGGCCCAAATATAGGCGGTGTTACTATAAACGGCACCCAGTCCGATTTTGTGTTTTTCCCCGATGTTGAAGAAATATTGTAATCCGCCTTCCAGATAAATGCCGTCTACTAGATAAGCGTCATTAATATATGAGTTCAAAACGGTGCTGTTGTTGAACTCGGCATTGCTGGCGGTGAAAATGGAACCGAACATGTAACTTGCATTCAGTCCGATAGACAATCCTTTGCAAATACGGAAAGCATTTCCCCAATAAAGCTGGTTAAGCCCGCCGTCTCCGGAGTAGGTGTAGTTGACCTCTCCGACATTGGGAATGGTTTTCACGATATCAATCGCATAGCCAACAGTACTGAAGGTTTTTATGCCGACGCTGGTGCGCCAGTGCCGGGTGACGGGCAACCCAATGGCCAAATAGTTGGGTTTGGCGTATGAGTTTTTTTGGGAGATGCCCTTTTGTGACAATTTGGAGTAGTAAATGGAGGCTGCGGCGTCTGCAAGAAATGACAGAGAATCAAAAGCAGCGTACGAGGCGGGATTTCTGAAATTGATGTAATAGGGATTCTGCATGGCGTAAGACACACTTCCCATGGCATCCAAAATGCTATTGGATGAATGGTTTACGGATCCGATGCCAAAGCTGGAATAGGGCATACGAATCTCGTTTTGCGCTTGCGAAAAAGAGAAGCACATGCAACAAAACACCATTAACCAAAATATACGTTTAGTTTTTTGACGCATTCATTTTTAGTATTTTATGTAATCCGATTAGAATCGGATTTTGGGCGGCAAATATACGTTTTTTTATGGATTTCTGAAGTAATTCTGCATCACCCCCGGAAAGAATTACTTTCAGATGTCCATAACATCTTGAATATTGACGGATGATCCCGTCGATTTCCTGTGTGATCCCGTTCATGACGCCTGACAGGATGGAGTTTTCAGTGCTGTTGCCCACGAAGAAGTCGATTGCCGCCGGTTCTACAAACGGAAGACGAGCTGTGAATTGTGACAGAGCTTGGAAACGCATCCTGACACCCGGTGCAATGCTTCCTCCCAGATATTCCCCCTTTTCGTTTACAAAATCGGCCACCAAACAGGTACCTGCCATTAAGGATAATACGTTTCTATTTGGATATAACTCATTGGCTCCTACAGCATTGGCAATTCTGTCGGTGCCTAAAGTCTTTGGAGTGGCATAGTGGATTTTGATGGGTAAACGGCAATTCGGGGTAAAATAGATCAGTAGGATGCGTTCTTCAAGCCAACGCAACACGGGATCGTCTTTCTCTCGTACAGAAGAGACTATGGCTCTCCCAATGGAATATTTGTTAAATAGGGCCTCAAATAATGGCTTTGACAGATTTTTTTCAGATAAAAGGTCTAACACAACCCCTTCTTCAGAAAAAACAGCCACCTTCTGCAACGTATTCCCTATATCAATTACCAAATCCATTCTTCTTTTCCTCTCATCCTCTTATTTCATCATCCTTTCAGCGTTTTTCATCGCCTCTTCTATGCCGCAGAATATCCACAGCCAGATAAATGGCGTTTCGCATGGATTGTGCGTCGGCGATGTTCTTGCCGGCGATGTCGTAGGCGGTTCCATGGGCGGGGGCGGTATGTACAATAGGCAGACCGGCGGTGAAGCATACGCCGTCTTTTCCTAACAGCTTGAACGGAATCATTCCTTGATCGTGGTACATGGCCAAAACGGCGTCGAACCGGCTGTAGGCACCAGAAGCGAAGAAACCGTCTGCCGAAAAAGGACCAAACGCGTTAATTCCGTTGTGGAAAGCTTGGTTAACAGCGGGTTGGATGATGTTTTGCTCTTCATTTCCGAGGAGTCCGTCATCACCATTGTGTGGATTGAGGGCAAGCACGGCAATGGTGGGGTTGTTGAGGGCGAAATCTTTTTTCAGGGAAAGATTCAGTGTTTCGATTTTTTGTAACACTTTTTCTGTGGTGATGTTTTCAACCACCGACTTGACGGGGATGTGGTTGGTGACAAACCCCATGCGGATGTTTTCGCTCACGAGCATCATCAGGCAAGGATGGTCTTTTTCGCCAAAGTAATGGTTGAAAAACTCGGCATGGCCCGAAAAGACGAATTTGTCGGATTGGATGTTGTTTTTGTTCATAGGAGCCGTCACAACGGCGTCTATCAGTTTGTTTCTCAGATCCCGGCCAGCGGCGTACAAGGAACGTTCCGACATTTGTCCGGCAATTTTCGTCGAAGTTCCCAGATCCAGTTTCACCTCTTCCTCATAGAGATTGATGAGGTTGGGGCGTTTAGTGGAGAGCTGTTCCGCCGTTTTGGTGTATTGGAAGGTGAAATCAGGCAATTCCATGTATTTCTTATGGTAGGAGGCCACTTTCGACAATCCATAGACAACGGGGGTGCAGATTTCCATCATCCTGTTGTCACACAATGATTTGATAATCACTTCGTAGCCGATACCGTTAATATCACCTTGTGTAATTCCGATTACAAAATTTTTATTATCCGCCATAAACCATGAATTTTAACGGTTGCAAAGGTACACAAATTATGAATACATAAGGGTATGCGTTTTTTGACTTAAACATAGACATAAATTTAGAACTAAAGGCAGTCATAGTCATAGTCAAAAAAAGGCAGACCCGAGAGGCCTGCCTTTTTGCATAATTAGGAATCAGATCCTATTTGTTCACTTGGAATTTCTTGTCCCCGTTGACAAAGAAGTTCACGATTTGGTTGGCGGCTGCCAAACCGGCGTTGATGTTGGCCTCGGCGGTTTCGGCACCCTGTTTTTTCGGGGTAGCGAAGAAGCGTTTCTCGAATTTGTTGAATTCGTCGAGGGCATCGGGGGCGATGTCGGTGCAGTATTTGAGGTCTTCGCGCTCAGCCATCAGGGCGATGAGTTCTTCCTCGTTGATGACCTCCTTGCGGGCGGTGTTGATCAAGCAGCCGCCTTTGGGCATAAGGCCGACAAGAGCCTTGTTGATAGACTTTTTGGTCTGGTCATTGGCGGGGATATGGAGGGAGATGTAGTTGCAGTTTTTGTACATCTCTTCGAGGGTGGCGGGAACGACCACACCTTCGGCTTCCATTTTCTCTTTCGGGACGAAGGGATCGAAAGCCCAGACCTCCATGCCGAGAGCACGGGCTTTTTCAGCCACGAGGCGACCCACGTTACCGTAAGCTTGGATACCGACTTTCTTGCCTTTCAGTTCGGCACCGGTGCCGGGTTTGAAGGTGTTGCGGGCCATGTAGATCATCATGCCAAGGGCAAGTTCAGCCACGGCGTTGGAGTTTTGGCCGGGGGTGTTCATTGCCACGATGTTGTTGGCGGTGCAGGCGGCGAGGTCGAGGTTGTCGAAGCCGGCGCCGGCGCGCACAACCACCTTGAGGTTCTTGGCGGCGTCAATCACCTGGGCCGTCACTTTGTCGGAGCGGACGATCATGGCATCCACATCAGCGACAGCGGCGTAGAGTTCCTCAGGAGTCTCGTATTTCTCCAGCAGAACCAATTCATAACCAGCTTTTTCCACGATAGCGCGAATGCCATCCACAGCGGCTTTCGCAAAAGGTTTTTGGGTTGCAACTAAAACTTTCATTACTTGTGTTTGATTTAAATGATTTAAGTAATAATAGTAGTTAGCAGAACGAAATAACTGCTAACTACTGACTACTAACTGCTAACTAAATGTTATTTGTTTGCTTTTTCGAAATCTTGCATGCAGGCGACGAGGGCTTCGACATCTTCGACGGTGCAGGCGTTGTAGAGGGAGGCGCGGAAGCCGCCGACGGAACGGTGGCCCTTGATGCCGATCATGCCGCGTTCTTTGGCGAAAGCCATGAAAGCGTCCTGCTTGTCCTCGTAACCAGGAGCCATCACCCAGCAGTGGTTCATAATGGAGCGGTCGGCCTTTTCGGCGACGGTGCCCACGAACATGCTGTTGCGGTCGATTTCCTCGTACAGCAGGTTGGATTTCTTCATGTTGATCTTGTTCATTTCAGCGACACCGCCGATGGTGTTCTTGAGCCAGGTGAGGGTTTCGTGCATCACGAAGATGGGGAGCACGGGAGGAGTGTTGAACATGGAGATGTTCTTGGCTTCCTCGGCAGCGTGTGTGCGGTAATCCACCATGGTGGGCAGCGGGTTCATGTAAGCGCGGTCGCCGATCTGGCCGAGGATGTCCTTGCGCACGATGACGAAGGTGACACCGGCAGGGCCGACGTTCTTCTGGGCACCACCGTAGATGAGTCCGTATTTGGTCACATCGACGGGACGGCTCATAATGTCGGAGCTCATGTCAGCGACAAGCATCACATTGTTGCACTCAGCAGCGGTGAAGTCCTTGCGGATTTCAGTGCCGTAGATGGTGTTGTTGGTGGTGATGTGGAAATAGTCGGCGTCAGCGGGGACGGTCCATCCTTTAGGAATGTAGTTGTAGGTTTTGTCCTCAGAAGAAGCGATGATTTCGGTTTTACCGAAGTTTTTGGCTTCTTTGGCGGCCTTCTTGGCCCAGACGCCGGTCTGGAGGTAAGCGGCTTTGGTCTTCATCAGGTTGGCGGGCACCATGAAGAACTGGGTGCTGGCACCGCCACCGAGGAAGAGTATTTCATAATTGTCGGGAATGTTGAGCAGGTCGCGCCAAAGTTGGCGGGTTTCTGCCATAAGGCGTTCCCAACCCGGGGTGCGGTGGGAAATCTCCATCAGACCGATTCCGGTGTTGTCGAAATTGCGGATAGCGTTGATTGTGGATTCAACAGCTTCTTTCGGGAGGACGCAAGGTCCTGCGTTAAAATTGTGTACTTCTTTCATAACCAGCTAAATATGTTATTTATTTAAAATTGATATTAGATAAAATATGATTCGGCAAAGATACACAAAAAAGCGACTGTCCAAGCCTTTTTTCTGGGTAAGAAATTTTTTTTGAGAAAGTGTTGGACAGAATGAAAAAAAATGTATTTTTACAGCCTGAAATTTTCGGAGAGATGGCCGAGTGGTCGAAGGCGCGCGCCTGGAGAGCGCGTAAGCGCCAAAAGCGCTTCATGGGTTCGAATCCCATTCTCTCCGCTGAGAACTAAAGATTTGAAAATCAATAAAGTATAATACAGTTTAATTTCAAAAAATCAAAATTCATTATGAAAAAGCTTATCGCCTTACTTACCGTTTTCGGTTTCTTAACCTTCGGTATTGCAAACAACGCATTTGCTCAAAAACAACAAAAAGCTGACGAAGCTGCCGCCACTGAGCAGGTCGCTGAAGAAGTGGCTGAAGCTCCCGCCGCTGCCGCTCAAGCTGAACTGTCCGAGGATCCTGATGACTCCATCAACCAAGGTTTGCACTACACGTTGAAAGACAAATTCATCCAGGGTGGTGCTGTTTGGATGACCCCTGTGTTGATCTGTTTGATTTTGGGCTTGGCTTTCGTCATTGAACGTATTTTCTACCTCAACCTCTCTTCTGTGAATTCCAAGAAGCTGCTCGACAAAGTAGAGAACACGCTTAAGACCAAAGGCGTTGACGCCGCCAAGGAACTTTGCCGCGACACGAAGGGACCCCTCGCAGCCGTTTTCTTCCAAGGTCTCGACCGTTATGATGAAGGTCTTGAGTCTGTGGAAAAATCCCTCACCTCTTACGGTGCCGTCCAAATGGCTAAGCTGGAAAACAATATGACTTGGATCAGCCTGTTCATCGCTCTCGCCCCGTCTTTGGGATTCTTGGGAACGGTCATCGGTATGGTGCAGGCTTTCGATGATATCGAGCGCGCAGGTGATATCTCCCCGACCATCGTCGCCGGCGGTATGAAAGTGGCTTTGTTGACCACCGTGTTCGGTTTGATCACCGCCATGATCCTCCAAGTGTTCTACAACTACCT
>Ga0310691_10000635_pt1 | contig 62361 bp, 54 predicted proteins | sample 176DNAGHGlowgp2_FD_203887 | JGI IMG/M metagenome (GOLD analysis project Ga0310691, IMG submission 203887) | Sheep rumen microbial communities from Palmerston North, Manawatu-Wanganui, New Zealand - 1766 DNA GHGlow gp2 (v2) (version 2) | ecosystem: Host-associated > Mammals > Digestive system >... | reverse complement strand
GCGACTTGGTTATCTCGGTCGCCGCATCGTAAACGACCTCGCTTTGCGTTCCGCCCGGCTTTCCGTCCGGCTTATCGCCGCCCTTGCCGTCAGGCGGTGCATCAGGTCTGCTGCCGTCGGGCTTATCGGGCGGTGCGTTCTTGTCCTTACCCTGCTCGCTGCTGTCCGAAGCCGAAGAGCTTGAATTGCCTGATGTATCCGCTGTGCTTGACGAATTGCTGCAAGCGACCATAGAGATCGTAAGTATTATAGCTACTGCCATTGAAAGTATTTTCTTCATATTATAGACCTCCTTGTGTGGATATTTTTTATTGTGACCTTATTATACACAGGTTATCTTAAATATACTTTAAACAATACCGCTTATTGACGAAATCTGAAAGATGTGATATACTCAAGGTGCTGAAACTGTGATGAAAGGAGAGACAGGTATGATAAATTGCAGTGCAAAAGCTCCATGCAAGGTTTGAGGACACTGCATGGAGGGACGTGAGTATGTCCTCGGGCTTTGCATTTCCGATATATTATATATAAAGGAGCAAAGTCAGAATGAAAGATCAACAAAAAAGTTTAAAACAATATCTTCTGTTATGGAGCACACAGTCGCTTTCGACACTCGGAAGCGGTATGACAAGCTACGCACTGACGCTGTGGCTTTATCAGAAAACGGGGCTTGCGCTTGAAACGGCAATGCTTCAGATATGCACCTACGCACCGTATGTGCTGATGAGTATTTTTGCGGGGGCACTGAGCGACCGCTGGAACAAAAAGCTGACAATGCTGGGCTGTGATCTTTTTGCGGCTCTGAGTACGGTGGCGGTGCTTTTGCTTGCAATGACAGGAGAGCTTTCGGGGTGGCATCTTTACCTGATAAACGCATTCAACGGACTGATGAACACGATCCAGCGTCCTGCGGGAGATGTCGCTGCCACGATGCTGATACCAAAAGAAAAATATCAGAAAACAAGCGGTCTGCGTTCGCTTTCGGATTCGCTGACCAATATTCTTACACCGGTCATTGCGACTGCGTTGTTTGCATTCGGCGGACTTGAAGCGGTGATAGCGTTTGATCTGTCAACATTTGCTGCTGCATTTATTACGCTGAGTTTGTTCATAAAGATCCCTGAACCGGATCACGCTCAGAAGGAAAAGACCTCGCTGCTGAGATTGGCAGGAGAGGGTCTTTCGTGGCTCAGGAGCAAGCCGATGATCCTATATCTGATACTGTTTTTAGCAGGCATAAACCTTGTAGCATCTGCATACAACGCAGTGCTTCCTGCGATGGTACTGTCAATGCCAAATGGCGGAAAGACAGTGCTTGGACTGGTGAACACAACGGTCGGTGCGGCGACGCTTGCGGGCAGCATCATCGTTATGGCAATACCTAAGCCCAAAGACCGCATACGAATGATATGGCTCTCGCTGTTTCTTTCGATGAGCACTGAGAACTTTATGCTGGCGTTCGGAAAAGGTCCGATCATCTGGTGTATCGGGGCAGTCTGCGGGTGGATAGCGATACCGTACATGGGTGCGAACCTTGATGTTATCCTGCGAACGGAGATACCAAAGGATATGCAGGGACGGGTGTTTTCCTGCCGCAACACGCTTCAGTTTTTTACGATACCCGTGGGGTATTATCTCGGCGGAATGCTCACAGACAAGGTGTTTGAACCGTTTATGCAGGACAAAAGCGGTACACTGCTGAACACGCTGTTCGGAAGTTCAAAAGGCTCGGGTGCGGCAATGCTTTTTGCGGTGCTGGGCTTTGCGGGCATGGCGGTATGCGTTGTGTTCGGAGTGCTGCTGCGAAAATACAAATGGAGCGAAGATAAATAACGATACTGACAAACAGGAGCTGTCTGCGGCGCGCAAACAGCGCAGGGATAGGCTTTGCCGCAGCATAAGCGTCAATAAGCGTCAAAATAAGCGGCAAACCCGATTTTTGGGCAAAAAAAGGACTCGCAAACGGCGTGTTTGCGAGCTTTTCATTTATGCGGCAAACGAAACTTGCCGCAAAGCACGCAGCAGCGGTACTTTTCTGCCCGCTGCTGCGGCGATTCTGTCATAAGGGGCTATGTCGTAATATGGTGTAATATCGAGCAGTGTCGTGCCGAAATAAAGACCAATCAAAGACCAAGGCGACAAAACACAGTGTATTATTGCGTTATGTTATTTTCCTATAATGATCATTCCATGCCTTTGAGTACGCCGACCATATCTATCCGCTTGATGCGCTTTGAGAACATAAAGCCGACAAGCACTGACACGCCCATAACGAACGCTGCTGCGAGCAGATATGTGTACCAGTGTATCCTGCACGGCCAGTCAATCGCATCGCCGTTTGAATCCATCATTGCCTGCAATGCCACGCTGCCCAGCGGGGTGCCGAGGATAACGCCGATGACAGACAGCCACAGATTCTGCGCAGAGATGAGCCTGCGTATCGCACGGCTTTGGAAACCGAGAACTTTCAGTGTTGCGAACTCCTTTTCACGCTCGTTGAACGACAGGTTGCCCGAGTTGTAAAGCACAACGATTATCAGCAGCAATGCAAAGAAGATCATAAAGTACACCAGAAGATCCATGACCTCCATGCTCTTGTCAAAGGCTTTTTTCAGCTCGCTCATGCTGTGAACGGCGGTGATATAGTCTCTGCCCTTTGCGCCAGAACAGTCGTCCTTTGAAACGAGCATTGACGGTCTGAATTCAAAGCCCTCTTTTTCGTAATCCTCACGAAGCATAGATATTCCCGTGACCGACGGGTGGCGGGAGATGAGACCTATCTCGCTCTCTATCCACTTGTCGCCCGTTGCGGTCTTCCAATAGACCTTGTCGCCGACTTTCAGTTTCAGCTTGTCAGCCTGTTTCATTGTCAGAGCGACCTTACCCTTTTCAAGTGAGCCGATGTTGAGGTCTCTGTCTGAGACTCTGAAAAGCTGCTTGCCCTCGGTGACTGCCAGCTTGCAGCTTATGATGTCATCAGAAACAGGGTGAGAGTCGGCAGCAACAGATATCATATCCATTGCGACAAGCTCTCCGCCGAATTCTATCTGCAGCTGCTGTGCCTGTTCGAGTGTGCAATCATCTTTCAAAAGCACCTGCGTGTTGTAGTTCTGTATATCCTCAAAGTACCATTGGCGCACATATCCGACCGTGTCATACGCACCCAGACCAAGCGTCATAATGAGCATTCCCATCATCGTTCCGAATATGCCCATGACCGCACGCATCTTTGAACGGGAAACATCACGCAGATTGTAGCGTGCGTTGAAGCCGAGCTTTTTCCAGAAAGGCAGCTTTTCAAATACGCAGCTCTTTGCGGTCTTTGTAGCTGCAGGACGAAGTGCCTCCGAAGGATGTATCTTAAGAATCCTGCGGCAGCTCAGATATGCGGTAAGCGTGCAGACAAGGACTATCACCAATGACAGCACTATGCTCTTCATATCATAGCCTGCACTCCAGTTCGGAACGGAGTAATACTCGCCGCCGAACATATCGACCATAAGCTTTCCGAGCGTGAAAATGCCAAGCAGTATGCCTGCTATACAGCCGAGCACCGATGACACGATACTGAAACTCAGATAGTGAGCCATTATCTTTCGGTTTTTCATTCCCAGTGCGTTGAGCGTGCCTATCTGCGTTCTCTGGCAAGCGACCATTCTTTTCATCGTCGTTGTGATGACAAGCAGTGCTATTGCAACGAACACGCCCGAGAAGATATACGAAAAGCTGTCATGCTGGTCAAGCTCATCGGTGAGACGGTTGTATCCGTCGATGCTCTTTCTGTCGCCGATAAAAGCATAGTTGCCGTCAAGCGCATCGGATATCTGACTTTCCAGCTTGAGCGGGTCGCCCTCGCAGGTGAAAACTATCTGGTTAAAACTTTGCTTGTCCTGCGGCAGCACGCCGAGTGAAAAATACGCAAAGCCGATATTGTGAAAATCGGTGTCCGCATCGGTCGAGGCACAGGCAAACTCGTATTCGGGAGTTATGACGAGTCCTTTTATCTCTTTTTCAATATCCTGTCCCAAAACATGAACGCTGAATTTGTCTCCGACTTTCAATCCCCATTTATCTGCAAAGCGGTAAAACAGCCACACGCCGCTTTCGTCACTCGGGTCATAGTCCTCACCTTTCATCGTGTACGGTCTGGTAACGACGCTGTCACTTTGGAAATAGCAGTATATCTCCGCAGAATTATGATCCTCGTCAGCCTTGCCGAGTGTCTGTGATCGCAGCTGAACATCGTTTACCTTATCAAGCTTTCTGACATTATCAGCTTGCTGCTGCGTCATATCGGCACCGTATATCCAACCGTCAGAAAAGTTAGTGCTTGAATTGAAATCCTTTCTCGCTTTCGTTCCGCCGATGACATTGGACTGAAAGCCTGTGTAACACCACATGGCAACGAGCGACAGCACAAAGATAGAAAAGAACTGTGCAAAGTTGCCCTTGATGTCACGAAGCATCTTTCGCTTTAACATAACAAGACCTCCCCGTGCTTACCACTCTATGTCCTTGACGGACATCGGGGAGTCGTTAGTTTTTATCGACTTTATCTTGCCGTTTCGCATATGTATCACTCTGTTTGCACACTTTGCAATATCGGCGTTGTGTGTAACAAGTATGACCGTGTGACCGTCCTGAGTTGAGAGTTTTTGCAGCATCTCAAGCACGATAAGACCTGTTTCCGAATCGAGTGCGCCCGTCGGCTCATCACCGAGAATTATCTTAGGATCCTTTGCGAGTGCTCTGGCTATCGAAACTCTCTGCTGCTGACCGCCCGACATCTGTGACGGGAACTTGTTTTTCTGGTCTGACAATCCGACCTTGTCAAGCATCTCGCCTGCATCGAGTGCATTCTTTTTGATATCCTTTACGAGTGCAACATTCTCATACGCAGTAAGTCCTGCGATAAGGTTGTAAAACTGAAAGATAAAGCCTATCGTATCGGCACGGTAGCTTGAAAGCTGCTTGTCGCTGAAGCCCGATATCTCCTGTCCGTCAACGATGACCTTGCCTTCTGTCGGCTGATCCATTCCGCCGAGCATATTCAGCACCGTCGATTTTCCTGCACCCGAGCGGCCGAGTATCACCACAAACTCGCCCTGCTCTATCGTAAAGCTGACATGATCGACTGCGACCTGCATACCATCGCCCTTGCCGTATGTCTTTACGACATCTTTGAATTCAACTGCTGTCTGTCCCATTTTGCTCTCCTCCTATGATCCTGTTTGATTATTTTTTCTTCTGCTTTTCTCGTCCTCGATAAGCCCGATATAGTAGCATCTTATCAGCTTCATTATCTCCTCAAATGCAGGCTTGCACCCCGGTATGAAATACTGAAGTGCATAGCAGTGATGCATATCCTTTCCGACGTGGATAACACACTGCGCACCTGCCTTGCGAAAGCTGCGCGCATAGCTCGGTGCAAATGCGTAAAGTGCCTCAGCACTGCCGTAGTAAAAATGGGTCATCGGTGCATTTGTGAAATCGCCGTGTGCTGTTGCGAGGTACTTTTCGGGAATATCCCTGCCGTACTGCATTATCTCACGGGCAATATACATATAATCCTCAGGTATCATGATATCTGTTTTTGCAAGCCTGTGCAGAGCTTTTTTCTCCTCGTCCGTAACAGGCACGCTGCCCGGCGAAACAGGAATTAGAAGTCCGGGCATTGATATGCTTTCGCCGCTGCTGTTAAACTCGTTTATATATGTGATAAGGTTAAGCAGCAGTGCCGCGCCCGATGAAAAGCCGAGAAAAACGATGTTATGCGGCTCATAGCTTTCAAGCATAAGCTTGTAGCATTCAAAGATCATCTGCACATTTTCCAGCATATCGTGCTCATGGCACATCGGATAGTAAGGGAACCATACATCTGTGCCCGTCTGCCGTGCTATCTTTGCACAAAGCCCGACGTCTTTGCTGTCCGAGCCGAGTATCATTCCACCGCCGAAAACAAACAGTATCGCTCTTTTCTTTCTTATGTCCTTTGTGTTGACCTCAAGGCAGTGATACTGCTCAAATATCATATGGTCTGTATAGTTCGCCTTTTTATCTGTCGGCATGGCGAACTGTCTTTTCTCGTTCATCTTTGCTGCCTTTTCAAGCACCTGCTGCTTTGTGCCCGAAAGCGAGTCCTTTATCCTCGCCGCTTTGACTGCGGCTTTTGTGAGCCTGTAAAGAACGTTTCCTCTTGCATCGGGTGCAGCTACTACTCTGTCATTTGCATCAAACACCGTCGCCACTTCCTTTCCTGCCTGTCACCGGCATCATTCGCCCGTGCAATCCCTTGGGGGTTCTGAAATTGTCAGTAAAGCTCATATCTATACCTCCGCACAAGTAATTAGTCATAACTAACCATTGTGATTTTAGCACTTTATACGGGCTTTGTCAATGCGGATAATGCAAGTTGGTTAGTTTTCACTAACCTGTTGCGAATAATTGCTTTTTCGTTGTTGAAAGTTACAAAATCGGTTTCTGACGATATCATATCTCTTGACAATAAATTGTTACTGCGATATGCTGTTAATCGAATTATCGGTAACGCAGTTAGCGAAAAGGAGGTATGTTATGTCAACACCCGATAATAGCATCACCCCAAAACTGCTCGAATGCAAACAGAAAAAAATACAGCGGAGGGAAAGCATATGACAGATACAAAACAAGCCATAACACTCAGAGATGTACAGGAGACTGCACTGATACCGCTCTCTATAAAGGCAAGCGAAAGTCTGCGAAAGAATAACCGCATTTACGACGGTAAGGCAGTGGAGATCATAAAAGAACTCGGGATAGACACTAAAAAATATGATAAATACTTTTCCCATGAGGGCGTTATTTCAAGAACGATAATGTTTGACAACACGGTCAGAAAGCTGCTTGAAAAGTACCCTGATGCAAATATCATTAACATCGGCTGCGGTTTTGACGACCGTTTTTCCAGAGTTGACAACGGCATTGCTCATTGGTATCACATTGACCTGCCGGACTCAATAGAGGTGCGCAGAAAAGTTTTTGAAGCGCACGACAGGCAGACACTTGTTGCAGCCGATCTGACTGCTGACAGCTGGACAGACAGCCTGCCTGATGACAATGTAACTATCATTATCGCAGAAGGTCTTCTGATGTACTTTACCGAGCAGCAGGTGCGTGAGCTTTTGCAAAGGATCACAGAGCATTTCCAAAAAGGATTCGTGCTTGCCGAGCTTATGCACCCGATCGCAATGGGGAATGAAAAGATCCACGACACAGTAAAAAGCACCAATGCAAAATTCACATTTGGCACAGAAAACGGCAAGGAACTTGAAAGCTATTGCAGTGGATTGAAGCTCATAAAAGAAACGAATTTCTTTGCAGAGATGAGAAAACACCATCTTGTAGGAAAGATAGGCAGTCTGTTTGCAGGAAAGATAATGAACCGCCTTGCTGTTTACAAGTTTTGCCGCCAAAGCATCGAAAACCAGACGCAGATGTGATATCATCAGCCCATAGAATAACAGCAGGATGTCATATTGCAGACAAACGAACATAACGAACAACGCCCGCAAGCCAGAAGCCTGCGGGCGTTATCATATATGTATCTTTACAGCTTCCAGCTGACTGCTTTTTGTCTGTCCTCAACAAAGGTGCGGTAGATGCCCTGCTGCTGCATAAGCTCACTATGCCTGCCCTGCTGGACTATCTTTCCGCTGTCGATCACGATGATGCGGTCGGCGTGCTCAACTGTTTTTAGTCTGTGAGCGATCATGATTATAGTCTTTTCCTTTGTAAGCTCCTCGATAGCCTGCGTAAGCTCTGCCTCGTTCTCGGGGTCGACATTTGCGGTCGCCTCATCAAGTATGATTATCGGAGAGTCTTTCATTATAGCTCTCGCTATCGAGATGCGCTGTTTTTCACCGCCCGAGAGCGATGCTCCTCCCTCGCCTATCACGGTATCGTATCCGTCGGGCAGGCTCATTATAAAATCGTGGCAGCGTGCCTTTTTAGCAGCCTCTATGACCCTGTCCATGCTTGCCTCGGGTGAACCGAAACGTATATTGTTAGCTATCGTGTCCTCAAAAAGATACACTCTCTGGAACACAAAGCTGAAGTTTTTCATCAGACTGTCAAAGCTGTAATCACGCACATCTCTGCCGCCGAGCTTAACGCTGCCGCCCTTTACATCCCAGAAACGGGCAATAAGATTTGTCAGCGTGGTTTTTCCGCCGCCCGACGGTCCGACGATAGCGGTCGTTGTCTTTTCGGGTATCTTCAAATTCACCCCGTCTATTATCATTCTGTTGTCGTATGCAAATGTCACATTTTCAAGCTCGATATCTCTCGATGCGGGCTCGATGTCCTCGCCGTTAATGTCCATTTCGGGAATAGCCATTACCTCATTTGCAAGCCCGACGCAGATATCAACGCTTCGTATCAGTGCGGAGTACCCAGCCATAATATCAAGGCTCTCGTATACCATAAATGCGCTTACCATCATCATTATGCAGTAAAGCAAGCTCATGCTGCCGTCTATGTAGAAATACACCGATGCGGCGCACATTATAACGCCCGTCAGCTTGGTGACTATCTCCTGCAAACCGATAAACGGGATAACATCAAATTCAAGACGAGTGTCGCACTTCTGCTTTGCCTTTATCGTCTTTTCAAGCTTTTTTGCACGGCTGAGCGTGAGGTTGTAATTCTTGACCTCTGCGATGCCCTGCACGAACTCGATGACCGAGGCAACAAGCTCAGTTTCGGCTTTCTGCCTTCTCGGTGCACCCTTGCGTGTCCTTTTCTGCATAAGCGAATTGAACAGGGTATAAACTGCAATGCCTGCTGTAAGGATCAGACCTATCCGCCAGTCAAAAACGAACACGAACGCCGTAATTACAAATGTTGTGAGTATGCCCTGTGTGGTGAGCATAACAACTCTCGTTGCAATGTCCGAAAGATTTTCCATAGTGTTCGTTGTAACGCCCGTGATATGTCCAAGGCTGTTGTCGTTGAAGTATCCCATTGGCAGATAGCGCATATGCTCGGCTATCTCGATGCGCTTGTTTGCACAGCAGTGATAGCCCGCCTCTGTCTGAAGCATCGTTGTTTTCATGTTGATAAACAACTGTCCGAGGAAAGATGCGCCGAGTATTGCAAGAGCGATCCAAATGTTTTTGCTCGTCATATTCTTGTCGATTATACCCATAACAACGACCGCTATCGCAGAGATACGCATCGCTGCAAAGATCGCCTTTATAACGCCCAGACCTATTGCCGTATACAGCTTTTTTCTGTCCTGCCTGCCGCAGAAATCGAAAAACCTTTTAAGTGATGCAAACATTATGCTCCCTCCTTTACCGAGATGTGAGCGTCCCACATCTGTCTGTACAGTGCCGACTTTTCCAGCAGCTCCTGCTGTGTACCCTCTGCCTGCACCTCGCCGTCATTTATCACGATTATCTTATCAGCGCTTGCTATCGTTGAAAGTCTGTGCGCTATAACCAGCAGAGTTTTTCCTGAAACGAGCTTTGCAACAGACGACTGCACGAGTGCCTCGTTCTCGGGATCGGTGTAAGCCGTCGCCTCGTCGAGAATGATTATCGGTGCGTTTTTCAGCATAGCTCTCGCTATCGAGATACGCTGTCTTTCGCCGCCCGAAAGATGTCCGCCCGCACCGCCGACAACAGTATCATAGCCCTTTTCAAGCTGCATTATGAACTCGTGACAGCCGCAGGCTTTTGCAGCGTTTATCACTTGTTCATCGCTCGCATTCGGGTCACCCATTCGGATATTATCCATTATCGTTTCATCGAACAGATAGTTGTCCTGCGAAACATAAGCGATGTTTTTGTTGTACTCTTCAAGCGGTATCTTTCTGATGTCTACTCCGCCTATGCTGATGCTGCCCTTGTCAACATCCCAGAAGGAAGCGATCAGCTTTGCAATAGTTGATTTGCCCGACCCCGAAGGACCGACGAGCGCATTTACAGTGCCCTGTTTTATTTCAAGGTCAATGCCGTGGAGTACCTCCTTTTCTTTATATCCGAATCTGACATCTTTAAGAACGATATCCGTGCCGTTTGGCTTTTCAGTGAGCGTTTCGGGACGGACAAGCTCTTCACGCTCAAGTATCTCCGTTGCCTCACCGATGATAGTGCCCATTTTGGTGATGCCGTCCCAGTAAGACGATATCGTCAGGAACGGTGAAACGAGTCCCAGCGAGAGTATTATCAGCATCAGCAGGTCGTTGCCCGAAATGCTGCCGTCCATATATGCCTTTGCACCGAACGGCAAAAGGCCGAGCAGGAAGTACGGCATCAGAAGCAGCGAGAGATTCTGCCACAGATTGCAGCGACGCATCCATTCGATAAAGCAGTCCGCACCCTCCTTTGCTGCGGTGACGAACTTGTCATAGCTCGTCTTTGATTTTCCGAAAGCCTTGATGACCTCGATGCCGTTTATGTATTCAACAGCAGTATCGTTGAGGCGCTTTGTCTTGACGATAGTGTTGTTGTAGCTTTCGCCGCTGCCTCTCATCATAAGTGCGAAAAACACCATTCCGACAGGCACGCACACAAGCGAGATAAGTGTCAGCTTTACGCTTATCGTCATCATATAAACTATAAGTGCGATAGGCACAAATGCATTTGAAACGACCTCGGGGATTATGTGCGCAAGTGTCGTTTCGATAGAATCAACACGCTCGCAGATGATGTTCTTGTATGTTCCGCTTGACTGTGAGAGCACCGAACCGAGCGGTATCTTTGACAGCTTTACCGTCAGCTGCCGCCTTATATTTGCAAGCACCTCAAAGGTCGCTGCGTGAGAAAGCGTTGTGGATATGCTGTGCAGCACCCTGCAAAGCACCCAGAACACCGCCATAAGTATCATATCCTTGGATACATCGCTCATTGTCGGTTTTGCACCGACCTCGTTGAGCTCGATGAGCTTTTTAACGATATCCGCAAGATAGATATATGGCATTATCCCACAAATCACCTTGCCAAAGGCAAATATCACACTCAGGATATAGTTCGCCTTTTTCTGCCCTGCAAACTCAACCACCCAGCTGAGCGTGCTGCGTTTCTTTTTCTTTTCAGACATATTATCCTCCCTTTCATTTTTAGTTAGCTTCGACTAACTATATATCAAAAAATATCGGCATCAGATGCCGAGTATTTTTTTCCACCCTGCCGAGAAAAACTCATCAAGTGTACCTGCGTAATGCATAGCCTGCTTTCTGCCAAAGCCGTGTATCACAGCCTCGAAAACTGCCGAGACATTTGCTGTGACGAGCATATGAAACTCCTGCTTTGACGGGACTTTCACACTCATTCCGTACTTTTTCATGCGTTTGAAATAATCAAGCGTGGTACGCTCCTCAAGCAAAGCCACATCATGAACAAAGCTCTCATATCTTGTGCCCTGAGAACAGCAGACGATAAGCCTGAACTCATCAAAATTGTCGTAGATATAGCTCATCAGCCACCTGGTCTCGCTCTCGCTATCGTTCCAGAGCCTGTTGACATCGCCGACTTTCATTACCTCGTAGCCCTGTTCGCAGAACTCTTTGTACTTGCTCATAAGGCTATCTATCGTTGGCTCGACAAGTGCGGCGAACATCTCCTCTTTGTTGGCAAAATGGCGGTACAGCGCACCGACAGTCAGCCCGACTTCCGAGGCTATCCGACGCATCGACGCATTTTTAAAGCCCTGTTCAAGAAATTCTTTCTTCGCAGCGCACATCAGACTCTCATGCATTTGTGTTTTATCTTTCGGCATAGCATAGCCTCCTTTGAGTAAACGCTGTTCACTTACACAAGACATAATATCACCTTTGCGTGCAGTTGTCAAGATTAGTAAACAGTGTTTACAAACATTTTACAAACTCGCATTTTCATCTTTGCTGTAAAAAGCCTTGATAACTCTGCAAAAGTATGCTATATTACTTATTCGACCGTTTTATAATTTTTGGTTGCTTTATTTCAGCAAAACATTCGCAAGGAGGAAAAGCTATGCCGCCAAAGCTGTTTTCTATGGCCGAAAAAGCCGAGCTGAAAGAGATCATTCGCTGTTACTCCGCAGGCGATAAATTCGCCTTTGGCAGTATCAGCACCCTTGTAATTATCACCGTCGTAAGTGCACTGCTTTACGGCATTTGCGCATACTCATCGGCGATGCTTTCTCACGGTGCTGCATTCGATATACTTTACGAACTTAGAATGAAACTGATGGAGAAAATGGGACGAATATCATCAGGTTATTACACCGCTAACACGCAAGGCAGCATAAAAAAACTGCTCATCGAAGACGTTGAGCAGATAGAGGTGTTTATTGCGCACAGTATGTGTGAGGTCGCTGCTGCTATCGCAACTCCGCTATTTACAATAATAGTGCTTTTCATCGTTGACTGGCGGCTGACGCTGGTATCGCTGCTGCCAATATTGCTTTCGTTTGTGATACTGGGTATGGCTCTGAAAAAACCGGGTGGTGCAAAGCACCAGAAGAATATGGCTGAGTGCAAGGCAAAAATGGAAGGTACGATGATCGAATATATCCACGGAATGAGCGTGATAAAGATATTCGGCGGCACGAAAAAAGCATTCAGACGATATGAGACAGATATGAACGCTTTCACAAAGTCAGTGCATGACACGGCGTATTACAACGCAAACGGAATGGGTCTGTATTATGCATTTTTCGGAGCGCAGGTGCTGTTTTTGCTGCCTGCTGCGATAATAATGCTTGGCCGCTCCGCAGGCTATGCAGATATTCTGCCAAAGATACTTTTCTTTCTCGTGGTATGCTCGGGTCTTAAAGAGCCGCTTGAAAACATGATGAACGTAAGCATAGACAGCACAAAGATAAACGCCGGTGTGAAACGCATAGATGACCTGCTCGGACAGCCTGAAATATCGCTGATCGGCGAGGGAAAGACACTGACGAAATTTGATATTGAGTTTGACAAGGTGTCGTTTGCCTACGAAGGCAGCGGCATTAAAGCTTGCGATGCGGTTAGTTTCAACTTACCGCAAGGCAGCTGCAATGCACTCGTAGGTCTTTCGGGCGGAGGCAAATCGACTATCGCACAGCTGCTGCTGCATTTTTACGAGATAGAAAGCGGCTCGATAAAGACCGGCGAGTGCGTGCTTGAAAAACGCTCTCCACCGAATGTAAGGGGCACACTCTCGATGTGACCGTGATAGGTCTGAGCGAGGGCAGCAGATACTTTGATGCCTGTCCCGAAAAGGACAAAAGACAAGCCGTTATAAACAACTCGCTTGTCCAGCGTTACGGCTATAAAGCGGGTGATAAAGTGACCTTCACCGATAGGGCAAGCGACACAGACTACACCTTCACCGTCAGCGATACTGCGCAGTACTCGCCCGGATTCACCATCTTTATGGACATTGGCTCTATGCGTGAGCTTTTCTGCGAAGATAAGGACTATTACAACGCCGTGTTCTCGGACGAAAAGCTCGATATAGACGAAAGCAGACTTTACAGCATAACGAGCAAAGCAGATATCGAAAAAAATGCAGGCAAATTCTCTGCTGCGTTCCGCAAGAAAACAGGCAGCACCCCGCTTGATTACCGAAAGTATTCCGAGCATAACAGGACCACGCCAAACTAATAATAGCAGCGAAGTAATTCTACAGATCAGAAGAATGGTGCGCTTTTCCACGACGATGTGTTGGATACACTTTATCACATATTTGCGGAATGTCAATCTATGAAAATGAAACTATGGGAACATCTTTTCGGGCTTTAAAACACAACAAGTCGGCAAGCGGGATAATTATGCCCCCCGCAAACAGCGCAGGGATAGGCTTTGCGGAGCCGTAAGCGTCAATAAGCGTCAAAATAAGCGGCAAACCCGATTTTCGGGCAAAAAAAGAACTCGCAAACAACGTGTTTGCGAGCTTTTCATTTATGCGGCAAACGGGACTTGAAGCACTGCCGCTTGCCAAAAATCACGTATCTGCGATGTTCCTTTGCCCGCTCCTGCGGCGATTCTGTCATAGGGGGCTATATCGTAATATCGTGAAGTATTGCGTAGTTTTATGCAAAAATAAAGACCAATCAAAGGCCAGGGATGTGATTCGTTGAGTTTTGGTATAAGATATAGTATTCATGCATGCTATACACCATTCGTAATTATGTTCTCAATAAAGATCTGTATCATCTATTATGTTTATTTCTCCGTATGCAGCATAACGGTATTACGAATCAGTAACGTTTTTTGTTGAAACTAGATACTCATAATAATTAATGTTCAAATCTCGTTTAGTATTAATCATTGCTTTTTCTTTAACAACAAAACCACCCTTTGCAAGCACATCACTTTCATTACAATCAATCAGATATAAGTTAACATCTTCATCACGTTTTTGCGGCATAATGAATCCGCATGAACCAGTATCAAACATCAACACATATGACATTAGCTGGTGTGAATCATTTCTATCAGGGATTGAATGATCTTTGTATTTTACATCAAACACACCTATGCAGTCTCCCTTTGATCCTTCAGGTGTTTTATTGTATATGACAATATCGGGAATGTAGTTTTCTTCAATATGTCTGCCGCTCTTCTTCGTTTTTAGATACTTGTGCTTTTTATTATATTCATCTAGATAGACATCTTGCTTTCGTATCTGATAACGAATATAGTATTCAAAAAGAGATTCCATATTTATTGCATATGGCAGTATCTTGTACTCATTAACATCATTATACGATGCTGACAAACGACCTTTTTCACAAATTAGTTTTGCAAGCTGGATTGGTTTCTTATAATACGAATACAATCCATTGACTTTAATACTTACAAATTGATTTCGGCTCAATGCAACAGTTCTCACATTATTAAGCGCTTTCATACAGTATCTAATACTCTTTCGAATAGCGGGAAGTTTCCTGCGGGAGTCGACTGCTGAATTATTAATGATTTTAACTGCCTTAATCAGTGCTGCCTTAAGTATTCTGTTTTCTTGAGTATCTATGGAAAATGTCTGATAACGACAATATACCCTATCATCTCGACCTGCAGAAATATTATGCTTTATATGTTTTGAAAACATTATTTTACCTTTGATTTTTCCATTTAAGTTTTCCTCATAAAATGTCATACGCGATTTTAGTATCTTTTTACATACCATTTCACAAGACTTAATATACGAGACAGCCAAAAGCAACTCACCACCAAAATCAGAACGAGAAGAAGGAATCATACCTTCCCGTTCAAAAACATAGTACAGTGGTCTCCTATCAGACTCATATTTTTCAAATTCCTCGTCTTCCAAAACACAATTGAGCATTATGTATGGGTCGACACTAAAACGTGGGCTTATATAAAGCACAATATCCTTTTGTGCATTCAGACTAAAGCACTTTGCTCCGATAAATCCGGCAGAAAAAAGCTTGCCGTTATATTGATGAATCCCAAGACTATATATATCATCAGTGCCTGATGCAAGGTTCTTGAGTCTTTGTATCACCAAATCTTTGTCGCCCTCCGAGTCTGATTTTATACAGTCCTTTTTTATTTCACTCCAATCATCTGCAGTAACTATAATATGCTCTGTCATCTATTGCCTCCAGAATCAGCTGTGAACATCAGCAGTATGTTCATCAGCACTCAAATTATACTCGGATAAAAGCTCTTCCCACAATTCTTCCTCACTAATATGATCATTTCTACCGAACTTACTCAAATAATTGATGATTTTATTTCCATCGCTGCTGATCAACACACCATCCTTATAGTATTCTCTGAGAATAGGCAATACCTGATACACGAACTTAAGCTTTGTTTCTTCCTCATCTTTAGCAAGGAACATCGTATGTCCAACCTGTACGTCATCTTTGTTGTAATCCTCATTAAGGTAATCATCAAATAACTCTTCTGTTTTTTTAAAGAGGAAAACAGCAAGTTCCTTAGCAGAGTTTTCTGAGTTTTCAATAACATTAACGTCGGGAAGCATAGGAAAGAATATAAAACGCCTTCTGACTGCATAATCAATATTACCGATTGATTTATCAGCTGTGTTCATCGTTCCAATCAAGTAGAGATTGTCAGGAATCTCAATCTCATTGATACCATCTACTGAATACGGGGTAGCTATCTTTTCGTTTCTATATTCCAGCGCATATATAAGCTCTCCGAAAACCGACGAAACGTTTGCACGGTTTATCTCATCAATTATTAAATACACCGGCTTATTGAATTCTTTAGCCTTCAATGCAAACTTTGCGGTTTTTCCTAGTATCTTATCAACAGTCTCATATTTTATTCCCATACTTGGTGCTTCGATTTCAATGCTCTGTGCTCCAGTTATCGGCTTTATCTCTCCTTTAAGCTTATTATTTGATGTTTCTATTGGCTGAACTGTTATACCACGTACAAAATCCTCATAGCCATACGAAGGGTGAAACTGAACAATATCCCAGTAGAAATCTTTATCAAATATTATTGTTCCGTCTTTTAATTTACTATACAATTCATCGGTAATCTGACATTCCTTCAGATCATTTTCGATTACCGTTTCATCTGTTCCTTCCTGCACTTCCAACTGTTCTTTAAGGAACTGCCTTGCTCCATAGGTTTTCGATGTGCCCGGAGGTCCCTGAAGAATCATTTGCTTAATATTCATTGAATCCATGATTGCCTTGTAATTATTATCTGCCATTTTATAAACTCCTTCCAAGGTTGCTGTAACCAGTTCGCCATTTATTATTTTAGTTATAGTTTCTCCCATACTATGAGTGAACACTGCCATTCCCTCTACAATTGCATTTCCTTGGGTCTTAACACTAAAAATGCGTTCCGCTAATTCATAATCCTTTGTATAATTGAAAGCCTTCCTTTTTTCACTTATTATTCTCAACCACTTATCATCGTCTTCAATAATCCTAATAAGATTATATAGGTTTTCTTTATTATCTGTGTGGTCATATAGTTGTTTTATTCCATCTAAATACAATTGATAAAAAACAAATAGTAATCGCCCGATTAAGGAATAAACATTCGGACCACCCGATTTTACTCCTTCATTCTCCGGTTTTATTCTATACTGATCAGCACAATAACGAAAATAATTGGTACTCCCTTTTTTATCTCCTTGTCCTTTTGAAAACAAAAGAATAAAATCAGTATCCTTATATCTATATATACTTTTAGGATTTCTTTTTTTGTCTTCTAAAGGATATAGAGACGAACCACCACCATCGTTCATTCTGTATTGGAAAGAATTATGCCTTCTATCATATTTACACTCATTAAGTTCAGCTAAAATGCTACGCGGAGCATCATTAAAGTCTTTATAATTCCACACTTCAACAACATTAGTATTCAGATACAGCTTGACCATTAATGCATCATGATCTACTAGTTTATTTTGGAAAGAAATCTCGAAAGAATCTTGAAATATTTGAGTCATTGTTCCATGAGGAATTTGTTTTTTTCCTTTGCAATTATTACATACTGATATAATATCATCTAACAAGCCTTGAACTACATTCATATTAGTATTTGTCGATGATTGATTATTATTTGTTTTCTTTGTAATAGTATTAGCATTCCTTGCAACACTTTTACACTTTGTTTCAGCACTATTTCTATAAATGCTAAACAAAGAATAATCCAATGACAATATTCCGTTTCTAACATACTCTTCAAGCATAGGTATTACCTTATACCGCATGGACTGATATACTAATGCTTCTGTCTTACCAATAAACCAGCCGTGACCCAAAAGATAATATTTCTCCTGTTCACGAAGATCATATGCAATATACTGATCTATAACACTGTTGTAAAAATCATATTCGTCCAGAGCTTTAGCATCGCATTTCCTTTCAGCTACAAGCTTCTCCAGGACTCCCCTGTCACTGAAATATTCCTTATGTTCAAATCTGCGAAGAAATGCATAATCAAGTTTATTCATTGATGGAACAGCTGAAACAGCAATGATAGTAAGATTTTCGGGGACTGTAAGCTTTTCACTGCTCTGCGTGTTAACTGCAGTACCCCTATTTTCTATTGCATAAACTATTTCTCCTAGAACAGTCGCTATATCTGTTCTATCTATATCGTCAATAATAATTGCATATTCATTTGATATATCGTCCGATGCTCTTGAACACAGTTTGGCAAACTGCTTGTCAACGGTTTTAATTAGCAACTTATTATCTTGTGTGCAAAGTTCAGTTCCCTTAATAAAATCGGAATACCCATATCCTTCATATAATGGAACATACACTATGCGACCATTTTCAACTGCTCTTGCAAAATCATCTAACCCTGTGGCATTAAGCGCTTCTTGCTTTGCATGATAAGTCTTACCCGAGGCTATAGTACCCTTGATAAGAATATTTTTCATTTAGCTGTCACCTCTTTTTTACTCCTATATAATACGCTGTACAGTTATCGATATTCAGAGTAAACTTAGCTTTGTTCATCACAATAGCATAGTACTTTCGGAAATCATTTGTTGAATATAATAAAATATCTATTTCTTCTGGTCTCTTGTTTTTGGGAATCAGGTACGCTATAGAACCATTAGCCAAACAATTATCTGGCAAAATGCTTGCTCTTGTGTTGTAAGTAAAGTTAGGCATTATTATAGCCTTTGAATTCATAAAACTTCTGGTTTTATATGGCTGTGGATCATCGATAAACCTGTCGTATCCAGGAATACTTATAATCTCACCGCTATCAAGAATATTCTTCGCCCTTAGTATTCGGATCTTGCCTTCATTTTTCATATGTTTGTTTGTAATCTGCCGATCGCGTACATAGTCAAACACATCAAGCTCAAGCGAACTAATATAATCGTCAAACCACTTGTCTCTGTAAAGCATCCATAAGCGGTCATGAAAAATATATCCTTGCTTTTGACTTATCTCGTTATTCTCTGCTTTATTCTCTATAACAGCATCTCCATTGTGGTCAGCATCAAATGTTAAAGAAAGTATTTCCACAAATACATCCTTAAAATATTTTACGCCGTAATCAACGATTCTTACGATTGAAATATTCTCATACTCATTTCTGATTTGCTGATACTCCGCTGCCATAATAAACGATTTTGGCACCACCAAAACGATCTTTTCACCGAGGGCTCTCAGCTTATGAGCAAAGAGCGCAAATGCATTGCTTGAAGAAACTGATGAACCCAGATTATACTTTGATAGTTCTTTTTTGTTCAGCTTTACGAACGGAGGGTTTGAAGCAACTATATCGTAAGTGTGCAAAGGTTTCCATCTCAAAAAATCAGCGCAGATATAATTGATCTTTACTCTTTTGTCGAATTTTAACATTGAAATATACTCTTTCAACTTGGAAAGAATTTCAGGATTTATATCTATCACATCTATTAGAATCTCATCGGCATTATAGCATAATGAAACCAACTGTGGAATAAATGCTCCGAGACCTACTGCAGGTTCTAAAATGCTGACAGACCCTTTTCTCATGACTGCAAAATCTTTTATTGCATCAAACACAACACACTGCGGTGTATAAAATGATCCTGTTGTTTTTTTATCAGACAACAAAGACTCATCAATATATGAGAGAATATAGTAATTGTTTTTCTGTTCTTCGGTCAAATCATTCTTTGAAAAACTACTCTTATCATATGAATCAACAAAATCACTGTAGTCAAGCATCAAATTTATGTTTCCTGCAATCGTTTCCATTATTCGAGTTGGCACAGCTTCACCTATACACCTTCTAATATTCAATTCATTGTTCTTTAGAAATTGATCCCTACTTAAAGTATTAATCTCATCATTCCAAATAAAGCTATCTGGAATGGTCATAAGACGCATAAGTTCTCTAATACTCAACACTCTATTGTCAGACGGATGTATCGTGTCCTGACTACAAATAATATCATTGCGAGTATGAATACACGCTCCAGGTCTGTCCCAGTAAAGGCGTCTGTATTTATTGTTTATATGTGTGGACTTAAGATCCTGTCTTTTGCCATTTTTTAACAGGTAGGGTCTTGTTTCTTTAGGGTTGTCCAAAGCACTTTCTCCCTCTTTTATATCCTTGATCCATGGCAGCATATATTCAGGGAATGGTCTTGCAAAGTGCAGGATATCAGTCGGATCAGATTCTCCATATTCAAGGTGTACAAGATCTCCTATCGCATCTCTTACCGTTATCTCTGCCGACCTTTTAGGGAACAGATTTAAAGGAGTAATGTTTCTCAGATCTTTTCGCGTACCAATGACAAGGGTTCGCGGTCTGCTTGACGGCACACCAAAATCCTTAAAATTGATAGTGCGCCAAGAAATGCGATAATTATTGGAAAGATTTGATTTTATAGTTTCTCCAATAGGCTTATCATTGCCATCAACGTCTGTACATATAGTTTTTATGAATGCCCTAACATTTTCAAAAACAAAAACCTTGGGCTGTATGCTATCGATCATTTTGATAGCTTCAACTACGAGCGAATTGCGGCTTTTCTCATCTTTTTTCTTGTAATTAACTGTAGACATACCTTGGCACGGCGGCGTTGCCACTATTACATCAACCGAACCGATTTTATGGATATTATGCCACCTTTTTATTTCTGTAAAAATCTGGTCTTTAGTTTTCTGGTCCGAAATATCTCCATTGATGTATCCGGTCTGGTATCGGCATTTCTTATTAAACTTTTGAATATTCAATCGGCTTTGTATTATTTCGTTCGTAGCTATACACTCAAATCCTTGTTCAGTAAAACCAAAGCATCCAATCCCTGCGCCACTAAATAAGCTCATATATGTACGCATATTACTACCTCTTACATTTATTTTTAATTATTATACCATAAAACAACAAATAAATCAATAATCATTTGTTTACAATCAACTATACATCTGTCCAACTAAGGTTGTTTCCATTGTCTACCCCAACCTCTCGATGATCTCTCTGAACTCGTCCTTGCCAAGCTCACCTCGTATATACGCCGCCCTTGCAGCTCTTGCTTCATCCGCCCATTCGGCGTATTCTTCATAGCTCAGGTCTTTCTCGGTCTGCTGCCCATCGAGCTTCCACGAACCACGCTCAAACCGCTTGTAGTTCTTATTGTGAACACGGTCGTACTCGTCAAGCAGCACATCCTTCCTCCTGCGAAGCTTCTGCATCAGCTTGGGAGCGACCTCCTTACAGGTCTTGCCATCCTCGGTGAATACCCTGTCGCAGTAGAGTGTCCGCCGCTTTGTCTTGGGAACAAAATAGTATCCGCAGCACTTGCACCAGCTTATCCGCTTGTTTTCCTGTGCGAACCGCAGCAGCATAAAAGTGTAGTAGCTCGCAATATCGTCAAAGATGTAATACAGGTCGAGCTTGGTGCTGCCGTCGATAAGATCGTAGTTGATGAACTGCGATGTGTAGCAGACATTGAACAGCATCTCCTCACAAAGTACACACTCCTCGAACCACCTCTGCGGGTCACCAATCTCCACTGCCAAGTGCAGTAAACGGTTCAGATTGCTGATCAGCATCAGCGGCTCACGCATCGTACTTCGCACCCTATTCATAGTTTCAACGAAGAACATCGCCGTGCCGTCATCGAACTCGTTAAGTGCTTTCGCTACGCTGTTGTAGAGCAGACAGCCAAGCACCGTGTCAGCTTTCAGCACCTCATTGACATTGTCAAGTGCAGCATTCACGACATTGTTGACCTGCTGCGGAGGGATAGAACCGAACTCCAGCCCGTTGTCAAGGCTCGCAAGGTCATCAATAACATCACAAGCCCTTTCCAAACTCTCTGTGTCGTTCTCGATCACGGAGAGTATTTCTTTTTCTGCCGTTGAATCAGGCAGCCGCTCAAAACGCTCGTTGAACCAGGCATAACGATGTATCACATCACCGTCAAGCGATACGCAGACCTTTCCTCTCATCTGTTTCCTTTCCATGTGCAGACCTCCCCTCATCCTCTTTCGTCAAATCTATTATATCACATAACATTGCACAAATCAAATTTTACAGGGCGATTTTTTGTACAGTTGAGGTGTTTAAACTAAAATGTCCGGTATCATTATTTTGAATTTTTTCAATCAATAATACAGCATTTCAAAGCGTGAAAAGAAACAATATAATTAAAAATATAGGCAGCAGATACTGCCGACAGCATCTTGACAATTGAATCCGCACACACGAAAGATACCCCACGGGGAAGTACAGCCAGGATGAGCTTTGAGGACTCGGAGCGTACCAAGTCGGGAAAATACATCAAAACTTAGAAAAGTTCTGACAGGAACGATAGTGGAGTGCGAGCAACAAAGAAATCAAATTGGAAGGAGGAATTATATGAAACAAAACGAATTGAAACTATGCAGCTGCGAGTACATTATGGAGACCGAGTTCAAGAAAAAGAGATACCTTGTTGACAAAATGCTCTACCCCGGGCTGTACATTCTCGCAGGCGCACCAAAGGTCGGAAAGTCGTGGCTTGCCATGCAGCTGTGTGTCAGCGTGGCGCTCGGTGAGCAGTTCCTGAAACACGAAACAGACATCGGTCAGGCAGTGTACCTTGCTCTCGAAGATGACGAGGGACGATTGCAGGACAGGGTCTACGAGTTCATTGATGTGCCGACAGAGAACCTTGAATTCGCTATCGCATCGGACACCATTGACTCAGGTCTTGAAAATCAGATACGCTCGCTCGGTGAAACTCACGACAATCTCAAGCTTGTCATCATCGACACGATGCAGATGGTGCGAGAGACGACAGACATCAGCTACGCAAAGGATTACAAGGACATGAGCGTGCTCAAAAAACTTGCGACAGAGCTTGGCATAACGATCGTTCTTATCCACCACACCTGCAAGCACTTTGATGACGATCCGTTCAAAACTATCTCGGGAACGATGGGTCTAAGCGGTTGTGTTGACGGCAGCTATGTGCTGGTCGAAAGCCATCGTGGCAACCGAGTGGGAAAGCTGTACGGAGTCGGTCGTGACTTTGAGAACATCGAAATGAGCGTTGCGTTTCGAGACTGCCATTGGTATGTGACCGACGCTGTCGAGCCGTTCAAGCGTGACACTTTTTCTTTTGCAATACACGATCTTATGGTCGAACAGGTGTCATTCGTAGGCTCGGCAACTGCGCTGTGCGAGTTGCTCTACCGCAAGTACGGCGGACAATATTTTCCGAACAGAGTCACCCGTGACCTTGTTCAGCACACCGAGGAACTGATGACCTTGGGAGTGAGATTCACCTCACGGCGCAGCCACGGCAGCAGGATAATATCACTTGAATATGACATCTCGGGTGACGCTAAGTCGGGCGCTCTGCTGTACAGCAAGGTGGAGAACTCTACCGGCACCCCGAATCCACCAAAGGCTTTACCTATGGTATCTGCGTGAGGTGAGCAAGTTTTAACGGGTGACGGTAACTGCCCTAATGGGTGACGGTAGGGTGCCGGTAACTATGAAAATGGCGCACGCTGTGAGCCGATTTGTGCCCGCTCTCTCCCTTGGTGGACAAACTACCCGACCCGCAGTCACAAAACGCCACACAGGGCATCGTGGCGCAGATGTGAGCGAGTGGGAGGACGAAGAACTCTCGCCGCAGGAGTTTACTATCTGTATAGTAACTCTGAATTTGCAGAAAAGACAAAACCCCGAGTCTGAACGTTTTGCGGCACAGAGGTGCTAAACGAAACTGTTCCAAGTTTAAGTCGGCAGATCAAGCCACACAGTATTTTTCTCTTTTCTGCGAATGATAGCGAAGAAAGAAAGGGGCAATTTGAGGGGTGCAAACGGCAGTCCGAAAACCGCACAACTTTGTGACTAGCCAGCATCGCCTCGGGCAGTCCACCTGCTCCCCGTTGGTGGCTGGCAGGTGCCGAGGCTTGCCGGCTCGGGGCGGACCCCATGAACCCCCCTTTGCATATTGGCAGAAAAAGAATATGTCTGAACTGATAACCCGGCAGTTCTGAGGGCAGCCAAACTCTGCTCGATTTCAGAGCCTTTAGTAGTTTGCAGGTTAAAGCTTCGGGGTCGTTTACCCCGAAGCAGCCACAGCGAACGGCAAAGCCGACCGCATTCTACGCACTTTCAGCAGCTCACCAAAAAGGAGTTGTAAAACCAATGATTTTGAAAATCAGGAGTTGTAATACGAAAACAAAGCCTGATTGGGCGTTAGTGCGAGGCGTTGTGTTGGGGTCACAGGCTAAAATCAACAATCGAAAATGAAAGGAAGAATGATAGAAAATGAAAAATGAAAACTTAACTCCACAGCAGAGATTTGAAATGATGCTGCCGTGCAGAGATGATGAAAACAGAGCAGAGGAATTCGCTTCGCTCAATAAAAAATGGCGAGAGCTGTTCACCAAGCTCTCAAATGAACTGACCGATGAGCAGCGAATTATGTTTGAAACACTGCTTGACATTCAGCTCAAACAAAGCGACATAGTCGGCAAGGAAAACTATACTTACGGTTTCCGAAACGGTGCTAAGATGATGTTCGGAATGTTCCTTGAGAACGACCCGTATGGTTTTGGTCAGGCTCGCCCTGCACTCGATAAGTCAAATTACATTGACGAAAGCTGTTTGCCGGATAAGAAACTACCCACGATGATGACTATCAAGGAAGCGGCAAAACAAGTTCCCGGCTGCACAGAGTATCGTTTAAGAATGCTGTGCAAATCAGGTGAGCTGCCCTGCGTAATGGCGGGCAAAAAGTTCCTGATAAACAGGGACAATCTGTACAAATACCTCTACGGCACATCAGTCGATTAGTCAAAAAATATGTTGTGAATCTTAATTTCAAACAGCTGGGATAGCTATTCCCGTAAGTCTGTGGTAATGTGTAGAATACCAAATCGAAAGGAGGGAAAAACTATGGCAACGATAACGAAAAGAGGAAAGAGCTACCGCATAGTTGTTTCGTGCGGATATGACATCTACGGAAAACAGATTACCCATTCAAAGACCTGGCGACCGAGCGAGAATATGTCAGCAAGCCAGGTCAAGAAAGAACTCACCAGACAGGTCACTCTGTTCGAGGAAGAATGCTCTCACGGAACGGTTGCAGAGAACATCAAGTTCCAGCGGCTTGCTGAAATGTGGTTTGAAGAGTACGCACAGTTCAACCACCGCAGCACCTCGCTTCAGCGTGACCGACAGCTCGCATCACGAGTCTACCCTGCACTCGGACACCAATGGATAGACAAGATAACCGCACACGATATTCAGGTGTTCATCAACTCTCTTGCTAAAGACGGTGCGAACAAACGCAACGGCAAACCGCTCTCGCAGAAAACTATTAAGCATCACCTGACATTTATCTCATCTATCTTTGAGTACGCAAAGAACCTTGATATGATAAGTGCAAATCCGTGCAGAAAAGTCGTCATACCCAAGCTCGACGCAAACGGCAAGCTGATGACGAAAAAGGAAAAGCAAATCTACACCAAAGAACAGGTCAAAGAGTTTATGCAGATGATAGAAACAGCACCGCTCAAATACAAAGTGTTCTTCAAGCTGGCTGTGTACACAGGCTGCCGCCGTGGCGAACTGCTCGGTCTGGAATGGAAAGACATTGACTTTGACGAGCAAGTTTTCTATGTGCACCAGACCTCAAACTACACAGCCGACAAGGGCGTGTACACCGATGGAACAAAGACGCTCAAATCGACAAGAACAGTCAATATGCCGAGCACGATATGTGACTTGCTCAAAGAGTACAAATCCGAGCAGGAGAAATACAAGACGAGTATCGGCGACCAGTGGGTAGAGAACGACAGACTGTTCACCAAATGGAACGGCGAGCCGATGCACCCGAACACTCCGTACACCTGGCTGATGAGAGAGTGCAGACGAAAGGACTTCCCGTTCTATGGGATCCATACATTCAGACATCTGTTCGCCTCGCTTGAAATTGAGGCAGGCATCGACCCGACAACAGTAGCCGCAACGCTCGGACATAGCACACCAATAACCACGATGACCACATACAGCCACTACTTCGCACAAAGCAAACAACGCGCAACAAACGCCGTAGCAGAGCTGCTGGAAAGCAGTTAACCAGACATAGCGAAAGCCCTGCTCATTTGAACAGGGCTGATTTTGATGATAATTATTCAAATTCGAGTATTATATAACAAAAGGGAGCTCTGCAAAGCTCCCTTAATAATTAACCTTTAGGTGGAAGTGGATCGTTTCCATAAGAATTCTTATCTCTTATTTTCCCATTCATTCTATGAATTACGACTTCTGACTTTTGATTAATTGCAATATTTCTTGCATAATTAATGGCTTCTTTTTGAGTTTTAGTAATAATAGTGGCCTTATTATTACCTTCTCCCTTAACTTGCCAATTGCCATCTTGTCGATGTGTTACATGTTGATTCTTGCCCATACTCTCCCTCCTCTCTTATCAAGATAAAGGGATTTAACTGCCAAACATCCCAAAACAATTATGCAACTTTAGTTATCGACATAAATACAGAATGCTTTCTTTCCATACTCTTTTGCGTATATACGACGGCCGTTTTTTAGCGTAATATATGCAACAAAAATACAGTGTCGCTTAACTTTATTTGATTTCATTATGAAAAATCGCCTCCTATTTCAAGATTTTTCTGAAACAAATTTGAAAAACCATTGAAAAAAGCAGGCAAATGTGATACACTAATCTTGCAGAATAATGTGTAGGCAGTTATATTTGCCTGCCAATTTCAAGAAGATTCATTCAAGCGCCAACTTGGATGAATCTTTTTATTTCAAATAGCAAAACGCTATTCAGAAAGCAATTATTTTAACTTAGAAGCAGAAAGCAAATCAAAAAGCATAAATTCTCCGTCATTTAACAACTGACCTGAAACTCGATATGCATCCTGTTCCAAATTCCAATTCATCATATCAGAAAGAGTATTAAGGAGATCCTTGCCATTCCATCGTACAGAAATAACCCTAGACTTTGGATTCTCTTTAAAGAATGATGTGCTATTGGGATAATCCTCTGCACAGGGACAGATAGCTATCTGTTTTTTCTCATCATTAACCATCAGCACAACAAATTTAGGATAATGTAACTTCATTACCACTGATTTGTTAAATGTGACCCCGTTTTTAGTTACGGACACATATGGCACTCCTTCGTCAAAATTAAAAGCTTTAAATCCTTCCAAATCAATCATATTCTTCATCTCCTTGCGAAATAGTATATCACAGATCATCAAAAAAGTCAAGATGAAAATGCATGAAAAATGTTTGTGTTATGTACGGTTTATTCATATCGCTCGCGTCTGTTGCTTAAATATCGACTTGTTCAATTTGCAGCTGACAATTGTTAAATGGTAATGCATATATCATTTTAACATCCCACATAGAGTTATTCAGTTTATTGTTCTGCTAAACAAGTAGCGTGCGACAAATGCCGTCGCAGAATTGCTTGAGAACAGATAAGCAGACATAGCAACAGCCCTACTCAAAACGAGCAGAGCTGTTCATTTCTTTATGAAATAAAATTACAAACATGATTGAATTCGAATCATCTTTTATTGCCATCGTTAACAACATAATCATTAACAATTACTTCAGTTTTGGATGCATATGAAACATCATTAATTCTATTATAATCACATCTTAATGCCCTTCCAAAATCATCTGGATCATAATGATCATCTAGAGGTTTAAAGTTTATTCCAAGTTCAGCAAATATCCGAACAAAATTATTATCTTCCATTATAAAACCTCCTTTTACATCTTTCTAACAGCATTCATTATCATAGCACTTCCCGTATGATTTTCTACTATTTTTACAGCATTTGAGTTAGAAAACGTATGCATATAAGTATGATGAATAGTCAGTACATAATCCTGTAAATCTTTACAACCGCTTATCTTTTCTTTATTTAGATCCTCCAGCGGTTTCACTTTTATTCCCCACGATTTACACTCATCGATATGGATATGCTTTTGATGTGTAAATGTTTCCTCATGACTACCGAGTTTCTTTACTATATTATCAGCAATTTTCTCTGAATCTGGATTATCACTCAACATATTCGTACAGAGCCAATCCTTTACCATCTTTTCTGACCAAGTAATTGCCTTTTTACAATCCCCTAAAAATGTTGGATGATACTTTGAAATTATCAACGACCATAAATTCACTGAAATTGGATCCCGTTTTATGTCTTCTATAGCAGTATCAAACTCTTCTATAACTCCTGCACACGACATTCCACCAAATTGCGGATCAATAGGACCGATATTTGATTGCTTACCCATTATTATTTCATTACAAGAAAGTGCAATCATTGTTCCAGCGGACATAGCAATTTGCGGAATGAAAGCTCTAATATTATTACCAAAAATCGAGCGCAAATAGTTTACAATTGATTCAGTAGCAGCAGTATTACCACCTGGTGTATGTAGAATCAAATCAAGTCCTTTAGATTTATCCAACCCATATACTGCTTGCATAAGAGCATTCTTATCATTATCATCAATAGAAACATTTTCATTCGGTTTTTGCAGGAATGCTGAATAATACGCTATTATGTTTCTTCCAGTATATTTATACATAGTCTTAAGATACTTACGCCTAATAGTATCTAAAGGATTTTCTACCTTAACATTCTGAATTTCTTCAAGCACTTGTCCCCAGTTTGGCATATCTTCAAGCCTCCTAATCAAAAAAACATAATGCTATTTATTATATTATATCATAATTGAAGCGAAATGTGTTAACCGAAAATTAATATATTCCCACTTTCGTTTCTTATTATAACAAATCAAGTAACATCATTATAACATAATTACAGGAATCTTTGATACATTGTAGACTTGGCAAAGCCCTGCTCAAACGAGCAGGGCTGTTTTCATACATATTTAGTTGACAGCGAAATAAAGACCAAGGTGACACAAGAGTGTCATGTGCGCAAACGGCGCAGATACTGTGTAAAGCGGCGTATCGTTTAGTAATGCCAAGGTGAAAATAAAGACCAAACAAAGACCAAAACACACTTTTGAGCAAAAAAAGAACTCGCAAACAGCGTGTTTGCGAGCTTTTCATTTATGCGGCAAACGGGACTTGAACCCGTACGTCGTAAAACACACGCCCCTCAAACGTGCCTGTCTGCCAGTTCCAGCACTGCCGCATATATTCTGCTGATGTAGTCAGCTTAATTATTATATCACTTCTATCTGAGTTTGTCAAGCTTTTTTCAGGATTTTTATAAAATAAATCAAAGTGCCGTGAAGTATCACCACACAGCACTCTTTCATTTTTCTTTACAGCCATTGTATAAAAGCCGTTTTATCGTTTTGATTATACCCTGCTCGTTCGTAAAAATCAAGTGTAGACCTTTCTTTGGATCCTGTCAGCAGCATCATCTTATAGCAATTCTCATTCACTGCGATCTGTCTTGCATAATTCAGGCAGGCTGTTGCATAGCCCTTTTTTCTATGCTCCATATCGGTTATCACATTTTCAATAAAAGCGTACGGCCGCTGACCCCGTGTCAGGTTCGGGATAATAACGCACACACAGGAAGATACTATAACGCCGTTTTCTTCAGCCACGATAATATGGTGGTTTTTATCATTCAGTATGTCTTTCCAGACTCCAAGAACTCTGTCATCCTTTTCCGGGAGCGGATTATCGTGAAGCTGCATATAAAGCCTTAACAGGCCGTCAAAGTCTTTTTCCGATATTTCTCTTATCATATTCAACCAACTCCCTGCCTTGTTATCCTGAAAAAGTCCAACATAAAACGACAGCGTTGCTTATCTTTTTTCAAGCACGCCCATAATAAGATTTCCGCAGTAGCTGCACCTTGCGTTTTCATCCACAACACCTGTAAGCGGTGCGCCGCAGGACAGACATCTGTCCTTAACGATCATTTTTGCAAGCGCAACAACAAGCTGCCCGTCATGCACCTCAAGGGTGCAGTTTTTGAGATAGCCGTTCTTTATTGCATATCTGATCCGCTTGAGCTTGCTTTTTCCGCTTGACGCAAAGCCCAGATCAGGCAGGGTATTTGCATTGACAAACGGCTTGGTGGAGCGTGAAAAATAATTTGCCCAATCGGCAGCCGAAAACAGCGCCATAGTCTTTCTGAAACGCAGCAGACCCAAGGGTAAAAGTACAAGTGCAAACGCTCCGCCGTAGATTATACCGTCACGGATATGATCCTTTATCAGCTTATATGAAAACAGATGGTTAGATGGATCCAGGAGCATTTTTTTCTGATACCCCTCATCAAAATAATGGCTTACCTGACTGAGTGTATACATAAGAAGAATAACTCCCAGCGAAAGCCCTATTACGGAAAGAACAAGGTACAGAACTTTTCTTAGACCTGTTGTGGAAGATTTATAAAAATCGGGTCTGCCGCTTCCCGATCCGAGCCGGTTGGAAACGCTGTAAAAGTGGTCGTCGGAAAGCACCTTTGCGTGCAGGTCGCTGCTATGGCAATACGGACAGGTGCCGGTAAAGAAAACTCTTTTTTCTATGTGCGCACCGCAGCTGCGGCACTCGCACAGACATTTTTTGCTGTACAGCTCAATGATCTCGCCGCTGCTGCCTTGAATGAATTTAAAGTTTTTCATATACAGCACACGGTAGATATGCATTTGTCTGCGAACAGCAGCCTGACTTTTACCCATTACCTGGGACAGATCCGCATAGGTGGTAAATCCGTCAAGATCGCCCTCTAAAAAGCTGGAATAGAAAACGGCGTTGCCAACGTGTTTTATAGACAAAAGCGCAGCTATCAGCAGCACCACAGCCACGCAGGTCATTACTATTGCGCTTTTCATTGACACTGCGCCCCAGGCATACTCGGGTCTATCGCTGTATGTAGAAAACTCGGAGATTATATATGTGGTGCTGAGAACGAACTCAAATGCGCAAAATAGCAGCAGCAGAATGTTTTTAATACGCAGTGCAGTTATAAGACCCTTTTTCAGATACACCGCTGCATCCCCCCATTTTTACCCAAATTTCGCCCCACAGCAATTTGCCGTGAGGCGATAAAACGTGCCTGATGCGATTCGAACGCACGACCTTCAGAGTCGGAGTCTGACGCTCTATCCAGCTGAGCTACAGGCACATATCAAGATGCAGGAGTGCGCTTGGGTGCACACCCCAGCATCTTTTGAACAGCTTATCTTATCTTTGCACCGCAAGGAAGCGACTGGTCAGGGAAGATTACCTTTGCCGAGCCGTCGGGTGCATCTGCTGCACAGATCATACCCTGGGATTCAACGCCGCACAGGGTTGCAGGTTTAAGGTTTGCAACGATAATGACCTTCTTACCAACAAGGTCCTCGGGGGCATACCACTGAGCTATGCCGGAAACTACCTGTCTGCCTCCCATTCCGTCGTCAAGCTGCAAACAAAGGAGTTTCTTTGCCTTTTTCACCTTTTCGGCGCTCTTTACAAGTGCAACACGCAGATCGACCTTGGAAAAATCGTCTATGGTTATCTCATCCAAAAGCGCAGGCGCATCAAATTCAGGCTCATCTGTTTCTCCGGCTGCTTTTTTAGCTTCCTCGATGCGCTGATTTATCTCCTCCAGCAGCTTTGTACCGTCTATTCTTGCAAACAGCGGAACAGGATCATTTACCGTAATGCCCACAGGCAGTCTTCCGAAGCTTTCAAGGCTTTCCCAGGTGTCGATGTCGCAGTTTATCTGCTGCAGTATCTTTTCGCTGGTCTGCGGAAGGAACGGTTTTAACAGCACTCCCAGATATCTTATCGTTTCAAGCAGCACATACAGCACTGTTGCAAGGCGTTCTTTCTGCGTTTCGTCCTTGCCCAGCACCCACGGCTCTGTTTCGTCGATATACTTGTTAGCTCGCTTTGCAAGAGCCATGATGGTATCCATAGTCTCTGCCATTCTGTACTCATCAAGGAGCTTCTCAACTTTTTTAGGTGTCTGCTCACACTTGCTTATCACCTCATCGTCAAGAGGCTGCTTTGCACAAGGAGGCATTATTTTACCGCCAAAGTATTTTTTCTGCATTGCCACAGTTCTGTTCACAAGATTTCCCAGAGTGTTGGCAAGGTCGGTATTATATCTTTCAATAAGGGATTCATAAGTTACCGAGCCGTCGGAGCTGTATGGCATCTCCGAAAGGAGATAATACCTTGCACCGTCAACGCCGAATTCTTTTACAACATCCTCTGCGTAGATAACATTTCCCCTTGACTTTGACATCTTTTCTGTGCCGAAAAGCATCCACTGGTGTCCGAACACCTTTTTAGGCAGCGGTTCACCCAGCGCCATAAGGATTATTGGCCAGTAGATCGTATGGAACCTCATTATATCCTTGCCGATAACGTGACAGTCAGCAGGCCAGTATTTTTTATAAAGCTCTCCCGGTCCGTCTGGATCATACCCAAGGGCTGTGATATAGTTTGAAAGGGCATCTATCCAGATATAGATAACGTGCTTGTCATCAAAGGTTACGGGTATTCCCCACTTTACAGTTGTCCTTGAAACGCAAAGGTCCTGTATGCCCGGTTTGATGAAATTGTTATACATCTCTTTCTTTCTGGATTCAGGATATATAAAATCCGGGTTGTCTTCAAGGACATATTTTTCAAGCTGTTTCTGATACTTGGAAAGCTTGAGAAAATATGCCTCTTCCTTTGCAGGCTTTACCTCACGTCCGCAGTCGGGGCACTTGCCGTCCACCAGCTGGCTCTGTGTCCAGAAGCTCTCACAGGGGGTACAGTACATACCCTCATACTCCGACTTATAAATATCGCCCTGGTCATACAGCTTTTTAAATATCTTCTGTACAGCCTTTTCGTGATATTCATCGGTGGTCCTTATAAACTTGTCGTACGATGTATTCATAAGGTCACAGATCTCTCTTATCTCCCCTGCCACCTTATCAACGTGTTCCTTCGGAGTTATTCCCTCAGCCTCAGCAAGCTCTTCGATCTTCTGACCGTGCTCGTCAGTTCCCGTAAGGAAGAAAACATCATAGCCCTGCATTCGCTTGAACCTCGCAATAGCATCTGTAAAGACTACTTCGTAGGTATTGCCTATGTGCGGCTTCTTTGAAGTATATGCGATAGCCGTAGTAATATAATATGTTTTCTTAGGCATTTTTCCATTCCTCCTTTTGAAATTTGCCACAAAACAGTGACACTTTTAGTATTATACACCATTTCACCGCCATAGTCAAGCGCTGCGGCGTTAGTCATTGTACTCACCGGCAGGTATGGGGCAGGCTCTTGATTTGCTTTGACCCGTCCGGCATGAGCCGACGGTGAAAACACAAGGCCCTATTGACAGGTTACTTTTTGTGTGCTACAATAAAACGGTAAATAAGAAGAAGAGAAAGCAGCGTTTGCTGCGTCTGCGAAAGGCAAAGCGTGCCTCGTTCAAAAGGCTTTGCAGACAGCCGATGCACGTTCAACCCGGTACATTAAGCGATGCTTAATTGAAAGCATATTCTCTTCTTCTTTTTATTTTTTCCAAAGGGAGGTGGCACAGTGTCCTTGCTCGACAGTCTTTATGACGCACAGACGTGGGAGGAATATAAACAGTACAAGATCTCTCACGGACATATTTCTCCACGCAGACAAAAGGAGCTGGAGGAGTATATCAGATGTGAGCTTTATCTTCCCACCGCAAAAGACCTTTGCTTTTCGCCCCCTGAAAAAAAGACTATAAACAAAAGCGGAACGCAAAAAAAGCGTGTGATATATATGTTCCCGCCGCAGCAGACCAGGGTGCTCAAGCTTCTTACGTACCTTTTGTATAAATATGACGGGGCATTTTGCAAGAGCTGTTATTCCTTTCGCAAAGGGATAACTGCCAAAAAGGCAATGCAAGACATTATGGGACTGAAAAATAAAAACAGCTGCTGGGTGATGAAGCTGGATATCCACAACTACTTTAATTCCATGCCCTCAAAAAAGCTGGTGAAGGAGTTTGAAAGGGTCATAACCGACGACCCACGGCTTTTGGATTTTCTCACACAATTTTTCACTGCCGACGTGTCCCTGAGCGACGGACACAGGATAACCGAGGACCGGGGCGCAATGGCAGGTATGCCCTTGTCGGCATTTTGCGCCAACCTCTACCTTACCGACCTGGACAGGCTTTTTGAAAAAATGGGCGTACCCTATTTCAGATATTCCGACGATATACTTATTTTTGCCCCCAGCCGCAGTCTTGCAATGCAATACTACCAGATAATAAAGCAGCATATTGAAAACAAGGGGCTGACACTTAACAACAATAAGTTTTCACTCACCCCTCCGGGGGATCCGTGGGAATTTCTCGGGTTTAAATATCACAATGGTGAAATAGACCTTTCGCAGGCATCAATAGATAAAATGAAAGCCAAGATAAAGCGCAAAGCCGCAGCCATATACCGCCGCAAATGCAGGCAAGGCACAGCTGATGACAAGGCGGCAAAAAACCTTATAAGGACATTTGATCGCAAATTCTTTGCCCCTGCGAACGAAAAGGATTTTACCTGGAGCCGCTGGTTCTTCCCTGTTATCACCACCCACAAAGGACTTGAGGAAATAGACAGATATCTTGTTAAATACATCCGTTATACATACACCGGACGGCATTACAAAGGCAACTACAAGATAAGCTATGAACATCTGAAATCTCTTGGGCTTCGCAGCCTTGTGAACGAATATTACAAATACCGAAATGATATAAAGACCGAAAAAGGATGAATTGCCGCCGCTGATTTTTCGGTCTTTTAAATTTTTTACTTTTCATATGCACAAATTCTGCCCTGTGAGTTGTATATATAGTGAACCGGGTTCAAGAAAGGAGAAAGCACAATGGATAAACAGCGTGTAGCCCAGGCGTACGAGCGTTACGCCGATACAGCCGTTCGTGCTGCATGGCATTACACCGGCGATATGCACAGCGCACAGGACTGTGCCGAAGAAGCTTTTTTACGACTGCTTTCTCAGGAGGATATGCCTGACGAGAAGGTGCTTCCCTGGCTCATTCGGGTCACGGTAAATACAGCAAAAAATCTTTTGAAATCATCTCACAGAAAATGCACCGACCCCTTTGACGAGCAGATGACGGACGGACAGACCGACAGCCTTGTGCTTGCACGCCGTGCAGCGGCAAGGGCGATGCTTTGTCTGCCGGAAAAATACCGCATACCTCTTATGCTGCATATAGGCGAAGGACGAACTATTGCAGACACCGCAAAGATCATCGGCAAAGGTATAAACACCACCGGCTCTCTTATAAGAAGGGGAAAAAAGCTGCTTCAGAAAGCCTATGAAAAGGAGGAATTATGATGAACAAACAAACAAGTGCAGAACAGATGTATAAAGAATATATCACAGATATCCACGCCGACAGCTCGGCTTTGGAAGGCCTGCTTAACGGCGAAAGGACCCCGGCAAATCCCGGCGCAAGGATAAAGCACTCCACAGGGAAGATCGCTGCTGTAACAACTGCAGCGGCTGCAATAGCTCTGTGTGCAGGGATAGGTTTTTCGTCCTTTGGTTCAGACGACACAGAAACCGCACCAAAACCTGCCGCCACTACCCCTGCGATCACCACAGCAAAACAGCCCCTCACGCCCTCCCCCGAGCTGGGAGATTTCAAGATCGAGGTCACCGATACTATGGGCGGCACCCACGGAATGTGTGCCACACTGAAATTAACAGGACTTACCGAAAAAGGGAAGACACTTATCAAACAACAGAGTGATAAGATCTCAACGGATCAGAACCTTTTTGGCACAGGCATCGCAGCTATGTCATTTTCCACCCCCATTGTGCAGGGCGACAGCTGCACCATGCAGGTAAGCTTTGTGCCGCAGAAATTCACAGGCTTTGACGGCAACCTTGGAGTGGATATATTTTTAAGGTTCCCCTCCGACCCAAAGGGTGAGATAAACGATCCGGGAAGAAAAGTATCGTTTAACATTCCTCTCACACCCTGTGAACAGCGCTTCACAAGCGACAAGGGCGAGGACATCTGGCTCACCGATCAGTATATCGCATCGGGGCACAATCCTAACGATTCTCAGAAAAGGTATCTGTATACAATAAAATACAAGGACGGCTCGGTCAAAGAACTCACCGGAAGTGACAGCAACGGCGGCGCAGGTTTTTCGGACTATCTGAGCTATTCGCTGAGTTATTTCAAGGAAAAGCTGAACTCCGCAGACGTTGAAAGCATCACCTATGACGGCATTGAGTTCAAGCCTGCAAAGCAGGGAAATGAGAAGTTCAAGACAGAGCTTGTCCAGACAAAAGCATCTGACCACGGAATGATCGCAACTGTCAAGCTGACTGCGCTCAACGACGAGGCTAAAAAATATTTGAACAAAGACCTTGGTGTTAGCTATCAGGCTTCAAACGAAGCGCTGATGAGCAGATTGATAGGCTGCAACGTTGACATTGTGTCTGATAATACCTTGATAGCAAACGTGGGCTTTGCAGGTCATGATGAAAACGATAAGGTCGCAAACGGTGACACGGTGAGCGCTTTGTTCAGACTCCCGATCACCGGTGCTGATGCACAGGGCACAAGTGAAAGTATGGAATCAGCGATGGCAGCAGAGGGAAGACATATAGAAATAACCATAAACAAAAACAAAAAAGAAAGAACCTTGCGTTCCAAAGACGGCAAGACCCTCTTCCTTTCCGATTTCCATATGACAGCACATAATATCAGATCAACAATCTCTGCGAAAAACATAACCGTAAAATATGCAGACGGAACCACTCTGACACAAGCCGATATCGGTATGCTGGGCGGCAGTGTCGGCACTCCAAACAACAAAGGAACAAGTGCAACAATATACTTTGAAAAAGATATTGCCGCCGATAAAGTCGTATCCGTGACCTTTAACGGAACACAATACACAGTGCAGTGAACAAATAAAGAACCACCTCGCTTGAGGTGGTTCTTGCTGTTTATATAAGCTCCATTATCTCTGCGTGGATATCTTCGATAGATCTCATCTTTCCGTCCTTTACGCACTCCACCGTTTTCCAGCCAAGCTTTTGTGCACAGTATGCCGCAGCCTGCTGCGAGCGCTTCAGGTACTCGATATCGCCCTCATGGATATCCTTTTTGCTTTCGTCGCCCTTATATCTTCCCGTCATAAGCTTCTGGCTCACGTCGGTGTCGGCCTTGAGGTAGATAACAAGATCCGGTGCGGGTATGCCCAGCTTTTTGTATTCAAAATCGTCCAGCCATTCAAGGTAACCGTCCCAGCTCTCATCCTCCAGTTTTGAGCACTGGTGGATACCGTTTGAGGTGGCATATCTGTCTGCGATTATTGTTGCACCGCTTTGGTAAAGCTCACCCCAGTCGGTCTTAAAGCTGGCGTATCTGTCCACCGCATAAAAAGCCGAAGCCGCATAAGCGTTCACATCTCCCGGCTTGCTGCCGAACTTCCCGTGCAGATACATTTTCACAAGTGCCGAGGAGTCGCTCTCATAATCGGGAAAGGTTATCTCCCTCACCCTTTGCCCCTGCCGGGCAAGGGTTTTTGCAAGCAGCTTTGCCTGGGTTGCCTTTCCGCTTCCGTCAAGTCCCTCTATAACGATAAGTCTGCCCTTCATCTTTTCCTCCGTTTACAGCAACACTATGCCGTTTTCTTTGCACTTTTCAGCCATCTCGTCCGACCAGATAGAAGCCTGTACCTCGCCGATGTGTGCCTTTTCAAGCAGCAGCATACAAAGCCTTGACTGACCTATTCCGCCGCCGATAGTCAGAGGCAGAGTGCCGTCTGCGATCATCTTGTGGTAGTCATACTGCATCCTGCCCATTGCGCCGCAAATCTCCAGCTGTTTTTCAAGGGACTTCTCGTCGACTCTTATACCCATAGATGATATTTCCAAAGCGTTATCAAGCACCTTGTCCCAAACAAGGATATCACCGTTGAGAGACCAGTCGTCATAGTCAGGCGCTCTTCCGTCATGCTTTATGCCGCTTTTAAGCTCGCCGCCTATCTGCATAAGAAAAACGGTCCCGTGCTCTTTTACTATCAGTCTTTCACGCTCTTTCGGAGTCTTATCGGGATACATATCCTCAAGCTCCTGGGTGGTGATGAAAAATGGCTCCTCGTTTATCCTTCCATCCAGCACCGGATAGCGAAGCCCTACTTTACGTTTGGTGTAGGCAACTGCCTTAACGATAGACCTTACCGTTTCCTTTAAGAAGTCAACATTTCTCTGCTCTCTTGTGATGACTTTTTCCCAGTCCCACTGGTCAACGAAAACCGAGTGGGTATTGTCGGTATCGTCGTCACGGCGTATAGCGTTCATGTCGGTATAGATGCCCTCGCCCGGATTATATCCGTAACGGTAAAGCGCCATTCTCTTCCACTTGGCAAGGGACTGAACTATCTCCGCCTCGCTGTCATCTATCTCTTTGATGGTGAACTCCACCTTGCGCTCAACGCCGTTAAGGTCGTCATTTATACCGCTTCCCTTGCGAACGATAAGCGGTGCGGTCACTCTGTCAAGGGTCAGCGCAAAAGACAAAGCCTGCTGAAAAACATCCTTGATATATTTTATAGCGTGCTGGGTCTCCCTCAGCGTCAGCTTTGACTTGTAGTCCTTTGGGATATACAGTTCTTTTGACATATTATTCACTCCTTGTTATCTGTTTTCAAGCACCTTGGAACATCAAATGAACCCCAAGGTTTGTTGATAATTAAGGCTATCCTTATGAGAAAGGATTATTCTTCATTCTTTTTTTGAAGCCCTTGGTCATTTTTCGCCATCGGGGTCTTGACCCCGATGGCGAAAAATCATTAAAAGTTTTAGGAAGGGAGCTTGAGGGACAACCCTTTTTCAAAAGGGTTTCCCTCAACTGTCAGCAAGCCTTTGTGGTTTATCTGATGCTGCCTACTGTCCTTGGGAACAGGATAACGTCACGGATATTCTGCATTCCCGTTACGTACATTATAAGTCTTTCAAAGCCAAGACCGAAGCCGCCGTGGGGCACAGAGCCATATCTTCTCAGATCAAGATAATCTGTATACAGCTCAAGGTTCATTCCTCTTTCCTTCATTGTTGCAACGAGCTTGTCATAGTCAGCTTCTCTTTCGCTTCCGCCGATTATCTCGCCGACTCCCGGCACAAGAAGGTCAACTGCGGCTACTGTCTTTCCGTCGGGATTCTGCTTCATATAGAAGGACTTTATCTCCTTTGGGTAGTCGGTAACGAATACCGCCTTTTTAAACACCTTCTCGGAGATATATCTTTCGTGCTCTGTCTGGAGGTCGCAGCCCCATTCAACAGGGTAAACAAAATTCTCGCCCGATTCTTTCAGCAGCTTTATTGCCTCGGTATAGCTGACTACGCCGAACCGGTGGCTGATGAGCTCTTCAAGTCTGTCGATAAGGCCTTTTTCAAAATGGTCGTCAAAGAACTTCATCTCGTCGGGGCAGGTATCAAGCAGCGTTCTTATAACGTGCTTTATCATATCCTCAGCAGTTTCGATGACCTCGGGGAGCTCGGCAAATGCTATCTCAGGCTCAACGTGCCAGAACTCAGCAAGGTGCTTTGGTGTGTTGCTGTTCTCGGCTCTGAAGCTTGGACCAAAGGTGTAGATCTTGCCCATTGCCATTGCAGCCATCTCGCCCTCAAGCTGTCCGGAAACACTCAGACCTGCTTTTTTGCCGAAAAAGTCATTTTCATAGTATTCCTGCTCGTTTTTATATTCGCCGGAATAACCGATCGTTGTTACCTGGAACATCTCTCCTGCGCCCTCGCAGTCGCTTCCTGTTATCAGCGGTGTGTTCACGTATACAAAATTCCTGTCCTTGAAATAATTGTGTATAGCCTGTGCAAGCACCGAACGCACCCTCATAACGGCATTAAAGGTATTCGTTCTGCCTCTGAGGTGGGGCATTGTACGCAAAAATTCAAGGGTATGTCTTTTCTTTTGCAGCGGATATTCCGCAGGGCAGCTGCCGATAACTGTTATGCTTTTTGCGTTTATCTCGGGAATTTCATTTCTTCCCTCAACAACCGTTCCCTCTACCTTCAGGGAGCTTCCCAGTTTGAGGGCATCTTCAAAGTCTATTCCCGATTCCTTATCCACAACTATCTGTATATGTTTCAGACTTGTGCCGTCGTTAAGCTCGATAAAAGCCACATTCTTTGAATTACGTGCAGTTCTTACCCAACCGCATACTGTAACATCGGTGTTCACCAATGCCTTGTTTTCAAATACTTCCTTAATGTCCATGTGCTTCATAAGCCCTTACCTCCGTTTATTTTATATTATTATCTTTCATTTATACCGGGTCATATATCGACCTTTGTTTCTCCGCCCAGAAATGTGGGCAGGCTTTTTCCTTGCTTCTGCCAGCTGCGGTATTCTGCCACTGCGGTAAACAGAACGTCTCCCGATGAGTTAAGCGCAGTTTCCATTGAATCCTGGATAACGCTTATGGCAAATCCGATGCCCACCACCTGCATAGCAGTATCTGTGGGTATTCCGAAAAGGGAACACGCCATAGGTATCAGAAGCAGCGAACCTCCCGCCACACCTGATGCACCGCAGGCTGCCAGGGTGCTGAGCAGCGACAGCACTACCGCCGACGGCAGGCTTACCGAGATGCCCAGTGTGTGTACTGCTGCAAGTGTCATTATCGTTATCACCACCGCTGCGCCGTCCATATTTATTGTTGAGCCAAGGGGTATAGACACCGAGTAGATGTCCGGGTCAAGCCCCAGTCTTTCGCACAAACGCATATTAACAGGGATATTCGCCGCAGACGACCTTGTGAAAAACGCTGTAAGGCCGCTTTCACGGATACATCTGAAAACCAGCGGATACGGATTTTTTCTGAGTGCAGCAAATACGATCAGCGGATTGACTATCAAAGCCACCGTTGCCATTGATGCCACAAGGACCAGTATCAGCATTCCGTATTCGGAGAATATGGAGATACCGTTTTCCGAAACGCTTGTGAAGACCAGACCCATTATTCCAAAAGACGCAAGGTGGATAACTCCTCTGACAGTTGTGGAAAGGATCTCCGACAGGTCGCTGAAAAGATTTTTTGATGACTCGGAGCCAAGCTTTTTCATCAGCATACCGAAGATCACCGCCCAGAAAAGTATGGATATATAGTTGCCTGAGGATATGGCAGTTATAGGGTTTGTAAGCATATCAGTCAATATTTTTTCAAGCACCTGCGCCACATCTGACGGCACCGATTCCGCACTGAACGTCTCCCCGGACAGCTTCAGCGTTATGGGGAATGCAAAGCTGAATCCCACAGCCACAAGTGCTGCCATTAGGGTCGAGAACAGGTACTCAAATATTACGAATCCAAACCGCCTGTCGATTTTTGACTGTCCGTTTGCAAGGGAGGAAATAACCAGGGTAAACACCAGCACCGGTGCTATGGCTTTGAGCGCATTTACAAACAGGGTTCCTAAAAGCCCTATCGCCGATGCCTTTGGCACTGCTATCCCCAGTAATGCGCCTATCACAAGTCCTACAAATATACGCAATATCAAGCTGATATGGGTATAGCGGTAAACTGCTCTTGCAAAAAAGCCTTTCTTCTGCTCCTGCATTATCCTCACTCCCTTTCCTTGTCCGCAAAGATCTGCGCCTTGCTTAAAACAAAAAACCCGTCCTGCTTTTCAACAGGACGGGACAATATCTCAAACACCCGTGGTACCACCTGAATTACCGCAGCATATGCGGTCACTCTCACCGTTTAACGCACGGTCGTCGTCGCCCCTACTTGCTTGCGCTTTGGGTTTGCTGCTCGGAAGTGTTATTCACACAAGCTCTGATATACGGTTCTCACTGTCCCGTACTCACTTTGAACGAAATCTCATGCTACTTGTCTTCGTCATGGCATTTATCATGGACACATTATATCACTTCGTCACAAAAAAGTCAAGACGTTGCTGATTTTTTACAGATAACACAGCCTTTGCCGGGCTTGAAAACAACTTTTTGTCTTTTCCCACAGACACAATAGGAAATTTTATGGCTTATCGAGTTGAAAAACGGATAAAGCTGTGATATAATGGTTATTGTAAAATAATCTCAAAGGAGCTATAAAAAATGGGCAATACATTTATCATGGATCATCCTCTTGTAAAACACAAGATCACCCTTTTAAGAGACGAACGCACCGGCACAAAGGATTTCCGTACCCTTGTGGGAGAGATAGGAAGCCTTATGGCATACGAGGCGCTGCGTGACCTTCCCACAGAGCTTGTCCTTGTAAAATCCCCGGTCGCCCAGTCCATGCAGCCTGTTCTTGCGGGCAAAAAACTGGCTGTTGTACCTATCCTGCGTGCAGGCGTGGGTATGGTTGACGGTATACTTGCAATGTGTCCCTCTGCAAAGGTCGGTCACATCGGTCTTTACCGTGACGAGGTCACTCACCAGCCCCACGAATATTACTGCAAACTTCCCGAGCACATTGACGAGCGTCTTACTATCGTGCCCGACCCTATGCTCGCCACAGGAGGCTCTGCGGTGGACGCAGTAAATATGCTGAAAGAAAAAGGGTGCAAGGACATAAGATTCATGTGCATCATCGCTGCACCGGAGGGCTTGAAGCGGCTTGAGGAAGCACACCCCGACATTAAGATCTATGTGGGCTGCGTTGACGAAAAGCTTAACGAAAACGCTTATATCGTTCCCGGATTGGGAGATGCAGGCGACAGGATATTCGGCACAAAATAAAACACAAAGCCAAAGGCTCCTCTTTTCAGCAAAGAGAAGCCTTTTTTATGCCTATATACTTACGTATCTTATCATATCCATGCAGTAATCGGTGATCCCTTTGCCCTGATTAGGCACATTAAGGGAATAAACAAAGTCTGCCGCAAAGCCTATGCAAAGTATTACCGCCGCAACAGCGAGCGCCTTTTGGGGTATGCGCCGGTATATATTATCCAGAAACGGTGACAGGATATAAATTACAAGAATACACGCAAAGCCGAACACAACGATACCCTCAAAGCATATCCTTCCGTTGATGTTCAAAAAGTATCCGTTATAGTCCCAGTATTTAAGCCCCTGTATCTTTTCTATCAGCACGCTGGTCAGGTATTCCACCGCAGCACAGATAAACACCGATCCCACAAAAACAGTTACCTGTTTATCCACGTGCTTTTTAAACACCAGTATCGCACCTACGCCGCCAAATCCGTAGATAGGGAGCCACGGTCCGTGCATGGTACCACGGTTGATGAATACCCCGTCCTCGATAACATGGATACCCACCTCCCAGATCCAGCCGCCGATGGAAAAAGAGAAAAACAGCAAAATGTAGCCAAGAAATGTATAATCCCTGTGATAGTCCCGGTGCTTAATGACCTTTCCTGTGAAGCGGCTGAAGTGATACTTCTGCTCATAAGCGATCCCGGGGTACTCGTCCAGCCGGCACAATTCATCAATGGTATAGGTCTTTTCCGTCATGGCTGCACGCCCCCTTTCTCCTGTTCGGACTTATCATCGCTGCTGTCAGGAATGTAGATCTTGAAAACCTTTTCTTCGCTGTCGTTTTGGATCTCATCACGCAGCAGCTCAAGATCGATATACTTATCGTTCATTTTTTCAGCTTCCTCAATACCCTCTTGTTTAGCCCTGCGTCTGAGAGCGATATAATACTCAGAGTATATGGCTGCACGGTAGGGGTTTGAGAAAAATATACCTACCGCACCCAGCGAAAGCATAGAAAGCATAGTCCAGCCCAGCAGAGTACAATCTGTTTTGAAAAGCTCCCACTTATGCCCGTTCATCATTTTTCGGGACAGGTTTATCGCCTCTTTTGAGGGCATATTAGGGTTCTCAGCCAGTATATACGGCACCATGGCATAGGAATACTGCTTTATGAAAAATCCCCCGATAGTCAGCGTCCACAACGTAAGGTACAGATCCTTGATAAGCATGGTCTTTATTGGATGCAATGTTCTTTCACGGAATAAAAATCCCAGCCGTCCCACTTTTGTTTTGTGGTATGTTCTGCTCTCCATAAAGAATCTGCACTCGCACACCACAAGAAGATTGGTGACAAAAAGCGCTCTTAACAAGGATACAAGAAAGTTTGCAAAAATATCAAAGGATTCCTTAAAGGACTTGTTCTCCGAAAACGCTGCGGCAATAGACGCAACAAATGTAAATTTATACGATTTGCTTCTTGTGAGCCCGTCGATATACAAGATCGCATTATCAGGCAGATTTTCAAAAAAGCTGTTGTTTGTCAGCTGGTCCAGCCTTTCCTTTGCGCTTTTTGTTATGGAAAAAGCCCCGAGCAGCGTATTTATCGTTGAGCCGTCACCTGTTGTGCCAAAGAAGGTGACCTCTTTTGAGTTCAGCCCTTCAAGTCCGAAATCCTCAAAGGTCTTTTTCCATTTCTTTACTGCATCAACGTTGTTTATCTGCCACTTTTTATTTGTCTCCTCGGCAGTCAAGCCATTTTCGACCATATCCTGCACGATCTCTTTTTTCTGTTCAGGACTATATTTAAGATCAGCAACATGGGTCATATCCCACATAGATATTCCCTGCACCGTAGTGCTGTATTCACCGGCAAGAAAGACCATTATAAAGCACACCGCAATGCAGGCAAAATAATTGAGCTTTAGCGCACTGCGGGCTTTTTTCTTCATCTCCCTGCGATTCAGAACACTGTCCTTCATTTCTTCCCCTTCTGTTTTTTATCATTCATTTTACTTCTTGTTTTTATGACCAAACACATAGTTATTATATACAAATACAGAAAAAATGTCAAGCAACTGTCTTTTTCTCATTTTTCCCCTTTTTTTATGCAAAAAAGCCTGATCCTTATATGCGATGCTGATATAGAAGTTTTGCCCCGAAGCAAATCAAATTGCTCCGGGGCATTATTTTATTATTTGTCTGCTCAGATAAAACAAAATTCAGTGTTCTATGCAAACTTTCAAAACCGGATAATAAACAGGTTTTTTGGTCAAGCTTTTTCTCGTAAAAAAAGCTTGCGGGTCGAGGGCGGCGCCCTCGTCGCTCTCCGCAGAGAGCGAAATCCTCATACATCGTGCGCTCCGCAAGGGGTGAATTCCAAAACAGTCCGGTGGACTGTTTTGGAAGAGGGGACGCCCTGCAAGAGAGGGCGTGCCCCTCTGAAACACAATTTCACAATACTTCTATATTGACACTGCCAGTACGGTCAGGCTTTTGAAGGTTTTAATACAGCGCACGTATCTGTCTGAGGCTGCGAAGGATCAGCCACACCAGCAATCCCACGCTTATTACCCCAAGCACAGTAGTCTTTGTGCTTATGGGCGAATAGATGCTCTTATCCTCCAGCAGTGTGATGATAAATTCCTGCTGTGACTGCCCCTGGTCGGAGCGTTTGGAGCTAAGCTTATCCTTGTCAAAATATTTCCTATACTCCTCATCAAGCTTATCGTAGTTCACGCTGTATTTTCCGTCCCGGCTTTCAATGGCACGTGAAAGAGCTGTTTCCTCCCCTTTCATAGTGGAGAACATCAGCGTTTGCTGGCAGTTATAATCGCTTTTAAAGCTGAAAAATGCCAGCACGGCAAACACCACCATCGCAATGTTGGAAATATAGAAAAGCGCCATCACCAGTATCGGGATCCCTATTCCCGTACCATTAGTAAACTCCTCACGGGGATTATCTATATGTGCCATAGCTTCTCCTTAATATCTGTTATCAAACACTCGTGTGGATTTCTTCTCGCTTCTTGGCAGATCTCCGATAGCCACAGGCTTAACGTTTACGGTTATGCCGATCTTTGATTTGAACGCAGACTGAATAGCTGCCTCCATGTTATATGCATTTGCATCCGCATTTATCTCCACAAAAAGTGTGCAGATATCCTTGCCGTACATATGGTCTATCATAAACTGGTACTCGCTGGATGCTCCCTCAACCCCGGAAAGCATCTCCTCTATCTGGCTGGGGAAGATATTTACGCCCTTGACCTTTACCATGTCGTCGGTCCTGCCCAGGATAGTATCTATTCTCGGGTGTGGGTCTCCGCAGGGACAATCGCCTGTGATTATCCTTGTAAGATCGTGGGTACGGTATCTTATAAGCGGTGCGCCCTGTTTTTTCAGAGTCGTGATAACAAGCTCTCCCACCTCGCCGTCGGGAAGGATCTCTCCGGTTTTAGGGTCAACTATCTCAAAGTATACAAAGTCATCCCACATATGCATTCCGCACTCATAGTCACAGCTTATACCGATGCCCGGTCCGTAGACCTCCGTCAGACCGTAGATATCGTAAAGCTTAACGCCCAGCTCGTCGGCGATGCGCTTTCTCATCTTTTCTCCCCATCTTTCAGAGCCGATAACGCCCTTTTTCAGGCATATCTGATCGCCGATCCCTCGCTTTGCTATCTCCTCGGCAAGCAGCAGCGCATAGCTTGAGGTTGCACAAAGCACCGTAGATTTCATATCCACCATCATTCTCAGCTGTTTATCGGTGTTTCCCGGACCCATAGGTATTACCATCGCCCCCAGTTTTTCAGCGCCGTTCTGGAAACCGATGCCTGCGGTCCACAGTCCGTATCCGGGGGTGATATGTATCCTGTCAAGATCAGTGATGCCTGCGGTCTTATAGCATCTTGCAAACATCTCTGCCCAGTCCTCAACGTCCTGTCTTGTGTAGGGGATTATTACCGGTGTTCCGGTGGTTCCTGAGGAGGAATGTATACGCACGATCTCCTCCTCCGGTACTGCCATAAGTCCCAGAGGATAAGCCTCTCTCAGATCACCTTTCCAGGTAAAGGGCAGCTTTTCAAAGTCCTCCTGTGACTGTATAGAATCCACATCTATGCCCTCCAGCTTCCTCTTATAAAAACAATCCTGTGAGGTCAGCTTTTTGAGCTGCTGTTTGATCAGTCTGAACTGTTCTTCTTTCATCTTCATTGTTTTTTCCTCCTTTTATCCGTTTACCACAGCGTCGACCGCTTTCAGGTTCATTTCGTGGAATTTTTCAGGCACACGTTTTTTTATGGCATTTTTCAAGCTTTCGATATCTATGCCCAGAGCACCTGTTTTTGCTGCACCTGCCAGCAAAGCGATGTTCAGCACCTTTGAAGATCCGCAGCGGGCGCATATCTCCTCTCCGTCGATCACGGTAAGGTTCTTAACGTTCTTTTTCAGGTATTCAAGCATCTCACTTCCGTCGTATGACGAACCGGAAAGCGATGCTGTGACCGGGCGGACCGCCTTGGTGTTCACCACGACTGTGCCGTCCTTTTTCAGATAGTCTATACACCTTACTGCCTCGGCAGGTTCAAAGGCGATTATCACATCTGCCTTGCCCTTTGGGATAAGTGAGGAATTTATATTCTTGTCAGAAACTCTCACATGGCTGACAACACAGCCTCCCCTTTGGGACATTCCTATGGTTTCGGCGGTCCTGACATTAAAGCCTGCCTCCATGCCCGACAGGGCGATTATTCTCGAAGCAAGGACCGTTCCCTGTCCGCCGACTCCGCACAAAAGTGTATTATTCATTTCAAGCCACCCCTTTCATTATCCTTCACGCTTTTCTATTGCGCCCACAGGGCAGACCTGTGCACAAAGCGAGCAGCCAAAGCAAAGACTCTTTTCCACTGTGACCCTGCCCTCATCTATTACTATTGCAGGGCAGCCGAGCTGGCTTATACACTTTTTGCAGCCCACACATTTATCGGTTATCTCATACTTTTTCTCGGACTTTGTAACAGCTATACACGGCGACTTGAAGATAACGGCTCTTACGCCGCTTTTTTCAGCCGCTCTCTGAACAGCTCCCACTGCTGCGGAAAGGTCAAGGGGATCGACCGTTTCGACGCTTGTGAGCCCGATGGCTTTAAGTATAGCCTCTATGGATACCTTCTGTGCCACCTCTCCCATCATGGTAACTCCCGTACCGGGATGCGGCTGATGACCGGTCATGGCGGTGGTGGAGTTGTCAAGGACGATAAGGATTATATCATTTTGATTATAGACTGCATTTACCACTCCGGTAATTCCCGATGCAAAAAAGGTGGAATCTCCTATGAACGAGAAGTTCAGCGTATCCGGCTCGATTATATGCAGTCCCTGTGCAATAGTCACATCTGCGCCCATGCAAAGACAGGTATCCACCATATCAAGCGGCATTGCATTTCCCAGAGTGTAACAGCCGATATCACCGCTGAACACAGCTTTTCTTCCCTTTACCGCCTGTTTTACAGCATAGAACGAAGCACGGTGGGGGCAGCCCGCACACAGCACCGGAGGTCTTACAGGAAGCTCAGGCGGCTTTGGAAAGGCGCTTTCCGTGGGCTTGATCCCCAAAAAGTTTTCCAGCACCTTAGCCACCGACTCGGCAGAATTCTCGCCTGCGCTTTGAACACAGCCGTCTATCTTTCCATGTATCTTAACATTAAGCCCATACTTTCCGCAGATGTATATCAGCTCTCTTTCAAGCACCGGGTCAAGCTCTTCAAAGCACATGACCTCATCAAGCCCCCGGAGAAAATCAAGCGCCTGTTTTTCAGGGAATGGGAATGGTGTTGCAACTTTAAACACCTTAGCCTCCCCATTGCTGCCTTCAAGATTTTCCATTACATACCCGTAACTTGCACCGTGGGTACAGATACCTTTTTTGCCGCTTCCCGTGATCGTATTGAAACGGTAAGATGAAAACTCGTCACCGATCTGCGGGTTGCGCTTTTCGATCTTCTGATGATTCAGGAAAGATGTTCTGGGGAATATCACCCAGCGCATGGTATCCTTTACAAAGCCTCCCGGGATATGCTTTTCATACTTTTCGTCCACCAAAATATCACCGCAGCCGTGGCATATCCTTGTGGTAGGTCTGAAAAGCACAGGGGTCTGGTATTTTTCCGAGTAATCAAAGGCATCCTTTATCATCTCGTATGCCTCCTCAGGAGAGGACGGATCAAACACAGGCAGCTTACAAAAGTGTGCAAAGTGCCTTGTATCCTGCTCTGTCTGGGAGGATATGGGGCCCGGGTCGTCGGCGGAGACTATTACCATCGCACCCTTTACCCCCACATATGCAAGACTCATAAGCGGGTCGGATGCCACATTCAATCCAACCTGCTTCATGGTGACAAGGACCCTTGCTTCTGCATATGCTCCTCCGGCAGCCACCTCAAGGGCTGCCTTTTCGTTTACGCTCCACTCCACATGGATAGAGCCGTCGTTGTTTTTTGCCACCGTTTCAAGTATCTCCGTAGAGGGAGTACCCGGGTAACCTGCCACAAGGTTCACCCCTGCGTGGATAGCTCCCAATCCGATAGCTTCGTTACCCATTAAGAATTTTTTGACCTTCAATTTTTATCCCACCGTTTCATGGTATTTTGTATATACAGCGGTCATTGCCGCTTATTTGCTTTTTGGTGCAATATTTATAGTTACCTTTGCCACCTCACACTTTGCCGGGAATTTGAAATGAAAACCCCAGCCGCCTGCTCCCTGTGTGGTGAATGCGGTCATGTCACCAAACTGCTTTAATCCGCTCATCATATCGTTCATAAATGAAAAAGGAAGATAGGTCAGCGGAAACTGCTCCCCGTGGGTATGGCCATGCATGGATATATCTGCGCCTTGGGCTGCGATCTCTTTTAGTCCCAGAGGCTCATGCTTCAAAACGATAACGGGCTTTGTCTTATCCGCCTTTGATTTTTCAAGCACCTTCTCTATGGGATAACCCACGCTGTCATACTCTGAACGCATACCCACCACAGTTATATCCCCGGCGATTACCGCACTGCTGTCTTCAAGTATTGTTACACCCGCTTGCTTTATGTACTTTGCTACGTCCTCGTTTTGCATATTCTCGTGATTTCCGTAAACAAAGAACGAACCGTACCTGCTTTTCACGTCTTTAAACTTTTCGCTGAAATACTCCATTTCGTCGGTCGTTGTATTCTCATCGAATATATCTCCCAGCAGGAATACCACGTCAGGCTGCATTTCGTTTATTTTTTCCACGATGGTATCTATCGTGCTTTTGTGGGCACAAATGCCTATATGGGTATCTGATACCACCGCAGCAGTCAGACTTTTTTTCTCCGAGCCTTTATTTACATTTATCTCATAATCCGAGGTGCGTATTATTCCGGCGTTTATATATCCCACCACTCCAAGGAGAGTTGTGGCGGCAAGCAGCACAGGAACGGTTATTTTGGTCTCCTTTAGAAAGTGTACAAAGCGGTTTTCCGGCCTCAGGAATGCGCCGAGCAAAAATCCCAGCACATACTTTATCATCATTATCAGCGAGGTGTATATAAGCACTATGAACGTAACAGCCGAAAGGAATATCATTACCTCTTTAAGCGGTTTAAAAGTTATGCTTTTTATATTGAACACGGTATAGAACATATTTGTTATCAAAAGTGTTACTATCAGCCAGAAAAACACCTTTGATGCCGCAACGTTCTTTTTCCACCAGTCAAGGCAGCTCAAAACGCCTATCCCAAGAACAAAGACCACTGCTGCAAAAATCACAAACACCATAATATATACCCCTTTTTTCATTTTCAAACCACCTGGAAAAGATAAAATTTCAGATAGTCCGTTTCCGGTACGTTGAGCATTATGGGGTGGTCGGGGCTTTGTCTTCTCGCCTCTATCATTTTAAGGCTGACCCCTGCGTCGGCAGCTGCGGACATAAGCATTTTCACAAACAGCTCATTGTCCATAAAGTGGGAGCAGGAGCAGGTGGCAAGGTATCCTCCCCTTGGCAGCAGCTTCATTGCACGGTAGTTTATCTCTTTATAACCTCTTTTTGCGCTCTCCACCGTCTTTCTGTTCTTTGTGAATGCAGGCGGATCAAGTATGATAAGATCATAGTCCGAGCCCTTTTGAGCAAGCTCGGGCAAAAGCTCAAAAACATCGGCGCACAAAAAGTCCATTTTATCCGCAAGCCCGTTTTTCTCAGCGTTCTGCTTTGCCGTATCCACTGCGAACTGCGAAACGTCCACAGCGGTAACCTGCGCTGCACCGCCCTTTGCCGCATTGAGTGCAAAGGAGCCTGTGTGGGTAAAGCAGTCAAGCACCTTTTTGCCCTTTGCTATTTTTGAAACGGCAAGGCGGTTATACTTCTGGTCAAGGAAAAATCCCGTTTTCTGTCCGTTTTCCACATCGACGGTGTAAAATATACCGTTCTCGGTTATCTCCGTAACGGGCGAGGGCGGCTGCGGCAAAAAGTCGGCTGTATACCAGCCCTTGTGCTGCTGCAAGCCTTCAAGCTCCCTTATTGCAACATCATTGCGCTCCATTATGCCCTTAACTTTTATTCCCTCATTGGCGAGGCAGTCGCAAAGCGCCCTGTATATCACATCTTTTTTCTTTTCCATGCCAAAAGAAAGCACCTGGGAAACGAGGATATCTCCGTACTTGTCAACGGTCAGTCCGCAAAGCCCGTCAGACTCTCCGAAGATAAGTCTGCAAGCTGAAAAATCATCGCCCATTACGGTCTTGCGGTAGTCTATGGCATAACGGACACGGCGCTGAAAGAAGTCATCGGAAAAGGCTTCGTTGGCGTTGTTTGAAAGCAAACGTATGCGTATCTTGCTTTTCTCGCTGTAAAAACCGCTGCCCAGGTACTTACCGCCCTGCGAAAAAACATCGGCAATACAGCCGTTTTCGCAATCTCCCGGCTGATCGGTTATCACGTTATCATACACCCACGGGTGTCCGCTTTTTATTTCACGCTCACCTTTTTTTGAAACGGTGAACGCAGGAAACTCTCTTTTAATCTTCATTATATTCTCCCAAATCAGTGGCTTAAATGTTGAAAACGCCTTTAATATATCTTGACCAGCCGCCCATAGCAACAATACCCACCGCCGCAAGTGCAACAAATATCACCGCAAGAACAGCTATATACACCTTGCCTTTTTTCTTTGCCATGCGAAAAACACGTATTTCCGACGGCAAGGCTATCGCCAGCCATATCAGCAGTTCAATGCAGCCAAGCATAATGGAAACATCTTTCTCCGCACCCAGATCATAGCTGTATCCCTTTGAATGACCTGTAATGTTGAGAAATATCCAGCCAAAACAAAACGGGAAAGAAAATGCGATAAACCCTGCCCATAGAAACATTATGCCGTTTGCTATCTTGCTTTTCGGAACCTTTTTCTCCCTTTCGTTTGCCATAGCTTTTACTCCTCGTTCAGTTCTGCGCCGGCTCTTTCCAGAAAGCGCCCTTGTGGAAATTCTCGTTGCCAAGCGGCTTTGCCGTCAGCTTAAACATCACGCAGCCGTCGGGACAGACGATAGTTTTGCTGTACTTTCCGTCGCCGCCGAGATTTTCAAGGTCGCCGCCGCTGCGGACCGCCTCCATCAGCGGATACAGCATCATCATAGCCTTGGAGCAAATGCCGTAACCCTGCCCATTTACGGGACAGCCGTAGGTGCAGGTATATGTATCTCCTATCTGCTCGCCGTTTCGACAGTAGTTCTCTGTCTTATCTCCCCTGAGATACCCCGTGACCTCAACGGTGAACTCGTATTCCTCAGCATACCACTTGTTCATTTTTACTCCCCCTATACAAATGTATCTCACGATATATCAGAGTATGTCGCTAGAAGCAAGATGTAGCGGACTTTTCAGCATTACTAACATTATAAACCTCCAAGGCTTTATTGTCAACGATTTGGGCACAAAAACCGCCCGGCAAATTGCCGGGCGGTCTGTATCGGATATCTTACTTTATAGTAGTTACGTCGCTGCCGAACCACTTTTTGGAGATCTCCTCGATCTTGCCGTCCTTTTTCATTTCCTTAAGGGTATCCTCGATCTTCTTGCAAAGCTCGTTTGCGCCGAGCTTGAAGCCGATAGCGTACTGTTCCTCCGAAAGTCCGTCGGAAAGCACCTCAAAGCTCTTGCCAGTTGATGTTATCTCGTAGTTTGCAACCACAGAATCAAGAAATACTGCGTCTACCATTTTCAACTCCAGCTGCTGGATAGCTTCAACATTTGTTGCAAGCTCTGTCATGGTTGCTTCCTTGCCGATATCCGAATCCTTCAATATCTCCTGTGCGGTGGAGCCGTTCTGTACGGCAACCTTCTTACCTTTGAGGTCATCCTTGGACTTGATGCCGCTGTCCTTGTTTACCATAAACACCATGCTGTTGTTCATGTAAGGCTCGCTCATAAGCATCTGCTTCTTTCTCTCATCGCTTACGGAAAGACCGTTCCAGATGCAATCAATGGTACCTGCGTTAAGATCCTGCTCCTTGGTGTCCCAGTTTACATTGTATGTTTCAAGCTTAACACCCATTCTTTTGCAGACCTCCTCAGCGAGGTCGATGTCAAAGCCTACGATCTTGTCGTTCTCGTCGGTGTATCCCATTGGCTTGAAAGTCGCATCAAGACCAAGTACAAGCTTTCCTGCATCCTGTACTTTTTTCAGGGAATCATCGCTGCCGGAGCTTGTTTTGTTGTCAGAGCTGCTGGAAGAGCTGCCGCATCCGACAGAAAACAGCATCATTGCTGCCATAGCTGCACAAGCTATTTTTTTCAAAAAACTCTTTTTCATATTCTAACTGTCCTTTCTGCACCATTAGTACGGCACTTTAATACACTGATATGATAACACAAAAAATACCTATTGTAAATAGCACGCCGCTATTTTCCACTCTTTTAGTAAAATTTCTCTGCATTTTCAATTTATGTTTGCACACTTTGCACATTCTTCTCAACTACGAAAACGGCTTCATTAACATTTCGTTGTTTGCTCAGCTTTTTAAGATACAAAAAACGTACACATTGAAAATATTAAATCAAAGTTTTCAAACAAACAACAGTGTCAAAAACAGTACCAATGTTGAAAACTTTGAAGAATTTGGGCAAAAAGAGCCTTGAAAACCTGTGTTTTTAACATTTTCAACTGAGTTTTCAACAAAACCGAATAGTTTTTTTCTGATTTTCAACTGTCCGAAAAAACTCCTGTTACTGTTTTGTAATATGTGAGATCACCCTCACTTCTCCGAAATCCTTTTTCGGTGAAACAGCTTTTCAGCCTTATAAACAGCAGATCCGACCAGGTCTTTACGAAACTTTCGGTATCTGTGCAAAGTAAAAAAAGAAAAGCGGCTGTATAAACAGCCCGCTTCTCAAAATGAAGTATAAAGAATAAAAAGAGTAAACTATCCTTGATCCCTTTGAGGGTTTACGGCATTGCTGCCCCCGTGCTCCGGGAACAGCAACCGTATTTATATGAAGGTGAAATCTATTATTTGACAGGAGCTTTCAAAATCTCTTTGACTGTTTGTCCAAGCTTTTCTGCGGTGTCCTTGTAACCTTGTATACATACTACCTCTTTAATATGATAAACAGGTGAAAAGCCAAAGAAAGAATACTGAAAAAAAGAGCGGACTGTTCGTCCGCTCTGATGATATTACATCAAATGATATCCTTAGTGATGCCTCCGAAAACGTAGATCGTCTTTGGCTTTCTCTTTTTGCTGTAACTCTCCAGCCAGCTGGTGTATCCGTTATCTGCAATAACAACAGGCGCTTTCAGACTTGCCGCCAGGACTCCTCCTGCAAGAGCATCCGGGAAATTAAGACCTGTGGTAGTGCAAAGTGCATCTCCGGTAAGGTCTGACGCAAAGGTCTCGTTGAGCTTAACGCTTGTCTCAAACCTGTTCACACCGCCGATACGTGTTATTTTAGGTGCATATGGTGCGAGCACCTTTTCTGCATTCTCGGATATGGCAAGAGGTCCGCCCACAATATAGATATTTGTCAGCTCACCCTTCATTTTTTCAAGGTACTGCTGAGTTTTATCGTCAAACTGTGCAGACTTGGTCATATACAAAATGTTAGCATTTCTTCTTGCAGCGATATTACCCAAAGAAAGGGCATCGGCAAAATTCTCTCCGCTTACGAAGAATATCTCCTTTGCCTGGGACTTGCCGTTATTTTTACGAACATAGTCAGTATTCTCCGCAACAAGTGCAGCCGTTGCGAATCGTGTCGCTCCGCCTATTCTGAACACATCATAGCCCTGTCTTTTCAGCTCATCTTCCATAGCCTGAGAAACTACCAGCGTTCCGCCCATGATAAATATTGAATGAGCTTTAAGACGCTTGATCTCGTTCATTGTATCCTGCTGCAGGGACTGGGGCCCTGTAAGAAGTATAGGTGCTGACAATCCGTCTGCAAGAGGTACAGCTGCCAGTGCATCTGCAAACGAGGTGTTTGATGCAAGCACTACACTGTATGACCCATTGGGGAACGCCTGCTTGGAAACAGCAGTTGCAGTAGTAAACTCATTCATTCCTGCAAGAACTACCTTCTTTGCGTTGTCAAGCGCTCTCGGAGGATTTACAAGCACTTCCTTTGAATAAGCGGAATAATAGGTTTCCTTGCTGGTCTTATTAAAGGAGATCACGCTGTACTTGGTAGGCTCGTTAAGCAGCGGTGTAGTAAATGTTGTAGACTTTGTTTCGCCCACAAGGCTTACCACGCCTGCGCTGTTTCTCTTGAAAACATAATAACCGGTGGTATTATTTGTAGCGTTCCAGCTGAGCTCTACCTTATCTCCATTAACATTACATTTAAGGTTGTGATCGCCGGTAGGCTTAACCAGCTCAACATACCTTACGTCCTGGTCGGTACTTGGTGATGCTACGCCGGGGACTTTTCTTGTGCTTGCGAACTGCCACATATTGAACTGTCCGCCGTAATTTGTGTAGCTGGTATAATGAGCCAGCCAGATGTCATGCTTATTTTCAAGCTTGCTCATATCTATATCGGTATAGAACCATGAATAGAATGAGGTCATACCTGCATCATAGCCCTTGCTCTTTATGTATGTACAGAAATAATCGCAAAGATCTGCTTTCTGTGCCTTTGAAAGCCCTGCCCTTACCAGTCTTCCGGGAAGTCCTGAAACGTCATATGCAGGCTCGATATCAAAGTAAACGGGAAGCTCAAGCTTTCTGCCGGCTATCTTTTTAAGGGTATAGTCAGCCTCCTGCTTTACCTCGGTCTTATTGACTGCCTGGGTGTAGAAGTAAACTCCTACCATAAGTCCGGCTTTATGAGCATTATCAACATGCTCGGCAAACCTTGAATCGTCAATGAGAGTACCTGCGCTTCCGTAGCCTCTTGCGCCTGCACGGACGATAACAAAGCTATATCCTTCCTTCTTGACCTGGTTGAAATCAATATTACCGTTAAACACAGAGACATCTATGCCGTATATCTTATTGAAGCTGTTGAATCTGCTCTGGTGGGACACCAAAGAGCTGAAGTTTGTAAGACCCACTTTTCCCTGTTCACTTATAAGCTTTGTATACGTGGGGTCCTGATCAACATTTTCGTCCAGGTACTTTTCCGCATAATCCTCATCAATGCCCAGCTTTTCCAGTGCGGCACTTGTATCCTGTACCTCACCGTCAACGCTTACTACCGCAGCTCCGCCTGTATTATAATCTTTTTCGCTTGCTGCGGTGACTGCTGCGGCAGCTTGTATGCTAAGAACTGCTGCACATACAGTTCCCAATATTTTTTTACCGATGCTCATAGTCACCCTCCGTTTTGTGAATCATTTAACAAAAAATCTCCGCATAATCTGATTATTTATAACATTATAACAATAATTGTCTTATTTGTCAATAGCACAAAGCGACATTTTGTTATCGTTTTGTAACCTTTTGCTGTCTCAAGGAGCATAAATCGAACCTGAAGCTGCTGCAAATGCCATTTATAGATCTTTGTCCCGGGAAATACACAACATATAGGGAAAAGCAAAATATCAAAAAATTGAAAATTTTTTTGCGCTTTTCTCAAAAGCCTATAAATAAAGGCTGCTGCACAGGTCAATTTTCTTAACTGTCCGTCAAAATTCCCACTTGGAATTTTCCGGAAAAGGGTATATACAAAGTGCTGAAAATATGATACAATAAAGGCAGGATAATAATTTCGGGGAGCGATAGCATGAGAAGGATATACAAAGCAAGGGTTATCAGTGCAGCTGATACACAGGTGACATACGAATATACAGACGAAGCCGGGTTTGTGCAGATTTCAGCTCCGCCCCCGGGGGATATAGGCCTCAGCCCGGGCGACACGGTACACATTACCGTGGAGGACGGAAATGTCATTGCTGTGAGCAAACACACGGGGCTTATGTCCACATCATTTGGCATGAAGCTGGCAGGTGTACTGTTCATGATAATAATGCTGCTTGTGTTATGGCTGGTATGGAGGATACTCAAAAAGGTGCTGATCTTTTTTGTCTGGGGATTTATCCTTCTTTTGGCAGGCGTATTTATATTCTCTCGTTTCAGACGATAGAAAAAGTCCGGGAAGGCTTCCCGGACTTTTTTGTTTAATTACCTATCTGCGATCATATTATCTGTTTTCCAATTCGGTCATCTTTTCCACTCTGCGCTGGTGTCTTCCTCCCTCAAAAGGGGTGTTGAGAAAAACATCAACGAGCTCTGCGGCAAGCCCTGCACCCAGGACCCTTGCCCCAAGGCAAAGCACATTTGCATCATTATGCGCCCTTGTATACTTAGCCGAAAAATAATCGGAGCAGCAGGCAGCTCTTATGCCCTTTATCTTATTGGCACACATAGACATACCTATTCCCGTTCCGCAAATGAGCACAGCCATATCGCACTCGCCGCTTGTCACCTTTTCACAGACCTGGGCAGCCTTATCCGGATAGTCGCACTTTTCCCCCTGTGCGACACCAAGGTCCACATAATCTATTCCCTTTTGCTGAAAATAATCCACGATCTCCTGTTTCAGCTGTGGGCCGGCATGGTCATTTCCTATTGCTATTTTCATTTTTCTTCCTCCTGTTTATCCGAATGTGCTTTATCCTTTTCAGCTTTTGTGGCTTGAAGATACGCCACTTCCAGTTTGTCTGCCTGTGTAATAAGATCCTTATTATCATTTACCGCAAGGCAGAGAGAGCCTGCCCTTTGCAGTTCACAGGCAGCGTTTGCGGTAAGCACATTGTCGTTGTCTTTAAAAAACTGCTCCTTTACAGCCCGTGCATTGTCCCCGGTCAGCATTACAGGGACTGTGGTATCAAGGTTTTCAAATATATCGCTGTCCTTGGTGACCTTATCCCGGATCTTTCTTGTAACTCTTCTGCCGTCGCTTTCAAACACTCCCACATATGATATGCCGGGTCTTGCTCTCATTACCGGAATTATTATCCCTTTGAAAGCCGCACAATTATAGGCAAGGGCAAGCAAAGTTGAGACCCCTGCACATTTTAATGTTTCGCACCCCATACACATACCTTTTACCGCTCCTATGCCGATACGAAGTCCTGTATAGGAGCCGGGGCCGTTGGCAACAGCCACACAATCTATGCTGCAAAGCTCCGAGCCGCTCTCCGAAAGCGCCTGCTCAACCATTGGCAGTATCACCTGAGAGTGGGTAAGGGTGGTATACACAGATTTCTCCCACAGCAGCCGTGAATCTTCCATTACAGCCACAGAGGCCACCTTACCGCTTGTATCTATCCCCAATATCCGCAAATCTCTCATCTCCGTCTAATATTATCCTGCGTGTATTATCGTCCACACGTTCAATACACACCCTTATGCAGTCCTGCGGCAGCTCATCGGCAATATTCTCGCTCCACTCCACAGCAAGTACATTGTTACCGTCAAGGTAATCAAAAAAGCCTGTTGTCTCCAGATCCATACCGCCGTTTATACGGTACATATCAAAATGGCAAAGGCTCCTTTCCCTGCCCTGATACTCGTTCACCAAGGCAAAGGTAGGGCTTGTGACCTCGTCTCCCAATCCCATTCCCAGAGAGATGCCTCTTGTAAGGGTGGTCTTTCCCACTCCCAGTCCTCCGCTGTATGCGATGACCTCTCCGCCTGTCAGCCGTGCGCCTATCTCCTGTCCAAGGGCGATGGTCTGTGCGGCACAGTCAGTTTCAAACTCATATATCAAAGGCTTAACCTCACTTTTTGTCAATATAATAATTAAGCATCAGATCCACCATTCTGCCATAGGATCTGCTTCCGTCCGCCACTCCGTTAAGTTTAAGGTTTTTATCCACGAAATCAGAGGACAGCTTACTTACGGTCTGGGTATCAAACACCGTATCCTTAGCTTTTTTTACGCTGTCCCAATACTCTCTGTTGGCGTCTATATCCACCCATACTTTATCCGAAATACTGTTGTCAAACTTTATCTTTTTTTCCTCGTCTGCATACTCGAATATCTTATTTCGCACATATGAAAGCGCAGTCAGATAACCTGCATATTGGTAATAGGGGTCGTCGCTCCTTACACAGGCAAGATAAGCAATAAACGTAGCCTCGTCCTCCTGAATGTATCCTTTTGTATGTGCGAGCTCGTGGCAGACGGTACAGGGGAGCTTTGCCTTATAACAGTCGTTATTATAGTTTGCCTCCATGGAAAAGGGGAAATATATCCCCGTAAGATTCATCTGGCTCATAAAGAACGAACAGGCAACAGGCTTTGGTGTAACATAATATCCGTCAAGGTTCTTGAATTCCTTGCCAAGCGCCTGCATGGCCTTTTTTGCAGTTTTGTCATAGTCACACCTCATGACTATGCGGCCTTTTTCGTCCCTCTCAACCTTTTCAGCCGCCTTATTGAGCTGGACAACTATCGCATCTCCCAGCTGTTCCAGCTGCTCACTGGTATGGGTGTTTTCCGGTATATCGTTGGTTTTGGCAAAATTGGAGGTTCTGTAAAGCACAAAGCAGTTGTTCACCTGGACCACCACTACAAAGGTTATTATCCACAGATAAACATAGCCAAACACCTTGCCTATCTTTTTGCGCTTTTTCTTTTTTATCACAAGCAGCACTATCATCGCAACAACCGAGGCAGGTATGCCGAAAACCGCTATCATAATAAGTATCTCTCCGAAAGAAAACGGGAAAACAGATGTCAGCCTGCCGTATGTATTTACCCACAGGGGAAAGATATGTTCCCGATACCAGTCGCTGAATGATGTGCTGTTTACAGCTGTTATTTCCAAAATTACCGCACCGAGAATAAGCCCCAGCGCCACACAAAGCTGAACGCTCAGGGGAAATTTTCTCTTTTTCTTGACCCGGGCTTTGTCCTCCTGCGTCGCTGCCTCCGGTGCAAGTTTTTCTTTTAAAGCCGTGGTTTCCTCTGTAAGCATCTGCATAAACATTCTCCGGTCACGCCATAGTTTTCACAATAATAATACCACGCACACACCCTTTTGTCAACCGCAGCGGCGGTCCGCATTTCCGTCGCAAACCACTTTGAGATAACGGCAGTTTTCGCACTGCTCCGGATCTGTCAAAAGCGTATAAGGTCGCTGATATGATGTTTTTGCAGCGGCGGTCCGCATTTCCGTCGCAAACCACTTTGAGATAACGGCAGTTTTCGCACCGCTCCGGATCTGTCAAAAGCGTATAAGGACGATGATATATTGTTTTTGCAGCGGCGGTCCGCAATTCCGTCGCAGTCATCATGGTATCCCAAAAAACAAAAAGGGGAAAACTCTTCTACAAAAGAGTTTCCCCCAAAAAAACACATCAGAATAATCCGTAGAGATTTCCCTTATTATCACAGTCGATATCAAAAGCGGCAGGGTGTTTTGGCAGACCGGGCATTGTCATAATATCGCCGGTGTAGGCTACCACAAAGCCTGCGCCTGCGGAAAGTCTCACGTCACGCACGGTTATCTCAAAGCCCTGGGGCTTGCCCAGCTTTGCAGGGTCGTCGGAAAGAGAATACTGTGTCTTTGCCACGCAAACGGGAATATCGCCAAAGCCCAGCTCGGTTATCTCCTTGATAGCCTTTTCAGCCTGAGAGGTATACACAACGCCGTCTGCTCTGTATATCTCCTTAGCGAGTATACCCAGCTTTTCCTTTATCGGCAGCTTTTCGTCGTACAGAGGCTTGTAGTTGGAAGGCTTGCTTGCAATGGTGTCGCACACCTTCTGTGCAAGATCCTTTCCGCCTTCGCCGCCCTTTGCGAATATCTCAGCCAGGGAATACTGCACGCCCATTTCCTCACAGGTCTGCTCGATGACCTCTATCTCGGCATCTGTATCGGTATGGAAACGGTTGATCGCCACAACAACGGGCACGCCGAATTTAAGCATATTTTCAATATGTGTTTTAAGGTTTACGATTCCCTTTTTAAGAGCCTCAACATTTTCATTTGTCAGTTCAGCCCTTGCCATTCCGCCGTTGTATTTGAGCGCACGGATAGTTGCCACCAGCACAACACAGCTTGGTTTAAGTCCTGCAAAGCGGCACTTTATATCAAAGAACTTCTCAGCGCCCAGATCGGAACCGAAGCCCGCCTCGGTGATAGTATAGTCTGCAAGTTTAAGGCAAAGCTTTGTTGCTCTTACCGAGTTGCAGCCGTGTGCGATATTTGCAAAGGGGCCGCCGTGCATTATCGCAGGTGTGTTTTCAAGGGTCTGCACAAGGTTTGGTTTGAGAGCATCTTTAAGCAATGCGGTCATAGCGCCGCAGCCGCCCAGCTGCTTTGCGTATACAGCCTTTCCGTCCAGGTCGTAGCCTACGAGTATGCTTTCAAGGCGCTTTTTGAGGTCGTCAAGGTCGCTTGCAAGGCAAAGGATAGCCATTATCTCGGAGGCAACGGTTATCTGGAAGCCGTCCTGTCTGGGGAAGCCGTTTACCTTTCCGCCCAGACCCACAATTACCTCACGCAGTGCACGGTCGTTCATATCCATACATCTTTTGAAAAGAATGCGTCTTTCATCAAGGCGCAAAGGATTGCCCTGGTGGATAGAGTTATCTATCAGTGCACACAGCAGGTTGTTTGCCGCTGTGATAGCGTGCATATCGCCCGTAAAGTGCAGATTGATGTCCTCCATAGGGACTACCTGTGCATATCCGCCGCCTGCGGCACCGCCCTTGATGCCGAACACAGGACCCAGCGATGGCTCACGCAGGGCAAGTATAGCCTTTTTGCCTATCTTCGCCATAGACTCTGCAAGACCTACGGAAATGGTCGTCTTTCCCTCGCCCGCAGGGGTAGGGTTGATAGCGGTGACAAGTATCAGCTTGCCGTCGGGCTTGTCCTTGGTTTTCTCGTAAAGGCTCTCGGAGAGCTTTGCCTTGTAGTGACCGTAGGGCTCAAAGTCCTCCTCGCTTATGCCGAGCTTAGCGGCGATCTCGCCAATTTTGAGCATTTTCGCCTGCTTTGCGATCTCGATATCTGACAGCATTTTTATCAATTCCTTTCGGTAATATTTACAACAGTTTTAGTATAGCACAAAACGGATAGATTTGCAAGGGAACAACTCGGTCATCAACCGCCTGCACTGCCGACCGCCGTATCAAAAGCAACAAAATAATATTTTCCGTCGATCTTTGTATAATAATAACCCGTATAGTAGACGTCTCTGCCCTGCTTGTATTCGCCAAGATCAACCATATAACACATCGGGAAAT
>Ga0310691_10000634_pt1 | contig 62445 bp, 96 predicted proteins | sample 176DNAGHGlowgp2_FD_203887 | JGI IMG/M metagenome (GOLD analysis project Ga0310691, IMG submission 203887) | Sheep rumen microbial communities from Palmerston North, Manawatu-Wanganui, New Zealand - 1766 DNA GHGlow gp2 (v2) (version 2) | ecosystem: Host-associated > Mammals > Digestive system >... | reverse complement strand
GTCATCGTAGTCCGGGTCGAACGGGCTCTTGCCGAGGTTCTTGTCTCTCCAGGTCATAGCTCGATGTTTTTGTTGATTCCGCACAGCCGGAGAGCGTGCTGGAGTTCATGGACAAACAACACTTCGCACCAATCACGGCAGAAAGAGACAAGGTCTGATCTTCCTTTTTCGTCTTTTCTCCCTAATTCATTATGAATCTCGATCGCTACCTTATCGGTGAATTGGATAAAAACATTATTACGTCTTCCAACATTACATACCCACACGCCACGAAAGTTGTTATGTGCGACATCTTTATAGATGAACCCGTTCTTCTCCAGGATCTCCGGGGTGATTGGGATGCCGCATAATTCATCATCGATGTCAATGCGGTCTAATGTCGGGTCGCCATCAACAGACACGAGTAATTCATTAGTGGCACCGTCGATGACAACAACTTTCAACTTTGGGCAGCGGCTATCATTTTGAACATCGGTGAAGGTCAGATAGTCCCCGACCATCAGTTCTTCTGCTTTCATTTCTCTTCCTATCTGCTATTAGTTGCGCACCATTCTTCGGCCTTCGTTTTAGTTTTGAAGGTCTTGAGTTCCTCCCAAGCATATCCCTTATTGATCTCAACAACGAAGACTTTCTTGTCAAGTTTCGTGATACGCAAGGAATCGCGAGTAGGAAGGTGGCTCCGGTCGATCGTGGCTTTCGGCTTCGGAGCGGGCGCGGGTTTGGGCTCCGGAATGCCCCAGCGAATCCTCATGAGTGCGTTCTGGGCAGACAGTTCGTCGTCCCATCTGCGCTCATCAATCGGGCTCCAGATGGCCACATCCTTCCGAACCTGGGTGCGATCCACAATGGCAAATTTGCCATCAGTTGTCTTGATTACTTTCATACTATTCTCCTTTCAAAAATTCAACATTGTAATTCGGATACCTCACAAGGCAATCCGTGTAGTAATCCCTCGCCTTCTTCTCATCCACGAAGGTCTCACTCGTGATGTAACTCCCGCCGGAATACCTTCCGTAGCCGGGACGAGTGATGGTGACGGTATAGGTCATTTTTTCCTCTCCCAAATTTCAAAATACCCGTCCTTGCCGAAGATGTCCCGGCAAATGGCGGAGGTGGAACATAAATACTTCAACGAGCATCTCTTGCAAGGATAGAAGCCAATCTTGCCCTTGAAGATGTGCCGGATGCCGCCTATGATGATTTCGTTCCTCATGCGATGCGGGTGACGGTAACAGAAAGTCTATCGGAGGAAAGATTCACGGTGTACCGCGTTCCGTATTGCGCGTTAAGATACGAGGCCGCACTTCTTGCGGCGTTCCACTTCTCTACCGGAAGCGTCCTTTGCTCGTTCACGTCCATATTCCGGACGATGGAATAGGCACTCGGCTCGCGTTTCATAAGTCCTCCATCCAAAGCAATCCGACACAGAAGCAAAGCCAAGAGAGATAGACGGCAACCGTCTTGCCTCCACGGAAGATGTCAAGGGCGGGAAGAATGGCTATCTTCCGCCAATCCTTGTGATGATAGAAGCTAATCATAATCCTTGTATTTGGTTTCCTTTACCCGCACCCCGGTCGAGCGGAAAGCGGCGGACATGTTCACGCAGAGCCGGTCGGCGTACTCGTTCCACGGGTCCCCGGCGTGTCCGCGCACCCAAAAGAATTGGACGCGGATGTGGCGCTTGCGAACCTCCTCCTGATACCTGTCGATAAGTCCGAGGTTCGTGTTTGCCCGCCACGCGCCGGAAAGGACCTTCACGACGTACTGCGAATCAGAGTGGATGAACAGTTCGCACCCATCCGGGACGCTCATGACGGCCATGATAGCCGCGCCAAGCTCCTGCTCCGGGGAGCGTTGTTTCTTGTCCGGATCGTATTCCACCCGCCGGGCTTTCGCCCTTTCGTAAATCTTATCCCCGGTGGAATCAAGGATAACCACGGCGGAAGCCCCGATTTGCGAATCCATATCGAAACTCCCGTCCGTGTAGGCTGTGTATCTTTTCATCTTTGGCGCTTTATTTTGGTTTTAAGCCACGTTCTATTGTTTTTTGGTAGTCTTGCCTATCCGAAAACTAAAAGTTGTTGTAATAAGGCTCTTTCGGCTTTTCGCTTTCAAAGTCCGGCATATCCTCGTATGGGTCAAGCGTAGCCTGGACGGGTTCTTCCCGCCAACCGTACACGATGTTCTCCGTTTCGTCGTTCTTGATGCGCCGGGACTCGTTCTCGTAGTAGAGGCCGATAAGAGCATCCACCACGCCAAGCGAGCGATTCTTCGCAATCTCCAAGACCAGGGAAAAACGCATAAGCTCCATAACCGGGGCTTCTCCGAAGAAGTCCTTTGCCCGTCGTTGAAAGTCATTCCCGACCCGGTGTGAGATAAGGAGGTTGTCGCAAAGGTTCGTAAGGTTGGCCGTACCAGCGATGGATTCCTTGCGGAGTAGCTGGAAGGATTGCTCCTTTCGCGGGTGGCAGACCACGATGATGTGGACGTTCGCTTGCTTCGCGTATTGCTTTATGTCCTTGATGAACCGCGTCTGTTTCTCATTCTCACTTCCGTCCACATCGTCAAGGTCGAGAGCCATCAGATTGTCAAGGAGGATAAGTTGTACCCCATTCAATGCGACACACTCCTTGATGTCGGAGAAAAGTTGCGTGAACCCGGAGCCGTAGTCGTTGTTATAGAGCCAGAACTTCCCGTCCAACCACTTATGAATAACCTCGGCGGTAGCCTTTGGCGCATAGTATAGATTCTCGTACCCATACTTTTGCACGACGAAGGATTTTCCGGCGGCCATCTGGTCGAGCCACGCCTGGAATCGAAAGTCTTGCAACTCCCCGGACCATGCCGCAACCTTGTACCCGCGTTGTACGGCGGCAAGGATGAAATGATTAAGGAGCGTTGTCTTTCCGGAGCCGGACAAGCCGGAGAGGATAGTCACATCGCCGAGGGTGAAGCCCATGATGCGCTTGTCGAGTTTTTCAATGCCGGACGGGATGGAGACATAACTCGCCGGATCAATCCACTTGATTTCCGACATCTGGAGCCATTTCTTTCCACGGCTGTCCTCCTTCACCACTTGAACGGGTTGCGGGGCTTGCTTTCCATAGTAGGCCCTCCGCCTTTGGAACTCCTCCCTTTCCTTTCGGTCGTAGGCCGACGGGTCGAAGTGGAGTCGCACGTCCCGCCATTTCATGTTGGCGCAAGACGCATGGAGGCACTTGAACCCGATGGCCCCGGAGTCCATAACGAAGATGGCCGAGTCCGGGGCTTTGTGGTTTGGATTGAACGGGCACTCCGCAAGGATAAGTTTCTCTCCGCCGACGAATTTCACACGCCTCGCAATCTCGATATGGTGCTCTTGGATGAACCCTTCGATGTCGAACCTTTCCGTAGAATAGTTGTTCGCCCGTGATGGAGCCTCGACTTCCGGATATTCGCTTGCGACCTTCCTGATGTACTCCACCCCGGTTTCTTCAATCCTGTCCGGGACGTGGACGAAATAGGAGAGCCGTTGCGGTCGGTCTTTGGTGCTGCGCCCCTTGTAGGATTGCGTGCCGATAATCTTTGCGATACGGGATGCGTTAAAGACGGACGTGTCCACCTTGACGGTCTTGACGTCTCCGAACATCATATCCAGAACGTTAATGAACCTTTTGATAAGGCTTGTGCTTTCGTCCGTGTTGGGGAGGGTTATCTTGTAGTACAAGTGATAGCCGTTTCCGGAGAAAGCGACGACGGGTGCGGAAAAGCCCTGGTCGCGGAGGTATCGGTACACGTCCCGCATGGTCCCTTCCGCGAGCTTGACCTCTGCGTCCGTGGCGTTGATCCCGGCGGTCCGTTCCGGGTCGAAGTCCAATAGGATGAACCGCCTTTCCGTGACCTCCTTGTCGGAGGTGGATGTCTTTGGCGATTTGATGATACACCCGGCTTGCTCCCTCCCGGAAAGCGAACCGTCGAGCTCGTTGATGGTGGCGTAGATACCGCCCATCCCATCGAACCGCTTTATCTCGGAAAGCATCGTTTCCACGTCGGAGAAGTAGCCGGAGTAGGTGACTTTACCGATGATGCGCACCTCGGTAAGACGGTTCGGGGCCTTGAAGATGTCCCACCAGCGCCTTATTGTTCTTTCGTCAATCATAATATCCTAAAGCCGTATGTTTCAACCGATGACGGTTGCGAAGATTCCACGCCCTTGTAGTCCGGGACTTGATTGAGGAAGGTCTGGAACATTTTCAGATACGTCGGGTTCGCCCCTTCGACGTACCGCTTGATAGCGTTCGTGAGTCCATCCTCGGTCCACCCGCCCGTCGTGAGCATCCTCTCTATCTTCGGTTTGTCCTTCTGTGCAGAGCGAAGCGCAACCCTGTTCCCGTCCGGCCTCGTGGTGGATGCCGGATAGAGCGCGTAGATGCGTTCAACCGCCTCCTTGACGGACGGCCTTGCTGGTGCAGATGGTTTCGCAGGCTTCGGTTTCTCCTGGGTCGCGTAGTCTATGATGGTTAGCCGTGGAAGCGGGCCGGGCAATGTTTCCACCCATCCGTTGTCTTGCAAGCGCAGGATGAACCTCCGCACCTTGTCCGTACTCCATCCCCATCGCTTTGCGAGGTAGGCTTTGGATGCAATCACCATCCCGCGTTTCGCCTCGTACCTTTTCCCGTCAATGGTTATCTCGGTGTCCTTGTATGCGGCCATCTGCACGAGGTCGATGAAGGCTTCCCGCCGCGTGGCGGGTTCGTCCTTTCCGAAGATGCCCCGTTGGAAGATGGTTCGCGGGATTGTGATGTAGCCGTCCATTTGGTTAGAATAGAGTCCTTTGCACGAAAGGAAGGACTTTCGTAGTCGCTTCCTTGAAGATGTCCTTCTTGATTTCAAACCCGTATGCCTTGCGTTTGAGGTTCGCGGCCGCAAGGAGCGTCGTCCCGCTTCCGGCGCAAGGATCAATCACCACGTCGCCCTCGTCCGTGAAAAGCTCGATGAGCCGCTCCAGAACCGGGACGGATTTCTGCGTCGGGTGAACCTTGTGCGTGTCCATATCCCGCACCCAATCGAAGCAGTTGAACACCATCGCGCCGTTGTTATTGAACTTCGGGAGCCGGTTGCGATACAGGAGGACCGCGTACTCGCAATTCCCGACAACACGCATATTAGCCTTGAGCACCTGCGCCGAATAGTTCTTGCGGAACACAAGGTTGATGTAGTTATTGAACCCGAACTCCTTTGCGGTTTCAATCAGTTGGAACTGTTGCTCAAAGGAGCAGAAGATAATCATGCACGGTGCTCCGCCGGACTTCTTGCCGTTCTTGCCTATCGCCTTGCCATCCGCGTTACTTTTCGGTTCCGGCTTGAGCATCTGCGTTGAGAAGTGAAGGAACTCTTTTACGCGGAAGGTATAATCTGTGTCGAAGAAAGCCTTTCCCGCGAGTTTTGATTCGCCGTTGGCGTTGTTGCCCCCTTCGTACCACATAGGGTTGGAGCCGTATGCGTCCGTCCCGATGGCGTAGGGAATATCGGAGAGGATAAGTTGGGCTTTCTCGTTGATTCCGTGTGACTTCCAATTTTGGAATGAATCGTTGCAGAGTTGGATTCCGCACTCTTTGTCTATATAGTCGGGATAAGGACGGAGCCTCGCCCGCTTTTCTTCAAGTGTTTCGTTCATTAGAACAATGTCGTTTTGATATAATCTCTCCCTTTCGGGACAAAGAGCCGTTCGGTTGCTTCCGTCGGACCGCTTTGGTTGATAAGTGACTTGACCTTTCTTTCCCAGATACACTCGAACCTATCTTCCGGCATTTGGTACTCGGAGATATAGACGGGTGCTTTCTGTTCAAGAATCCAATCGTAGAGCCGTTCGGAGTCAAAGTCGGATAGTTTCTTTGCCCCATAGCCGTTTGTGTTGGCGTAGGGCGGATCGAGGTAGATAACGGAGTCCTCTTCAATCGGAACATCGAAATAGTCACCCTGTTTGACTTCCAGCCGTTCGAGGTTCTGAAGCCTTTCCAGCCGTTCGAGGTTCTGAAGCCTTTCCAGCCGTTCGAGGTTCTCCAAATGGATGTCTTTTTCGTACCATTCCTTTCCACCGAGGATAGCGTAGGCCATGAGCCTCCGCTCCTTCATCGTCTTGCAAGAGTCGATAACGGAAAGGTCTGGGCCGCCGATGTCCTTCATCGGACCGTAGTCGTGAAAACAGATGGCGTAGTGGAGCGCCCGCTTGAAGTTCTCGTTCTTGTCGCCTTCCGCGTAGATGTACGTCCGGCAATCATTCCCGAAAGAGAACACGAGCCGCTCGAACGGGTCCTTGCTTTTGAAGAAATCCTCGCGTGAAATCCATTGGTAGGAGTTGCGGTACTTTCCTTTCGCCGCGTCCCGGAAAAGACCTGGCCAGGGGCCTATGTCGTTTGCGACGACCTTGCCCCATTTCCCGGAAAGGATAGCCGCGTGGGTGATAGCACATCCCCCGGCAAAGAGGTCGTAAAGGACTTTAGCCGGGGGAAGGAAATCTATAATCTCATTCGCTATCTTGGATTTGGAACCCTTATAGGGTAGGCCGTATTGCATTAGAAATTTGCTAAAACTTTCTCAAACACTTCCTCCGTCACCTTCTCCCCCAACACCCCGTAAATCACGTCCTTCATCCGTTCATAAAGACCCGTGAACTCATCCTCGCCCATAGAGTCGAAACTCCACGAACGAGGAACTTCGACGAACTGTTGCAGACGCGGATTGAAGTAAACGTCATAATACCCGGCGGCGACGGTCAAGTAAGCACGAAAGCCATCCTTCGACCGCCATGATGCTTGTTGGTACTCGTTCATCAGCGACCATGCGGCATTCACGAGCGCGAAGGCTTTCCGATGGAAGGAGGTGTTCCGTGGGGCGGTGATGTCTGCCTTATAGACTTGGCCGATGCGGAGTTTCTTCTTCTCGTCGAAGTCATCCTCGTACATCGGCACAAGTCCGTGGGCGGTATTTAGAAGGTTAAGTTTCATTGTGCGCTAAAAAGGGAGATCACTCGGCACTTGCTGCGTGTAGGCCGGATCGTTCACGGGCGGCGGCGCGGGCTGCTGATACTGCGGAGCCGGAGGAACGGGTGCGGGTTGGTAGGTCGGTTGCGGCGGCGGGGCCGGGGCTTGGTACTGCGGTTGTGGCGCGTACTGCGGAGGCGGCGCGGGCTGCTGGTACTGCGGTTGCGGAGTGTAGCCGGGGGCCGGGGCTTGGGGTTGCGCCGGACGGGAGCCGCAGAGTTGGATGGCGGTTACGCGGACCTTCTTCGACTCGCGTGGCTGTCCGTTCTGGTCCTGCCACTTGTCGGTGCGTTGAAGGCCCACGACGAGGACTTGCTGTCCCTTCTTCAAGTAGGGATAGACGGAAGCCTTGTCCCAGATTTCGATGTCGAAGAACTCGGTGTTTTCGCCCGTGGTCCCATCTTGCTTGCGGAACTTCTCGGACACGGCCACCCCGGTCTTTGCGACCTGGGACTGGCCGACGGTGCGAACCTCGACATCCCGTGTGAGGTTGCCCATAATGATGATTTGCTGATAGCCCATCGTTATTTGTTTTGTTTGAATGAAATGCTTGCGGAAACGGTCGTTTCCTTCTTGTACTGCTCATAGAGTCCAGTCTTTTTAAGGCGATCTACGTCTATCCCCGTCCGGGTGTAGGCTTTCTTGAGGGTGAACACTCCCCCGCCCCCTTCGAGCTTGTCAAGCCCGTGTTCGAGCATATAGTCCATCACGCGGTTGTCAAGCCCTTTCAAGGTGTCCTCAATCTTCTTGATTTGCTCCTTGAGTCGGGTGATTTCCTCCTGCTGGACCACATAGGCCGCAAGCTCTTGGTCGGTCAGAACGAGTTCGGCGGAGGGTTCGTCCTTGTCGTCGATGTAGATACGGCCTTCGCGTTCGGCTTGGAGGAGCGCATCCACCTCGGCCTCGCTCACGGGTTCTATCGGAACGAGGCCCTTGATGGCGCGAAGTTTCTTGTCGATGTGCAGGCAATAGGTGGCCTTGACTTTCAAACCGTGATTCTGCCGCTCAAAGAGAACTTTATAGATCCCGAGTTGGAATTGCAAAGGCCGGGTGTGGACCTTTTGCGTGGACTTGTAGTCGATAAGCACGACTTCGTTTTTCTTGCCGTTTTTAAGCCGATAAACACCGTCGATGCTTGACGCTACAAGTTCATCGTCTGAAACGAGATACTCGCTTGAAACGAAGATTAGGCCCGTCTGCGCACAAAGTTTCGCGTACTGTTCGATTAGCGGTGTGCGCAGGACGGAAAGGCCGTTGTCGTAGTCCTCGATTTCCTTGTGGAGAGCCGTACCTTCCTCGGCGGCTTTGTTCAGGACTTTCTCCGGGATGCCGGAGTAGTCCGCGCCGAGGCCGTGCTTCTTCATCAATTCGGTTACTCCGATAAGCGGCTTTTCCCAGTCAAGAAGATAGGTGTGCGAAAGCGGCTCGAAGAAAACCCGTGTGTTATTTTGCAGTTCCATCTGCTATCTCCTTTTGTCTTTTGGCGAAGGCGGCCTTGAAGGTTTTGTCCTTGCCATAATATCCACCGTATTGCGTCCACGCCCAGTTCATTTGCTCTTGCGTGGTGAAGGTGTTGATCTGGGCGATAATCTGTTGGAGGTTCATTTCCTCCTCGGCGGATTTCGGTGCGTCCACGTCGTCCTTGTCGGTGGCGATGTGGAAGAACTTGAGGAGGAAGTATCTCTCGCCGTAAGTCAGCGCGGAGCCAAGTCCTTTGTCCCAGTTGTTTTGCCCGGATGAGGCCCAATGGCAGACGAGGGTTTCCCCGCTTTCCGAATCGACCCAAGTAAACTTGATTTTGAGGTTGCAGAAGATTTCGGACTTCGGCTTTACATTACCGTTTTTTTCATAGAGGTTGTAGTCTTGCCGAGTGAAGATTGCGTCCTCTACTTCCGGAATAAGCAAGAGCCCAAACTTGTCCATCGCAGGACGGACTATGCCGAGTATCTTATCCCCGGAAACATACTGATAGGAGTTGCCGGACTTGTCTTTTGTCAAGCCAACAACCGCCTTCTGGAGTTCCAAAAGTTTCTTGTAGATTGTGTTTGCCATGATTATAAATGATAGCGTTTAACTTTCTTCTCGCTCGGCGTGGTGACGAACTCGGAATAGACCAAATATCCTTTGGCTTTTATGTCCGCGATCCTTGCACCGAGCCGGAAGCAATGGAACTTTTCGAGCGCCTCCAGCGGCGTGATGGAATGCCCTTCGAGCATCCACTCCAGGATGCGGTCGGTCTGGTTCCCGGAGGTCTTGTTTTCGTTGATGTTTGGCATTAGAATAAAGTGTCTTGGTTTAGAAAAGAACCCCGTTCGGCGATGTCTCATAACTCGCATCATATCGGGTATTGTCGCCTTTTGGATAGTCATTTATGATTTGAAACTTCAAGTCCTTCTTCATCTTCCTCACTTGCCTTTTGTCGCCGAGGAATTGGAAGTACCGATATTTCTGCGACCTCTCCACCTTCACCATCTTCAAGTCGGTTGTCTTGATGGAGAAGTTGTTATAGAGTGAGCGGACGTGCATTCCCTCCTTCCCTTCCGGAAGATAGTCCGTATGTGGCTTCGAGAGTCCGGTGTATATCCAATTCGTTGCTTGGTAGATATACCCGTGATGGCCCTTCCCGCTATCTGCGTAGGAAATAACGACCATCGGGCGCGGAAGCATCTTCAAGCATCTGGAGATAAAGAAAGAAAGTGCGTTTCGCGGTAGTCCGTCGTTCACAACGAGACGATTGAGTTCAAGAAAGTTGTCTTTGTACTCAATCCCAATCGCGCCTATTATTAGGTCTTGCGAGGCCGGGACTCCGAAGGTACAAACTCCTTGCAATGAAGCACTTATACCCCCCCCCCGTATGGTTTTCATAGAGTCCGAAGGCGTAGCATATCATCGGGACGCGGTGTGCGTAGTGCTTGTATAACACCCATTCTTTCGCCTCCGAAAACGGTATGCGACGGACGTCATAATTGTCCTTATTGAACTCCATCTTGATATGGTTTGAATTTGTAGTAATTCCTTTTCCCGTCCCAATTCCGCTCCATGCGGACGGCGCGGGTCGTGTCTTGCGTGTAATAGGCAACGCAGTTCGGCTCGTCGAGGACGTATCCGAGTTTCTTGAGGTAAGCCCTCTGCGAGCATTTCCTCCGAGGTTGCCGCTTGACTTTCGCTTTGGTTTTCTGCGGAAGGCCGAAAGTGACCCTCGCCCTTTCCTCGCGGAGCGTCCGGCGGTAGGTCGCCACCCGTTTCTCAATGACCTCCGGGGTGATGTTTAGGGCCTTCCCTCCCCTTGCGAGGTTGGATGCTTTCCCGGCCTTGATTGCGAGGATAGTTGCGAACTCCGGCGACTTCCGGAGGTGGAACCGTGCCTGGACGTTCGTCACCCCGGAACGGGAAATGCCGAGCGCGTTGGCGATGTCTTGGTTCCGCATCGTGGCGAAGTTACGGCGGATGAAGGCGATTTGCTCCTCGGTTAGCGGTTTCCCTATCGGCATCAGACCTCCTCCTTGTGCGCTGTGTAGCCATCGTGGAAGGCAACGGAGTAAAACTTCGTGGTGTAGTCCGCGAAGAAATCCAGCAGGTTTGCCTCGGCGAGTGCCTTACACATCTGTTCGACTTTTCCGATGCCGAGGTACATTGTCGCTACAACTGATGCTTTCTCCACCTTGTTGCGCTCCATAGCCTTGCAAAACGCTTCGAACTCCCGGTCGCTTTCCGCTGCGGTTGCGTCCGAGAAGGCTTTCTTGGCGAAATTGCTATCTTCCATCTTTGCTGGTTTTTTTAAGGTATAAGCCCGTCAAGGCGATTGTGGCGATTGCTCCCCCGTCGAAAAGGAGAACGTGCGAAATAGGCGTGTTTTCCGGCCATTCCGAGCAAATCATAAAGCCGATTGCTCCGAGGCAGAAGATAGCCGCCAATGATTGTAGAATCTTCTTCATATAACTCAAAGATTTGGTTTCAAGAAAACCCTCCGGACTTCCCAGCCGTGAGGGATGGTAACGATTTGTGTTGTGTTTTAGAGCCTCCGGTTCTGCCGGAAGTTCGGTTGGGGTACGAGGATTTGAACCCCGACCTTGATAGCCAAATTATCAGGTGCTGCCATTACACCATACCCCAATGGTGGGCGGACCCTTTCACCGCCCAGGGCTTTTGCTAACACTAAACTGAATGACCTATGTGTGCACCTCACGGCGGACTTTCAAAGCAAAGGTTGCGTGTCTCTCCACGCCTGTCACCCGTGCCGAGCAATGGTGCTAATCATTTACCGGAACTCACATCTCCAACGGACGGAGGTGAAAACAATTCACCACTTGCCCAAGGGGGCCAATGCCGGGGAACCCCCGTCCGCCTTATTGCTCGACATACCCAAGACCGGACACCGAGTCCTGCCCGCGCTTTCTGTCCCGAACCCCTGCACGAAAAAATGGAACCCCGGAGAACATCCCTGCTATCCGGGGTTGGTTAGCGTAAAAGAACTATCCATCCTATATCCGGGAGTTGCACCCGGTCTCCGTCCTTGTCGGAGCATATAGGAGTGATAAAGTTCGGAACCCGGAGGAGGGTGTCACCGCCTCCCCGGATTTGACCACAGAAACATACAAGGGGATTTGCACCCCGCGCTTCCTTTCGGGCGCATTATAGAGTTAAACAAAAGGTTGCGAAAGAAGGCCCGTGGAGCCGCAGGACGGGCCGTAGGTATAAGGATTATGACGATTATCCGCTTTGGGCTTGCGACTGAAAACCCATGGAAAACTAAACAAGCCCCTCGGCTCCTTGCGCCTCACGGCGTTTTCAACTTCATCACCATCACTTCGGACAACCGGATTCCCGTGCTTTGCCCGATGGTAGTCTTGTGTAATCTTCCATCGCGGATGTACCGGGTGATGGTGTTCTGCCTTACACCGAGTTGCCTTCCAGCCTCCGCGCAAGAAAGAAGGATATTGTCGTACTGCTCTATAATCGCGTTCTCTAATCCCGACACGGCACATTCGAGCCGACTGGCAATATCGGATAAGGATTCTTCCATTTACTTGTGCGCTTTCGTGACCGTCACCATCATAAGGTCGCGGTCCGCATTTACTATGTACTTGTCGGCTATACTTCCATCGGTATTAAAATCCGACGCAACGGTCCGGAGACTCTTTATCTCTCCGACGGACGAGACGGGAAATTTCTCCACGCCGTAGTCCAGGGATTTAAGTAGCTCCCGCCACTTCTTCCCAATTAGATACTCTTTCTGTTCTCTATTCATGGTTAAATGATTGGCGGAAGCAACCTGGAACCGCCCCAGATCCTTCCGTTTCTATTCTTCCGCGCATTCATTTGTCTCCCGGCTCCCGGAAGCATGATAATCCCGCTACTTGCGTTTCCGCAATGCACTTTGCGCGAACTAAATATTTATACCTATCTAATACCTTGTATCTCGTAGTAGTTCTTTGAGGTCGTTGTCTTTCGCCTGTCTTGCTTCTATTTTTCTCCCAATCGTTCATCATCACGGACGGAGCTATATTCCCGCTTGTCGCAAGCGAGGTTGCCCGCCCTCGAATCCCGGTGGGATGGGTATTAAGTCAAGGGGATATTCAGCTTAACCCCAGGACCGCAGCCGCCTCTTGTACGTAGGTCGCGGCATACCTTCAAGATGTCAAACAACTCGGGACTTTTGAGAAAATTCCCGGAAGTTGTTTTATATATTGAGAAAGTTTCCTATCTTTGAAACGAAGAATAGAATTGGCGTTTTATCTTCATTTCGTGCGGTATTTGTGTGGTCGCACCCGTATTTTGGAAGGTCGGATAGGAAACTTTTCCGTTGCTTTATTGACAACTTCCGGATACAAAGGTAGTGATAATTTTCACAACTCCAAACGAAATTGAGAAAATTTTAACAAAAAGTTTTTTGCTATGGAAGTTGTGGATAGATTATTTGAGTTCATGGCCGCCAACGGCCTCTCCCAGAACGAATTTGAAAAGCGGTGCGGCCTCCCCCATTCCAACTTGAAAGGGATGAAACAAGGGCCGACCTCGGCCTATCTTGTGAGAATTGCCACAGCCTTCCCTGGCTTAAACTTTAATTGGCTGATATGCGGAACTGGGAGTATGCGGGTAGAAACGGAAAGCAAGCCCGCCCCATCCCCGGCGGTCACGATCGGCTCCATCCAAACCGTCAATATCGGGAATTGGGGCGAGCTTGTCGAACTGCTCAAAGGACAGTGCAAGTGACGGGGAAACTACGGGTGGAATCGAACTGAATCCTCGTCTAATTATTCGTCTAAAACTTGGTAAAAATGCTCAAAATTCCGCTAAAAATAATCACCACCATTAGACGAAAGAGCAAAAGAATAAACACTAACTATTTATAAACCAACGAAATACAAGGGCGATAGTGTGCTTTTTCCCAGCACCACCAAAAGCCCTTTCAGACCACTCTGGAGGGCTTTTTTGATGCCAATTCGTCTAAAATTTCGGCAAAAAAAGACACATGAGACACTCGTTCAACATCGACAAGGGCAGCATCCGGCTCGTCGCCACCCATAATGGGAAACAGTACAAGAAAGCGACCGGGCTCACGACGAAGGAAAACCTTTGGGACAAGAAGGCGAAGTCTTTGCAAGCGAAATGCAAGGACCGCCGAATTTGGAAGGACTTACGGGCCATTGACATCCGCGCCGATGAAAAGCAGGACGAGGCCCGGACGGAGGAGGACGTTTTGCGGGTGATGGAGTACGCCATCACAGGAACAATGCCGGAGAAAAGGGCGTATGGCCCCCGCCCCCTTTCTTTTTGGGAATACTTTTGGGAATGGGCTACCCGCGAGAGTACGCAGGTGCGGCAGAAGAAACTCTGCTACCATAACATAGAACGGCTTATGGGCCGGGATTTCGATTGGGACGACATAGACTCCGCCTTCCACTTCCGGCTCGTCCAGAAGATGCAGGAGGCCGGGTTTGGAATCAACTACCAATGGAAAACGGTATCGCAACTCAAGACCGTGATGAACGAAGGACGGAAACTCAAGTACCACCACAACCTGGAATATCAAGATTTCAAGACACGACGCGAGGACCCGGACACGGTGTACCTCACGGCGGACGAGGTGGAGCGTCTTTGGTACTACGAGCCGAAAGGGGAACTCGACCGCAAGGCCCGCGACCTCTTCCTTCTCGGCGTGTATTCGTGTGCCCGGTTCTCGGACTACTCCCGGCTCTCGGAGGACATGATTCAAGACGGGGTGATTCACTTCACCCAGGTCAAGACCGCCGCCTCGGTGATGGTCCCCGCCTCCCCTCGCCTTTTGGAGATTCTCGCCCGGAACGGAGGACGCGCCCCGGCCCTTGCGCAGCAGCACTTGAACGAATGGATCAAGCGCGTGTGCCGGGCCGTGGGGATTGACGGGAAGGTGGAGGTAACGACCACGAACGGCCTTCGCCGGACGACCGTGGCGAAGCGCAAATACGAGTTGGTTTCGTCGCACACGGCGAGGCGCACGGGGATCACCATCTTGTATATGACCGGGATTCCGCTCCAGCAGGTGATGCTCATTTCCGGCCACAAGGACGAGGATAGCATCCGGCACTACCTTCGCTTGTCGAAGGAGGAAAACGCGGCGATGCTCAAGGATAATCCGTTCTTTATGTAGTTTAGAATTATTCTAAATTACCGTCTTTATCAACGGTTGCCGCCCTTTGTATTGGACGGTGATGTAATGCCGGTTGCGGAGGTCGGTTAGAATGTGTTCCAGGTTCGTCCGGTCCATGCCGAGTTCCTCGGCCATCGCTCCGTTGTACTTATCCACTTGTCCGTACTTCGCGCACTTGTTGGAGAGGTAGGAAAAGACGATAAGCGGGAGTCCCCGGAGTCCCGATGTAGTCTTGAGTTCAAAAAAGGTGGCGGTCACTCCTTCTATAAGTCGGATGCCGCCATCTATCAAGTAGCCGTTGTCGCCGAGGCTTTTTTGAGATTGGTAAAATTTAGCACGGGAAATATTTAGCCCACTTGCTATCGCAGACGGTGTGACCGTCCAACCAATCGGAACCACCCCATCAAGTTCATCCTCGTACCCCTCAATCGAAAACTCCCCTTGCTTCGTGAAAGTCATTTCGCCGTAATCCCATAGGGAACGATAGAGGATTTGACTGTAAACGATTTTGTCTGCGATTGTCATGCTACTCTCCTTGAGGGTGCATGGATAAAAGATAACTTTCATCTCCTGTCCTTTATTGCCGCCCTGCCCGAATGTTCAATAAAGAAAGAGAGGAAGGAGGGACAGGATTACTCTTTGTCGGCGGGTAGCTACTCCGCGCCTATCCTCTCTTTTGCAAAGATAGAAACTTTATTGTAAACCACAAAAAACGGAGTGACAATTTCACACATCATGTGTCTAAAATCCACACATTAGCGCCGTCTAAATTTCACACATCATTGTCTAAATTTCACACACATCATAATAGAATTAACATAAAGGCTTTATTTCATAAAAGAAAAACATAATGCCTATTTTGTCAAATAGGCCCATGTCTTTTTCTTTGTGTGTCTTTCTTCATCTTCTTGCCGAAAGTGTCCAAAATCGAAAATAAAGCGGTACTGCGGGGAAGTATCACCCTCCCCGTAGTATGTCAATCCATCTTGTAGTAGTCCATCGACTTGTTTATCGTCCCGTCTTTCGCAACGAGGAAGAAGGAACGGGAGTCCTCGAAGCGGTAATGCAGCGTGTCCCCGTCCTCGTCCTCCGTCACATACAAGTCCGGGTACTCCAGACGGTAGGAGAATCCCCCGTCGCTCCCGTTCTGCCTCCCGGATGAATCCGTCCAATAGGCAACGCCCGTTGTGGCCGTGTCGAACTCCAGGACATGATAATAATAGCCGAAGATGGACATGATGGCACGATAGCCGTCCGTCCGATACGAGGTGCCGACGAGCCGGGTGTCCTCCTTTGATGCGGTGTCGCCCTTTTGACAAGCGACAAAAGCCGTGATGCACACGGCAAGGATGGTAAGAATCCTTTTCATTTGATTGTTGAAATTAAGTTATACATGAGAAAAGGGCGAAGGCGCACAAAGCACCCCCGCCCCATTCTTTTCTTTCTACACGAAATAACGCATCGCCGCCTGCGACAACTCCACCCGGTCCTTCACGATATAGGCTTCCGTTTGGCTTTGTGCGGTGTGCTGCAATATTTGTTGAATCTCCGTCACCGTCGCCCCGATCCGGGAAAGGTTCGTCGCCGTGGAAATCCTCGCCGTATGCGAGGTGATGAACTTCCACTTCGGTCCCTTGTGTTCCACCCCGCCCCGCTGGACCACCACCTCCGAGTCGATACCCGCGAGCTGCGCAATCTTCCGGATAGCCTGGTTGTACCCCGGCATGGTGATGGAGAGGTTGCGGTGTGCATGGTTCCACCGGATGCGGGCCTCAAGCCCCGGCTTCAATGGGATGGTCCCCACCTTCTTCGTTTTCTTCGCCGTGAAACGGATGCACCCCTCCCCGATGTTCTCCGGGGTGAGCGCCAGCGCGTCCGAGACGCGGAGCCCCGTGTAGGCGCAGATAAGGAAAAGGTTCTTGACGAGCCTTTGCTTGTCCGTGTGGACCTCGGCCTTCTCGAAAAGGGAAAGCTCCTCCTCGGTCAGATAGGTTTTCATCGGCTTCGTGCCCTTCAACGCGAGGCACTTCTCCCAGCCGTGCGGGAGATCCAGCTCATCCTCGTAGCGATGGATGAGGGCCTTAAAGTGCCCCGCGATGGTCTTTCCCGTCTGCGGGGCCACGGACTCCCGGAGGTGGTCCGCGAGGTCATAGAGGTTCGCCCGGTTCACGTCGTCCCACTCGCGGATGCCGACGGCCCCCAGGTGCTTGCGGAGGGACTGTGCGGCCCCTCCCTTTGATTCCATCCTGTCGATGGCTTCTTGTAGTGTTCTCATAACTCTTGGGTTTTTGGTTGGAGAGGAAAGGCGGTATCACCCGCCCTCCCCCTTTCTTGTTTTCACCCGCGCTTGTAGGCTTTACACTTGTCGCGGTTCTTGTGGAGCTCGTAGTTGATACTGGAGCCATCCGGGATGGCAAGGGCGAACGGGATGCCGCCGGGCGCGTCGCACCCGTACCCCTTATTTATATCCAGATAACAATGCGCACACGTCCAGCAGCAACGGAAGGCCGCGTCCTCCTTCATGGCTTTCATAGCTCCACCTCCCGGATAAGAAGTTTGTTCAGGTCGTAGTGTTCCGCGTCGCGGGACACAAGTTCAACGGCCTCGCCATAGGCGGTCGCCTCGTCGCAATCGACAAAGCACCGTTCACTCCCGGCCTCAACCTCCCCGTGAAGATTCCCGGAGAAACAAAGGTTCGTGAAAAGGTCGCACATAAGCGCGTAGCCAGCCCCGTCGTCGTCATGGACGGTTGAAAGGATTACTTGTTTCATAACTCAAACAGATTAGAGATTTGGAGAAGATGCGCCCGGCCATGGGCGCACCCCCCCCTTTCGTTTCCTACCCCAGCACGGCCTCCTCGATGGTGGTGTTCCCCTCTTTGATTTGGAAGAGCCAGTCCTCCACGGTGGCGAGGGTGTCGGCCTGTCCCTGGATGGCATCTTCGCACGAGTACCAGAAGTCGTCCCCTTCCGGGGAGTCCTCCTCGTAGTTCCAATGGCAATCGGAGGCGAGCTCCTCCATTTCGGCGCGGGCGTCGCAGATGGCGGTTTCGAGAGCAGAAAGACGCTCAAGCAATTCTTGCTTATTCATAACTCAAAGATTTAATGGTTCATGGAGGACCGGGGAGGCATCACCCGCCCCGGCCCTTGTCTTACTTGAGGGACTCCTTGATGTCCTTGATTATCCGCCGGGCCTCCTCCTGGATTCCAAGGTCGAAAGTCCCAGAAAGATAGAAAAGTTCCTGCACGTGTCCCTTCGCGGTCTTTGCATCCAGAAAGCCCGCCTTGACCGCGTTCGCGGTGTCGTTGAGGTGATCCTTCGCGTACTTGCAAAGGTTCTCTTTGTTCACTTCTTTTGCCATGATTCAAGCGTGTTTTAAGATTGTGTATTCGTCCACTTCCGGGATAACGGCGAGGCCTCCCCACGTCCCGTGGAGCTGCCCCGCATCGTCAATCCATGTCACCGTCCCGATACGTCCGGGATAGGTGGAATCGTAGGGGTCGTCGAGCCGGTCTATCCGGATGGTGTCCCCCTCTTTTACTTTTCCGTTTCTCATTCTTCGCCCTCCTGCACTTTAGCAAGTTCGCGGAGGATATGCCCGCACCGGAGGATGGTCGTCTCGAGGCTGTTCGTCGCGTCCTGGACGCAAATCTTTTCACTCGCCGCCCGCAGGTCGCGGATGGTCTGGAGTACGCACTCGCCGATAAGGTCAAGGTCGTTTTTCGTGAAAGTAAGATTATACATAACTCATTTAGATTTAGATTGTTAAACATTTGGAGAGGGAAAGGGCGGTCAAGCCCCGTCCCCCTTTTACTCTTTTTCCTCCCGGCGGCGGTTGTTGTCCACAATGTCGTCGAACCACTTGTCCCCCATCCTTAACTTGAAGATGGCGAGCTTTCCGACGTTGAGCCCGTCCAGCGGGAAGCAAAGGAATTGCAGAGCGTCCGGGTATCTATTATTCCCGGTGAGTCCGTAGTGCTTATTCATGTCCTTCCCGGTGAACTGATACCACACAGACGGCTTGCCTATCCCCTCCTTTTCCATGAGCTTTTCGTAGCCTTCCGTCCAGTCGCGGAGCGTACCCCCGCAGCCGATGATGGTGTAGTAGGAGCCTTCGTAGGCTTTCGTGAAGAGGTCTTTTGTCGTAATCATAACTCAAAATGTTTTAAGGGTTTGGCGAGCCCGGTCCCGGCCAGGGGACCGGACCCATGTTTCAAAAACCCCAACTGTGATGCTCGTCGCACCATTGTTTGAGGTGCTCCATCGCGGCCCGGATGTCCCGGTCAAGCACATAGCTTTCGTGGCCGAGGTTAAACTTTGTAACGATCCCGTCCAGGGCCCGGAGGCGGTAGAAAGCCTCGCTGTGCGTCTGATACCCGTATTGAAAATAGACCGGATTCGTGAGGGATTCGTACTCCTTGCGGATGTAGTCGATGATGGTTTTTTGATTCAGTTCCATAACTCAAAGATTTAGATTGTTTGGAAACCGGGGAGGCGGTCAGACCCCGCCCGGCTTTGTTTTTACTCCTTCCCGGCAACCCGCTGGGCGAAGTGCCACATCATATCGTCCCATAACTTTTTGGACGGGGCGACGTATAGTCGGAAGTCCTCGATGGCGAGCGCCCTTTGCTTCATGTAGCGGGCAAGATACCCGGATATGTCGTCCAATGCATTCGCGCAGTGGAACATCATTTGATTCTCGTCGTCCCGGGCCTTCGTCCGGTCCATGATGATGAAATAAACTCTTGCCATAACTCATTGATTTTAGGATTTCGAGAAGGGGAAGGGCATCACCCCCGCCCCCTCTTTTAACTCTCCGAATTTCCGCACCATTCCAGGAAGGCGCAAAGGAGAGCCGCAGGAATAACTATCCACAACATAACTCAAAGATTTTAGAAGGTTTGGCGAAGGTCGGGGATTTCACTCCCCGGCCTCCGTTTCAAGGGAGACGATGGCCCGGTCCAGGCCGGACAGGTCGAACCGGCTCCCCGTCAGCTCGTCCCGCGTCATCCGTAGGGCGGTCAGCGCGAGCGCCCGGTCCCCGTCCTGCTTTGCGATCAAGCACGATAGCCAGGGACCAAAACCCGCCGCCCTTTGCTTTTTAAGGCCGAAATAAGCCCGTTTCACGATTTCAAGGACTTCCCCTTCATCGCTTTCGTTTTCGACGATTACGGGGACGTTTTCACCCGTTTCGCGGGATTCCCGGCCTTTGTTCCAAACATGGACCATAAGGGCGATGATGGCGGCAACTTGCACGAGCCCCACCAGGGCCGCAAAGATTGTTCCGATAATGTCTTGCATAACTCAATGATTTTTAGGATTTGGAAGGGAAGGGCGCGTATCAGGCCCCCTCCCCTTTTCGCTTTTAATACCCCCCCCCGGCCTTCTTTTTCTCAGTCGGTTACATTGTAGTAGTACGAGCACGCCTCGTCCTTCCGGGCGGCGTCCTCCTCCGTGTCCCCGTCCTTTTCTCCCCAGTACTCATCGAAGGCGTTCACGGATTTATAGTACAGGTCGCCGTAAAGCGCGGAAAGCTCTTTTTCCCCATTATAGAACCAGAACCAGCAAAGATGATTCAGGACCATGACGAGCTCGGTGAAATACTTGTAATCGGAGACCCAGGACCGCGAGGCGCGGTTGTAGGTATCGATGATGGCATCATCCCCGAAACACTCGGCGGTAGCGAAGTCGCTCGCGAAGGTCGTGAAGGGCTTGTACTCCTTCCCGGCCTGCTGCGCGTTTTCAATCATTACCCGGTTTATGGTCTGCTCGATGGCGGCCCCATACTGGAGGATTCCCCCGGCGCGGATCGCGTACTCGCGGACCTTCGGGCGCGGCTTGCTCTTGTACTCGTTTTTCACGGTGGCGGTAGCGGTAATTGTTTCCATAACTCAAAATTTTTAGAAGGTTAAACATTGGCGAGGGCGGCCCCGGTCAAAGGGCGGCCCCCGGTTTAGTCTGCGTAAAAGGGTGTGACGATGATCATTTCACCGTCCCATCCAGGGCGCTCCGAGAAGAAGAGTATCGACGCCCCGCACGGCTCATCCAGGGAGCCACGGCTGAGTCGGTATCGTGGCCCCATCTCGCTTATGCGCTTTTTCATGTAGTCGAGCGTTTCGGCGCGGTCCATGGTAACTTCATCCAGGGCGGCCTCGGTATCAGTAACAAGATACCCGGCAGGCACATTGTGAGTGTAATTCATAACTACAAAAGGTTTTTTAATTGTTTGGAACCCCCGGCGGCGGTCAGGCCCCCGGGGATTTTTTCAGTCAGACAGGCGGCTCACGATTTCCGCAGTTGTTTTGCCTCGCAGATCGTAAAAACTGACTATCTTTTTAAGATTAAGCCCGGCATCCTTTGCGGCGTTTTCGACGTGCCCGCGGTCATCAATTACAGACCCATGCCCGAGGTAAAAACTTGAATTTTTAAGCCCCGGCACGACTTCCACAAAACGCAAATAATGCCTTCTTAACATGGACGGATTAACAAGAGGATAAGCGGTTTTTTTGAGGTCCAGATACTGCCCGGAATCCTTGATTTTTACAAACATATTGCAAGAATCAGCCCCCCGGCGGCTCCCCATGTACAGATATAGATTTATTCTATATCCGTTTTTTTCAAGTCCCATAAGGGCTCCCATAAGGGCGGCGGCGGTATCGGTTATTTGCGTTTTGTTTACGTCACAGGCGGCCGTTCCATTATAGCAAATATTCAATACTTTGCTATCTTTGAACGTTACTCGCTCGGTCCGGATCATTGTTTTAGGCAGTCCGATAAGGGCGGCCGGAACATTGACAGCACCCCCGCAAACGGCATTAAACCGCCGGGATCGCTTCCCCTCGCCGAGTGTTTTAACATGGACCGCAGTAGCGGCACGCAGCCGGGCGGCGTTTTTGCCGTCCCCGTCCCGCAGGAGCGTATTTGCATCCTGATAGTCCTCCGTTCCCGTAAATTTTAAGGTCCCGGTCTGACTTCCGCAGGATTTACCCGCAAATACGGCGTTTTCCTTTGTTCCATCCAGGAAGGACCGCAGCCCCTCCAGATTGTTAAATACCTTCGTGTATTGCATAACTCAAAAATTTAAGATTCAGAACCCCGCCCCCGGTCCCCCGGGCTGCGGGATTTTTGCTACATGGCCAGGGCCAGGGCGTTATCTTTGTGGACGAGCCCGGCGCGGAGGATGTTGATTTCATCCCGATCGTACCCGCCAGTAACGGCGAGCCGGACGGCGGCGGCGGCATCCATACCCGCCCGCAAAAACTTTGCGAGGCGCTGTATGTTTCGATAACCGAGGACGATATGCACCCCGGCGGCGGCGGCGCTGCGTCTCATATCGTGGATAAATTCCAGAATATCAGACCGCCCCCCGGCGAGCTTGTTTTCGATTCGTTTGCAATAATCAAACTCCATGAGGCAAAAGCGATTCAGCGAGGCGGCGTCGAGGACGTTTCGCCCCGTGTACTCTTCAGTTGCACCCCGGCCGCAGGTATTCCCGGCCGCGATGCAATGAAAGTCAGGGTGCATTTTTACCCGGCCCCCGGGGAAGGTGAAATAACCATTTGCGAGGGCGGCGTTCAATGTTACAAGCGTATCGGGGCAGGAGGCATCGAGCTCGTCAAGCATAAAGACTCCGCCCCGGGAAAATGCCCGGTAAAATTCCGTTTCGTGATAATTTCCGTTTGCGTCAAGATAGCCCGTCAATTTGTACTCGTCCGTTATGGAATTTTGATAATAAAATTCCAGGCCGAGCGCCCGGGCTATTTGCTCACATACATGATTTTTACCACTTCCCGCGGGGCCGTAAAGATAAACAGACTCGCCCATTTTGACGAGCTGCAAAAGTTCATCAAAATTTTGATGAGTTATTTCCGTATCTTTGCGGACCTCCGGAATGGGGACCGGGACGGGATCGGGCTGCGGCTGCGGCTCGGGTTCCTGTTTCGGCTGCGGTTCCTGTTTGGGCGTTCCCTTCCGGGTCCGTCCAGGGCAGCGGCGGATATTTGCGCGGATGGCGTCAAATTCCGGGGTGCCTTCCAGGACTACAGAGGCGGCGTCGATCCCGGCAAAATCAAAGAGGATTTCCTTAATATAGCCGGGCGCCATATCTTTGCAGTTGGAAACAGGGCCGACGGCGCAAATACGCCGGGCAAATTTCCAACCGAGCATATTATCCAACTTTGCACCCGTCCAAGAGGAGGAGTGAGACATCAGATAGATAACGCCGTCAACAATAGCGATCGCAGCCTTCTTGCTGTCAATGTAGCAATTTACAAAATTGTGTTTCATAACTCAAAGATTTTAATTGTTTAACATGGACCGATATAAACCGGATCAAAGGTTTATACGATTGAACCGGGGCCGCCGGATTGCAGCCCCGGGCGAAATGAAACAATTAAAACCTAAAGTTTTGAGTTACTCGTATATTCCTGCAAGTTTAATCCCCTATTTGATTGCTCCGTTTTTCTTTCGGGATCGTGCAAAGTGTTTGCAATAGGTATTTTTCCCGTCCTCATCGGACTGTCATGCAGTTGCATCCCCGTTTCCCTGTCACAGTTTCCGCGGTTCATATACTTTCGTATTGTCAAAGAAGATCGAGATCTTCTATTATCAATCAATTCCTTCCCGGAGTATCTTATCGTTTATATCTTTGCAGCGCCGGGGCGAGCCCCGGGGAAAATGTTCTCGCCGTGACGGGTGAACCGTCGCGGAAGGAATTATCAATAACTCAAAGAACTCACCGCGAAGGTAGGGCAAATAAATTTACCGTGCAAATAAATTGCAAACTTTTTTATACTTATTGTTTCAAAAAAGTTTCAAATCGGCATTGTAGGCATCTGGGAGGCCGATTTTTCGTACCTTTATGGTAAAAAGTTGCAAAGGATAAAATTTGTCAATTCTTAAAAGAATTTAAGAATAGCAAAGGGCACGCCTGGGACAAAAATACGATACCACTATACAAACGATTGTATTTTGATTCTGGCGGGCTCGTGTTCAATTATGATAAATTCCCTATCTTTGCAAAGATATTCAATTTATGGGCCTGTAAGATAGCAAAGAAGGGTATATTTGCGGGCTGTCCATATACGCGAGCGCGGGTGCATCCGGACGGGATCACCTGCGACGGGTGCAAAGGTCCGGACCGGGTGACGGGATCGGCATCCAGGACCGGGGCCGGAAAATATCATACCTTTGCAGTCCGTCCGGGGCCTGTAAGGAGTAACGGAAAAACGCCTATCTTTTTAAGAAAAATTAAAAAGCCGTTTATTTTCGTTTTAAGACACTTTCGGCAAAAATATGATAAATCCCTCGTCTGGCAAAAGATAATGGATTGTAGGCAAAATTATCGTAATTCGATATTAGCAAAAATACATTTGCATCTTATTATAAATCAATCATTTAGCGGTAACTTATTGTAAGGGTGACTAAAAGGGTTATTTTTCACAATATAAATTTGTTGTAATTCAATATATTTTCATACCTTTGCTAAAAGTGTACAAAATACACTTATAACGGAATAAGTGTAAAAACGACACTTCTAAAATAGCATGGCATTACTAAATAAAAATCTATCTGAAAGGGAAAAAGCGGCGATCCATTTGCATATATACGGAGGGGTAAATAACTGGCCCTTATTGTATCGGATCGCGGTTCCTGATAGTTTCCCGGATGAGTCCTTGAAAGGTCTTTCAGACCTTGCAAGCAAGTGGAAACGCTCACCGAAAATACAAACATATTTGCAGACTATCCAGGAACAAAAATTCCTATATGAACAAAAGATAAAAGCGGCGGCAATTGAGACGGGGGATAATGTACGCACAAATTCCGATATGTCCACACAAAAAGAAAAAAATATAGATTACAGCGATCCCGCGAATCAAGCCCGGAAACTCAATGAGCTCGTAAACAGCGCCGACGATCCAGGCGAGGCGCTCGACGCTCTAAAGGTTATCATTTCCACACAAAAAGCGGACCGGGAAGCGGCACGGGATAAGAAGGCTGTAGGAGCCTATGTACCAATAACTTGCTATGATTGTCCGCTATATTTAGAGGCTAAAAATAAGCTGTCTAAATAGGCAATATTTTACAATAAGCCCGGCGAGGAAAATGTTTACAATTTACGTTAAATTGTAAAGTTATTTTCTAATTGATTGAATTTTAAGCAGTTGCGACTCGCGAGCCGGGCGGGGGTGGGGGCAATCGGGGCGAGCGAGGGCGCCGGTGGTGTCCACTCAAAATTTTTATTTTTATTTTTCAACCCAACACGCACCACGCCTCGCGCAAAAACCTTCCCAAAATTCCGTCTTTGGCCCCTCTTTTGGCATTTGGCGGACTTTCTATGAAAAGACAAGGATTTTATCGTCTTTTGCCCCAAAGTGCCTTAAATCGGCTTATTTTGGCTCGTTTTGATTTTGATGGATCGCATGACATCTGCAAAGCCATCTTTTCGTCTTTCTGGCGTATAGGTCTGCCCATGCCGACATCCACGGCGAAAGACCGGCATCCATGCCAAAAACGACAAAATTTGACAGCGACACGACAACTTTATATTGTTTTTATGGAATTATGTAACGTAGTGGAATAATGGAATAAAAATGATATAAAGTACTTCTTGTTACTTATTTCTTGTTATTTATTTTATTTGGGTAGCAAACATCACGCGCAAGGTATTGCAAAGAGTGTTGCACTGACCGAGCGCTCGTCTTTGTATCTTATTGTGTAACATAGTGTTATGTATTGCACGAAGTGTTGCATGAAGTGTTGCACTGACCGCGCACAAAACCCGCGCATTTTTGTGGCGTTTTTGATGCGGGAAAACCCGCCTTCCGGGGTTCGGTAGACGGGTCTGGAACAGGTGCTCGGCGACTCTACTTCGCTTTTGCGATGAGGGATATTTTCTCCCCGCAGTAGGGGCATGTGATTTTCGTGACGGTGGGGATGTCGTACCGGACGGATAGTGGCGTCTCGGAGACGAGCATCTCTACCGGGACTTCCAGGGCCTCGGCGAATTTGCACATGGTTGTCAAGGTGATCCCCTCGCGGTTGAGAAAGGCATACACGTCTTGCTTTGTCAGGCCCATCTTGCGACCCAGCTCGGCTTGGGACATGCCTTTTCTTTCAAGTATGTAACGGACGTTTTCTTTGATATTCATGGCGTAGTCTTGTTTTACTTGCAAAGGTAGTGTTTTTCGTTTACCTATGCAAGAATCTCGTTGTTGAATAAAAGTTCGTTGTATTACGATAAATTCTTTTCGTGCAATCGTTTGTATTCTGAAAAAGATTACTATCTTTGCGGGCATGGATGGTATTGGTTCCGGGAAGTCCGGCTTCCCTCTCACTCGTGATATTCCCATTGGGGAAGAGTTGGTCCGTTACGGGACAACGCTTGTCTGTGTCCCCCGCCCGAAAGGGCTCTGGCCCCCGTGCAATGCTTGTAAAGGGTGTTTCTTCCGCCGCCGCTCGGCCTACGGTGGGGTGATTATGACTTGCAACGACATCAGATGTTCGTCCTTTGACCGGATGGATGGGAAGAACGTGTGGTTTGTCGAAAAGAGAAATCTTATTGACGGAAAGGACGTTGAATAACTTTATCTTAACTATCGGTTCATATATGAAAAAGCGCCTTTTATTCCTTTCGCTGCTCGCCCTTTCGCTTGCATCGTGTACGAAGCCCCTTGAGCGCATGGCTTCCGTCCGCTTCTCCCTCGGCGTGGAGAGCGGGGCCATTCCTTCAACCAGGAGTGTCTCTGACGCTCTCTCGTCCACCCTTCCGGCGGGTCCCTTCTCCTTGCACCTCCAGAGCGAGGAGAACGCACTTCGCGCCTACGACGTGTCCACCGGGGAGGAGGTCTCCGTCGCGGTCGGGGCGTATTCCGTCTCCGGTTCCGGGAGCGGGGAGGTCCTTGTGAGCAACAACAACGTCTCGGTCGTCTCGTCCCCTGCGTGGGCCGTGGACTCCGGTCAGACGGTTGCGGTCTCGGAGGACGGTGGCGAGATTGGCGTGTCCGCCCACTACACGTGCCCGGCTTTCGTGTTCGACCTCTCGGAAGTGAAGAAGGTCGTCCTCTCCGGGAACCCGAAGCAGGTTGAGGTCACGACCTTCCCCGGCTCGGATGGGTACGGGGTTATCTATCCCGTCGGGAATTGGTACTCGTCGAAGCCCTTGTGGATGTACGTCTATCCCGTGGACGAGGTGCTCGGAGAGACCGCGCTCTACAAGTTCGTGAGCGGCTCCTCCTCCGGCGAATACATCGGAATCGAGGCCGGGAAGTGGTACAAGTTCTCCTCCGGCAAGGTCGAAGTCGTCTCCGGGTCGATGGGCGTGACGTTCCCCGAATGGGAGGAGGGCAAGTGATGAAGGTGCGATTCAAGAAACTTGTCCCGGAGGCGGTTGCCCCGACGAAAGCACATCCTTCCGACGCGGGTGCGGACCTGACATGCGCCTCGGTGGAGGTCGATACGAGGCACAACTGCGTCTCCTACGGAACGGGCGTCGCCGTGGAGATTCCGGACGGGTATGTCGGATTGGTCTTTCCACGCTCGTCGGTCTATAAGGAGGACTTGCTCTTGACTAACGCCGTCGGGGTGATTGACTCCAACTACCGGGGAGAGATCAAGGCGAAGTTCCGCATCATGCAACCGCACATACACCGCTACACCGTGGGGGACAGAATAGGCCAGCTCGTCATCCTCCCCTACCCGGAGATTGAGTACGAGGAGGCGGACTCGTTAAGTGAAACCGACCGTGGCGAAGGGGGCTACGGCTCAACCGGAAGATAGCCATGCTCCAGCAGATGGGACCAATTCTATACAAGGACGGCGTTCCCTATGAGGTTCGGCTTACGCTTAAAGGAAGATGTTTCGCATTTTGTTTCAATCTGTTAAATTGGCTCAATGGAAGAAGGAAAGAAAGTAAAAGCGGTAGTCCCCAGAAAGGGTGATAAGATAGAGATTACCGGGCTTGACAAGGTGTTGGGGACCATCATGGACGTGACGATTCAGCTTTGCGACATGCAGAAGTTCGTCGAGGACGTCCTCCTTTCCTGCGTGATGCCGGAGACGCCGCGCTACTCCCTACAATACGACGGAGAGGACGAGAATATATCGTCAGCAGAATCCGCCCTTTACCAAAGGATGGAGGAATGGCGAAAGATGACCGCGTGGTTCCGGGCCAACAACATAGACCTTGACGCTGTTCTCGGACGAGATGGGAAGGATAAGAAGAAAAAGCGGTCATGATAAACGAAGGGTTGTTTTCATCGAACACGAACGAGTGGGCCACGCCGGACAACTTCTACAAGGAGTTGGACGCGGAGTTTCATTTTAACCTCGATCCGTGTTGCACTCATGAAAACGCAAAGTGCGAGCAACACTATACTATTGAGGATGATGGACTTACAAAAAACTGGGGGGGGTGTAGAGTTTTCTGTAATCCGCCCTATGGTCGCCAAATCAAAGATTGGGTCAAGAAGTGTTACATGGAGTCCAGAACCGCAGACACTCTCGTTGTTATGCTTATTCCTGCAAGAACCGACACATCGTATTTCCACGAATACATCTACCACAATGCAAGGGAAATCCGGTTCATCCGGGGACGGCTGCACTTCAACGATTCTCCAGCCGGAGCACCATTTCCGTCAATGGTTGTAGTGTTCTAAAATAAAACCCTCCCAGACTACTCCGGGAGGGCAAACCTAAAATTTTGAGTTATGAGCGCATCTCTGCGCAACGGTGCAAAGATAGGAATCTTTCTCCGGAAATCAAACCTCGACGATGCGAAATTCAACTCTTGGTTTTTCCTTGTCGATGAACTTTTCTGCTACTATCTTGACACACTTGTTGTCGTTCTTTATCGTCTTTGTGTACTGCAAGCAATCCAAAAGTGCCTTCAAGCAGTTGTCAAGGTCTGGGTTCTGCGTTTCAAAGTAAACCCGGACATGCAACTCAAAGAATCCTCCAATCATAAGGTTCCGATACTTTCCAACTTGGAGGTAGAACGCCTGTTCATACTTTGTTACAGAGTCGGACTTTCCGATTGACGGATGCCCGCCCTTGTAGATGATTTTGTAGTTGTTGGCCTTGCTCGGTATGTGTCCGATAATGGTCTGCCAATCGTGTTCAATCATATCGTGGGCATTTCTTCAAAGTGATATTCGGGATAGCACATGCATCGGGCGTGGAGGAACTCGAACGGGGTTTCAATCGGGATGGGATAACCGCAAAGGTCGTCGCACTCCGGACAATCGTATCCGGACCCCCGGCGGCGGATGTAGTATTGCGCCCCTTTCGCCTGTGCGTCCACCCACTCCGCATACCGTGTCGCCGAAATGATTGCGTCTTGTCCGATAAGCGCAAGTTGGAGCGGGATGTCTTTCATATAGCCGCGCCCCCACTTGAGCGCATCCTTCGGAACGCCCTTCCATAGCGGGGACAGGTACGGATTGGAGAGATAGCGGGAGATTTCCACCCGGAGTTCGGTCTTTCCGAGGCCGTGGACGAACGCAAGCGCGATCCATATTTCCAGAAGGTCAAGAAGGTGCGCCCCGGCCTGGTCGAACCGGACAAGGATGGATTCATCCCCGTCCTCGTCCGCTTCCCGGTCCCAAGATTGTTCCTCGTCGTAGTAATCAAGAGAGTCCTCCATGACGGATGCCGCTATCGCCCTTGCCTTCTCCGCAAGGGTGTCGGATAGGTCCCGGCAGATACGGAGGGACTCGGCATAGAGTTCCGGGTCCGCGTCCCAACGGAAATCCTCGCCCATATAGGCGTAGTTCCACGCAAGGGCGATGAGGGCCGCTACTGCCTTGTCGAACTCCTTGCGGGAATCCCTCTTGAACGAGGCGGCCTTCTGCGCAAGCGTCTCGTTGTTAAGCATTGTTTATGCGTGATTGCGTCACGGGATTGGTTGCCCTCTGTACGGCGGCTTGCGTCTGCTGCTCGGAGACAAGCTCATCGTGCGACTCATGGAGAATCCTTGCCACCTCGTCCGGGGATGAATAGCCGATGTTGTAGGCGAGTTCGGTTGCGGTCTTGGTGGACATCGCCCCGCAAGTGACAAGCTGCTGAATGCCCGCGATGACGTCGTTTTCGGAGAGGAAGATGAACGGATCGAGGTAGGTCTTGACCTTGAATGCCTCCGTCTCCGAGACGCGCCCCTTTTCGACAAAATAGGCGTGCTTGAAAAGCCGGGTGAGGCGGTTCAGGAACTCTTGATACTCCATCGAGTCGGACATCGCCTTCATGTAGGAGTCCGCAAAGAGCATCTTGACGGTCCTTGACGAGATGTCCGCGCCGGACTTGATTTCCGGGGTCTCCACGACGAAGGAACCGCGAAGGATTTCCTTCTTCATCAGTTCGAGCTGCTTCACGAAAGCGCCGTCCGCCCCTGCTGCTGGCTCAAGGAAGCCGACCTTCGCGTTCGGATCAACTGAGTCGATGCGGGTAGGCGTACCGTCCGTGTTCGCCATCATCTCGAACTCCGCGCCAAGTGTGTAGAGGATACGGAGCGCATAGGCCGCGTTGTTCTCGGAGAATTGGGATAGCGAAATCTCCCATCCGTCGATGAGGGCCTGGGATGCAGTCCATACCGGGCCGTCCCAACGACGATGGTATGCGACCGGGCACTCCGGGAAGCCGTGCGGCTCCGGTGTACCCTCCATCTCCCATCCGCTCAAGTCGTCCTTCTGGCGGTAAGTTACGAAGTGCGTGGAATCGACCACATCCAGGTATTGGTGCACGTTCCCGTCCCAATCGCTCTGCGTATAAAGGCGGCCGAAAAGGGTAATGTCTCCGGTAAGCGAGTCGCGGTGCGGGTAAAGGGTGTCGCCATCGGCATAGGAGAACACGCGCCAACGTGTCTTTTTGTTGTCCATGTAGATATAAACGGCGACGTCCGCGATTTCAAAGTCCGCGTCGATGGAGTTGTTCACGGCCACTTCCATATCCTTGTCCTCCCACCCTTCGCGGAAGAAGGCGAGCGTGTCTATCATCTTCTTGCTGGTAGCCCCAGAGACAAGCCGCATGCCCACGTTGTTGCCGAGGAGGGCCTCCTTGCGCTGGAGGTGGATATACTGTTGGAACCCGACCGCGATGCGTGAACGGACCTTTGCCTGGTATGCGCCGGACTTCGGGTCCATGTAGAAGGTGTTCGGGTAATACTTCAAGTTGTTGATCTTGTGCGAGGACGGGTAGAACTCGCGCAGAAAGTCCGCCTGCGTCTTTACCTCGCGCCGGACATCGTTGTTTATCGGAGGGACATAGACCGTTCCGGGCATGAGTATGTTCTTGTCAGCGATATTCTGCTCCGGAATAGGCACGGAAAACGGCATTTTCCGCATTATCTGTTCGGGGGTCATCTTCCCGATGGACGGGGTAAGTCTCATTTCGTCTTTATTTTGAGTGTTTTACATTCCAAACCAGCTCCAATTTCCCCTCCGTATCTTCTGTGCCTTCTTCGCGCAGTCCACCCGGTCGAGGCAATAAAGGAGCGCCTCTACCCAGTCCGGGGAATGGCCGATAATAGCCTTCATGTCGGTTTTCTTGATGAGGGCTTTCGGGTTTTCTTCCTCCTTCCACTTGATGGCGAGGCGTTCTTCGACGAGTTTGTCACGCACCGTGAACGGAATCCGCTTCTCGGTGTATGTGCGCCGCAGGATACTCTCGTCGATGGAGAGTTGGCCGTTCTGGATGGCGTCAACGAGCATACCTGCGCACTCGGATTTCCGTGTGTTGTACGACGCCTTGTCTTTCGCTGGGGCCTTGTTGTCGAAACCAAAACACCCGCGCATATCCTCGGACTGCTTGAGCCAGTTACCGATGCCGTTCACGTCGAAGGCGAAGTTCTCCTTGGGAATATCGTTCTTCTTGAGGAACTCAAGGATGATGGGAACCACATCCTCGGAGGTGACGTACCGCTTCGCAAAGAGGTCGATGATGTGCATTCCATCCATCGCCCAAAGGACAAGCCAGTCGTCGCGGAGGGCGATGTCGCCTCCACCGCAACGTGTCCCGTTCACCTGTGGTACGTTCTCGAAGAAACGGTTCATGTCGTTCATCGAGATAAGGGCTCCCGTATCGTCAACGTCCCTCCATATACCACGGATGTCATTGATGACAGACTTGCTTCCTCCGGAGGAAATTCGGTTCATGTATTTCGGGTCGGAAATCTGGAGTATCTTGTTCTCTGAAAAGTCGCCGTCGATGAAGGTGACGGAGGTGATGAATTGCGAATACTCCTCGTCCGGATGGTCGGTCATCTGGCTTATCTTCCTCTTTGCGTTCGGGTTCTCATAGACCTCCTCTGGGGAGTTGCCCCAGGCGATTTCCATCACGTCCTCTCCGTAACGGCAGAAGTAGCGAATCTTGCCGGAGCGGGCGGGAATAGCCTCGTCCGTCTCCGGATCAATCCACCAATCAAGGAACCACCGGAGCTTGTTCGAGCGACCAACGGGGTTGCAAGTGCAGATGAAGCGCGGCCTTACACCTGCGGTTGAACGGTTCGAGCCGATAAGGTCGAAGATGACCGACATGGACTCCTTCGTGAACTCGGCGAGTTCCTCGATGACGATGTAGGGCATTTCCGCGCCACGGAAACGGTCTTTGATTTTGGAGAGGTCCGCAAGGTGTTCCATCTTCATCGTGGCTCCAGTCCCATTGAAGAACTTTGCCTCGAAGGAAGTGTCCGCAAAGTTGGCGAACCCGCGAAAAAGCGGCTTGCAAGACTTCCAGATACCGCGCTTCACATCGTTCTCGTAGCGGCGGAATCCATAGAGGTTGACGTCCGGATTATCAGCGTAGTAAAATGCACCGATAAGGCCGATCGCCGTCTTTCCAGCACCTCTGACTCCCCCGCAAATTACGATGTCCGCGAGGTTCGTCAGAACCTTCTCCTGGAATCCGGCTTGCGGGACGATGTTGTAACTCCGCTTGCCCTTCCGTTTCAAGTCAAGGTTTTCTTCACGGAGCGAGTTGATGTATTCGGACGAATACGCCTCCACCCCATATTGGAGGAATACGGGGTCAAGGTATTGGCGTTCGTCTATGACCGTTTGTGGCGTCACAACGCAAAAGTGCACAAGGTTTCTTAATACAACTCAAACTTTATTGGGATGTATTGATTTTGAACCGATATATTTGCCCGTGTATGGACGCAAAGAGTGTAATGAAGGGCGTGCAGATTAATTGCCCCTTGTGCAAGAAGCCTTTTCCGGTGAGGGTGCAATCCCTTGAGGGTAGGCTTCGGCTCTCGGTCCGTTGCCCGCATTGCAAGCGCATATCCGAGATTGTGCTTCAAGACATAACCTAACCGCCGACGAGCGGACATAGAGGCTACCAAGAGTTCCTTTTGAGAACCATCCAGGCCCGGAGTAGGAAACCCGATTTTGAGTTTCCGCTTCGGGCTATTTTATAACCTAATACGTTCATTGACAATATGTTCAAAGAAGAAATCGCAACTGCGCTCAAGACGAAGTATCAGCGTTTTGGATTGAGCAACGAGGCTATTGACCGGATTGCCTCTGCGAGAGAAAAGACGGTCGCAAGCGAAGGGGACGTTGAAGCGGCAGTAGCTGATGTCGCAACGATGGAACTTATCGCGTCCGAATTACAGAAGATGCGTGACAAGGAGATCCAGTCCCGGACCGACACCCAACGCGCCTTCGACACCTACAAGGAAAAGCACCCGGACAAGACCCCGGAGCCCCCCACTCCTCCGACCCCGCCGCAACCCGGCCCGATGGACGAACCCGAATGGGCGAAGAACCTTCGTGAACGCTTTGAGCGCGAGGATAAGGAGAAAAAGGACAAGCAGGTGCGCGACGCGCTCACCGCAAGGCTCAAGATGGAGGGATGCTCCAACACGGGCATCATCAAGTTCGTCATGACGGAGTATTCCCCCGTTGAAGGCGAAAGCGAGGATGACGCCGTGAAGCGGCTCAAGGAATCGTACTCCTCAGCTTACACGGAGACGTTTGGGGCGGGTCCCATCCCCGGGTACGGCATCAGCATTCCCGCCGAAATCAACGCAGCAGACAAGGCGGCCCAGGCGAGGGAGGATGCCAAGCGAGTCCGTGGTTAGGTTGACAAAACATCATTAACTACAAACAGTTATGCTCGAACATTTCAACAACGCTTATTCGCGCCGTTCTGACAATACTGGCGGTGCGAATCCGTTCCTCTGCCACCCGGACGAGATTAAGTACCGCCAGTACGGTGCTCTCGTCACCGACGAGTTGGCGGACAAGGAACTCGTTCACGCCGGAACCCCCTTCGAGGTTGACCTCAAGGCTCACACGGCGAAGTTCATGAAGGTTTGGGAAGTCCTGAAGGTCGAGGCCAGCGGAAGCAATTCCATCATCACCCTCGCCGCCTCCTGGCTCGCTCCCGCCCTCACCGCCACCGATGTCGTGATGAAGGTTCCTGCCTCCATCTCCGGCACTGGCAAGGCCGTCGCCGCCGGGACCGTCACCACCAACTCTGACGGCACCATCTCCATCACCGTCGTCACCGCCAACTTCGACACCGTTGCCGCCGGAGACTTCATCTCCATCGCTGCCGAGGCGGGTTCCGCCAAGGCCCTCGCCGTGAAGGGCAACGCCGTCCTCACCCGCGACCTCTACGCCGGAAACGCACAGAACTTCGTGGACATCGCCCGTGGAGAGGTCTATTGCTACGTGAACACCTGCAACGGCATCCCCGCCGGGGTCATCGCCGCCGCCCGTGAAATCGGACAGTTCATCGAGCCGGAGTATTTCGCCGAAGTAACCGCTTAACAAAGGAGGAATAGATTATGGCAAAGAATCTCATTTCCGGTCTGTATTCGACCGAATTTTATCAGCTTCTCGAAGGTAGCCTCCTTGCTCGCGGCTACGCCTCCCTGGAGGACTGGATCGCCGAGCAGCCGAACTACTGGTTCGATGAGGAGGGATGGAAGTCCATCTACACCCTTGCTCCTTTCGAGAACCCCGCCCGCACCTTCGAGCAGAAGATTGGCGAGCGTTCCGTCCCCATCATGGCGACCTACCTCTCCGACGAGGCCGAGGGTCCGCTGCTCCCGACCGCCGGGGTCTCCCGCAAGACCGGAGAAATCCCCCGCATGGGCCGTGGCGTGGCGTTCGACATCGACGCTTACGAGAAGATGCAGATGCTTGCCCGTCAGGGTGTCAACGTCCGTGATGCCTACTACGACCAGTTCGTAAAGGACACCATGAACCTCATCCAGAGCATCCACTCCCAGCGCACCTTCACGGGCTACCAGGTGGAGTCCAAGGGCTCCTACGTCACCACCCTCGCCACCTCCAACGGCGGCATCGTCGGTTACGAAATCAACCTTAACCCGGTTGCGGAGAACCGCAAGAAGTGTGGCGGATTCGGCCTCGGTGGTTTCAACCACGGCACGAAGAACGCATGGAGCAGCGCCTCCGCGAAGCCCCTCGGCGACCTGGAGGATATGTTCAACTACGGCTGGCGGAAGCGCATCATCCCCCGCGACCCCAGTGCCGCCGTGTTCCGTATGAGCGCGTCCGGTTGGGAGACCCTCAAGGGTCACGCCGACACCAAGGCGAAGGTCGCCTTCTGGAAGTACGGCCCGACCACCGGCTCTCTCGCCGACTACGTTGTGACCGACGCCGACCTCAGGAACTACATCGCCGACAGCGGCCTTCCTCGTATTGAGGTTGTGTCCTACTACGGCTTCGGAACTCTCCTCGACCCCAAGACGAAGAAGTTCGAGACCGTGGAGACCGAGGCTTTCGATGCCAACACCGTCGTCCTCCGTCCCGCCGGGCGTTTCGGTGAGATTCAGTGGAAGCGTGCGAACAACATCCTCGCTACCGCCGACTCCCCGATTATGTACACCGAGGGTGGCTCCATGGCCATCTGCGAGGACCGTGGAAAGAAGGGCCTGACCTTCCAGATCGAATCCATCTGCCTCCCGGTCCCGACGGCCATCCAGACTGTCCTGTACCTGTCCACCAACGAGGCGGCCAGCTAAACCAAAACTTGAAATCCGACGGAAGATATGGCGAGCATCGCAGACAATATGACATTGGCGGGATGGTTCCGGGCAAAGACGGAGCACATCATCGACTACACGGACGAGTTCATCTGGGCAACGTTCCTCCATCGGGGCGTGGACGACGATGAAACCCTTGTCGGAGAGGTGGACGAACGCACCCGCGACCTTATCCTTGCCGATGCCTACTACGGAGCCGCCGTATCTTCCACCAAATCCGGGACCCAGGGCGAAGCGGATGGCGGATGGACGCACTATGTCGCAATCAAGAACGTCGTAAGCCGGGATGCACTTATGCAGATGGCGAAGGACCTCTATGCGAAATGGAACGAGCCGTTCGCCGACCCAAGCTCGAAAATCCGTATGAAAAACCTCTATTAAGATGCCCTACAATCCCCGTTGGCCCCACACCTTCAAAGTCGTTGTCGAGTCTCTCGACGCGAGCGGCCTCCCCGTGACGGACGATGAAGGGAATCCCGTGACCGGGACGATGGCCCTTGAGCGCATCGTGTACGATTCCGGGTACAATCCCATCCGTCTGTCCGGAGGTCGCTTCAAGACCGAGCGCGTGGATGTGATGCCGTGGGGATATAGGACGTCAACGGGTGGTCTAAAGACCGCCGGAGAGGTTATCGTGGCGGATTACAAGGTGTCTTGTCCAATGCTCCTTACCGAACTCGTTACGGGGACGGTGTTGGAGATGACGGACTACACGCACACCTTTCGGGCGAAAGTCCTCAAGATGACGACCTACAACTGGGGAACGAATATCTGGCTTGACAATATCAAGAACTAAACATGAGCTACGCGCAGGGAAATAGCAGAACAATCCTCAATGCGTTCAACCGGCTCCGGAAGAGCAAGGACCGCGTTATTGAGGCGGGATTTCCGCGCCTTCTCAACGACGCGATGCTCTATGCGATTTCCATCCACGACCACGAGCACTTCGGACACCGGACGCACGACAACTCCTACGGGTGGGCTCTTGTCCACGACGGGGCGATTGTGCGGATGCAGGTGAACGGAGGGCAACACGGCCACGGTGACGCGGAGGACCAGCTCCGGACGGTTGCGGGGAGAATCACCCGCAAGGGCTGGGTTGGGGTTATCCTCGCGTCCATGATTGCCTCTTATGGAAGGCGGAAGCCTTTCTACTATGAGGTTGATTATGAGATGGGAGTTCTCGATATGACCCAAGACGAAATTCAAGACCACTTTACGGAGTATTTCAAACCGATTGCCGTATGATTAACGACTTCGACATCACCGAGGTAGAGAACGCCGTTGCGGATGCGGTCCGGGAGCTCGGAGTTTCCGAGCACGTCTGGAACAACCGCCCAAAGGCGACGGACGACACCATCGACTCGTTTGCGGTCGTAAAGGTGACGGGCGGAATATCCGACAAGGCCGCTTACGGCCAATGCCGGGTTGCAGTCCAACTGTTCGCACGCGACATCAAGGAGATGAAGAACTCCCAGAGGCTGTCCGTCATGCAGAAGAAGCTCTATGGCCTCCCGCTTTGGCCGAACCACGGGAAATACCTCATCGACGGCCATCCCCGTTATGTGGGCGACACTCCGGATGACTTCGGATTTCATGCACGTATCATCACTTTCCGTTTATTCATAAAAGCGACATAGAACTATGGCTACTCTTACCCACGCGATGCTTGACGACCTCCACATTGGCAACGCAAGCATCTCCATCAAGCCTTACGCCGCCGGAGGTCTGGACCTGACCTCCGCGCAGAGTTTCGCAGACGCCGACCAGATTTACACCCTGGAGGACACCTTCAACCTCACATCTGACGATCCTTCGTCCACGGACATCCGCATCGACCAGCACCGTGAGGTTATCGACGTGTCCATCGACAAGGGCGGCAACTGGATTATGACGGGCAACATCCCGACCCAGGCCGCCGCCGTGTTGCAGTATTTCTTCCCGGACGGAGCCGCCACCGGAGCCATCACCGGAACCGATGGTGCGAGCTACACAGGACAGGGCGTTCTCTCCACCCCGGAGGTCATCGAGGTCTCCGCTCTCGTGGAGTCCGAGTCCAAGAACACCGCCATCCTCTTCGCCCACGTGAAGATGGTCGTGTCCCGCCCGAAGAAGGACGACAACTCGAACCCGCTGTACCTCACCTTCACGGGCTTCATCCTCCCGAACCCGTACAAGAAGGAAAATGCGTATGTCGGCGACTTCGCGGTCCTCAAGGCCACCACTACTGGTGGCGGTAATTAATCTTCGGGACGAACCTGAACCTCACACTATTCGGGGCGGGGAGTATTGAGCCCCGTCCCGATTTTCTTTTTCCGGCAAAGAAAACGATATATGGACCAACCAGAATTAGCAACCCGCGTCGCACTCGCGCAACTTGAGGCAAACAAAACGGATATTGTGCCAATTCCCGGCACAAGGAAACGCTTGAAGATAGGATTCCTTCACGACTACACCGTCCAGAAGATTACCGAACTTCTTTTGGAGCGGGAGGAGTTGGAGGAAGATGCGAAGGTCGGTGACTCCGATGCGGTAATGCACTCCGCCGTGAAACACCCCTACTTCTCGATAAAAATGGCCGTTTTAGCCACTTTGAACTCTCCGGTGAAGATTGCCTTGCTTTACCCTCTAAAGTGGCGTTGGTGGGCTTTTATACGCAAGTACAACGAAGCGCAGATGGCCTCGGTGACGACGGCCATCCAAAAAAAAAATAACGGGATACTGCGTGATGTACTATCACACTATCACGTGTTGGACTGCTATGAGGACGGATGTGATGAGTCTGACGAAGGGGGAAGTCGAGCAATCCCTTCGAGAACGCATGCCGGAAGGATAGCGGTCTTCGTCAAGGATTTCCCTTGCTACGGGGATTCGCGTTGGATTCCGTTTGTCGGGAAGATCACCAACTACACCGCAAGATGCGTCCTCACCGTCGCGCAGATACAACTGATGCAGGCCGACCTTCCGCACACGCTCTACGACAACAAGAAGAAGGGTAAAGGCGGGAAGAAGAAGCGGGACGGAGGCTCGGACAATTATAGATACAACCCGAAGGACAAGGCCGTCGCTCTCCAAGAAGAGGCGAATCGTAGGGCACGGGAAAGGGCGAGGTCCGAGGGAAAGGAGGTTCCATACACGATGGATGAACTTTTCAAGAAATAAGAGATAATGGCGAATATAGACCAGCTTAATTTCAAGGTCGTACTTGATGATACCGGGTTCCAAACCCAGATAAACAAGAACATTGCAGATGCGAACCGCTTGAATAAAGCCTTGACGCAAGCTCTTAACGTCAAGGTGTCAAGCAAGCAGATTGTCACGGACAAGGGCCTCTCCAATGCGCGTCAGATGTCCGGCATCCTTGACGAGATTGCGCAGAAGATTCGCACGATGCCGAAAGGTAAGTTCCTCGTCGGCGATGCGGACCGGCTCAATGCGACCCTTGAGCAGACGAACAAGAAGCTCGACCAGATAATTGCCAAGACGCAGGAGGCCGGGAAGAGTGCCACGGGCCTTAACCGGGCGTGGCTTCGTTTCACGGCAACCTTCTGGAGTGTCATTTCCATCGTCCGTATCTTCACGCGGACACTCGGCAATGCTATCGAGAACATATCTTCCTTCCAACAGGCGAACGCAAACCTTGCGACAATCATGCAAGTATCGCGGAAGGAGATTGAGGTCTTGACGAACGATGCTTTGATGCTGGGCCGCACGACGGAGTGGACCGCTTCGCAGGTGACCGAGCTCCAGACCGCCCTTGCGAAACTCGGCTACAATATCCCGCAGATTCGAAATATGCAAGAGTCCGTCTTGCAATTCGCCACTTCCGTCAGCGCGGACCTTACCGATGCGGCCAACCTTGCTGGATCGGCCCTCCGTATGTTCGGAATGCACTCCACCGAAACGCAGAAGGCGTTGGAGATACTCACAGCATCCACGAACAAGACCGCCCTTGACTTCGAGAAATTAAGGGTGGCGCTCCCCTACGCGGGTGCGATTGCTCATTCTATCGGTTTTGACGTCGCGGAAACCACCTCCCTTCTCGGCGTCCTTGCCAACTCCGGTCTTGCGGCATCCCGATCCGGAACGGGCCTTCGCCAAATCCTCATCGAGCTCTCCCAACAGAACGGCAAGCTCCAGCAGGCAATGGGTGGCAATATCCGAACCTTCGATGATTTCGTAAACGGATTGCAACGCCTCCGCGACAGCGGAATTGAAGCCGGAGAAGCCGCGAATCTCGTGCAGAAACGGGCCGCCGCCGCGCTCCTTATCCTCGCCAACGGGGTTGACGATATTCGTAGGCTTAATAAGGAAGTGCGCGACACGGACGGCCTTTTGGAGAACATTCAAAAGGATAGGTTGAACACCCTTCACGGCGCAACGCTCCTCTTGAAGTCCGCATGGGAGGGACTTATCCAGACCTTCCGCGACTCCGCCGGGCCGATGCGTGATGTTGTGCGGCTTTTGACGAAGATTATCAACGCGACCTCTCTTGCCGCAAGCCGGGCCAACCGTGTAGCGCAAGGCACGAAGGATATTGTCGGCAGCGACTCGTTGACTAAACAATGGAATGATAAGTTCGATAGCCTCTTGAAGTCTGGGAGGTCCCCGGAGGAAGCGACGCGGATTGTCCAAGATGATATGCAGAAATACTTGTCCGGCGCATATCAGACGCTTGCGGGCTGGCAACAAAAGGGATATAAGGAAACACCGTTTAGGAATTTCCTCTATAAGAACCCCGTTACGCATTTCTTCGCATACAAAACAAAGAACGGGCGCATAGCCAACGAGCAGGTAGAGGCCGTAGAAAACTCCATTGATGCGGTTAATGATTATATGAAGAACCGCGCTGCGGAAGAAGCGGAAATCGCCGCCAACGCCTATCTTGAAGAGTGGAAAGCCGTCTTTGACACGAAGGGCGAGAAGGCCGCACGGGAGGCGATGAGTAAGGTTGCAGGTTTTGACGATATGAAAACCCGCATGGAGGCGTATATCGCAAACGGGGGGCTTGAAGGCGCGGAGGATAGAGGAAAAGGCAAAGACACCAAAGCAACCGACAAAAACTCCGATGCAAGACAGAACATCCGGGCGCAGATTTCCCTCCTTGAAAAGATTAAGTCCATTTACGACCGCCGGGCGGGTGTGTTCGGGGAGGATTCCGCCGCCTCGTGGGTGCTTGAAAATATGGACTACAATGTCAAGAACCTTGATGCGGACCTGGAATCATTGATAGCGAAACTCCGCGCCCTTGGCGACGCGGAATCCGTTGCCGCGGCAGAGTCCATCGAAGCATCCATGGGCCTGGACCAAACATCGAAGGACATCAAGGCATTCAATGAGGCGAAAAAAGCCCTTGAGGAATACGAAAAAGCCCTTGCGAAGTTCGATAAGGATTGGGGTACAGGCGACACCTCCGGCGCGTCCTACAAGGTCGAATCCGTGCTCAAGAAATACACCAACGAGAAGAAGAAGATTGAGGACGATTGGGTGGACTTGCAGAAGAAAGCCGCCGCCGCAAACCGGGAAGTCACCAAGGCCGAGATTGACCTTTACGAGGCGCGGAAGAAAGCAAACGACAATACGGCAGACGAGGGAATCCGTGGCCACGTGGACGACATCGTAAAGGGTAAGTTCAGTGGAAAAGAACTCTCCGATTGGTCGCACAAGTCACTCGCGGACATCGTTGGAATCAAGAAGGCCGTTGAGGAAATGGACATCCCGGAGGACATTAAGCAGATGGTTCTCAAAAAGCGCGGCTCGGATGGATTAAAGGCACTCAAGGAAGCCCTTGAGGAATATAAGAAGAACCTCGTTTCCGGGACGGTTGACCCGGCGCTTTTCCAAAAGACCGCGAAATACGCAAAGCAGGTGGCGAAGTATATTTCCGCCGCTGGGGATGCGATGGAAAGGCTCGGCGCGGCCACAAGTGACATGCGGCTCTCCGATGCCGGGCAAGCCGTTTCCGCCATCGGGCAGAACCTTTCCGCCGCTGCCGAGGGGTATGAGAAATCCGGGCATTGGATTGGCGCAGTCGTGGGCGGTGTTGTTGACATCTTCAACCAGGTCGTAGATGCGGTTGGCAACGCAAACGAGAAGATGCGAGAGATGGAGGAAGCCGTGCGGAACGTCCGCATCGAATCCGAGGCTCTCCGGTTCAATAACGTTTTGTCTGACGGGGTGGACGGTATCTTCGGAGAGAACTTTGTCAAGCGGGTACAGAATGCGGTACGCGGGATTAACGACCTTAAAACGGGTCTTTCGGCCCTTAATGACGAACAAAGGAAAGCGTTCGAGTGGATTAAGAAAGTAGAAATCGGCCCTCTTACTAACGGGACGGCGGAAACGATACCGAATATTCTTGCCGGGCTTGCAACTCCAAGTGCTGGCGATATGAACATCCGGACGGACCACTCCTTCTGGGGCGGCGACACATTCAAGACGCTCCAAGCCATTGCGGACGAGTGGAACATGGCCTTAACGGACGATAACGACAACCTTAATTCCAAACTCCTTGACGAGGTATTGAAGCAATACGGCGACCTCAACGACGGGATGAAGGATTGGCTCACGGGCGCAAAGCAATACTCCGAGGAATACGCGCAAGCGATGGAACAGATCGAGGGTGCCACAAAGGATGTATTCGACAACCTCGCTTCCGACATGGCGGACCAATTCATCGACAACTTCCTCGCTATGGGGAACGCCGTGGACGACCTTTCCGGAACCTTTGCAAATCTTGGTGATGCTATCCTTCGGTCCTTCCTCCAATCCTACATCCTTGACGAAATCCTCGGAAAGTACGAGGAGAAAGCAAAGAGTGCGCTTACAAAGTACGCAAACAAGGAAATGACCCCGGAGGAATACGCCGCGTGGCTTGACGGGTTCGCGGACACCGTGCAGGAGGAAAGCGAGACGCTCGCCCCGGCTATCAACGGAATGATTGAGGCGTTCAAGGACCGTGGGCTTATGAACATCGACGTGGACACCGCGAACTCCATCGGCTCCGGCATCAAGTCCATCACCGAGGACACGGCTAACCTCCTCGCATCCTACATCAACGCCATCCGTGCCGACGTGAGCTATATCAGGATGATGCAGGAGAAGGGATGGGGTACGATTGAGAACCTCGGCGGTGCGCTCCCGACCTTGCAGGACTACCTCGCTCAAATAGCCGCGACGAACTACGACACCGCGCAAGCGACCAACCGCATCCTCTCCGAACTCCAATCGGTCATCGGTGCACCCGGCACTTCCGGAATGGTTGTGAGAGTAGAATCCGCTTAATACAACCTAATCTATTTTGGGTATTTGTGGTGTTGCCTTGCTATAATTGCAAGGCAATGCCGTATATACCCTCCATATTGAACTATCATCCGTTCTACATACAGAACGGGAGCGAGTCCTCCGCATGGGACACGCGGGACTACGGCCTCGTGGCGCAAGCCCAGCCGTACCCGGACAACTACGAGGCGAAGGACCCGTACAAGAACGATTGGTTCGACGAGGATGGCGACGACGAGTACGTGGCTCCCCTCAAGCGCAAGGCATTCGAGTACACGGTGAAGTTCTATATCCGCGATGCCTCCTTTGACGCGATAAACACCTACAAGGAGGCGTTCCGTGCGAAGATTACCCAAGGGGAAATCAAGATATACGACTCGTGGCAAGGACGTGGCTTCCAGCACGTGCGGTTCGTAAAGGACAACGTGGAGCAACGCGAGGAGGAAAAGGACTATGTGTGGATGATATTCTCCGCGACCTTCAAGGTCAACGACCCGTCCACGAAGATGACGCTCTCCGGCGGAGCGATAGTAACCGCGTAAAAGGGAGGGCGTATGGCGAAGTTCAAGATATACTCCCCCGCCGGAACGGAAATCTACGAGGGTACTCCATCTTTTACCGGGCAGTATATGGCTCCGGGACTTTTGGAGTTCCGTGAGATTGCCTCCCCCGTTCCGCTCGACCTTGTTGCCGGGTGCTATGTGGACTACACGCGCACGGGCTTCCGTTACCGCATCTACGGTGTCCCGCAAGTCAAGAAACAAGCCCGGCAACGGTCCTATGGAGGGGCGTTCATGTATCAGAACGTCCAACTCTACGACGCATCGAAGATGCTTGAGTATTGTCCCTTCCGAGACCTCGTGAAGGGCGACAACCGCATCCATTTTTCCACCCAGCCGTCCATCTCCACCTTCGAGGGCGTTGACGGACTTGCCCGGAGGTTCGAGGCTTGCCTCCAAGACCAATACGGCGCGAACTCTTGGAGGGTCCGCATCGCAACTACGGCTGACGGAATATCGCAGGACCTCGCCGACCTCATGGCCGATGCCCGTGAGTTCACGGTGTCCGGGGTGAATATCTTGGGGTGCTTGAACAAGGTGTACGAAATCTGGCCGGATGCCGGTTGGGTTTACACCGTGGAGAACGGCATCGACACCATCATCATCGGCGGCGCGGGTCTCAACACGAACCAAGGCACATACGCATACGGAAAGGGCAACGGCCTTACCTCCCTCACTCGAACGGTGGCGAACGCGGACGAGATGGCGAACCGCATCTACGCATACGGCTCGTCCCGGAATATGCTTCCGAGATGGTATAACAACCAAACCATCAAGGAAGCGGATTCGGTGGACATCCAGAACCTGATGATTCCCGCATCCTCTTGGGGCGTTACCGATGGGCTCCCGGATGCGTCGAAGGCGTATGTCGAGAATACCGCTTCGATTGCAAAGATTGGCCTTCGCCCGGCGACCGTGTACTTCGACGGGAGCGGGGAATACCCGGAAATCTACCCTACCCTCCGGAACGCTACCATCGGCGAGGTGCGCACTTGGATTCAGCAACACGCATCCTCCCCGAAGTGGTCCCCGTCCACGACCGTTTACACAAACATGAACGAGAGGGTGGACGTGCTCAAGTCGGCGCAAGCGACATTCGATAGCGGCAAGGCGGGCGACGATGGGAAGAACACCATCTTCACCGAGTACCAGACCGTAACCGCATCGGGCTCCGAGACAATTGCCGCCGGGACGAAGCGGTACACGCAAACGATAATCACGCAATCGGTGGAGTTCGGCTCATCGGAAGCCGGGACGCGAAACATCTCCATCATGCTTTCGATGCCCGGCTCGTTGAGCCTTACCGGGGCAACCTCCGCCGTTGTCCGCGCGTCACTCCACAAGGACCATCCCGCCAACGCATCCACGGTTATGAGCCAAGTGGAGCTTACTCCAGGAGCGACGGCTGGGACGTTCAACTTCTCCACCATCGTCCTTTCCGGGACGAAGAAGGACATCGAGGCGGCTACCTACTACCTTGTCGTGGAGTTGGATGTAGCCTTGGAGGAATCCGAGGCCGACCTTACCCTCACCTACGATGCATCCGGCGACCTCTCCGTGTCGCTCTCGCAATACCGTTCCAAGACCTTCACCGTCACCCTCAAGCAAATCGGCTTCGACATCTCGGAGCAAGCGGCTCTCGGTGACGGAAAGACCATCTCCATGCGCTCCGGCTCCTGCGTTGGCCGTACCTTCACCATCAACACCGTCCAATACAACTCCGCCAGTGACGATTGGACGCTTGAGTGCTTCCGCTCCGAGGACGAGTCCCTTTCCCAATGGTTCCCGAACACGGACTATCCCGTCCGGGCCGGGGATGAGTTCGTGCTCCTCGATATTGCGATGCCGGAGATCTACATCGGTATCGCCGAGGGAAGGCTCCTCCAAGCGGCGCAAGACCTCCTTTCCGACACGGCTACCGAGAGGTGGCAATACGTCCCGGAGATTGACGCGAAGTACATGGTGGAGAACTCGCGGATTATCCGCGCCGGGGAGTACATGACGCTTCTCGACCCGGAAATCATCGAGGAAGGGACGGACGGGTATGTCTATTTCAAGACCTCCAACGACGAGTACCTCCTCACATCGAACGGTGAGAAGATTGTTGTTGGCGGCGGTATGGTGACAGCCATCCTCGTCGATACCGTTGTCATCAACGAAGGTGAGGCGGCTATCCCCACCTACAAGGTGACGCTCCGCGATCGCAAGAGAAAGACGTGGACCGAATCCGAGTCCGCGCCGACCTTTACCTCCAAATCCGTAGGCACGGTAAGCGAAGCAACCACTCAATCTTCTTCCGGCTCCGGCGATTCCTTCTGGACGCTTGACGACAACGGGAACGTCACCCTCAAGCCGCAATACCAGAACGCATGGGTCCCCGGTTGGCTTGCCGCCGGAGGCATTGGTACGGAGAGTTCTGGCGGTGTGTCCTACCTCAAGGAACTCACGGACATATACCACAACGAGAACGGGATTCTGCGTTCGGACGGGACCGCCGTACAAAACGGCGATGTCCTTGTCTATGACTCCACCAACGCGAGGTGGAACGCGGCCGCTCAAAGCGGTGGAGGTGGTGGCGGATCTACGGTTTCTTGGGGAACACAATCGGGGAATACCATCCCCCTATCGGTTGACGGCACTTCAAAGACGCTTCTTTTGAGTGGTGCGCTCTCCGGTTATGCTACGCAAAACTGGGTGCAGAACCAAGGGTATTTAACTTCGCACCAGTCTCTCGATGGATATGCAACAGAGACTTGGGTGGGGGACAATTATCTTTCACTGAGCGGCGGCACTCTCACCGGAGACCTCCGACTGAAACCATCCAACAAAAACTTCGGCTCCACGCTCCGCTTCGGAGACGGAGATTACGCATATATAAAGGAGAACACCGACGATCACCTCTACTTTTACTCTGGAAAGGGTATGGACTTCGTGGTCGGCAACGGATATGACATCAATCTTAATGGGGTCTCCGTCTCGGACATCGTGACGCTTTCCACGGCCCAGACCATCACGGGCGCAAAGACCTTCTCTACGAGCCCGCTCACCATCGCTTCCGATAGCGGCATCTCCGTCAATGCGGCATCGTACATCGACATCGGCAACGCTCGTATTATCTATGATTCTGGAACGAACGCGCTCCACATCACCAAGAAATCCGGAACGAGCGGCGTTGTCGGCCTTTTCGCCGATGGTTTCTTGGCGGCGGGAGGAATCTCCGGGCAGACGACCTTGCAATACGTGGATCTGGAGAGCGACCAGATTATTTCCGGGGAAAAGACATTTGAGGACTATACGGAGTTTTCTACGGCACTCCAGATAACAGCGGAAAACCTTTCATCCGGCTATGCGCTTTCCGTACAGGGAAATTCCGGTCTATACGGCACCGTCCAAATCGGTAGTACATCCGGGCCAATCCTCACCGGGCAATCGTCACAACTCATCGTCAACAAGAACATGAGGTTTACCTACGCGACGGGTAAGACAATCTCCATATCGGATATTGTCTCTCGCATTGAAGCACTTGAAAACGCATAAAGATGGCACACACGACAAATAGAATATACATTGACACCTCGGTAACGCCACATATCGGTGTGTCCATCGCGGATATCCAGGCGGTACTTGGATTGTCGAACAACGACATCGGCGGTTTGATTACGCAAGGTGTCGCCCAAGGAAAGATAAACAAATGGGCGAAATATAAACCCATCCACTATCCGGGCAAGTACGAGCTCTCCGATGCAGATTTCCGTGGAAGGCCGATAGACACGAACGACCATTCGCTCGTGTACGGGTTGAAGGTGACGAGCCAGGTCTCGCTCATCGACCCGGACGAGTTCCACGCCGCCACTTGGGAGTACGAGGGGTATCCGAACGCTACTGGGCTTTCCGGTACGAGTATGTACCGCTTCCTCGACTTTAACGGATACAACAAGAACGCCGTTCCGAACCTCTACGGCCTCATCCCTTCTTCAAGTTTGTTCTACATAGGAACCACGGTGGCTATCTGCACGGGGCACTCAGTTGTGAACGAGGGATTCCGCGTGAACAACACGGACGGAGTGGACTTGGCGCGATATGTCGTGGACGGATTGAAGCTCACGGACGAACAACTTATGGCCCGTCTCGCCCAATGCTACCCGGCCATCCTCATCGGAAACTATCTCACCGCCGTTGGTGTGTATAACTCCACCTCCGGGGCGGTGGACTACGGAACGATTGTCCGGGCGAACGGGAGCAGTTGGGTTGTTGCGAATCCAAATTGGTGTCTTGACTTGACGAAACGTGACGCATCCGGGAATGCGCCTTGGACGGCCGATACGTCCACCGTCGCCACGCTCGTTCTCGTTTATACCGCAAGCGCGAATCCGTACATGATTACCGGGGACGCGACGACCGACATCACGCAGTATTGGATTGACTTGTCCGAGGAACGGCTTTGGACGGCGAGAGTGTTCCCGTTGCCGGGTGCAACGGGTGTCACCATCGAAATCACCCGCTACGAGAGTGGATTCCTTGTCACACCTCGTGAAGTTGTGTCTTGCACCACGAGCACTGTCACCATCGGTTTCGACATCACCTACCACGGTGTTGAGACAAGCCCGACCGGGACGGCAAGTATCACGGCAAAGGTCGGAATCGGTGGAACAGAACCCGTGAAGCCGCTCCTTCTCCGTGGGGCAACTGCGACCACCGCGACCGTCACTTTCAACGCATCAGAGTTCGACATGGCGATGTTCATGCCGAATACGGACTATACCATCGTCGTGAATACGGTTTCCACCCCGGATGGAGCAACCGGATATGGACAATTTACTTTCAGACCATCCTAAAAATTGAATCTATATGAAATCATCGAAAGCACTTATCAGAGTCATCGCATTGTTCCTCTACGGAATCATCACCGTGGCCGCTTGCGCTGCGGTGTGGAAATCCGGGGCAAGCGCAACGCTCTCGGTCATTGCGGGACTTTTTCTCGCGGCTAACGGATACGTCATTTACCGAAAGGCGATTGCCCTCTCGGAAGAAATCAAGCGGGACGGAGGACTCAAGGGATGAAACTCAACCTCTATATCATCGACCGAATCCTCGGCATCCTCTCCGGGGTGAAGATAAGCAAGATTGCGGACAAGGAGGCGAAAGACGCGCTCCTCAAGGACTACATCGCCATGCGGAAGCACCTCAAGGCCGCAAGCGAGGACAAGGACGAAATCATCCGCAAGTTCCAAGAGGATTGGCAAGACGCCCTCGCACCCGTTGACGCACTCAGGAAGGAAGGGAAGCCCGTCGTCGGATATGATGACTTCCTTGAGGCCGAGAAAGATGCGAATAGGGCCATCCAAGACACTTTCGCAAATGAAGTGGAACTCACCATTGCTCCGGTGCCTTTCGATGCGATAGTGGGCGTTTCCGACGACATCACGCTTGAGCAAGTCGCTTTCCTCCAAGACAACGGAATCATCAAAGAAGATTAGAAGCTATATGTACTCAATTCTCTCACATATCGGGCAGAAGATGGTGGAGATGCTCCACTATCCGGCGGTGTGGCTTGTCGGCCTCGGCCTTTTCATCGCGGACGCGGTGTCGGGCGGCGGAGACCGATTGGGAGTTCTCACTTACTTCCGGTGTGGTGGGAGTTGTGATTGCGATGACCGAAACGTGATCCTTCCTCGCAAGCCCAAACAACCGAGAGGGAAGAACGGGCAATTTGTCAAAAAGCAAAATAAGAGATAGGGAGTATGGAATACGTAGGAACAGACTTAAAGTACATTGCGGAGGCATCCGGTGCTTTCAATCTCTCCACGATGGAGTGGGACGCGGTGTTCACCAACGGCAAGAAAGCGTGCAAGATGACGAAGCGGAACATGGGAACGGATGGCGCATACGAACTCACTTGCGACCAAGACAACATGGGCGTGAAGCCGCGTTCGGACGGCTCGTGGGTGTTCCTCCTTGACACCTCTTTCTTTGGGCCGGGCCGTTTGTTCGTGAACTTCACGGCATACATCCCGGATACGGACTTTGACCCGGATGAACCGTTCGATACACTCGATACTTTCCGGAACGAGGTGAGACATCAGTCCCTCATAAACATCTCCGCCCTATGAGTTGCGGTTGCTACGACATAACCTTCAAGCGGGAGAAGCCGGAGTTCACGCTCACCTTCACGCGCACTTGCGAGACCATCGTGGACCTCGTTCCCTTCCGAGCTACGGACGGTGTGTTTCGCACGAAGGAAGGATATAGACTGATTGTGAAAATTTAAGACATTCAAAAAAAAGAGAGATATATGGCAGACTATCAAAGCTCACACACCGGTCAGACCATCGATGAGAGAGTAACCCTCGCCGCGACCAACCAGGCCGACATCGCCGCCCTCAAATTGAGGATGAGTTCGGCGGAAACCTCCATCAACAACAAGGCTGACATTTCCACAATGAACTCAGCCCTTGCGGGAAAGCAAGACAAACTCGCCTCCGGGACGAACATCAAGACCGTCGGCGGTCAAAGCATCCTCGGATCTGGGAATATCCCCGTGAACGACGATAACGCCGTGAAGTTCGTCGCACAGTCTCTCACGGACGCGCATAAGGCGCAAGCCCGCACGAACATCGACGCGGCTTCCACCGAAGAAGTCAGTCAATTGCGCCAGGAACTCACTGATGAGCAGACATTCGTCGGCGCTACGGGTTCATACGCCGTCCATTATATGATGTATGCCGGTAAGACATACGTCATTACGAATAATACGACGGTTAATGCAAGTGTCCGTTCTTTCGACAAAGCATTGAATCTTACTGACGAGTTCAATTTTTACCTCGGTGGAGGACTTTCTCGTGAGGTAACACCTTCGGTGGATGTGTATGGATTCGCTGGGTATGTTGGTGCCGAATCGAACTTTACGGTCGGATTGACGGACTCAATTCCGCAGAGAATATCCACTAACACCGAGTCGATTGCGGCTCTCGACACGAAAATCGGTATTGCGAAAGAAATAACGTTATCTTCAACATCCGCCGTTGGCTCATGGGGGAAAACCATGGCACTTAATAGCGGAGATACCTATGTGTTCAAAAATGCAAGCAATGGGAAAACTTCTCTCATTCTGTACGATGCTGGTGGAGCGGAATTGTACAGAAACAACAATTTCCTTCAAGGCGCGACTCTGGAAGTTACCCCGGTAAACGATGTGGCCCAGGTGCGCGGATATAGTTCCGAGATAACCGATCTTGACATAAAAATCCAGACCAAAGACTCCGTTTTTTCAGAATTGTCTGCTCTGGAGGATGATATCGATGGACTGGATGATAAAATCGGAATATTGAAGATAATTCAGTTATATGGTTCTCCATACGTCGGGTCTTGGCAAGAGGCATATCCCTTAAAAAAAGGTGTAACATATAAGATTTATAATGCGGCCGATACGAGTACGTCGCTGATACTCTACAACGCCAACAACACAGAAGTCTATAGAAACAACAACCTCGCCCGTGGAACATGGACTGAAATTACACCGGGCGAAGATGTTGCAAAAGTCGCTGGATACACTTCGGCATCGAAGTTCGTAGATATACGAATCGTAGAGAAAGATTCGGTAAACGAAGCAGTTTCCGAACTTAAACAAGGAGAGGACGTCTTATTTTGCAATCCTCCGTCCATTTATGACGCGTTGGTTGCAAATGCAAAAAGAGGAAGAACGGTGAATCCGTCGAACATCGGGTCTTGCTTTTCCTTCTTCCATTTTTCCGACATCCATGGGAACACGGAAAACTTGGGAAGAATCGAGAAGATATACAATAGATATCGTCAATTCGTGAAAGACATCTATTGTACCGGAGACATCGTTACAAATACGTATGCAGATACAAACATCCTTTCTGGGTACCCTTATATCCTCGCCCTGGTTGGCAACCACGATGCTTGGTCCGCGTCGGAAATTTCCGGTGTGACTGAAAGGCAAGACTCAATGTGGTGGGTGGTAAACCAAAAATCATGCTATGATAAGTATTTGGCGGACGTTGCGAAGTGGGGAGTGACACAACCGGAGAACGCCGCTCAAAATGGATATTGCTACTACTACAAGGATTACACGGAAGGTGATAACACACTACGGATTATTTCCCTCGATTGTATGCACTACAATGTCGGAGGTGACCTTGTGGACGGGGTGAGTATGCAGAATACATGGCTGGAAGAGGTACTCGCTGATGCGAAGACGCAATCTATCCCGGTGGTCATAATGGTCCACTACTGGCCAGTTTGGGTAAATATAGGCCACCCGGAAGTATTACATTGCGCATACTCAACCACCGATTACATCGCTTCCGATTACCTTCCCGATATTTCCATCAAGTCGGTACAGAGTTATATAGATAACGGTGGCGAGTTCATTTGTTGGGTCGTCGGTCATGCTCATGCGGATGTGATCTCCGTACCAAGAGACTATCCGAATCAAATGTTTATCGCAGTAGATTGCGCTACAAACGCCAATTCAGTTGGAAATTCCGAAAGGGTTTCCGGCACGAAATCGCAGGACGCATTCAATCTTATCGCATTCGACACAGAAACGAAACTTGTCAAAGTTGTTCGTTTCGGAAGTGATACGACCAGACAATTAACGCAAAAAAGACGGCTCCTTTTCCGATATGCCGATTATACCGACGCAAATGGAGTACAACACGAGCGCGGACTGGAGTTGTGCGAATAATTATAGCCATAACTGACTGAGTTGTTGATACGAAAAAAGGGGCGAAGGAAAGCCCTCCGCCCCTTATAAAAAGTTCTTTGACAATCCCTAATCATCCCTGATGTAGCGGCCCAGGCCGGAGAGGTCCGAGTGCCCGGTGCATCGCCGGATCTCGTTCACGTTGTGGCCTCGCATGACCGCTATGGTCGTGGCGGTCCTCCGGGCGGTGTGGGAGGTGATCTCCTTCCACTTCGGGACGGAAGACACAACCATGTTTCCCCGGATGCACTCCTCGCGCCGAACCGGCTCCGTGAATCCGATGTCCTTCATCTGCTCATGGAGATACCAGTTGTAGTTCCCGATTCCGGCCTTGTACGGAGCGTGGTAATTGTACTGGTCCAGGATTCGGTATGTGGTCCGGGCGTCTATGGAGTAGCGGTCAATGTTCACCACGGCGACGGCCCCGGTCTTCTGTTGGGTTATCGTGAAGATGTTCCTGTCGAAGCAGGACGGCTCTATCCTCACGGAGTCGCTGTGGCGCTGGAAGAGGTTGCAGCTCAACACGAACATGTCGCGCACCCGGTGCATCGTCTCCCGGAAGTCCCTCCTCCGTCCAGCGTAGAAGCGGTCGATGTCGAAGTAGGAGATCCTGGACACCTCGTCCGCAGTCAGTGCGATTTCGTGGTTGTATGTGCGGCGGATGCTGAAGTCCGTGAAGGTCGGCGAGACGGTGGCGTTGTATTTCGCGCCCCAGGAGAGTACGGAGCGGAGGTAGCAGCACATCGTCTTGATGGAGGAAGTCTTCAATCCTCTGCTCTCGCAGAATGCGATGAAGTAGCCGTAGAAGATGTCCGTCACCTGGACGGGCTTCAATGTAACTCCGTACTGGTTCTCGACTTGTTTGAGGTTGAAGACAAGGCCGCGTACATTCTCGCGGAAGTGTGGGTGGAATTTGCTCTTGACGGTGGAACAGGCGTCGATTACCTCAAGGAGCGACGATTCGCTCAGGTCAAGAGTGACGGGGTTGTGTAGGGAGTGTTCGAGATACGAACCGAAGTCCGCGGTCAATAGACCGTGATGAGCCGCAGGTGAAGCGGCAAGAGATAAAGCGGTCATAGTTATTGTTTTTTTAGAAGTTTGTTAAGAGTAAAGAGAATCAACATTAAACATTATGAGATACCAAGACAGCACATCAATCGCGAATAGCGTCGCTGAAGGTGGCGTGACGGCGACGACTGTCGCGATACTCCAAAAAACCGTATTGTCGATGATCCCTTTTTTGATTCCGGCCATCCCCCTGATTGTCCTTGACCTGCACTTCGGGATAAAGGCCGCTCGGCATCGTTACAAACGATTCCACCGTGAGCAGGACAGGGTGACCTTCTCCAGGGCGTTGAAGGGGACGATCGGAAAGGTGTTCGAGTACATCTGCTGGCTCATTATCGCGTCTTCCATGTCCGTCGCGTTCGAGGAGGAATGGATTGAATGGGGAACGCTGGCCATCGTATTTGTGAACGAGATCGGCTCAATCATCGGAAACTACCTTTGCACGAAGGACATCGAGTTCTCGCTGCTGGGATTTCTGAAATCGTTGATCGTTTTCGTCGGGCGCTGGGTGGCGGCAAGGATCGGGATTATCGCAGACGATGTAACCTTTGACGATGTTTTCAAGCCGATGCCGAAAGGTCAGCCGAGGAACGAGAAAGGACAGTTCACCGCAAAGAAAAAGGGGAGAAAATGAAACTATTGTTGGACCGTGCCTGGCAGAAGGACACTTACACTATTTCCCGCATGTTCGTGGACGGGAAGCGATTCTACGAAGCCTTGGAGGACCGGGATCGCGGATTGAAGCAAACTGACTCCCTGGAACATATCCGGAAAGTAAAGGTCCCCGGCGAGACTGCGATCCCGTCTGGAACCTACGAGATAACGCTCAATGTCGTCTCGCCAAAGTATAGGGCCATCAAATGGTACAGAGACCTTTGCGGCGGAAGGATGCCCCGGCTTCTCAATGTCCCTGGATTCGACGGGATTCTCATCCATCCTTTGACGAGCGCATTGGATTCAAGGGGGTGTATCGGAGTTGGCAGAAACACAATTAAGGGGAAGCTCACATCGTCGAGAGACACCTTCAAGGCACTGTATCAGAAAATGGAGGAAGCGAGGAAGCGAGGCGAGAAAATCACTATTGAAATCTTATGAGTTGGTTCGTGACGACATCGGGCGGATATAGAATCGGCCCATACGAGGATTTTGAATCCGCTTACGAGGCGGCGACGATTAACTTTGGAATGGAAGGATGGACAATAAGTCATACATAGGGACTCTGGGGGGGAGCGTTTTAGTAGTAGTCTTGTTTTCGCTCCTCTCCGGATGTTCCCCGAAAATCATTGAGAAGGTGCATACCGAGTATGTCACCCAGCAAGTCCACCATCGGGACACCATCATCACGAAGGATTCCGTCTATATCAAAGAGTGGATGAAGGGCGACACGGTGTATGTCCGGGAGTACCGCGACAGGTTCGTCTATCGTGACCGTTGGAGGGATAGCGTACAAGTGCGAGAAGTCCACGATACGACCGCCGTAGAGGTTAAGGTAGAGAAACCCTTTTCTTGGTCGCAGAAAGCCAAAATCGGTGCGTTTCCGTGGCTTGTGATAGGCTTCCTTGGCTTGCTCATCTGGGTGACGAAAAAATGGTGGCTACGGTTGCCGTAACCACCAATCCCTAATTTTCCCGTTGAGGATAATCTGCCTCTCCGGGACAAAGGTAATAAATCCCGCCGGAAGTCCCAATCGTATGCCGGAAATACTTTTCGCGGACGAAGGCGGGAGACAAAAAATCCCCGACACCCGAAGAAGGATGCCGGGGAAATTCTTATCTTTTATCAAGCAGTTCTTCCGCCTCTTTGAGTGAAACATAATCCCAACCGAATATGTTTTTCATGTTCCTTATTTGGGGTTCGGTAGGCGTGTAGTACACTTGCGCACAAGCCGAATAGCGAATGGTTTCTTTGGGACCAAACACAATGTAGCCAGTAGGATTTTCCATATTATTACTCAAACATAGTTCATTATATCCGGGTTCTTACCTTTCTTAACAAGGCGTTCGATTTCTCGCCTGGTCTTGCGGTCGAATGTGTACCAGTAGTCACCGATGGTTGCGTCCTTGAATGGCTGGGCTTTGTATTCTTCGATGGTCATAACGTGCTAAGTTCGTATTGAATTTGTCCACGACGATCTTTCAAGGCCATTTCAATGCAGGTATAGACTTCTGGCTTTATGTCCAACTCGACATCTCGGCCAGCAACTGAACCATGTAGGTATAGTCCGAAACTACCATTCGGGTCGTGCAACGATGTCTGCGAAACGGCGCTCATAAGATTGAGCACTTTTGTTATGCTTTCCTGCTCAGACTTGAGCTGATAAACATTTTCAATTACTTTTTCGTTCATATCAATCAAAATCTGAATTGTTCTGCCAGTTTCCGTTGTACTCGCGTTCGGCCTTCCTCTTCTCCTCGCTCGGCAGTATGATTACCTTGTCGTACTCGTCTCGTGAAATAAGAAGGAACTCGTCACCACGCGGAACCTTGCCAAAGCCGGAACCGCAACTATAGAAGCGAGCATAAACGCCATTTTTGCGGATGTAATATTCAACCTCGCCGTATTGCCAACTCTCATCCTTTTTGTTAAAAAACTCATAGAATGATAATTCCGTGGCGGACTCGGACTCCGTGTCAATCATTGTAAAGGCGTAACTGTTTCTCTGCCAGAACGGATGTACGCCAGTTTCTTTTGCTAAAAGAATTTTCATGTTTATTCAAAAATTTTCCTGTAATGCTCGCACAGCGCCTCGCGGGTGGGGAAAAGTAAGTCAAGACGAACCCAACGAGGATTCTTTGGAGAATCGAAACGCACCACAGCCTCGTTTCCATCTATACTACTGATGGTTCCACTTACTATTTCGCCAACTCTACACCAAGCCTCATAAATAAGCCACACCTTGTCTCCTGGTTTCATATTTCCTCAAACGGTACTCCGTTAACGGTTATTTTCAGATTAAGGTCATTCGCATCTTTTATGAGAAGGGCGCGGGACCCACCGTCGTAAGTGAACATCACGGACGAGTGCTTCTCCTTTGCTTCTCGCATCATTGCTACTATCTCTGCCGGGGCATACAAGTCGGGCCTGGTCGGTTCAATATCTTCTGCGTCCTCGAAAGTTATGGCGTCCTCGGGAAGTTCGGGATGCTCACAATCCGCCACGTCGAGCTTCTCAAACCTTAATTCTCCGCATTCTTCAAAAATGTTGCTCATTTCTCGTATTCGCTTTTTCTTAATACCCTCCATTGTTTTCGGTTAGCCATTCCTTGAGCAAGACCTCGCCCTTTGCGAGTACATAGTTCACGTCCGTGTCTTGGATGTTGCAGATTTCGATGTCGGAGCCATCATCGGCGCAACCCATCTTCCAAATCTTCAAGACCCAATCCATGTGCTTTGAGTAGTAAAGTTCAAAGTGAGCCGGGCAACGCTCGACAAGCACAAGCCAATCTATGTGCATCACTCCGCCTCCTTAATCTTGAACTTGTAACTCACCCTCATCCTTCCGTCCACTTCGTCCACTATAGGCGCGACCTTGTGCATGATGTCATAGGCGATGTTGTGGGCGATGCGGTTCTTCGCGATGGATAGCACCTTCGCATCGGTCGTGTACTTCATCATGTCCGATTCCGTGACCGTGTAAGATGAATGCACAACCTCCGCGTCCTCCATAGAGGAAAGCGCCAAGAAGTCCTCCTTGTTTTGTTTCTCCCTTTCATCCAGGGAGACCTCTTGCTTGTCAAGGGTCAGTTCTCTTTCGTTGAGAAGGCTTTCCTTCCCGAATAACATGCACCACCAAGTAATCTCGAAGACCGCGATGATGGCGATAAGAATAAATGCGAATGTCATAGTTTTTTGAGATAGAAGTTCTTTAATAATTCTTCGTCCACGATTCCCTCACCGGGCAACGAGCGAAGCAAGAGGAACACCCTGTCCACATTGTCTTGATAGGACGAGCGGTCGGCGAAAAGAAGAATGAGCCTTGCTAACTCGTTCCCCTGCTCAAGCCAAAAGTCAACATTGCGATACTCGTTCTTTTGCTCCATGTCCCAAATGTCCTGCGTAATCTCGTCTTGTAGCCGACACGCATCTTTGACAGTCTTTGAATACCTATGGAACATCATCTTTTTCTCCCGCTTGAAAGATTCCGAGTGCTTGTTCATAATCGGCTCCACCTCGCGGACGAGTCGGTCCATTGCCAGGGACATCATGTATAGGCAGTTGTGGATTATCCCGGCTTGATTGATGCTTGTATTCTTATTGCCCATAGTATTCTTTTTCCGGCGGTTCTTGGCAGAGCCGTTCAAGTTCGTGGATCGCCACGTCGAGTGCTTGGTTTATTGCATCCTCCGTGAAGTATGGCCCGTCAGGGTCACGGAAGGTGCGGAGTATTTCCAGCGCAGTCTTTCTGTCCATGTTACTCATCTTTCGTTCATTTCAATGATGTACTTTTTCATACGAATAGATATTTGGCGGTTAGGATTCCACGCCAGTAGTTTACTCCTTCTTCGACATCAAAGCCGTCTGATTCATCCCAAAGAAGGAAGCATTCATTTTTGTAGCAAAATCTTTCGACCATAGAGTTAGCCGTCCGAACCCTGGTAAACCCGCCATCGTGAATGACTTTATCTATCGGGAATCCGAAATGAAGCAAAAATGCTTGTTTGATTATTTTTTCTTGCTCTTGTCGCCGTTTCTTTACGACCTCGGTGATTATTTCTTCAATCATTTCTTGTGGTCTTTGTTGTCCCTATAATACGCGATATGGTCGAGTGTGACCTTCCTTGCCAGCGGAGTCCATCTTCCTTTAATCATAAACTCCTTGATGACTTTCTTTACGGTTCGGATTTTCATTGCTCTTTTAGTTTAGCGATTAAACCATCCGCGAATTTTATAGCCGCCTCTGTGAAATCTCCAAAAGTTGCGAGTTGCTTCCCTCCGATATTTATACGCGCTGCGGCCGATAGCATTCCCGCGAGTATATCCTTCGCCGCCTCTCTGCGGAAGGATTCTTCATTATAGGCCGCTCCGTCTTGGATTCCTTGCTTGTAGGCGTAGTATGGAGAGATACCATTGAACGCCTGCTCTACTTCTTCCTTTGTCATTTCTCAATCCTTCCAATATCTTTTGTCATCGTATCTTTCGCAAGCGCAGTCAGTCAGCTTGACGTAAGTTTCCTTTGGATTCTTGTATCCGCGCTGGACTTTTAATTGACAATAATACCTTCTTGTTCCGATATGTGGCTGGCAGAAGCTGCAATTCTTGCATTTCGGTACATAGAGTTTAGCAAAATTTGTCATGGCTTGACGTTAAGTATTTCTGGGTTATCGTGAATATTTCCAATGACTTCTATCTTGTTGGATCGTAGGGTGTCCCAGTAGATACTCCCGGCCTCGAATCTTGCCTGACTTTCATCATAGTGGATGGGAATGTTTGTAAATCGAGGGTTCTTCTTGTAACGCTCATCAGTTAGGCGATAGCGGACAATATCCCCCTCATAAATCTCTTTCCCGTCCGCATCCTTCAAGCCGGTGTACTGACCGATGGTGTTTGGATCTACCCATGTCGGTCTATCGCTGTCTTGACGAATATGATGCCCATCTTCGGTAAGGTCTTTTTCCTCAAATATGTGGCAGCTGCCATCTATTATAGCATATGACCCATAGACCCATCCAAATAAATCGGACTTTCCTCTGAACTTAATTTCTCTCATTTCTTTTCTTCTTAAAGTATTCGTGAAGTTTTCTCAGCTTTTCTTCCATTTCTTGCGGAGTTATCTTTGGCTTTTCTTTCCGTGGTTCTGCTACTTCTCGGAGCTTGTCAATATTGAATTTAGTCATTCTTCTTCCTTCAATGTCTTTTCAAACGATGCAATCAAGTTTCGTAGTTCTATACGATACCCGTTTTCATCTGTTATATCACACACTCGATGGATTTCAGAAAGCCACGTCTTAACCATGTGAATTATATCTTTTTCGGCTCGCTCATAGCCTTCTTGAAAAAAGTATTGGGCCTTGAATACATCATCAATATTTTCTGCCGTAAAGTGGACATAGGCTTTCTTCGCTGCCTGCTCAGCTCTCTTACTCATGGCTGTCCTCCTTTATGATTCTCTGAGTAATAGTTTGTATTGAACTCTTAGGACAGAGACAAAGACATACAGCGCACAATCCTAAGAAATGCCAGAAGTTTCCCGGTCCAAAAAAGAAATCAAGAATATACTTTATAGCTTCCATTTTCAGTCCTCCTCTACAATGATGATACGCGCTATATCGCCATTTGAGAATTTTCCCGGATTCAGAGGAATTGTAATCTCCGGGTGTGGCTCTGGATTCCAATCCTCTACAATGCACTCCACCGCCTTGCTCATCATTTGCTCCCTATCCCATTCCGCTCCAGCAATGAAGGCGGCAACCTCCATAATTCCCTCATCGCTAACAGAATCTCCGGCATATTCTTTTGCCGCTTCTTCAAGGTCATTTGAAATAATCGGTTTTTTCGATTCTTCAAGAGTAGAAAGAAATGAAATAACATCATTTAACGCCATATCATATCCACAAGCAACATCAAGTTCATATTGTGCATACGCTTCGTTATCACTGATTTCGTTGGCGTTCTTCAGTCTTTCTATTTCGGCATTTATTTGTTCTATGATTGTCATATAAGTTAATAAGTTTATCAATCTTCTTTTCTATCTTGGAAGTATAATGTTCCACTATTGACCATGCTCCAAATGTTAATATGAAAAACCATGTGATGGCAAAGCAGATAGCTTCAAATGTACTCATAGTGAGTTGATTTTGTCAATTACTTGTCCAAGAGCAGCATTGAAGCCATCGTCAAAACGGTCTTCGTTATGCTCATAGACCTTACTTTCCAGCCACTCCAGAAGAGCATCCTTGCGGATGTACTCGACATCACCCGGCTGATTTCCTAATGTCAAAATAGCAGCTGACGGACAATCAATATTTCTGGGTAGAAATATTTTATTAGGTGCTTCCATATTATTCTTCCTTTCTTGTGTTAAGTCATTACAATATCTCCCATTATCATACGTGCAACATTTCTTTCTTGTGGAGATGATCCAGAGGCTTTATACCATGCTTTTGCAATCGCAACAGCTTCATCATATTTTTTGCATTTCTCAATATCCACCTCCGGTTGCTCCTGCTGGAAAGAGTCAATGATGGAGCGCATAATTTGAAATGCTTGCATCATCCCATAACCCTTGGATGTAATTGTGCCAGCACCTTTTCCTACTTCACGAGGAAGTGACTCCATTTGTTCTGTTATCTTTTCTCGTAAAAGGTCTGCGTCAATGTATTTTTTCATATTAATAAGGCGTTTTTTCTCCATTCATATAAGCAGTGTAGAATAGAATCTGGTTATCTGTAAGATTAGAGAACCATCCCTCAAAGTATTTGTAGTACTTAGGTATAGTAGAATGACTAAACTCTATCCAAAGATATTGCTTGAGTTGTCTCATATCTAAGTTAATAAAAATGGTGCGAACTGAATGTTTAGTGGTAGCGACCCACTCGTTACAGTCTTCCTCTGCTCGATATTGTCCGCACCATATGGTTTTACATCAGTTTCTTAAGTTGTTCGTAAAGCGATTTTAGAACTCTTGCGGGCTCATATCCACTTACCGATTCATTATGTTTTCTTATTGCCGCATCAACAGCAGCACATAAACAATTCATCTGTTCCTCGCTGGGTTTAAAGTCTTTACGAGATTCTTTACCCTCAAAAGCATCGAGAATTGCTTGAAGACGTTCTGCCGCTTTAGGGAAATTTCTTTCTTCTGTAAGAACATGTATAGCAGTTCTCAATGCACCCTTCTCTTGTTCACTGGGCTTCCAATGATGCTGGGGACGGAGGGATTTTAATTTATTCCGGAGCCAATCAACCTTCATGTCAGTTGCACCTTGATGCTCGAACCTTTTAAGGACATCCACGATAGATGTTACCATCATTTCATCCTCGTCGCTCCACTCAGCTTTTGGTTGGAGAACGAATCTTTCAGGAAGAGATTTGAGCCAATGGGCGTACATAGATAAGTCGTGCTGAAGTCTGACAGTTCCGTTCTCAAAGAAGTCTATTATTTCATTAAGGAAAACAACATCCTCTTCGCTCCACTCTGCTGGTGTCTGCTCTTCCATTTCTGGACTATCGTACATAACAGTGTCAAATTCCATAGTTCCACATTTTGGACAATTGTATCCGTATTGAGGGGGCATAGAAGTATAAACCATACTATCATCCCTTACCATACGCTCTTTGCAGTGAGGACAGATTTTATAAACACCTTTGCCTTTAACAGTCAGTTGTGATATATTTTCTGCGGGCTTCTGCAAACCATACTTCTCTGGATTTTCAAGAATCTCGTTCCGTTCTTTAAGTCTCCCGGTCATTTCTGCTGAAGCAAGACGATCCGCTGCCAGTAATGCTTTCACATTTATTTCTGCGGGCTTCATTTGTTCAAGACACTCCTTTGCTGTCTCCTTGATGAGTGTAACCGGGGCATTCTCAACTCCGGCGGAAAGGAATCCACGATGGATGGCTCTTTCTAAGTCATTGAGACTGGAGTAGTCTTGCTTTTCCACCATTTTCGTATCGTCACGAAAATGGTCTTTTTGTTTTTCGAGGTAGGCAAGAACATCTCCAATTGAAAATCTCTCATCCCACATATCTTGTGGCTTGAACTTTTCAAAATACAAAACAAGACTTTTCCTTATCCTCTCATCCTCGCTCTCGCGGAGTTCGGGGAAATAATGCTCTGCATCCTCTTTGGTCGCACCGTGAAGCCCCGGATATAATTCTCGCATCCATTTCAAAGCCTTATCGTATGCCCTTGCTTTTTCTTCTATGGTCATATTCTTCAAGTTAAAAGGCGCGTACTCGCCGGTTGTCCACTTGTGTTCTTTGAATTATGCTTTCCGCGCCATAGGTTATTCTTCTCGCCTATATTCTTCTCTTTCCTCACAAGCCGTGCAGAACTCCTCATAGTCTTGCATACGGTCGTAGGTGTCATCGTAGTCCGGGTCGAACGGGCTCTTGCCGAGGTTCTTGTCTCTCCAGGTCATAGCTCGATGTTTTTGTTGATTCCGCACAGCCGGAGAGCGTGCTGGAGTTCATGGACAAACAACACTTCGC